>AGFS01086707.1_pt1 | contig 11694 bp, 13 predicted proteins | sample 305828 | NCBI WGS metagenome assembly AGFS01 (sample SAMN02954281, study PRJNA62041) | ant fungus garden metagenome | biome: terrestrial; feature: Atta colombica fungus garden; material: fungus garden; isolation source: Atta colombica fungus garden top | host: Atta colombica | place: Panama: Gamboa...
TGAAAACCTGCGGCCAAAATCGGCGAGCTGAATGTGACTATTGTTTTTATTATAGCGTGACCGCTCCGGTACAGGTTTGTTGCCGCCCGGACACGGGGCGGCGAACGTCATAATCAGCGCTTCTGCTTGTAAAAGGAATCAATTAATTCATCAATAAACTTCTGCGCCAGCATCTCTACAGCGCCGCTACGGGTAAGCATCGCCAGGCAGGCCAGGCGGTCCAGTTTACGTAGCACTGAGCGTTTAACCGACAGCGAAATAGCCTTTTTTTGATCCTTATTCAATACCACTTTACCTGATGGCATCGGCATTTTCAGGCCGCTATTGACACGGATCGCTTCTGCCATTCGCTCCATCATATCCTTAGTCAAGGAGCCACTGGCGACAAGTTGATAGGTATGGGCGGCTTTACTATATTTTATTTCCGCCTCATAGGTGTCCCGCAACGTTTTCAACGTTCTTGATAACGTTGGATCCGAACAATCCAGCTTTTCCAGCAGTTCCGCTGAGGATACCGGTTGCCCGTTGCCGAGAATTAGCGCCAGTTTAAAAATACGCTCTTGTTTACTATTTAATCTCATCCTGAGACCATCGCATTATCCATAGTGGGTGTGTTGATTAATTTATCTAACCCTGGGCTAAAGCATCAGGGGCGAAATCACTAACAATGCCGTAATAGGCTGCTCTGGCCAGAATTGCCGCTGCCCAGTTGCGATGGGTGGCCGGTTCGCACATTGTTCCCTGAGATTTAAACACTGCCTGGCTGGAGTTAAGGATCCGTAGCGCATCAGCGTGTTCGCCGGGCGTGACCATTAGCGCACGCTCAATAGTCAGTAACTGATTGGGATGGATGGCTGTTTTTCCGACCAGGCCGTGGGCCATATCCAGTTGCAATTCCCGCTCCATGATCTCCTGGCTGTCGATATGTTCGCAGACCGGTGCTGTCAGGGCAAAATGATAGGGAGAGAAAACGGATACCAGCATTTTGATAACGTATCCCATTGGCCCGTCATACAGCGTCAGATTACGCGAACGACGCAGCGAGATAACATTCATGAGATCGTTACCACCGATACGTAAGGCAATTATCCTGGCCCGACATGGATGGGCGCTGAGCTCTCCGGCAAGCTGGCGCATTTTCTCGCAATCAAACACCTCTTCGGTTTCCAGCGTTGGCATTATGCTCAAAGGCGTGCTGCCGATCGCGCGCCACCAGCAAGCCAATGAATGATGCGTAAATTTGGGAATGACCAGACCGTCAATGGCCGTTAAATCAAAGTTCTCAATTAGCAGTTTCGCCATGGATAGATGTCGTGGGCGAATAAATACCAGCGGCCAGTAATGATGCTCTTGCGTTGCTTTGGCACGGGCTAGCTGTATACAGAGGTTTTTGAGGTTTACCAGAGCATGTTTGATATCGCTTTCGTTGACCGAATCTTCAAGACAGATCACTAATGAGCGTAGCCCTTTAATTTTGCCGTCAATAATAGTGGAGGCAATATCGTGGCGAGTGGCGGGCATGTATAGGGTCGCTCCCAGATTCCATGCCGAGAGACGTGTTTTCATTAAAATACCTTCTTAATAATAGTGACGGCGCGGTATTGGCCAATTTCATCGCCAACTTCGCTTATATGAATACCTTTATCGCGGGCTAACGCCATCAGTAGCGCAACATCCGGATCGTTAATGGCGCGCACCAGAACATGATCGGGTACCCTGCGAAGCACCGCGCGCGTTGCTTCTGCGATGCCTGGTTTGATGCGGTTAAGATTGTCTACGGCATATCGTTCAGCGAGATGAAGCACTACCGCTTCGCTTTTGCGTCGAAGTCTGGCTTTCTGCGCTAAATCGGGTTTAATCTGCGCGGCAGAAACTAGCGTCTGTCGATAATTATCAACGGTATCAACTAGTAGTTGGCCGCATTCAAAATCAGCTAAATGATCGCATTGCACACAACCGTGAAAGCCGACCGGTGACCATAGTGAGCGAGAAATCAGACCCGATACCGGCGCCCCCATGATGCCGAAGGGGATTAACCAGTCATCGTCAGACGCGGACAACCATGCGCAGCCGCAGGGGTCGGCTAACACCACCAGCTTTGGTTCGGCAGGGTAGCCTTTTCGGCCGTGAAGCGAACGTTGCAGCTGCGAGCGAATGGCGCCTTTACCGGTCCATCCGTCGACAAATACGATACCTTGCGTACCGTGACGATTTTCAATCCATTCAAGTGCGGCGCTATCAATACCGCGATCGCGAATAATGCTGATACCGTAGTGGAAGGACGTTTTACCCGCGTCGCGCAGCGCCCGCTGTAGCATCACCCCCAGCGGGACACCCGCACGCACCAAACTCACCAGGATGATAGGCGTATTGTTGAACTGCGCGATGAGCGTGTGACTGAGCTGCTGCACTTCGTTAGCCATACGTGGCGTTTCGCGCTGTAGGGCTTTGGCAAAAAGATTAAGATGCCACTGACTTGGCGCGGGCTCCTGGCTTAGCAAGTCGGAATAATGCGCTTTACCCGATTGAATCAAAGCCTCTTTTTCATCAACCGACGTCATGGCGATATTCACAGGATTGAGCAAAAAGCGGACGTCATTTTGCGCAAAAGCGCCGGAAAAGTGATGGAGCTTGTGCATATTAAGAACCTGCGAAAATGTGGTGATTGATAGCTGTGGCAAACTGGCTCTGCTGGGGGACGGCAAACCAATGGCAAAGTTGCAAAAAGCGATGGTCGCTAAGACTGTCGCCAAACCCGAGCACCGGGAACGTACCGCGCTGGGCCTGCAATTTATTTATTAGCCAACCGACGGCCAGCCCTTTATCGACAGGCTCCGGTATCCAGGCAACGTTATTGCCGTTGCGGTGAAGATAAAACCCCTGCAGCGTGAAACGCTGCGTCAGCCAGTCGGCAAAAGCGTAGAGCTCGGCGATTCTGGTGCTGTCGCGATGTTTCATCACCAGGTAAACGGGCACGTCGTCATACTCTTCGTTGATGCGCGCCCAGCCGTCGATACCTTGAATAGCCATCTGGGTAGTTATGTCGTGTTGCATGGCTTTAAGTCTGTCAGCATAGGGCGCCAGGATAGCTACCATATGATGTTGCCACTCGGTATCCGGTAGCCCTTCAGGCGTCATGATGACTGCGCCGTGGGTGGTTATAGCCCATGAGCGAAATGGGATTTGCACCCGCGTCAACTCTTCGCTCCCTCTGGCGGTGACGGGGATCAGTTCGGCGTGTTCAAGCAACCAATCGACGAACATGGCCTGAGCTTCGTTCATATAGCTGCGCGGACGCATTTCCCTGTCCAGCGCGGCGCAACGAAAGGGGGCCGCAGAAAGTTCATTGACCATTTTTCGTCTGGTCTGAAATAGCGTATCGTCGAGATCGGAAAATACTACTGGCTTATTCATAAGATAAAATCTCCAGTCGCGAACAAAGCGACTCCAGCGCGTGGACCAGGTGGGGATCAACGCTTTTCGTAGGGGTCTCTATACATAAAATAATGCGATCGAAACGCTGGTGGGCGACGTTGTAGACAAAGTTTGGGATGCCCAGCCCGTAATTATCGTTAAATGACAACAGCGATTGGATCGCCATGCCAGGCGCAATCGGCGAGCGACTGGTCGCGCTGAACTTAACAGTGGCGCCTTGTTGCTCAAGGCGTTCGGCCAGCAAAAATGGTTCCCAGACAAACTCACCGCTGCCCAGTACCAGGATAGTCTCTCCTGTGGTTGCGTTGATCTCGATGCCAAGGTCTGCCGCGGGACGTATCATTCCCAGACGCCCCCACGTCTGGCGCCGGGAAAGAGCATACTCCCCACGCGAGGTGATATTGACGGCAGGCATGTCGGGAGGTGTAGCGTTGGACAGCGGATGCCATTCCCAACGTCCTTTAACTAACGCGATCTGGCTCACCGGCAGGTTACAACGCCTGGCGAAGGCATCGCCGCTCCAGTCGGTAAGCGTCACGGAGACAGCACTTTGCAAATGTGTCAGGTGCGGGTGTAACGCGGACACGAGATTGATGAAGGTATTGCCGGTCGTGGCTTCATCGTCGATGAGCACCAGAGTTTTAGCTTCCAGTACCCGTCGGCGCATCTCTCGATCGTGGGGGAGATAAATCAAATGGTCCGTGGCATGGCTGTGCGCTTCTTTAAATTCGCACAGTAGTTCCGCCTCTTGCGGATGACGCGTAGAGGTGAGATAGATTGCCCGGTCAACGCGTTTGCGGAGTTCGTCAAACACGCCAGCGCCGAGACCAACGGCAGTCTCAGCCATCCCGACGAACAACACCGGACCGGCGAGGTCGGCGGGGAAACTTACGGCAAGCCGCTGGTAAACTGCGCGCATGGTTGCGGGCGAAACAGGAATATGCCGACCTAAAACATGGCTGACAAAGAGAAACGCCCTTTTAGGGTTGCGCCGTTCAGCGATGTCGAACAGTGCATGAAGTTCGTTTTCCTCGCCGTGGTGAAACACGCGTAATTCGCCACTTGAGAGCTGACGGAGGTAGCAGTTTTCGTTTTTCATCATTTCACCTCCGCATTATGCGAAGGCGCAAGCGCATTATTGAGTTGCTGAGGATATAGACAGCTCTCTGTCATGACTCTGATGGTTGCAGGGGTGAATTGATGCGCTACGCGCTGCACAATGTCATCCGCCGTCAGTAAACCCAGCCGCTGCGCGGCGAACAACCCGGGCAAATTCACGCCGCTGTGGCGGGTATACCCAATACCACCGGAGGGGCGTAGATTAATCTCCAGTAAAAGCGGTTTGCCCTCTGTATTGTGACGAGTCTGTACGTTTACCATACCATCAGCATGCAGTGATTCGGCGCAGGCGCAGGCAAGTTCGATCGCCGCTCCTTTATTTTCCAGATACTGCAATGCACCTTCTTTTCGCCTGCCAATGGCTGTCAGTACTTTGCCATGACTAAGCAGCATGTCGACAGAGTATTCTGGACCTGGAAGCCAGGGCATGAGTACCAGTGGAGTAAACGTCTCACTGGTCTTAACGGCTTCAATATATTGTTCCGGGCGGATACGTCGCTGTTCCGGATGATTAATAATACCTGTAGAAAGCGCGTGCTCATCAAATAGCCAAAACCCCGCGCCATAAATGCCGGTAACGGGTTTCACACATAGGCGGCTGCCGGGGAAAGGCGAAGCTTTGAGTAGATATTCCAGCGTGTTGGCATCATTGGCTCGTATGGATGGCACCACGGGAAGCCCACATGCTTGCATGGCTTTTGCAAAGTTGACTTTGTCATCGGCAATATCAAATGTGGACACCTGGCGGGCGCCCGTGGTGAGAGTCACGCCCAGCGCTTCAATCTGCCGTCGGTGCTGTTCGTACCAGCGGCACGCTTTGCCAACCTGAATTGCGGCAATGCCATACTCTTTTACTATTGATGAAATAAATGGCATCCGTGAATTGATGTCGGTGGGTTCACTTAATGAAAAATGTGCCGTTGATAATATTTCATGTCGGGGTTGACTGTGTGAGGCGTAGGTGGTTATAGGATGTTCGTTATTATTGATTGTGAAACCATTAATGCCGAAAATGATATCGCGTTGGGAGGATAGTCCCTCCATAATCCATATTTTTCTTTCCATTGATATTATTTCCACGCGTCCAGCGTTAAATTTAACTGGAGTCTAAAAGCGCTATGTTGGCATGTCAATCATAATATGAGGCGCTTTTTTGTTTTCGGAATGATTATTTATGAAATGAATGTGTTCATATCTCCGTAATGATTTTTAAAATAATTTATCATCGGCGAGTTTTTCTTTTTCTTAATTTTCTAAATTGCCTTGTGTCAGTTCTTTATCATGATATGATTTTTTTGAGTCTTTAACGCATATTGATTTGCTAAATGTATTTAATAGGGAAGAATAAATGGTCTCACTTACTAAAAATCAGACAATATCATTAAGCAAAGTATCTCCGGCATTATCGCAGCTGACTTTTGGTCTGGGCTGGGATCCTCTGCGGGCGAAGAAAAAAGGGCTATTCGGCGGGTTGTTCTCCGGTGGCGCAGGTTCTATCGACCTTGATGCAAGCTGCATTCTATTGAACAAGAATGGCAACGTGCTGGATACCATTTGGTTTGGCCAGCTGAAATCTCGCTGTGGCGCTGTCGTGCATAGCGGCGATAACTTAACGGGAGAAGGTGACGGTGATGATGAAGTCATTCGCGTTAATATGGAGAAACTTTCCGCTAACGTGGAATATCTGGCCTTTACCGTCAATAGTTTTCGCGGCCAAACGTTTAACGAAGTTGAGAATGCCCATTGCCGCGTGCTCGATCAAAATAATCAGGAATTGGCCCGCTATCAGCTAACCGAGCAAGGTTCTCATACCGGCATTATTATTGCTTCATTAAGCCGCCAGAACGGCAGTTGGGATTTTACCGCCCATGGTCAAGCAGCTCAGGGGCGCACCATCGACGATATGAAAAGTGACGTATTACGCATTGTGGTGCGCTAATGAAACTATTACCCGGAGGAAATAGCGCGGTTCCTGTTGCTAACCTTAGTATCAAAATAAGCGCGGGCAGTAGTATTGATGTGTCGTCATTTCGTCTCTATGCCAATAATAAGGTAAGAGGCGATGCGGATATGTGTTTTTACGGCCAGCCGCGAAATGATGATAATACCATTGAGCTGAGTACTAATAATACCGCTACTGTATTTCTGGTAGCATTAGGGCTGCTGCAGGCGGATGTCCAGAAAGTGGCCTTTACCGCAACCTGCGATAATAACAGGACTATCGGTGAATTAGGCCATTTGACGATCGCGGTGGAGCATAACGGTACTACGCTGATTGAGTGTCAGGTCGATGTTCACGGTCGAAATGAAGCCGCGCTGATACTGGGCGAACTTTATCGGCGTAATGGCGAGTGGAAGTTTCGCTTTGTCGCACAGGGATTTACTGGCGGCCTAAAACCGCTCGCTGAATACTATGGCGTTGATATTGCCGATGAAGCCTTGCCCCCTGCAGATGAACCCGTGAAAGTGAACCTCAGTAAGGTCACTTTGACTAAAGAGAAACCGGCAATCAGCCTCGCTAAACGTGACGATTATGGCGAGATACGCGTAAATCTGAATTGGCATCGCCAAAGCTCGGCTACAGGTTTATTTGGTTCATTATTAGGGGCAGGCGCCAGCAGCGTTGATCTGGATCTGGGCGCTTTTGTCGAATTAAAAAATGGCGATTTAAGCGTAGTACAAGCACTGGGTAATGCATTTGGGCGATATCAACAACCGCCTTTTATTCAGCTTCAGGGTGACGATCGCACGGGGGCGGTTAACGATGGAGAATGGATCTGGATCAATGGTAGCGAATGGCAAAAAATTAACCAGATATTAATCTATGCCTTTATTTATGAGGGGGTCGCCAGTTGGGATAAAACAGATGGTGTCGTCACGCTACATGTTCCCGGGCAGCCGCCAATCGAAACCCGACTGACCGAAGGCAATAATCGTCGAACAATGTGCGCTATTGCTCGCTTAGTCAATGATAACGGCGCCATAAAAGTAGAGCGTATCAATCAATATTTCACCGGCCATAAAGAGATGGATCGCGCATTCGGCTGGGGATTCCGCTGGCGAGCCGGTTCAAAATAAAGAAAACAAAGTGAGGGAACGATGGGATTATTCAATAAAGTAAAATCGACATTGAGCGCCAGCCGCGTAGAACTGGTCAAACAGGTTGGGCGATTTAAAAATAAGAAATTCATGCAAGGAACTGTTGCGGTATGTGCTCGTATTGCCGTCTCCAGTGATGGTGTTAGCGCCGAAGAAAAACAGAAAATGATGGGTTTTCTGCGCTCGTCGGAAGAAATGAAAGTTTTTGATACCAACGAAGTAATCGACTTTTTTAATAAATTGGTATCCAGCTTCGATTTCGATATGGAAATCGGCAAAGGTGAAACCATGAAATATATTCTGGCCTTAAAGGATCAGCCAGAAGCTGCGCAATTGGCTGTACGGGTAGGAATTGCGGTGGGTAAAAGCGATGGTAATTTCGACCCGGATGAACAGGCGGCAACCCGAGAAATAATCGCTGCGCTCGGTTTTAACGCTGAAGAGTTTGGTCTTTAACCACAGCACTTAAAGGTATTTCATGGTCTCCACTCATTTAGGTTTTCCCGTTGAAACGGTGAGCGTTTTTATTATTCTCGCCATTGGGGCGATCGTTATTGACCTCGTAATGCATCGTAACGATAGTGTCATATCGCTGAAAAGCGCGGCGTTATGGTCACTATTTTGGGTTGCGGTGGCGATGGTTTTTGCCGGGTTTCTACTGGTGCACCACGGCGCGGAAGTGGCTAGTTTATTTGTTACTGGTTACGCCTTGGAAAAAGTGCTTTCGGTCGATAATCTTTTCGTGATGATGGCGATCTTCTCCTGGTTTGGCATCCCGGAACGCTATCGCCATCGCGTCCTTTACTGGGGAGTGATCGGCGCGATTATTTTCCGCGCTATTTTTGTCGCCATTGGCACAGGACTATTAGCGCTGGGCCCGTATGTTGAAATAGTCTTTGCCTTAATTGTGCTTTGGACGGCCGTCATGATGTTAAAAAGCGGGGAGGAGAGCGATGAAATTGAAGATTACTCGCAGCATCTCGCTTACCGTCTGGTAAAACGTGTATTCCCTATCTGGCCAAAATTAGTGGGGCATGCTTTTTTACTGACCGCGAAAGAGGTCGAGCGTGAACGGGCGAAGCCGGAAAATAAAGATCTCATTATCAGCACCGGAAAGCGCGTCGCGTTATATGCAACGCCGCTGATGCTATGCGTGGCAGTAGTAGAACTCTCTGATGTGATGTTTGCTTTTGATTCCGTGCCGGCCATTATTGCAATAAGCCAGGAGCCGCTGATTGTCTATAGCGCGATGATGTTTGCCATCCTTGGCCTACGTACGCTTTATTTTGTATTGGAGGCACTCAAACATTATTTAGTGCATCTTGAAAAAGCGGTCATCGTATTACTTTTCTTTATTGCCATTAAGCTTGGTCTGAACGCCACCGATCATCTTTGGCACCATGGCTATAGTATTTCGGCGACCGCCAGTCTGTATGTCGTTCTACTGGTGCTTATTGTTGGTATTGTCGCCAGTTTTGTCTTTCAGGATAAAAACGAGGAACAGCCAGGGGAGCATTAATTCCTCGCGCTGTCCTTATTCATGTTCACTTTAAAAAGGATTTAATATGAGCGTATCACTGTCAAAAGGCGGTAACGTTTCTCTTAGCAAAAGCGATCCGTCAATGAAAAACGTGCTGGTTGGATTAGGGTGGGATGTCCGCACTACCGACGGCCAGGATTTTGACCTCGATGCATCTGCCTTCCTGTTATCAGAGACGGGAAAGGTGCGCAGCGATAGCGATTTCATCTTCTACAACAACTTAAAATCGGCAGACGGTTCGGTCACCCACACCGGCGACAACCGCACCGGGGAAGGCGATGGCGATGATGAATCGCTAATCATCAAACTGGATATGATCCCGGCCAACGTCGCCAAAATCGTTTTCGTGGTCACCATTCACGATGCACAAATGCGTCGTCAGAGTTTTGGTCAGGTGTCAGGCGCTTTTATTCGCCTGGTCAACAACGATTCACAACTTGAAGTGGCCCGTTACGATTTGACGGAAGACGCTTCCAGCGAGACGGCAATGCTATTTGGTGAACTTTATCGCCATAACGGCGAGTGGAAATTCCGCGCCGTTGGGCAGGGATACGCTGGTGGATTATCCAGCGTCTGCGCCCAGTATGGCATTAATGCATCTTAAAAACCGAGCAGCCCGACCGTCCGTCGGGCCATACAGTAGTTTATAACAGGAGGTTTAAAATGGCTGTTTCCCTCGTTAAAGGCGGTAACGTATCACTCACTAAAGAAGCGCCGTCGATGAATATTGCGATGGTGGGATTGGGTTGGGATGCGCGAGTAACGGATGGGCAAGATTTCGATCTCGATGCATCGGTCTTTATGGTTGGCGAAGATGGCAAGGTGCTATCGGATGCGAATTTTATCTTCTTCAATAATAAGAAGAGTCCTTGCGGCGGCGTAGAACATCAGGGCGACAACCGCACCGGTGAAGGTGATGGCGATGATGAGCAGGTCAAAATCACGCTTTCCCAGGTGGCCGCTGAGGTCAAGAAGCTGGTTTTCTCCGTCACCATCTACGACGCAGAAACGCGGAAACAAAACTTTGGCATGGTGCAGAACAGCTATATGCGGGTGTATAACCACGATAATGGCCAGGAAATTGCGCGCTTTGATCTATCCGAAGATGCATCAACGGAAACGGCGATGATTTTTGGCGAGCTTTATCGTCACGGTGCGGAATGGAAATTTAAAGCGGTTGGTCAGGGATTTGCTGGCGGTCTTGCTGCGCTGGCTTCAGCACATGGCGTTAGCGTTTAATTATTGGCAAGAATAAAACCTCCCGCTGGTGCGGGAGGTTGGTTTTATCAGGCTGCAACCACGCTGTCGATTGCCGCTTTGGCATCGGACTGTGCTTTGGCCGCAACTTCTGGACCATAGGCAATGCCTTCTGCAAACACGAAGTTCACGTCGGTGATACCGATGAAGCCAAGGAAGGTAGAGAGATACGGCGTGACCAGATCGGTTGGCGTATCTTTATGGATACCGCCGCGGCTGGTCAGAACCACTGCACGTTTGCCGGTAACCAGACCTTCAGGGCCTTTCTCGGTGTAACGGAAGGTGACGCCTGCACGGGCAACCAGGTCAAAATAGTTTTTCAGCTGAGTCGGGATGTTGAAGTTGTACATCGGCGCAGCGATAACAATCACATCGTTAGCTTTCAGTTCAGCAATCAGCTCATCGGAGAGCGCCAACGCTTCCTGCTGACGCGCAGTCAGCTGAGCATCGCTCGGACGCAGCGCGCCAACCAGTTCACCATCCAGTACCGGAATCGGATTTGCCGCCAGATCGCGCACGGTGACCACGTCGCCCGGGTGTTTTTCGCGCCATTGTTCAACAAAATAGTCGGACAGCTGGCCAGATTGTGAGTACCCTGCAAGAATACTGGACTTCAGAACTAATACTTTGCTCATGGGTGTTTCCTTTTTAATGTGATTGACGGGACAATGCCCTGGTGCCTGGTGACACTGTATTCACAATCATGCCGTAGAGATAGCGCAATATATCGAATCCTATGTTCAGTTTTTTTGAACAAGGCATGAGTTCAACAGATGTGGTAATCTACAGCAATACTTCATAAGAGATTTTTCCGGCAGAGCACTGCCCGATAACGCTATGACAGAACAACAAAAAATTACTTTCTCGCAGCTCTATGCACGGCTTGATGACCTGATGCTGCGCGATAAATCGCGCTATAGCCGTCGCCTGCATGGCGTAAAGAAGGTTAAAAATCCTGATGCTCAGCAGGCCATTCTGCAGGAGATGACGCAGGAGATAGAACAAGCAGCAGGGAAAGTCCTGCTGCGAGAAGCCGCGCGTCCGACGATTACCTATCCGGAAAACCTGCCGGTTAGCCAGAAAAAACAAGAGATTCTCGAAGCGGTGCGCGATCACCAGGTGGTGATCGTCGCCGGTGAGACCGGTTCAGGTAAAACCACTCAGTTACCTAAAATCTGCATGGAGCTGGGGCGCGGCCTGAAAGGCCTGATTGGCCACACCCAGCCGCGTAGACTGGCGGCGCG
>AGFS01091560.1_pt1 | contig 11628 bp, 11 predicted proteins | sample 305828 | NCBI WGS metagenome assembly AGFS01 (sample SAMN02954281, study PRJNA62041) | ant fungus garden metagenome | biome: terrestrial; feature: Atta colombica fungus garden; material: fungus garden; isolation source: Atta colombica fungus garden top | host: Atta colombica | place: Panama: Gamboa...
AAATTTGATCCCGTCACACTTTTTTCACAAAAACGCTTGCCGTGATTTTGCAGTTTATTGATAATGATTATCATTGTTACATTGATTGTTATTTATAAACATTATGTCACCTTCGGATAACGCCGCGGCTACAGNGAAAAAAAATCACACAGCGCCTTCCCCCGCTCCCGACGATCGTCGTATCGACAGCAAAACGCTGCTGGGAGAGGCCGGAAGGGTGATCATCGAGCATGACGGCCAACACTACCTGCTCCGCCAGACCCATGCCGGAAAACTGATCCTCACAAAATAAGCTAAATAAAAACCACGCCAGCCACCCAGGTGTTCCCCAGGCAGCCAGCGCTTTCGATTCCTAATGGAGAGTTGCTATGCCACACCTGCATTCCGCGTCTTTGCGCCCTTCACTTCTGGCGCTGGCGATTGTCAGCACCCTGCCGGGCGTCGCGTTTGCTGCCGCAGATGATATTACCGTTACCGCCACGGGCAACGCCCGCAGCGCCTTTGAAGCGCCGATGATGGTCAGCGTCATTGACGCCACCGCGCCCGAAAACCAGACCGCCAGCTCTGCCGCCGACCTGCTGCGCAAGGTGCCGGGCCTGACGCTGGACGGCACCGGGCGCACCAACGGTCAGGACGTTAACCTGCGCGGCTACGACCGCCGCGGCGTGCTGGTGCTGGTCGACGGCGTGCGCCAGGGCACCGATACCGGCCACCTCAACAGCACCTTCCTCGATCCGGCCCTGATCAAGCGTATTGAAGTGGTGCGCGGTCCGTCCGCGCTGCTGTACGGCAGCGGCGCGCTGGGCGGCGTGATCGCCTACGATACCGCCGATGCGAAAGATCTGCTGGAGCCGGGTAAAAACAGCGGCTACCGCGTGTTTGGCACCGGCGCAACCGGGGATCATAGCCTCGGCATGGGTGCCAGCGCCTATGGCCGCACCGATACGCTCGACGGGCTGCTTTCCTGGTCGAGCCGCGACCGCGGCGATCTCCGCCAGAGCAACGGGACGACGGCGCCAAACGATGAATCCATAAACAACATGCTGGCGAAGGGCAGCTGGAAAATCGATCCGGCCCAGACGCTGAGCGGCTCCCTGCGCTACTACAATAACGACGCCCAGGAGCCGAAAAACCCGCAAACCCCGGACGTCAGCGCCAGCAGCAACCCGATGACCGACCGATCCACCATCCAGCGCGACGCGCAGCTTGGCTACAGCATCGCGCCTGAAGGGAACGACTGGCTAAACGCGGACGTGAAGGTCTACTGGTCGGAGGCGCGCATCAATGCGCAAAACGTTGACGGCACGGGCGAATTTCGCAAGCAGACCACCAAAGGCGGTAAGGTGGAAAACCGCACCCGCCTGTTCAGCGACTCCTTCGCCTCGCACCTGCTGACCTACGGCGGAGAGTATTACCGTCAGGAGCAGCATCCGGGCGGCGCAACCACCGGCTTCCCGGACGCCAAAATCGATTTCAGCTCCGGCTGGCTGCAGGATGAAATCACCCTGCGCGACCTGCCGGTCACCCTGCTCGGCGGCACCCGCTACGACAGCTATCGCGGCAGCAGCCAGGGCTATGACGACGTCGATGCGGACAAATGGTCCTCCCGCGCCGGGTTAACCGTCAGCCCTACCGACTGGCTGATGCTGTTCGGCTCGTACGCGCAGGCGTTCCGCGCGCCGACCATGGGCGAAATGTATAACGACTCAAAGCACTTCTCCATCGGCAGCTTCTACACTAACTACTGGGTACCGAACCCTAACCTGCGCCCTGAAACCAATAAAACGCAGGAGTTCGGGATGGGCCTGCGCTTTGACAACCTGCTGCTGGCAAACGATGCCCTGGAGTTCAAGGCGAGCTATTTCGATACCAGGGCCAAAGACTACATCTCCACCGCCGTCGATTTTGCCGCCGCAACCACCACGTCCTACAACGTTCCTGACGCCAAAATCTGGGGCTGGGACGTGATGACCAAATATTCGACGGACCTGTTCAATCTGGACGTGGCCTACAACCGCACGCGCGGCAAGGACACCAATACCGGTGAGTACATCTCCAGCATCAACCCGGACACCGTGACCAGCAAGCTGGATATTCCGGTGGCGCAAAGCGGCTTCTCCGTGGGCTGGGTCGGGACGTTCGCCGACCGCTCCACGCACGTCAGCAGCAGCTACAGCAAGCAGCCCGGCTATGCGGTGAATGATTTCTACGTCAGCTATAAGGGCCAGGCGCAGCTGAAAGGCGTGACCACCACGCTGGTGCTGGGCAACGCCTTCGATAAAGCGTACTGGTCACCGCAGGGCATCCCGCAGGACGGGCGCAACGGTAAGATTTTTGTAAGCTATCAGTGGTAATCCCCTCGCCCCGCCGCGCCGGGGCGCATATTGATAAGGAAAAGACAATGCATCACTACACACGCTGGCTTGAGCTAAAAGAGGAAAACCCGGGCAAATACGCGCGGGATATCGCAGGCATGATGAACATCAGCGAGGCGGAGCTGACCTTTGCCCGCGTCGGTCACGACGCCTGGCGTCTTCATGGCGACATCCGCGACGTTCTGGGCGCGCTGGAAGCCGTGGGCGAAACCAAGTGCATCTGCCGCAACGAATACGCGGTTCACGAGCAGGTGGGCGCGTTTACAAACCAGCACCTTAGCGGCCACGCCGGGCTGGTGCTCAACCCGCGCGCGCTGGACCTGCGCCTGTTCCTCAACCAGTGGGCAAGCGCGTTCCACATCAGCGAAGCCACGGCGCGCGGCGAGCGTCAAAGCATTCAGTTCTTCGACCACCAGGGCGATGCGCTGCTCAAGGTGTACACCACGGATAACACCGACGTTTCCGCCTGGGCCAACGTGCTGACCCGCTTTATCGTTGCCGATAACCCGCCGCTCGCGCTGAAGCCAGCAGACGCTCCTGCCCCCGCTGAAAACGCCGAGGCCGTCACCGTGGATAAAGAGTGGCGCGCCATGACCGACGTGCACCAGTTCTTCAGCCTGCTGAAGCGCCATAACCTCAGCCGCCAGCAGGCGTTTCGCCTCGTGGGCGACGATCTCGCCTGTCAGGTTGAGAACACCGCGCTGGCGCAGCTGCTGGAGACCGCGCGCCAGGACGGCAACGAGATCATGGTCTTCGTGGGCAACCGCGGCTGCGTGCAGATCTTTACCGGCGTGGTTGAAAAAGTGGTGCCGATGAAGGGCTGGCTGAATATTTTCAACCCTGCCTTCACCCTGCACCTGCTGGAAGAGACGATCGCGGAGACCTGGGTCACGCGTAAGCCAACCGCGGACGGGCACGTCACCAGCCTCGAGCTGTTCGCGGCAGACGGCACGCAAATCGCCCAGCTGTACGGCCAGCGCACCGAAGGCGAGCCGGAGCAGGCCCGCTGGCGCAGCCAGATTGACGCCCTCACCTCCACGGGGCTTGCCGCATGAAAACGTGGCTGGCCCTGCTCGGCGCCCTGCCCCTGATGGCGCTGGCCTCCGCGCAGGAACGAATGGTGACGCTCGGGGGAGACGTCACGGAGATCGTCTATGCCCTTGATGCGCAATCGTATCTGGTAGGCCGCGACAGCACCAGCCAGTGGCCGCAGGCGGCGAACGCGCTGCCGGACGTCGGCTATTTGCGCCAGCTTAACGCGGAAGGGATCCTCTCTCTTCGCCCGACGCTGGTGCTGGCGAGCGCGCAGGCGCAGCCTTCTCTGGCGCTAAAGCAGGCCGAGCAGAGCGGCGTGAAGGTTGTTACCGTTCCCGGCAGCAACGCGCTGAGCGCGATAGATGAAAAGGTGCGGGTCATCGCCGAAGCAACCCACCGCGAAGCGCAGGGGGAAACCCTGCGCAAAACGCTGCGTGACGCGCTGGCGGCGCTGCCCGCGACCCCGCTCAACAAGCGGGTGCTGTTTATCCTCAGCCACGGCGGAATGACCGCCATGGCCGCGGGGCAGCAGACCGGCGCGGACGCGGCCATTCGCGCGGCCGGGCTGCAAAACGCCATGCAGGGCTTTAGCCGTTACCAGCCACTGTCGCAGGAAGGTGTCATCGCCAGCCGCCCGGATCTGGTGGTGATTTCTCAGGACGGCGTGAAGGCGCTGGGTGGTGAAGAGAGCCTGTGGGCGCTGCCAGGACTGGCGCACACCCCGGCGGGCCGCAACCGGCAGGTGCTGGAAATTGACGATATGGCTCTGCTGGGCTTTAGCGTGCGCACGCCGAAGGCCATTCAGGCCCTGCGCGCCAAAGCGGAGCAACTGCCCTGATGACCCGGCGCACCGCGTTTTCGCTGTGGGCGCTTGCCGCGCTGCTGGCGGGCATGACGCTCGCGGCGACCGGCTTTGGCGCGCTGCGCCTCCCGCTCAGCCTGCTGTGGAGCCACGGCGATGAGGCGCTCCGCCAGATCTGGCTAACCATCCGCCTGCCCCGCGTGCTGCTGGCGCTGGTCATCGGCGGATCGCTGGCCCTCGCGGGCTGCGTGATGCAGGGGCTGTTTCGTAACCCGCTGGCCGACCCCGGCCTGCTTGGGATCAGCAGCGGCGCGGCGCTGGCCGTGGCCCTGTGGGTGGTGCTCCCGCTCTCCCTGCCGGCGCTGGTCATGCTCTACGCGCCCATGCTCGCCGCGTTTCTTGGCGCGCTGGCGGCAACGATCGTGATATTTATCTTAAGCCAGCAGCGCGACGGCTCGCTCTCGCGCCTGCTGCTGGTGGGGATTGCGATAAACGCCCTGTGCGGCGCGGCGGTTGGCGTGCTCTCGTGGCTCAGCAATGACGCCCAGCTGCGCCAGCTTTCACTCTGGGGCATGGGCAGCCTTGGCCAGGCGCAGTGGTCAACGCTGCTGGCCGTTGCCTCACTGATGATCCCAACGGTGCTGGTTATCTGGCGGATGGCCGGGGCGCTCAACCTGCTTCAGCTTGGTGAGGAAGAGGCGCATTACCTGGGCGTAGACGTTGCCGTCGTTCAGCGCGTGTTGCTGCTGTGCAGCGCGCTGCTGGTGGCCGCCGCCGTTGCCGTTAGCGGCGTAATCGGCTTTGTCGGCCTGGTGGTGCCGCACCTGATGCGCATGTGGCTTGGCGCGGATCATCGCGCGACAATTCCCGGCGCGGTGCTCGCGGGGGCGTTGCTGCTGCTGATCGCGGACACGATCGCCCGCACGCTGGTCGCACCGGCGGAGATGCCGGTCGGCCTGCTGACCAGCCTTCTCGGCGCGCCGTGGTTCCTGTGGCTTATTTTTCGTCGTGGAGGCCAGCATGGCTGAACGGTACTGCGCGGATAACATCACGTTTGCCCGGTCGGGCCGCGTGCTGATCGATAACGTTTCTCTCACGCTTTCTCCCGGCGAAATGGTCGCGCTGATTGGGCCAAACGGTGCGGGAAAATCCACCCTGCTTCGCCTGCTGACGGGCTATCTGACGCCAACCAGCGGCGCGTGCGCCCTGGCAAATAAGCCGCTGAACGAGTGGTCGCCTGAAACGCTTTCGCGCTACCGGGCGGTAATGCGCCAGCACGCGCAGCTTGGCTTTGACTGGCCCGTCGAGGCCGTGGTTGGCATGGGGCGGGCGCCGTGGAGCAGCCGCCCCGAGCCGTCGATCGTGAATGAGGTGATGCGCCTGACCGGCTGTTCACCGCTGGCGGGAAGGCAGTACAACGCCCTGTCCGGCGGCGAGCAGCAGCGCGTCCAGCTCGCCCGCGCGCTGGCGCAGCTCTGGCATCGCGGCGCGCCGCGCGGCTGGCTGTTTCTTGACGAGCCCACGTCGGCGCTGGATCTCTACCACCAGCAGCATCTGCTGCGCCTGTTAAAATCGCTGACCCGCCAGGAGCAATTGCACGTCTGCGTCGTGCTGCACGATCTTAACCTCGCCGCGCTGTGGGCCGACCGCATCCTGCTGCTGCACGAGGGCCGGATGGTGTCGCAGGGCACGCCGGAGCAGGTTCTGCAAGCCGACGCGCTGACGCGCTGGTATGGCGCGCAGGTCCACGTCGGCTTGCACCCTTCCCACGCCGTGCCGCAGGTTTTTCTCTCGCCCTAGCTTGAGCAGCTCACTTCCAGCCGCTTGCCCCAGTCCGGCGGGCGGCTGGCGTAGTCGTCATCGCGATCCGCGAACGGCGTGCGCAACGCCGCGTGCAGGCGATGAAGCTCGTCGTACTCGCCCTTTTCTGCCTGTTCAATCGCGCGCTGCGCCAGCCAGTTGCGCAGCACCATCGCCGGATTGACCGCCTTCATGTTTGCCTGACGCACATCGTCATCAACCTGTTCCTGCTGAAGGCGCGCGCGGTAAAGGGCAAACCAGTCGTCAAACGCCTGCCGGTCGATAAACTCGTCGCGCAGCGGGGACGCCGCGTCGCGCTGCGCCGTTTCGCTCAGCATGCGGAAGGTGCGCGTGTAGTCGCTGCCCTCGCGGGCCATCAGCGAGAACAGGCCGTTCAGAATGTCGTTATCGCCCTTCTCCTGCGTCGCCAGGCCCAGCTTAGCGCGCATCAGCAGGCCATATTCACGCAGCAAAACCTCCTGATAGCCGTCGAGCGCGTCGTTTAGCGCCTCTACGTCAATAAACGGCGACAGGGTTTGCGCCAGGCGCTGGAGGTTCCACAGCCCGACCGCAGGCTGGTTGTCAAAGCTGTAGCGCCCCTGATAGTCGGAGTGGTTGCAGATGTAGCCCGGCTGGTAATCGTCCAAAAAGCCAAACGGGCCGTAGTCGAAGGTCAGCCCCAGCAGGGACATGTTATCGGTATTCATCACGCCGTGGGCAAAGCCCACGCTCTGCCAGCGGGCAATCATCGACGCGGTGCGGGCGACGATATCCCGGAACCAGAGAACATAGGGGTTGTCTTCTGTAAGCAGATGCGGCCAGTGGCGGCGGATGGCGTAATCGGCAAGCTGGCGCACTTTTTCCGGCTCGCGGCGATAGTAGAAGTGCTCGAAATGGCCGAACCGAAGATGGCTTTCCGCCACGCGCATCAGCATGGCGCCCTGCTCGACGGTTTCGCGGTATACCGGCGTATCGCTGGTCACTATCGACAGCGCGCGCGAGGTGGGTATCCCCAGGGCGTGCATCGCCTCTGACGCCAGCGCCTCCCTGATCGTGGAGCGCAGCACCGCGCGGCCATCGCCCATTCGCGAGTAGGGCGTCAGGCCCGCGCCTTTCAGGTGCCAGTCTACGGCGCTGCAGTCGGCGAGCTGCTGTTCACCCAGCAGTATGCCGCGGCCATCGCCCAGCTGGCCGGCCCAGGCGCCAAACTGGTGTCCGCTGTAGACCTGTGCCAAAGGCTGCATGCCGGGGAGCAGCGTTTCGCCTCCCCATACGCCCGCCCCCTGCGAGGGTTCAAATAACGTGGCGGGAATAGCGAGCGCATCCGCCAGCGCGGCGTTATGCCAGATGAGGCGAGCGTTCTGTAAGGGTGTAGGTTTTAGCGCGGTGTAAAAGCCGGGCAGTTCGTCATGCCAGCGTGCAGTAAAAGACAGGGTCATAGGTCCTCCTGCTTTTAGTGTAGAGGGTTTACCTGCACTTAAACACGGGCGAAAAGGAGGGTTATCCCTGAACGAGCGTCGTCACGCGTTCTGCCGTGACGGCAGGCCAAAGGTTGCCCTGCATGGCAAAGAAGTTAAACGGCAGCACCTGCTGCAGCAGGGCGTGGTCGTCAATACCGGAGACCATCACTGACTGACAGTGCGGCGTAATTTGCCAAAGAATCGCGCGCATGAAAGGTTCGAAAGAGAGTTCCGCGGCGCGCTGTTGAATAAAACCTTTATCGACAATCACGCGTTTAAACAACCCATCAAAAACGGCTTTAAGAGATGCGCCACCGGCACCAAAGTTTGCCAGCACCAGCGGAAAATGGATTACCATCCTTGCCAGATTAAGATCGTCTTTCCCGCTATTTAAACCTGGATAGTTCTCATTAACAGTTAACTCAAGAAACGGATAGCGATTCAATAAAGAAACCGCATTATCGTCAGTTAATAAGTACTCAACAATTGCAGGTGTAATATTTATCCAGGCAATTAACTGCTGCTGAATAAAGAACAGCTGGCAGTTTTCAATCAATTGCAGTTTTTCCTGAAAAAGCGCTAACTCTTCTTCAGGAGAAAGGTGCGGGAGCACCAGCTCGGTGGGGATCCTTACGTCCGTGCCCACGCCAGTAAAGTTTGCCGAAACGTCTAAACCTTTAAGCTCACCTACACTATTGCGCGCAGGAAGCAAAAAAAGTTCAGACTGGTAAGCATTATCTAGCGTGATAATCATCGCGCTCGCCCCGCATTAAAGATGAGAGAGGACATCCTGGAGCAATTGCCGACACAATTCCACTGTATTGATTTTAATAAGATTAATTTCATCAGTTCCGTATTAATTTTCAGATTTATCCCTGAACCTAAAATAATCTTATCCTGGAAACAGCCTAATAGCTAGTTTTAGATAAAACAGAGATATAGCGGCATAACTAATTCATCACAAATTTAACTTTAATCATGTTTTGATGAACCTGGCAGAGTTTATTCATACCAGGTCATCGGTATATTCGCAAGTGCGTATTGTGTTAAATACGTCTCGCCTGCCAAAAGTTTTTACGCCAGTACACATTATCTAACGAAGAGCGCATCACCCCACGACTGGTTGACGCGTGAATGAACTGGTTGTCTGTATCATATATCCCAACGTGGAGACCGCTCTCGCCCGCCCCCGTTTTGAAAAAGACCAGATCGCCGGGCAGCAGTTCGTCTTTATCAATCTCCGTGCCGATCTCGGCCTGGCTGCGCGTTTCTCGCGGCAGCTGCAGGTCGAATTTATCCCGGAAGGTCATCAGCACGAATCCCGAACAGTCCACGCCGCCACGGCTCATTCCACCATAGCGATACGGCGTGCCGCGCCAGTTGCTTAGCTGATCGTTCAGGCTGGCGATCACCGTGATTGAATCCGACAGGCGCGGATTAGGCGGGGGCGCGCGATGGCTACTGCATCCCGCAAGAATTAGCGCTGCCACAAGGAGAAACCAGAATCGCATTTTCAGACGAATCCTCTGCTTTTGTTATTCTTTCCGTAATTTAGCGTGCAATTGTCCAGCCGCGCAAGAAACGGTTACTCGTGCGCGGTGGAAATCAGCATCCTGTGCCCTTCGATATCCAGGCGGCGGAACGGCATGTGATACGCGCGCGCCAGATTCAGCGGCGTCAACACGCTATCCCGCGTCCCGCTGGCAATCATTTTCCCGCGCGCCAGCAGCCAGACTCGGTGCGCATGGCGCAGTGTGTGGTTCAGATCGTGGCTGCTCATCACGACGGCAATGCCCTGAGCAGAAAGCGTGCTCAGCAGCGCGTCCAGCGCGGCCTGCTGGGCAACGTCCAGCCCGCTCATCGGCTCATCGAGCAGCAGCAGCCTCCCCTGCGGATTCCCCGCCGGGTGGATCTGCAGCACCACCGCCGCCAGCCGCACGCGCTGCCACTCTCCTCCTGAGAGCTGGCTGGCATGCCGGTCCAGCTTATCTTCCAGCCCAAGGGCGGTCGCCACCTCGGCGAGCAGCGCGGTGCGGGTTTTGTCGTGCAGATGCAGCATCAGGTAGTGCCAGACGGGCATGGCAAAGGGAGGCATCTGCTGCTGGACTAAGTAGCTTCGCCGCTGCGCCAGAGCGGCTGCTGGCCAGTCGCTGAGCGAACGGTCGAGCAGCGTAATCGCCCCTTCGCCCGCGCTCAGCCCCGCCATCCGCGACAGCAGCGTGCTTTTACCCGCGCCGTTAGGCCCGACAAGATGCAGGATTTCGCCTGCATTCAGGGATGCGGTTAAAGGCTCCAGACGTCCCTTCTCAGCAACGTCCGTGAGCTGCATCAGCGGCGTCATTATTTCGCCAGCGCCAGCTTGATAGACTCCATCACGATCGGATCTTCAGGGGTCATGTCCGGGGAGAAGCGCTGGACAACCTGACCGTCGCGGCCGATGAGGAACTTCTCGAAGTTCCACAGAATATCGTCGGGATAGAGCGGCGCGCGGCCTTTGCTTGCCATACGCTCGTAGAAACCGCTGCCTTCTGGCGCAACGGCGGTCGGCGCGGCGGCAACCAGCTTCGCGTACAGCGGATGGCGATCTTCACCGTTGACGTCGATTTTGCTGAACATCGGGAACGTCACGCCGTAGGTGGTGCTGCAAAACGTTTTGATCTCCTCGTCGCTGCCCGGCTCCTGGCCCAGGAACTGGTTGCACGGGAAGCCCAGCACGGTGAAACCGTCTTTATCCCAGGCCTTTTGAATGTTCTCCAGCTGCTCGTACTGCGGCGTCAGGCCGCATTTGGACGCCACGTTGACGATAAGCAGAACGTTGCCTTTATAGCCTTCCAGCGTGGTTTTCTCACCATCAATGGTGGTCACTTCGGTATTCAAAATATCAGACTGCATAGCATTCCCTCAGGTTGTCTTATGGGGGTTTAACGCCCGGCCTTTAATAATAGCCAGATAAACACCGGCGCGCCCAGCGTCGCGGTGACAACGCCGATGGGCAGTTCTGCCGCGGTGAGCGCGAGCCGGGCGATGATATCGGCAAACAGAAGCGCGGCCGCGCCGGCAACCGCGGACGCCGGGAGTAAAGCGCGATGATCGGTGATACCGTACAGCCGCAGCATGTGGGGGATCACCAGCCCGATAAAGCCAATCGCCCCCGCCAGCGCCACGCTAACGCCCACCATCCAGCCGATGGCAATCACCAGAACGTTGCGCCAGAGGCCAAGCGCCATGCCAAGCTGCCGTGCCGACGTTTCACCCAGCGCGAGAAGATTCAGCGGCCGGGACTGGCAGCATGCCCACAGCACTGCCGGGACAAGCAGCAGCATGAGCCAGCCCTGCTGCCAGTCCACGCCGCCGAAGCCGCCCATCATCCAGTACATCAGCTGGCGCAGATCAAACGAGGTGGAAAAATAGACCGCCCAGGTCATCAGCGCGCTGCAGATAATGCCCAGCGCCACGCCCGCGAGCAGCAGCCTGCTGGTTGAGAGATGGCGTCTGGCGAACCGCAGCAGGATGAGCGTGATGAGCAGAGCGCCGAGGATCGCGCTCAGGCTCACTTCCCAGAGCGAAAGCGCCCCGCCGCCCAGCATCACTGCCGCAATCAGCCCAACGCCCGCGCCGTTTGAGACGCCCAGCAGCCCCGGCTCCGCCAGCGGGTTTTCGAACAGCGCCTGCATCATCGTACCGCTGACCGCCAGCGCGGCGCCAACCAGAATCACGGCCAGCGTGCGCGGCAGGCGGATTTGCCAGACGAAGAGCTGACCGTCCGGGCTTAGCCAGCTTTCTGGCCCCAGCCAGCGATCGCCGGCGCACAGGCTGACCGTGACGGCGACGATGAGCAGCACCGCAAGTGCAATCAGGCTACGGCGATCGGAACGGTGCTGACGACGGGCGAAATCAAGCATAGGTAGTGTGTTTTCAGGATGAGATGTAATTGATTTTACGGTGAATTTGTTAACTCGCGCAAAGAAAAAAGGCCGCGACTGCGGCCTTTTTGGTTAGCTCATATTACTCTGCTTTGGGCGTTGCGTTCTCGACGCGGCTCTTTAACTTCTGGCCGGGTCTGAAGGTCACCACGCGGCGGGCTGTAATGGGAATATCTTCCCCCGTCTTCGGGTTACGACCCGGACGTTGGTTTTTGTCTCGCAAATCAAAATTA
>AGFS01037950.1_pt1 | contig 11571 bp, 10 predicted proteins | sample 305828 | NCBI WGS metagenome assembly AGFS01 (sample SAMN02954281, study PRJNA62041) | ant fungus garden metagenome | biome: terrestrial; feature: Atta colombica fungus garden; material: fungus garden; isolation source: Atta colombica fungus garden top | host: Atta colombica | place: Panama: Gamboa...
ACGAACCGACGCGCGGCGTGGACGTCGGCGCGAAAAGCGAGATCTACCGCATCATGAACCAGATGGCGCGCAAGGGGGTGGCGATTTTGATGATCTCCAGCGAGCTGCCGGAAGTGGTGGGCATGAGCGACCGGGTGTACGTGATGCGCGAAGGCAGCATTGCGGGCGAGCTTCACGGCCGCAACATCTCTCAGGAAAGCATTATGACGCTGGCAACCGGCGTGAACGACACTCATCACCAGGCGGTATAACCATGACGCAGACAACCAACCCGCAGCAGGCGGCGAAATCCGCCTCGGCCAAAAAAATGCTGATGAGCGATCTGATGCAGACGGTCGGTATTTTGCCGATTTTAATCCTGATCGTGGCGGTATTTGGCTTTATTGCCCCTAACTTTTTCACCGAGAGCAACCTGCTCAACATCACCCGCCAGGCGTCGATCAACATCGTGCTGGCGGCGGGGATGACGTTCATCATCCTGACCGGCGGGATTGACCTCTCCGTCGGGTCGATTCTGGGCACCACGGCGGTCGCGGCGATGGTGGTGTCGCTGATTCCTGAGTTCGCGATGCTCTCTATTCCGGCGGCGCTGATGCTCGGCATGGTGCTGGGGCTGTTCAACGGGGCGCTGGTCGCCTTTGCCGGGCTGCCGCCGTTTATCGTCACGCTCGGCACGTACACCGCCCTGCGCGGCGCGGCCTACCTGCTGGCGGACGGCACCACGGTGATCAACTCCAATATCAGCTTTGAGTGGATCGGCAATAACTATCTCGGCCCGGTGCCGTGGCTGGTGGTCATCGCGCTGGCGGTGATTGCTCTCTGCTGGTTCATCCTGCGCCGCACCACGCTCGGCGTTCACATCTACGCGGTCGGCGGCAACATGCAGGCGGCGCGCCTGACGGGCATCAAGGTCTGGCTGGTGCTGCTGTTCGTTTACGGCATGAGCGGCCTGCTCTCCGGCCTGGGCGGCGTGATGAGCGCCTCGCGCCTCTACAGCGCCAACGGCAACCTCGGCACGGGCTACGAGCTGGACGCGATTGCGGCGGTGATCCTCGGCGGCACCAGCTTCGTCGGCGGGATCGGCACGATCACCGGCACGCTGGTGGGCGCGCTGATCATCGCCACCCTCAACAACGGCATGACGCTGATGGGCGTCTCCTACTTCTGGCAGCTGGTGATCAAAGGGGCGGTGATCATCATAGCGGTGCTGATCGACAAATACCGTACCCGACACCACCAAAGTGCATAACAACAATACCCTACGTGAGGAAGACAAGATGCGTTTAAAACCGTTAGTGACCGCGCTCTGTGCTGGCGCGCTGCTTGCCGCGACGCCGTTCGCGCAGGCGAAAGACCTGAAGTCCATCGGCGTCACGGTGGGCGATTTAGCCAACCCGTTCTTCGTGCAGATCACCAAGGGCGCGGAGCTGGAAGCGCGCAAGCTGGCGGGGGACAACGTGAAGGTGACGCTGGTCTCCAGCGGTTACGATCTGGGCCAGCAGGTTTCGCAGATCGATAACTTTATCGCCGCGAAGGTGGACATGATCATCCTGAACGCCGCGGATTCGAAGGGGATCGGCCCGGCGGTGAAGCGCGCGAAAGAGGCCGGGATCGTCGTCGTCGCGGTTGACGTCGCGGCGGAAGGCGCGGACGCCACCATCACCTCCGACAACACCCAGGCGGGTGAAATGGCCTGCAAGTACATCACCGACCGCCTGAAGGGCAAAGGCAGCGTGGTGATCATCAACGGGCCGCCGGTCTCTGCGGTGCAAAACCGCGTGGAAGGCTGCCAGACCGAGTTCAAGCGCCACCCGGACATTAAGGTGCTGTCGGACAACCAGAACGCCAAGGGCAGCCGCGAAGGCGGGCTGGAGGTGATGACCTCCCTGCTGGCCGCCAATCCGAAGATCGACGGCGTGTTTGCTATCAACGATCCGACGGCGATCGGCGCCGATCTGGCGGCGAAGCAGGCCCAGCGCAGCGAGTTCTTTATCGTCGGCGTGGACGGCTCGCCCGACGGCGAAGAGGCGCTGAAGCGCGAAAACTCCCTGTTCGTGGCCACCCCGGCGCAGGACCCGCAGGTGATGGCGGCGAAGGCGGTGGAGATCGGCTATGACATTCTCCAGGGCAAGCCCGCGCCGAAAGAGCCGGTGCTGATCCCGGTGACGATGATCGATAAAAAGAACGTCGGCAGCTATAAGGGCTGGACGGTGAAGTAACGGCCGCACGCGGTTTTCATGCCCTCTCCCCTTTGGGGAGAGGGCCAGGGAAAGGAGAATAGGCGCCAACAAATTAACAATAATTGCGATTTTTTATTACAGTTCTATTAATTTTTCATCCCCGAACTACACTCTCTTCGTCTGGCATCTTCGGTACGGGCGGCGCGGTATGCGCTCGCTTTCCGGAATGAGAAAATCAATACAGGACAAGGGAAAAATGTTCGCAGCCATCATTATCGGTATTTTCATTATTAGCGTTATCTATGCGCATTCGCGCGGCAAAGAAAAACAAACGCTCTCGCGGCAGCTATTCGATCACTCCACGTTTATGGCGCCGATCAATATGTTCATGACCGCGTTTTCAACGCTTCCTGCAAAGCAGCCCTTCTTTGAAACGGAAAACTTTCCGGAGCTGAAAAAGCTCACCGACAGCTGGCCGGTTATTCGCGAAGAAGCCCTGAGCCTGCAGGATCATATTAAGGCGGCACAGAATAACAATGACGCCGGTTTTAATACGTTTTTTAAGCGCGGGTGGAAACGTTTTTATCTGAAGTGGTATGCCGACGCGCACCCGTCGGCACAGGCCCTGTGCCCCGTCACGACGAAGCTGGTCAGCGAGATCCCCTCGGTGAAGGCCGCCATGTTTGCCGAGCTCCCGGCGGGCGCCTATCTGGGCAAGCATCGCGATCCTTACGCTGGCTCGGTGCGCTACCATCTGGGCCTGTTTACGCCGAACGACGACCGCTGTTTTATCGAGGTAGACCAGCAGCGACACAGCTGGCGCGACGGAGAGGCCGTCATTTTTGATGAGACCTACGTACACTGGGCGGAAAATAAAACGGATCGGACGCGCATCATCCTGTTCTGCGATATTGAACGGCCGATGAAATGGCGCTGGGCGCAGGCGGTTAACCACTGGGTGGGCACGACGCTGATGTCGGCAGCCAGCTCGCCCAATGATGACGGCGATCGTACCGGCGGCATAAATCGCCTATTCAAGTACGTTCACGCAGGGCGCGAGCGCGGACAGCGCCTGAAGAAGAAAAACCGGCGCCTCTATTACGCGCTGAAATATCTGGTCATCATTGCGATTTTCGCGGCAATTATCGTTCCAGCCGTGGTGTGATCGCCCTACGCCGCCCGCTCGGGAAGGTTAACGTCGGCGGCAAAAACGTACCCCAACCCGCGGATGGTTTTGATCAGCGCGGGCTGGTGCGGGTTGGCCTCGATTTTACGCCGCAGGCGCATAATCAGCACGTCGATGGTGCGGTCAAAGACGTCGGCGCTTTCGCTGTGGGTCAGCTCCAGCAGCTGCTCGCGGCTCAGCACCCGGCGGGCGTTTTGCGCCAGCGCCAGCAGCAGGCCGTACTCGCCCTGGGTTAACGGCACGGCGTGGCGCTGCGGATCGCTCAGCTCGCAGCGGGCGGTATCAAGCGTCCAGCCGTTGAAGGTCACACCCGCCGCGCGCGGTGCCGGGGCGTCGGCCGCCAGCGCGCCGCTGCGGCGCAGCACGGCTTTCACCCGCGCCACCACCACGCGGGGGTTGAACGGCTTACCGATGTAATCGTCTGCCCCCATCTCCAGCCCGACCACCACGTCCGACTCGCTCCCCAGCCCCGTCAGCATCACCACTGGCAGCGCCGGGCGCTGCTTTTGCAGCTGCAGCAGCACCTGTAATCCGTTGATATCCGGCAGCATCATGTCCAGCAGCACCAGGGCGATGCCCGGCTCCCGCTGGATGCGGTCAAGGGCGTCCTGGCCGTTATGGCAGACCAGCACCGTAAAGACGTGCTCGTTAAGCACGTCTTTTAACAGCTCGCACACTGCCGTATCGTCATCTACCACCAGAATCGCCGGTTTCATCATCTGCTTCCGCCAGGAAATTATGTTAAGTCTGAACCATTCTGCCGATGGCTCCAGCCAATGTGTTTATTCAGTGACGGAATTACAACCCGCGTCACATCCGCTCCCTTTTCGACACGTCAATTTTGACGATTGCCTGTTTTTCGTCAGCGTTTTTTCCCGCAGGGAGCCGTAAAGTCAGCGAATACCCACATCAAAAACATGGCATAGAAGCTGCATAGTGGCTGCGTAAGAATTGACTAACGGGAGCAGACTGATGAAAAAAGTCGTCACGGTATGCCCGTATTGTGCCTCAGGTTGTAAGATCCACCTGGTGGTCGATAACGGCAAAATCATCCGGGCGGAAGCGGCACAGGGGAAAACCAACCAGGGAACCCTGTGCCTGAAAGGCTATTACGGCTGGGATTTTATTAACGATACGCAAATCCTCACCCCGCGCCTGAAAACCCCCATGATCCGTCGCGAGCGCGGCGGCAGGCTCGAAGCCGTCTCCTGGAGCGAGGCGCTGGACTACGTCGCGACCCGCCTCAGCGCCATCAAGGCCAAGTATGGCCCGGACGCGATCCAAACCACCGGCTCCTCGCGCGGAACGGGAAACGAAACCAACTATGTGATGCAAAAATTCGCGCGCGCCGTTATTGGCACCAATAACGTCGACTGCTGCGCACGCGTCTGACACGGCCCCTCGGTTGCAGGTCTGCACCAGTCGGTCGGTAACGGCGCAATGAGTAATGCGATCAACGAGATAGATAACACCGATCTCGTCTTTATCTTTGGCTACAACCCGGCGGATTCTCACCCTATCGTCGCGAACCACGTGATTCGCGCCAAACAGAACGGGGCGAAAATCATCGTCTGCGATCCGCGTAAAATCGAAACCGCGCGCATTGCGGATATGCACATCGCGTTGAAAAACGGCTCGAACATCGCGCTGCTGAATGCGATGGGGCACGTCATCATTGAGGAGAACCTCTACGACCAGGCCTTTATCGCCACGCGTACGGAAGGCTTTGAAGAGTATCGGAAAATTGTCGAAGGCTACACGCCGGAGTCGGTCGAAGCGATAACCGGCGTCAGCGCGCAGGAGATCCGCCAGGCCGCGCGGATGTATGCGGAGGCCAAAACCGCCGCCATTCTGTGGGGCATGGGCGTGACCCAGTTCTACCAGGGCGTGGAAACCGTGCGCTCCCTGACCAGCCTCGCGATGCTGACCGGCAACCTCGGCAAGCCGCACGTCGGCGTGAATCCGGTGCGCGGCCAGAACAACGTGCAGGGCGCGTGCGACATGGGCGCGCTGCCGGATACCTATCCGGGCTATCAGTACGTCAAGTTCCCGGAAAACCGCGAGAAATTCGCGAAGGCCTGGGGCGTGGAGAGCCTGCCGGAGCACACCGGATACCGCATCAGCGAGCTGCCGCACCGCGCGGCGCACGGCGAGGTGCGCGCGGCCTACATTATGGGTGAAGATCCGCTCCAGACCGACGCCGAGCTTTCTGCGGTGCGCAAAGGGTTTGAGGATCTGGAGCTGGTGATTGTCCAGGACATCTTTATGACCAAAACCGCGGCGGCGGCGGACGTGATTTTACCGTCGACGTCATGGGGCGAGCATGAAGGCGTTTACACGGCGGCGGACCGCGGCTTCCAGCGCTTCTTCAAAGCGGTCGAGCCGAAGTGGGACCTGAAAACGGACTGGCAGATCATCAGTGAAATTGCCACCCGCATGGGCTATCCGATGCACTACAACAACACCCAGGAGATCTGGGACGAGCTGCGGCATCTCTGTCCGGACTTCTATGGTGCGACCTATGAAAAGATGGGCGAACTGGGATACATCCAGTGGCCGTGCCGCGAGGAGTCCGACGCAGACCAGGGCACGTCGTATCTCTTTAAGGAGAAGTTCGACACCCCGAACGGGCTGGCGCAGTTCTTTACCTGCGACTGGGTCGCGCCGATCGATAAGCTCACCGACGAGTATCCGATGGTGCTCTCCACCGTGCGTGAGGTGGGCCACTACTCGTGCCGTTCGATGACGGGCAACTGCGCCGCGCTGGCCGCGCTGGCGGATGAGCCGGGCTACGCGCAGATCAACACCGCCGACGCGGAGCGGCTTGGCATTGAGGATGAGGCGCTGATATGGGTGAATTCGCGTAAGGGCAGGATCATTACGCGCGCCCAGGTCAGCGACAGGCCCAACAAAGGGGCGGTCTATATGACCTACCAGTGGTGGATTGGCGCCTGTAACGAGCTGGTGACGGAGAACCTCAGCCCGATAACCAAAACGCCGGAGTATAAATACTGCGCCGTGCGCGTCGAGCCGATTGCCGACCAGCGCGCCGCGGAACAGTATGTGATCGACGAATATACGAAGCTGAAGGCCCGGCTGCGCGAAAGCGCAATGGGTTAAAGCCGTTAATGAAACGCTGAATAAAGGGGATGAGCTATTCATCCCCTTTTTATTTAGGAATCTATCATTTCTGAATTTTATATTTATTCTGGAAGGCGTCTCGCAGGAAAAATGTAATTAGCGCGGAAAAGAATTACATCTTTGCATTTTACTTCAGAGGGATAAGATGTGCGGCGGGTGCTTAAGACTTTCTGTCTTGAGCATTGTTGAGGGACAGAAAGTGGAAAGCCCCGGGAAATTTTCATTTACCCGGGGCTACCCCCTCAACAACCAACAAGTTGAGGGTAGCCTCTTATTCTTTTTTTGACAAGGAGTAAAAGGCATGACGCCATTAAAAGCTGTGTTAGGCATAGTTTCTATTATATGTCTGACCATAGTGATATTCGCCTTTATTAATCGCGGGAAGTTATGCGAGCTCACAATAAAAAGCGAACATCAGGAGGTGGCGGCGAAATTAGCCTGTATTTCGGGCTGACCTCATCGGGCGGAACGGCCGTTCCGCCCGGCTTGTAGGATGCTGAGGTCTTAATGCACCCGTTTTTTTCTTCTGCGACCGCGATTATACTGCGCGGCACGTACCCTAATGATAAGAATCCATGAGACACATTTTACTGTTGTTGTTCGTTTTCACCTCGCTGGCGCGCGCCAACGCGATTGGCAGCCAGTATCAGGAACAGGCCGACGCGGGCGACGCGCGCGCGCAGTACTATCTGGCCGACACGTATTTTAGCTCCGGCGACAGCCAGAAGGCCGCGCAGTGGGCGGAGAAAGCGGCCAAAGGCGGCGACGTCGATGCAATGGCCCTGCTGTCGCAAATCCATTTTACGCAGGGTGATTACGTGCAGGCGAAAGCGCTTGCCCAGCAGGCGAACATTGCGGGCAGCAAGCGCGGTGCGATCATGCTGGCGCGCGTGCTGGTCAATACCGAGGCAGGCAGTACCGACTATCCAAAGGCCATTGCGCTGCTGCAAACCGCCACGGAGGATCTCGACAGCGATTCGGCGGTCGATGCGCAATCCCTGCTGGGGCTGATCTATGCCAACGGCGTTGGGGTTGCCCGGGACGATGCAAAAGCCGCCGCGTGGTTTAAGCGCAGCTCGTCGCTGTCGCGCACGGGCTACGCGGAATATTGGGCGGGCATGCTGTTCCAGCAGGGTGAGAAAGGCTTTATCACGCCGAATAAGCAGAAGGCGCTGTACTGGTTGAACCTGAGCTGTACCGAAGGGTTTGATACGGGGTGTGAGGAGTTTGATGCGCTGAGCGGGGAGTAAAAATCCCCTCACCCTAACCCTCTCCCCAAAGGGGAGAGGGAATAGGCTTTTTACACTACTGGTCGGCGGTCTTATCAAAACGACCCAGCACCTCGCGCTCGTACGCCAGCGCTTTCTTGCGGTCGAACTTGTGCTCCCACTTGGCAATCACCAGCACCGCCAGCGCGTTACCCACCACATTCAGCGCGGTACGCGCCATGTCGAGGATACGGTCTACGCCCGCGATAAATGCCAGCCCTTCCAGCGGAATGCCCACGCTGCCCAGCGTCGCCAGCAGCACCACGAACGACACGCCCGGCACGCCCGCGATCCCTTTCGAGGTCACCATCAGCGTCAGCACCAGCACGATTTCCTGCCACAGGGAGAGATCGATGCCGTACAGTTGGGCAATAAAGATGGCCGCAATACTCTGGTACAGCGTCGAGCCGTCGAGGTTAAAGGAGTAGCCGGTCGGCACCACGAAGCTGGTGATTGACGCAGGCGCCCCGTAGGCCTCCATCTTCTCGATAATACGCGGCAGCACGCTCTCAGAGCTTGCCGTCGAGTAGGCCAGAATCAGCTCGTCCTTCAGGATGCGGATCAGGATCCAGATGCTCAGCCCGCACAGACGCGCCACGAGGCCCAGCACCACCAGCGCGAAGAACAGGATCGCGAAGTGAACCAGGATAACCAGCTTCGCCAGCGGCCACAGGGAGGCAAAGCCGAAGTTAGCGACGGTTACCGCAATCAGCGCAAATACCCCGACCGGTGCGTAGCGCATCACCATGTGGGTCACTTTGAACATGGTTTCAGAGATAGAGCGGAACACGGTCACCAGCGGCTCGCGGTGGGTCGCCGGAAGGGAGGACAGGCCTAGGCCGAACAGCACCGAGAAGAAGATGATCGGCAGCATTTCGCCCTTCGCCATGGACGCGACGATGTTGGTCGGCACCAGCGAAAGAATCGTCCCCATCAGCCCGTGCGCATGGCTTTGCACGTCAGCGGTTGTGCTTTGGTATTTCGAAATATCCACCGTTGCCAGCTGCGACATATCGATCCCGGAACCGGGCTGGAACACGTTCGCCAGCGTGATGCCGAGAATGATGGCCACCGTAGTGATCACTTCGAAATAGATAATGGTTTTCGCGCCGATACGCCCGAGCTGCTTCGCATCGCCCACGCCGGCAATACCAACCACCAGCGTAGAAATCACGATCGGGACGACAATCATCTTGATAAGGTGAATAAAAATATCGCCTGCCGGGGAGAGCAGGTTCGCGATCAGCCATTCGCGGCTGTCGCTATGATAGTGGAGGTAACTGCCCAGTAAGATGCCCAGCACAAGGGCCAGCAGGATTTGCCAGGCCAGGCTGATTTTCAAATTTTTCATAAAAACTAACTTCCTCAATGAAATCTCCGCACCACCGAACTGCATGAATAGGGAGACATACTGAAAGGGTATGTATTGTGTTGCGTTGGTTTATGGGATTTTTTAACGCGGCGTATGAGTATCATTTGCACGGCATGCTGCGCAAGCCTTAAAGAACGAGGCATTTCACTGCTAAAAGGGGCTATGACACGAATTTGTAATAATCCTTATAAATAACCATTTGTTATAAAAACGCTTTTTTTTCACCTAAATGTGAATAATCGTCCGCATAAATTATTCCCTTCAAAGTTTCATTCGCTCATTTTTCAACCTGTTCAGACAATGCGTGATCTGCCGCCCAAAACCTAAACAAAGCTTGTAAAGCCCCTACTCTTAACGTTTTTGCGACATATTATTAACATCTTACAAGGAGAAAAAAAAGCCATGAGCCAAATCCATAAACACGACATTCCCGCAAACATTGCGGACCGTTGCCTGATAAGCCCGGAGCAGTATCACGAGAAGTATCAGCACTCCATTTCCAGCCCGGACGCCTTCTGGGGCGAGCAGGGGCACATCCTTGACTGGATCAAACCGTACCAGAAGGTGAAGAACACCTCCTTTGCGCCGGGCAACGTCTCCATTAAATGGTATGAAGACGGCACGCTGAACCTGGCCGCAAACTGTCTGGACCGCCATCTTGCCGAGCGCGGCAACGAAACGGCCATCATCTGGGAAGGCGACGACGCCTCTCAAAGCAAGCACATCACCTATAAAGATCTGCACCGCGACGTGTGCCGCTTCGCCAACGTCCTGCTGGAAAGAGGCATTAAAAAGGGCGACGTCGTCGCTATCTATATGCCGATGGTGCCGGAAGCCGCCGTGGCGATGCTGGCCTGCGCGCGCATCGGCGCCATTCACTCGGTGATTTTCGGCGGCTTTTCGCCGGAAGCGGTTGCCGGGCGAATCGTCGACTCCAGTTCGAAGCTGGTGATCACCGCCGACGAAGGCCTGCGCGCCGGGCGCGGCATTCCGCTGAAGAAAAACGTCGACGAAGCGCTGAAAAACCCGAACGTGAAGACCGTCAGCAACGTTATCGTCCTCAAGCGTACCGGCGGCAACGTTGACTGGCACGAGGGGCGCGACCTTTGGTGGAGCGACCTGATCGAAAAGGCCAGCGACCAGCACCAGCCGGAAGAGATGAACGCGGAAGATCCGCTGTTTATCCTTTATACCTCCGGCTCAACCGGCAAGCCCAAGGGCGTGCTGCACACCACCGGCGGCTATCTGGTCTATGCGGCGACCACGTTCAAATACGTATTCGACTACCATCCGGGCGACATTTACTGGTGCACCGCCGACGTCGGCTGGGTCACCGGCCACAGCTACCTGCTTTACGGCCCGCTGGCCTGCGGCGCCACCACGCTGATGTTTGAGGGCGTACCCAACTGGCCGACCCCGGCGCGCATGTGCCAGGTGGTCGATAAGCACCAGGTCAATATTCTCTACACCGCGCCGACCGCGATCCGCGCATTGATGGCGGAAGGCGACAAGGCCATCGAAGGCACCGACCGTTCGTCCCTGCGCATCCTGGGGTCCGTGGGCGAGCCGATCAACCCGGAAGCGTGGGAGTGGTACTGGAAGAAGATCGGCAACGAAAAATGCCCGGTGATGGACACCTGGTGGCAGACCGAAACCGGCGGCTTCATGATCACCCCGATGCCGGGCGCGACGGAGCTGAAAGCGGGTTCGGCAACGCGTCCGTTCTTCGGCGTGCAGCCCGCGCTGGTGGATAACGAGGGCAATCCGCAGGAAGGCGCGACCGAAGGCAACCTGGTGATCGTGGATTCCTGGCCCGGACAGGCGCGCACGCTGTTTGGCGATCACGAGCGCTTCGAGCAGACCTACTTCTCGACCTTTAAGAACATGTACTTCAGCGGCGACGGCGCGCGTCGCGATGAGGACGGCTACTACTGGATCACCGGGCGCGTGGACGACGTGCTGAACGTCTCCGGTCACCGCCTGGGCACGGCGGAGATAGAATCCGCGCTGGTGTCCCATCCGAAGATTGCCGAAGCCGCAGTGGTCGGCATTCCGCACAACATCAAGGGCCAGGCGATTTACGCCTACGTCACGCTGAACCACGGCGAAGAGCCGTCGCCGGAGCTGTACGCGGACGTGCGCAACTGGGTGCGTAAGGAAATTGGCCCGCTCGCCACGCCGGACGTGCTGCACTGGACCGACTCGCTGCCGAAAACCCGCTCCGGCAAAATTATGCGCCGCATTCTGCGCAAAATCGCGGCGGGCGATACCAGCAACCTCGGCGACACCTCAACGCTCGCCGATCCTGGCGTGGTGGACAAACTGCTCGAAGAGAAGCAGGCCATCGCAATGCCTTCGTAATTTTTTCTCCCTCTCCCCGTGGGAGAGGGCCGGGGTGAGGGCATCAGACCGCTCCTTCCTTCA
>AGFS01051825.1_pt1 | contig 11530 bp, 12 predicted proteins | sample 305828 | NCBI WGS metagenome assembly AGFS01 (sample SAMN02954281, study PRJNA62041) | ant fungus garden metagenome | biome: terrestrial; feature: Atta colombica fungus garden; material: fungus garden; isolation source: Atta colombica fungus garden top | host: Atta colombica | place: Panama: Gamboa...
CACCATCGTCTCCTCCTGGGCTTTTTTAGCCGGAGTATCGGTGGTGGTTGCCGCGCTGGCGGAGTGCGCGACGCTGCCTATCGCTAACGCCAACAGCGTTTTGCGTAATGGAGAAGTGAAATCCTTTGTGTTGTGCATAATTCGCTCGTGAAAGACGCTGAAGATGACGTTTGCGGCGATGCTTATTTATCTGCCTGTACGCCCGATGAACAGCGTCAGAACTCACCACAAACGATAAAGAGAACGAGAACTATACTCATTAAAATTTAGCAATCAAGCATAATTAGCCGGGTAATGAAAGGGATGACGCACGCAGCAGAGCCTGTAGAATGGAGTGCTTACACAGAGGGGGAATATCGGTGCTGCTGAAAATTATTCTGGCGATGGTCGCATTCGCGGCGAATTCCCTGCTCTGCCGTCTGGCGTTAAAGGGTCTGCATATGGATGCGGTCTCTTTTAGCAGCGTGCGCCTGCTCAGCGGCGCGATCGCGCTTTTTCTTTTGCTCCAGCTTCCCGCCCTTAAGAAGAAACCAGAATTTAACTGGCTGAACGCTTGCCTGCTCGCGCTCTACGTTTTTCGCGTTTTCTATTGCATACGTTTCGATGGGCGCGGCAATGGGCGCACTGCTGTTGTTCGGCACCGTACAGCTGGTTATGACCGGGTGGGGATTCCTGCGCGGCGAGCGCCTGACGCCGCTGAAAACCGTCGGTATCATCGCTGCAATGGCAGGCCTGGTGCTATTGCTGCTGCCTGGCGCAGCACGCCCTCCGCTCACCGCCGCGTTGATGATGATCGCATCCGGCACCGCCTGGGGGGCGTACTGCATTACCGGGAAACGGGTACAAAATGCTGCCGCGGCCACCGCCGGGAATTTTATTCTGGCAGTGCCGATTGCGCTGGTCGTTTTTCTTCTGAACGGAATGCAAAGCCATATGGATGCGAGCGGATTAATGCTGGCTATCACCTCGGGCGCGCTGGCGTCAGGCGCCGCCTATTTGCTGTGGTATTCCCTGCTACCAAAGCTTAGCCCGGCGACGGCAAGCACGCTGCAACTGAGCGTGCCTTGTCTGGCGGCGTTGGGTGGAATGGTGTTTCTGGGTGAGGCATTAACAGCACGTATGCTTATGTCGATCGTGGTGACATTGTCGGGGATCGGGCTGGTTATCTATGCCGATCGCAGCCCAACGATTAAGGAATAGACGCTACGTCGCGCACCAGCGCCCGGCCACCTTCGCGAGCCTGGTTTACAATAGTGTAAAATGCCTCTTTATGCTGATGCAGCAGCGCAACAATCTCGCCGTCAATCGAGCCGTCCTCCACCGCTTTATCCATAATATCCAGTGCATCCTGAATACTCAGTGGGCCACGATACGGGCGAACTTCTGTTAATGCGGTAAAGAAGTCTGCCACCGCCACAATACGACTGGGGATATCGAGATAAATACGGTTCAGATGATAAGGATATCCTGAACCATCAAGTCGTTCATGATGGTTCGCTGCCCATGCGGCAATCTCGCCTAATTCCGCGACAACGCTAAGAATTTCTGCGGTTTTATAACTATGCTCTTTCAGCATGCTGTACTCTTTCCTCGACAGCGCACTTTTTTTCTCAAGCAGATTAATAGGAACATACAGTTTGCCGATGTCATGGAGATAACCGGCAATTTCAATTCGCTGCTGATCGTAGCTGGTCATTCCGCTGTAATATGCCAACTCTCGCGCCACAAGCCCTACGGTCATGCTGTGGGCCGCTGTAAATCCGCTATGGGTATCGACAATACGGGCAATCAGTGTACAAATTTGCTGGAAGTCATCGATATCGAGATGAATGACTTTTATCGGCGAGATAACATTAACAACCCGAGGAATATTATCGGTTTGCAAACGGAACCAAAAATATTCCCTCTGGCTGACAGTATTCAGAAAATCATAAAACTCAGCGGGATAATCACTGTAACGCTCAGCAAAACCATTGCAGATATCCTCGCTACAGGAAGCCAGGTTTTCCGGGTACAGGCGCAAATCGTACTCAAATCGATCGCAGAAAGAGAGAATGGCTTTTTCCTGCTGATGCTTGTCTTCATACCCCGCACGACGCGTATAGACAATCGCTTTAGTCTGCTCAAAAATATCAAGACCGTTCAGCATGTTATAAGTATAACGTTGATGCAATTCATTATTAGAATGAAAATCACCATACTCGCGGGTGCGTATATCGATAAGCTCCCCAATATCATGAAGCAATGCAGCAATATAGACATTCTTCTGCTGCTCTTTACTCAGGTCAAGATAATCGCAAAGCTCCATCGCGACGATGGCCGTCCGCTCCATGTGTTTCACTAACGCTGGTGAGACGATTTTTATGAGTTCGTTAATAAACTTGATTGATAATTGCAGGGATATATCCATGATACGATTCTATTTTCTTCTCTCTTACACAATGATACATCCGCTCCACCCCGTGGCGGATTGAAGACCCTGCAATTTATAAATGCCACGATGATTTTAATTATAATTATCGCGTATAGCCAGTAAAACCCAACCATCAGCGTGTTTTTTAAGTTATTTTATCCTGGTGTACCACCCTGATTATACGTTATCGCAAATTAAAAGCGGATGAACTATTGGTGAAACTAAATAATAACCTACCCACTTAGGCGTACTCTCGATTACAGACAAACTTATCGCTAATTTAGCGTAACAATTAATACAAATCTCACTCAAGCCGGCCTGCATTCTTGCTGTCGTCGTCAGACTATAACCAAAAAACAGATAATCTATTCAACATTTGTTATTTCAAATTGGCGGAAGACCCTCGCTATTCTGGCCTCCAGGCGGAACATCCCGCATCCCATCAGGAGGTAAGGCACATGACTAAACAGATAAAGCTCGGCGCTTTTCTGCCCGGCGGTGGGCAACACATCGCAGCGTGGCGTCATCCGGACCAGCCAGCAGATGGCGCAACCAGCTTTGAGTTTCATAAACAGCTCGCGCAAACGGCGGAGCGCGGCTTGTTTGACGCCTATTTTCTGGCTGACGGTCTGGCAGCCCCTGCGGCGGGCAGCAGCGAAGGCGGCAGCGCCAAAGTGGCCGGTTTTGAACCCGTCACCCTATTCAGCGCCCTCGCCCCGCTGACCAAAAATATCGGCTTTATCGCCACCGCCTCCACCACTTATGAAGAGCCCTACAATCTGGCGCGCAAATTCGCCTCGCTGGATCTCATTTCCGGCGGCCGCGTGGGCTGGAACGTGGTGACCACCGCGACCGACGCCGCCGCGCACAACTTTAATCTTGATACGCAGCATCCCCATGAATATCGCTACCAGCGCGCGGCCGAGCATGTTGATGTGGTGAAAAAGCTGTGGGACAGCTTTGAAGACGATGCTTTCATACGCGATAAAGCCTCCGGCGTTTTCGTTGATGCGCAGAAGGTGCACGCCACACATCACCGGGGAAAATTCTTCAAAGTGAAAGGCCCGCTGAATGTGCCACGCTCGCCGCAGGGGCAGCCGGTAATTGTCCAGGCCGGGCAATCCGAGAGCGGACGCGCGCTGGCCGCCGCTACCGCAGAGGTGATTTTTACTTCCCATCAGCATCTGCACACCGCGCAGGCGTTCTACCGGGATATCAAAGCTCGCGCCAGAGCGGCGGCCGTAACCCGGACCACGTGCTCATCATGCCAGGCGTCGCGCCGTTCGTTGGGCGTACGGAAGAAGAAGCGCAGGAAAAGTACCGCAAAATTACCTCGCTGATTGTCGAATCCGACGGGATTGCGCTGCTCAATGGTCTGGCTGGAGGGGCGATCAATCTGGCGGAGTACGATCTCGATGGGCCGCTGCCGCCGCTGCCGGTGACAGAAGGAATGAAATCGCGCCCGGAGCTGATCCGCCAGATCGCCGACGAAAACAATTTCACCATTCGCGAACTCTACCAGTGGGTCGCCACTGCCCGCGGTCACTTCACCATCGTCGGCAGCGCCGAACAGGTGGCAGATACGCTCCAGGAGTGGTTCGAGAATGAAGCCGCCGACGGGTTTAATATTCTGCCGCCATGGCTGCCGGGCGGGCTGGATGACTTTATCGAACTGGTGCTGCCCATCCTGCAACAGCGCGGGCTGTTCCGCACGGCGTACGAAGGCACGACGCTGCGCGAAAACCTCGGGCTGCCGTTTGCCGAGAACCGGCATTCCACCCTGCACCGCGCCAAAGTCGCCTGAGGAGTGAACCATGAGCATGTTATATCCCTCCACCGGAACCGCCGTTTCCCGCCCACGCACGGCGGCGAAAACCGCGGCGCTCTGGTCAAAGCGCAGCCTGAATTTCTTCGCCCGTTACGGCCTGTTGATGCTGTTCTTCGCGGGCTGGCAGGTCGCCAGCAGCGTCGGCTGGCTGAACCCGGCGGTGATCCCACCGCTCGATAAAGTGGTGCTGGCATTGTGGAACGGCGTCCATTCCGGCGCGCTGCTGGGTGATATTTCCATCAGCCTGCAACGCGCCGGGCTGGCGTTTTTCTCGGCGGTGATTATCGGTATTCCGCTGGGCCTGTTTATGGGGCAAATCCGCCCGATTGAACGCGCGCTGGATCCAATTCTGCAACTGTTCCGTCAAACCTCGGCGCTGGCGCTCTACCCGGTCTTTATTTTGCTGTTCGGCCTTGGCGAAACATCAAAAGTGTTCGTCATCTTCTGGGCCGCCCTCTTCCCGGTGCTGTTATCGACCATCAGCGGCGTGAAGCAGGTCGACGGCAAGCTGCTGGAGATGGCACGCACTTTCGGCGCAGGCGAACTGACGTTGTTCCGTCGGGTGATTGTTCCGGCGTCGATTCCGGGTATTTTCGTCGGCCTGCGTTTATCCGCCACCACCGCTCTGCTGCTGCTGATTGCCGCCGAGATGATTGGCGCAAATCGCGGAATTGGCTTCCAGGTGATGAACGCCCAGTACAATTTCCAGATCCCGCTGATGTTTGCCGCCATCTTCCTGCTGGCGCTGGCCGGGCTGCTCGCCAACTCAATTCTGGTATTCCTGCAACGCCGCCTGTGTCGCTGGAATCCGCGTGACCAGTAACGTTTTTGCACCACCCACTATAAGAAAACACTCATCGCAGACAGGAACAGATCATGAAAAAAATTCTTCCGTTATTTTGGGCGACCACGCTGATGCTTTTTGGCGCCTCCTCCGCAGCACAGGCGCAGGATGAAGTCACGATGCGCTATATGACCAGCCACGGCGGCATTGCAGCCCATGAACTGGCGGATGCATTAGGGTATTTCAAGGGTACGGGCATCACCTTTAAAAGCGCCGGTTACGCCAGCGGCGGGCCAGAGTCGCTGTTCGCGCTGGCTTCAGGCAGCATTGATATCGGTTCTGCGGCAACGCCCGCGGTGATCAACTCCATCGCCGGGGGCAACCAGTTTGTCGCGGCGTATCCGACCAACGGCATCGATAACACCACCAAATCGATTTTCTACGTGCGGGAAGACAGCCCGATAAAATCAGTGAAAGATTTAGCGGGGAAAAGTATCGCTATCAATACATTAGGCGCACATCTTGATTACACGGTACGCGAAGCGCTGCATAAAGCCGGGCTGCCGGAAAAAGCCGCGCGCCTGGTGGCCGTGCCGGGCCCACAGCTTGAGCAAACCCTGCGATCCGGCCAGGTGGATGTTGCCGCGTTTGGCTACTGGCAGACCACCTTTGAAGGCGTGGCCCGCAGCCACGGCGGCCTGCGCCCGATTCTGAATGACACGGAGGTGCTTGGCCCTATCGCCGGCGGGTTTACCGTCCTGCGCGCCGATTTCGTAAAAGCGCACCCGCAGGCGGCGCGTGACTTTGTGCTGCAATCGGCGCGCGCGCTCGATTTCGCCCGTGAAAACCCGGAAAAAACGCGCGAAATTCTGGCACAGAAGCTGAAAGAACGCGGCGAAAATCCGGAGCTGGCGAAATATTTCACCGGCTACGGCGTGCGTAAAGGCGGACTGGCGGAAGATCACGATGTGCAGTTCTGGCTGGATGTTCTGCAACGCGGCGGCGTGCTGCAAAAAGATCAGCTGAAAACCAGCGATATCCTGTTAAAAGTCTGAGGAGACCGCCATGACGATGCCCCACACGGAATTAGCGCGCGGCGATATCGCCATTCGCCGCCTGCATAAAGCATTCTCTCTCGACGGCCAGCCGTTTGATGTGTTTCGCGATTTGAATCTGCATATTGAAAGCGGGCAAAGTATCGCCATCGTCGGGCCGAGCGGCTGCGGTAAAACCACCTTGCTGCGTATTCTTGCCGGGCTGGAGCAGCCCGACGCCGGAGAGGTGATCATCGACGGGCGTGCGGTGCAGGGAATGAGCCGCGAGCGCGCGGTAATTTTCCAGGAACCGCGCCTGCTGCCCTGGCTGTCGGTGCTGGATAACGTTAGCTTCAGCCTGGACGTGCAGGGAAAGTCAAAAACGCAGGCACGCCTTCGCGCGAAACAATCGATTGAGCTGGTCGGTTTAAGTCAGTATGAAAATGCCCTGCCCGGCCAACTTTCCGGCGGCATGGCCCAGCGCGTCGGTATCGCCCGTGCGCTGGCAATCGACCCGGAAATTCTGCTGCTGGATGAACCGCTCGGGGCGCTGGACGCGATGACCAAAATCACCATGCAGGAAGAGCTGGAACGTATTCGCGCCACGGAAAATATCACCATGGTGCTGGTGACGCACGACCTGGAAGAGGCGATTTATCTGGCGGATCGGGTGCTGATTTTGCCGAAAGAGAAAGGCAACGCCATCAGGATTATCGATGTGAATCTACCCCGCCCGCGCGAACGCAGCGACGGGGCATTTGTGGCGCTGCGCCAACAGTTAATGGCAGAGTTTGGCCTGCACTAAAATAACGCCCGGCGGTTTGCCGGGCGCATCTCATAACACTTTACTCAGAAATGCCGCCGTGCGCGGGTTTTGCGGCGCGGTAAAGATCTGCTCCGGCGTCCCCTCTTCCTGAATAATGCCCTGATCGATAAACAGCACGCGATCGGCCACTTCCCGCGCAAAGCCCATTTCATGGGTGACGATCACCATCGTCATCCCTTCGTGGGCGAGATTTTTCATCACTTCCAGCACTTCGCCCACCAGCTCTGGGTCCAGCGCGGAAGTCGGTTCATCAAACAGAATGATAGAGGGATCCATCGCCATTGAGCGGGCAATGGCCACGCGCTGCTGCTGACCGCCGGAAAGGCTGGAGGGCCAGGCGTCGATTTTGTCGAGCAGCCCAACTTTGCGCAGCAGCACTTCCGCACGACTTATCGCCTCGGAGCGCGACAGCCCTTTCACCGACATCGGCGCCATAATCAGGTTTTCCAGCACCGTCATGTGCGGGAAAAGATTAAAGCGCTGAAACACCATGCCGACGCTTTCACGCATCTTGTTGAGATTGGTTTTCGGCTCATGAATATCAAAACCGTTCACCGACACCTTGCCGTCATCGGGCGTTTCCAGCGCATTCAGGCAGCGCAGGAACGTACTTTTCCCGGAGCCGGAGGGGCCGATAACGCACACCACTTCCTGAGGCTTTATCTCGCAGGAGATCCCGCGCAGCACGTGAGTCGCACCAAAACGTTTTTGCAGATTTTCAATGTGAATCACTTTTGCTCAACCTCTTTTCCATATGCTGGACCAGCAGCGACAAGATAAACGTCAGCACCCAGTAAATAATCGAGATCGCCAGATACGGTTCCCAATAGGTGGCATACGCGCCAGAAACCGTCCGCGCGGCGTAAGCGAGATCGGCCAGGCCAATCGCCGAAGCCAGCGAAGAGTCTTTCACAATGGCAATCGCATTATTGCCAAGCGGCGGCAGAATGCGTTTAAACGCCTGCGGCAGGATGACCTTGCGCATGGTTTTGCCCCACGTCATCCCCAGCGCACGTGAGGCTTCCATTTGCCCACGGTCAATAGACTGAATGCCCGCGCGGAAGATTTCAGAGACATACGCCCCGGCATTGAGGGTAATCGCCACAATACAGGAAAGAAACGCGCCGTAGTCCGAGCGCAGCATACGGGCAAAATCAACCGACATGATGCCACTTGTCACCAGCACGCCATCACGCGGGTTAATGAGCAACGGCACCAGCGCGAAATGCACGACCATAATCTGCACAAACAGCGGCGTACCGCGAAATGCGCTGACGTAAACGCGCACCGGTAACTGCACGAAATAGCGCAGAATAAAGCGCCACGGGCCATGCTCGGCTTTCGCCATCCGCCCAAGCCCCAATAATAACCCCCATAAAGTGCCCAAAATCACGCAGATAATGGTGCACTTGATGGTCATCCACGCGCCTTCAACAAAGAGCGGCGCATACTCCTGGATGATTTCCCAACGAAATCCGGTCATGACACATCCTGTCCGTTGTTAAAATAAGTATCCGCGTTGTTATTGCGCAGGTAAGACAGGCACATCGGCATCAAACCACTGGGTATAAATTTTGGCATAGGTGCCATCGGCGACAATTTTCTTCAGGCCCGCGTTGATTTTGCCCAGCAGTTCATCGTTCCCTTTGGCGACCGCAATCCCAAAATATTGACGCTGGAATTTATCGTCCTGCACCAGTTTGAAGGCTTTTTCCGGGTGATTTTTGATGTAGTACTTCACAACACCCACATCGCCTACCGCCGCGCCAAGGCCGTCTTCATACAGCTCCTGCAACATCAGCGGGGTATTATCAAAACGTTTGATATCGGTGCTGTTTTTACCCAATACATCCGAAACCACGATATCGCCGGTGCTGGAGTTCACCACGCCGACTTTCTGGCCTTTCAGCGCGGCGAGAGAGTTCACCGCAGAATCTTTCGCCACCACAATGGACTGATCCGCCGGGAAATAGGGCGCAGAGAAATCGACCATTTGCTGACGTTTGTCGGTGATGGTAATGCCGGAAATAATGATGTCGCGATCGCCGGAGTTCAGGGTGGCGAAAATCCCTTCCCACGGGGTATTCACCAGCTTAATGTCAAAACCTTCCGCTTTGGCGATCGCTTTGATGATGTCGATATCAAAGCCTTCCAGCTGTTTTTGGCTGTTTTCGAATTCAAACGGACGATAGGTTCCGCCAGAACCCACTACATAGGTTTGCGCGGCCGCGACAGTTTGCGCGGCCAACGCTGCCAGTAAACATCCCGCCAGTGCAATTTTCTTCAACATGATTCATCCCCTAAACAATCAATTTAGTTAATTATGCTATTTTAGTGAATAAAAATACACTAACGTTTTTATGAACTCAACCTTGCGTGGGTTCGCAAAAAGACTTTTCGCATCGAAAAGTGTCAGTCTGCTTTCTTTTCGTCCATTCCCTTTTTCCCCTGCGCATCAAACAATTAACTGACTTCTGACACCTGCATTCATCACCATAAAAGGGGAAAATACCCATGAGCGAATCACATCAAACTCAAGACTGGTTAGGCCTTGCCGGGCGCATCTTTGCGGTTAGCGGCGCGGCGAGCGGAATTGGCGAAGCCATCGCTACGGCGCTGGCGCAACAGGGGGCCGATGTCGCCCTGCTCGACCGTAACCCGGAGGGCTGCGAAGCAGTAAAACAGCGGCTTGCAGCGTATCCGGGGCGGCGTTTAGTGGTGGCCTGCGATGTCAGCAGCGAAGCGCAAATCAAGGAAGCGGCGTTGAGCGTGCGAGAAAAACTGGGGCCGTGCAGCGGGCTGGTGAACGCCGCCGGGATTTTGCGCCCGGCTGGGCTTGCGGACATTAGCGTTGAGCAATGGCAGGCCCAACTGGCGGTCAATCTGACCGGCTATCTGCTGTGCGCGCGCGAGTTTGCCCACGATATGCGCAAAGCGGGAAGCGGCAGCATTGTGCATATTGGCTCCATCTCCGGGCGTATTCCGCAGCCGTGGAGCGGCGCGTACAGCCCCGGCAAAGCGGCGGTTGGCCTGTTATCACAACAGATTGCCGTGGAATGGGGTACTGATGGCATACGCAGTAACGTGGTCGCGCCGGGGATGATCGAAACGGCATTAACCGCAGATTATTATGCGCAACCGGGCGTACGCGAGAGCCGCGAAGCATTCACCGCCAGCCAGCGCATTGGCAAGCCGGAAGATATCGCGAATGCGGTACTGTTCCTGCTGAGCGACAAATCAGGGTATATCAACGGCGCGGAACTGGGCGTCGATGGCGGCCTGCCCACCATGCTGATGGGAAAACTGCCGCGACCAGGGTTTAGCGGAAAATAAACACAAATGCCTGCTCGCGACTAGGCGTGGGCAGGCGTATCACAGGTTGCGGTCGGTTTGTCACGAAATCCGCGCGGGGATGCGCCCGTTGCGCGGCGGAAAAAGCGCGAAAAATAGGTCGCATCGCTGAAGCCAAGGTAATCTGAAATCTGACTAACGGTCATGCTGGTGTACAGCAGGCTACGTTTCGCCTCCAGCAGCAGGCGCTGATGTACGACGCTCAGGGCGCTACAGCCGTGAAACTCCCGGCACAGCGTGTTGAGATGAACGCCGGACATGCCAATCTCACTGGCGTAATGCGCCACCGGGAAGTGCTCGCGATAATGATTTTCCACCAGTTGGTTGAAACGACGAATGGCGGCGCGCTTGCGCTCTACTTTGTCGCTGGCGCTCGGCTGCGGCGCGGCCTGGCGGTTCAGCCATACCATCAGGGCGCTGAGCAGGGAGTGGATCATCATATCGCGCGCGTCGTTATCAGACTGATATTCCTGCTGGAGCGTCTCGAAGAGTGACTGAATTTTCTCCCGCGAATCGCCTACCGGGACGCAGGTGGCCTGATTTAACACCTGTAGCGGGCGGCCAAACTGCTGCTCGAACTGCGCCACCAGCGGGGCGGCAAGCGAGAGGGAAAACCCTTCCGTTCCGGGTGAAAAACGAAAACCGTGCACGCAAAGCGCGGGAATTATCTGGATGCAGGCGTCCTCGAAAGTGTGCGTCACGCCTTCGATTTCAATTTCGCCCTGCCCTTTGTGGACGTAGAGAAGCTGGATGAGATCCGTATGCTGATGCACGCGGATACACCAGTCATAGAGGCTGCTGCGGCTGTGAATCGATTCGCAATGCAGCAAATCCGGCGTCGGCCAGTGCAGGCTTTCACCGTAGAGCTTAAAGACCGGAATGCTGTTGGTCAGGTTCATGGTGCCTCCATTGGATGGAAATCATGGGGAACATGGGTGCGAGCATTTTCCCCCTCACCCTAACCCTCTCCCTCAAGGGAGAGGGGACCGATTGTGCTCAGTTGCCAAATCCTGCGCCGGTTTTCTCCCTCTCCCTGTGGGAGAGGGGCCGATTTGCGACGGTGTTCAGGCCTTACCAGCCGTATTTCACCCCCAGCATCCCCTGGGTGTCGCTGTAGCCCTTGTCGCCCAGCTGCACGCCCACGTTGCCCCACACGCTCAGGTTTTGACTCAGCTTCCCTTCCACACCCGTGCGCACTTCGCCCAGGTTGCGCGAGCCGTCGCGGCTGACGCGTACCCCGTCCATCCGCACGCCGTAGGTTTCACTGTTGTAAATCCAGTTCGCCTCCACGTAC
>AGFS01024561.1_pt1 | contig 11261 bp, 11 predicted proteins | sample 305828 | NCBI WGS metagenome assembly AGFS01 (sample SAMN02954281, study PRJNA62041) | ant fungus garden metagenome | biome: terrestrial; feature: Atta colombica fungus garden; material: fungus garden; isolation source: Atta colombica fungus garden top | host: Atta colombica | place: Panama: Gamboa...
CCCAAAAAAGCCTGGGTGGCGACCACCACTAAAAAAGGCAATGGGCTGGTATACGCGCTGCAGGCGGCGCTGAATGGCGCGATCGCGCGTGGCGAGTATCAGCAGGTTCTCGCGCGCTGGGGGGAACAGGGGGAGGTAGTCAGGCAATCGGAGGTCAATCCGCCGGGGATAACATATTGATGCTGTGATTATTAATAGCCAGGGATTGCTATACTCATGGCTACATCGTGTGTCTTATTAATGGATTAATCTCTGTGGCCGAAAACCAACTCTTACTGGAGCAACGCTGGCAGCACCATCGTGAGCCCGCGTTGCTCGCCGCTTCCGGCGGCGCTATCGACACTATCAGCTTCATCACCTTGTTTGGCCTGTTTACCGCCCACGTCACGGGAAACCTGGTAGTGGCCGGGGCAGCCCTGGCCACCAACAGCGAAGGTATTTTATCGAAACTGCTCGCCATTCCTGTTTTTATGCTGGCGGTGGCGATCGTCACGCTGGTTATCAAAAGTCGAAAAACCATTACGCCACGCTTTCTTGGCAGCTTGTTCGTCGTTGAGATTCTGCTGTTACTCCTTTTCGGCCTGTTGGGGCTGCTGTGGCAGCCCTTTGTCGGCGCGGATAGCGCGACCGCGTTAATCACCGGCATGGCCGGCGTGATGGCGATGGGGGTGAGGAACGCCACCACCCGATTATTATTACCCACCACCAGCCCGAGTACGATGATGACCGGTAACGTCACGCAGTTAACCATCGATGTGGTTAACTGGTGCCAGGCGCCCAACCGCGAGAATAGAGAAAAAATCAAAAAATCGGGGGCTTCGGTGCTCGGTTTTCTGCTGGGAGCAGGGCTTGGGGCGCTGGGCTACATCCTGACGGGTTTCTACTCGGTGCTTATTCCGGTGGCACTGGTAGCCATCGTCGCCTGGCGCGAATTCAGCGCCGCGCGGAATTAGTGCTACGCTAAAAGTTTTCTGCCTGGGAACTGACGATCATGAAATTGTATGGTGTGCCGGGGTGGGGCTCGGCAATAAGCGAGATGATGTTGACCTTGGCCAACATCCCTTATCAATTTATCAATGTCGATGGCTTTGACCAGCCAGGCGCGCAGCGAGAGAAACTACTGGCGATCAACCCGCTGTGTCAGGTGCCTACCCTGCAACTGGCGGATGGCAGCGTGATGACGGAAACAGCGGCGATCGCGCTGATGATCCTCGACGAGCGCCCGGATCTGGCGCCGCCAGCCGGTACGCCACAGCGCCAGCAGTTTCAACGTTTGCTGATCTGGCTGGTGGCTAACGTTTATCCGACCTTCACCTATGCCGACTATCCCGAACGCTGGACAGCCTCAGCGCCTGACGAACTGCGTGAGAGCTGTCAGCAATACCGCAAATCACTCTATCTCTGGCTGGAACAGCAGCTGGCTGCCGGGCCTTACGCATTAGGCGGGAATATCACGCTGTTGGATTGCTATATTGCCGCGATGTACAGCTGGGGCCCCGGCGCGAGTGGTTTGCCGCGCATACGCCAAAGTTTGCCGCTGTGGCTCAGGCGGTTTATCGCCGTGCGGAGCTGCAGCAGATACTGCGTGACAATAATCTTCTCTAAGGCACAAATCGTGATTTGAGTTAGGGAATCTGTGATAGTTTTAAAATCCCAATAATAAGGAGCCTGCTATGCCACATGTCGATATCAAATGTTTTCCCCGTGAACTGAGCGAAGAGCAAAAAAGCGCGCTGGCTGCGGAAATCACTGAGGTTCTGATCCGTCATCTCAGCACCAAAGACAGTTCAGTTAGCGTTGCCCTTAATCAGGTACAGCAGAGCGACTGGCAGCGGGTGTGGGATGATGAGATCGCGCCGCAGATGGATTCTTTGATTAAGAAACCGGGCTACCGAATGTAAAGGACGGGCCGCTTTTCATCGCGCCAATTAGACTACTATCGACCAAGGTCAATTTTACTTGAGCGAAAGATATGCCGCTTTATTGATTTAGATCAATAAAAGTGGCTTTTTTTTGATTTCCATACCTTTCATTAATTTACCTTTTGTAAAGGAAATGGCCATTTAAGAATAATCCTAATCAACATAAATAACTGATAATATTAAGTTATAAGGTCATTTACGCTTTGTATGTATTTAAATGTAGTTTTATGTTTTGATTATTATGCATATCAAAATTGTTTAGGCGATTGCTCATTTGCCATGTAACCTGCCTTTGAAATGATGATTTTTATCATGGAGAGATGAATGATAATAGGTAGTGCGTTACTTGGTTACCAATTAGAGGATGATTTTTTTTACTTCTTGAAGTACCGGGAAATAGCTACTGTAAGTGGTAATAGAAAAAACATCCGTCTACGAAAAACGATGGCCTGTCTAATTGAATATTTATTTGAACATGGCCTTGAAAGAATTGTTAGTGATGAAGAGTTGATGGTGCATGTCTGGGAGAAAAATGATTTAAGGCCTTCATCGCAACGTTTATGGCAAGTGATGCAAAATTTACGTCGACTCCTCAAGGATGTCGGCATTGAGCAAGAAATTATATTACGCGTCAAGACTCAGGGTTATTATATCAACAGTCACTACGTTACAACTGTTTATTCTGTGAAAAGTGATAAACCGTTCTGCCAGAATGATGGCGCTATCATACAGTTACGTGGAATATCCGACGTAAGGTAACAGTCGAGTAGGATTTTCTATATTCAAGGTGCGCCTGTCGTTCTTATGCCAGGGTTATAAAATTGAAGGTTATAATTAATAGCAAGGATATCTGGTTTCGACTGGGTGTAGAATATTGTCTACAACAGATATCTTCTGAGTGTCATGAGCCCGCTTACGTTGAATTGGCTTACACTAACCATTCTATACAGCAAGCGGATCTTATTATTTTGCCGCTACATGGCTATCAAGATTACAAGCATCTCTATGCGTTATCTCAATTGTTTAAGGGCATTATTTTGGGAGTAAGCACGTCCAGAAGTAGTCGCCCTGGACGGTTGATTTATCGGGGGAATATATTGTGGGTGAGTAGTCGCGAATCGACAGCCAATATTCAAAAGTTGTTGTTGGACATTAAGCATCGGCAGTTATATGACCATGGCGGTCAGCCGGACTTTAGTCTAATAAAGGCAAAGGCGGGAGCCCCGCTCAGTGAAAGAGAGATGATGATTATCGATCATGTCGTAGCCGGCATGTCGGTGAACGTCGTTGCCAGAGTGTTAGGTCTGCGGGTAAAAACCATTTATGCGCATTTAGACAAGATTAAAGCTAACTTCAACCTTAAAGGCGGCAGTCATCTTCATCGTTTTATGATAAGCCCGCTGTCTTATCACTTATTGTAAAAGATGGTCATCCGGGAATGACGGCAGGGTTGCCGTCATTTTGTACCCTATTTAAAACCAGATTTCTGTCTGTACGCCAAAATTCCAGTTGCCGCCGGCGGTAAAACCGGAACTGCCAAAATCATCGTTAATGGCGTAGTGATCCAGAGCTTTGTCCCAGTTCATCCATGTTGCGAAGAAGCGGATCTCCGGGCGAGCTTTAATATCGAAAATGTCGCCGACTTTAAACGTTGGTGCGAAGGTAAGCTTGTAAAAATCGCCGCTGACGGCCTGATACTGATAAACATTGTCGTTATAGCGATAGGTTCGGCCATTAGGATTCAAATCCATATATTGCCAGGAGGCTTCATATAGCAGGGCAAAGTTGCGGGTGATCCCTTGGGAAAGACGCAGGTTAAAAGTAGCCCAGTCGTAGCGGTCGCCGTCACGATAACGGTTTTCGCTGTGTTGCGCGATGACCGATGGCGCCAATTGCCAGTTTTTCCCTAGCGGCAAAATGCCGTAAGAAGCAAAACGCAGGGATTTAGCATTCCCGGTAAGATCGCCGTCGCTGCCCGGCTGGCGAGCTTCTGCGCCTAAACCGCCACCGTACTGCAGGGCGCTTTCTGAGATGCCAGGCGCAAGGCCGTAGAACTGCTGTTTGTCGTGATAAGCCAACATCGCGTAATAGCCATTTTTGGCAGTGTTGTCGCTACGTAGCGCATAACTGCCGTTCGTTGAGGTGTTGTCTTTTAGCGTGTCATTACCCTGCGCGGTCATTACCGTGGTCATTAACTGCCAGTTTCGCCAGAAATGATTGGCGGTAAACATCAGATTCTGAATATCGTTATCTTCATAGTTATCGCTACCTAAATCGCCAAAGTTGCGGGCGTAGACTGAATAATCGCCCCGAAGCTGTTGACTCCAACGCACATCATTGATTCCGCCGCCGGTACCGCCGAGGAACATAATATCGCTATCGGTAAAGTGAATATCGAAGTTATCCCGATCAAAGCGTTTTCCGGCCCAAATCGACGCCTGGTTAAATGGACCGCTAAAATCAGCGAAGCTACCCATCTCGACATACAGTTGGCGTACGTTAAGGTGGTGGCTAGTATTATCCTGCACCCACGGATCCGGGTTGGTGGCGCCATCGGCAAGCATTGTTTTGAAATGTGCCCATGAACCGTCGCTAAAGGTCATTTTTTTGCCAAAGCTCAGTTCAACATAGTTATCTTTCTCATTGCCAAGACGACCCACGTGGGCGTCGCCGTTAAGCGAACTGGCCGGTGAAATACCGGGTCCGCCGCGCGCGCCTTTACCGTGGCTGTTCACCAGCATTCCGGAACGGGCGTAGGCATTAAATTCAAAACCGTTATCGTCGTTGGATTTGGCCAATTGACGACTGATCTGCTGCTGTTTTTGTTCGCCGGCATCAGTGCGCTTACTTAGGGTTTGTATCTGTTTTTCGGCATTGCTGGCGCGTTGTTCCGCGACGGAGGTTCGCTGTTCGGCCTGCTGCGCACGGCGGTTTGCTTCGGCTGCCTGGTGTTCCGCATGTTTCAGTCTGGCCTCAAGTTGGGCCAGCCGCTGCTCGATAGTGAGCGGCGCGGCCAACGCGTCGGAGGCCGAAAAAAGGGCGCAGCAAACTGCTGCGCAAATCAAAGAGAGACGCATACTTATCCTTGTCAGTTTCAGAGGTAATAAAAGAGGGGGCGAACTTAAATCGCCTGACGTTCTCCGTCTGTTGAATGAATGTCGGACGTGGCATAGCGCCCGGCATCGAGGTCTGCGCGGATTTGCTCGTAATGATCGTCAAGCCGATAAAAACGACCCATCCACAACATCGAGGCAAAGATCAGTAGCGCCGGAATGTAGAGATAGCAGGACTTTATCGCCAGCATCGCCGTTTCACTTTGCGCCTGGTTGGCGATATAGCCGCCTGAAGTGAGCAGGGCGCCCGTAATCGCGCCAGCGCCAGCCATGGCCACTTTGCCAAGAAAACCATTGATTGAGGTCAGGATCCCAGCGGTATTCACTCCGGTTTTCCAGACGCCATAATCCACCGGATCCGCCTGCATCGAGAAGTAAATAGCCGTGCGTTGTCCGGCACCGAGCGAAAGGATCACCGCACCAGTAACCAAACCCCAACTATTTACCCCTGCCGCCATCATTACGATCATTCCAATGAGATTGATAGCACTGGCAATCAGGTAGACATGGCGTTTTTTTAGCCGACTGGCCAGCAGTGGGACGGTCAATGTCCCCAGCAGAGGCACAAATGTCGAAATACCGGCGACGATTGCCGTCAGACTGCTATTGCCGACGTAGTAGTGGAAGAAGTAAACCAACGCGCCTGTCTGGAAGAAAAATGCGCCCCACATCAGGAAAATGTTAATCGCGAAAACCCACCACGGACGGTTGGCGCGTAGGCTGAACCAGGCGCGTTTCAGAGTCATTTTTTCTTGAGTGATGGTGATTGTTTCTTTGACGTTGCGGAAACTGACCAGTAGAAAAAAAGTGGCAATCACGCCGAACATCACCGCGGTATAGAAAAACCCACGAGCCTGATCGCCCTGACCGAGAGTGCTGACAAGCGGCAGCGTGGTGACGGCGACAATGGTCGCCCCCAACGAGCCAAGTAAGATTCGTACTGCCGAGAGCGTAGTGCGCTCCTGGGAATCGTTTGTCAGAAACGGCAGCATCGCGCAAAACGGAATATTGACCAGTGTGTAAAGAAACGACAGACACAGATAGGTAATAAAGGCGTAAATCAATTTTCCGGTAGTGGAGAATTCGGGGACGTAAAACGCGAGGATACATAGCAGGCCGAACGGTACGGCGCCAATCAGCAAATAGGGACGACAGCGGCCCCAACGGGTTGCGGTATTGTCTATTACCAGTCCCATCAGTACATCGGCCACGCCATCCACCAGACGTGTCACCAGAAACATCACGCCGACGTACCAGGCGGGTAAGTTCATTACATCGGTGTAGAAGAACATCAGGTACAGAGAGATAAGCTGCCACACCAAATTGCAGGAGAGATCTGCGATGCCGTAGCCCAGGCGTTGCCGCCAAAGAGTGAATGTATTGTTTGCCATAATGATATGCTCGTATTTAATTGTTATTAAAGATTATATTGGCGGATAAACCAGGCCGGGGTACAGCTCCACGCGTGACAATAGCTGTTAATCAGCTTGCTGCCGTAAGGTGAAAACTCAGGGTTGTCAGGATCAAAAACCTCCCAGAACGTATCCGCGCCGTAATCTATCATCGCGCCCCAGTAGGCTTTGATTTCGTTAATAGCTTCCGCGCGTAGCCCACATTGCAGCAGAGCAGCAACAAAATGGTGACGCAGATAGGGCGTGTTGATGGCCACCGGCGGCGGGGAGGAAAGCAGATGACGCATGAGCGTTTCTCGTTGCGCACTATTGCCGACTTCGGCTAGCACCATCCAGATTTGTGATGCCCAGGAGACTTGACGTTGCGCGCCGCTAATGAAAAATCCTTGCGCTTCGTCCCACAAGCAGGACAGCGCAGCCGACTTTAGCTGCTGCAGATGCATCTGATAACCCGCTACTAACTCGGGCTGAAATTGTCCGGCGAGCAATACGGCGCGCTGCAGGCAGTAAATTAAGACGCCCTGGGCCGAAGTTTGCTTGTTTAGCGTCTCTTGCCAGTCGATAAATACCCACCAGTCGTCGCTATCGCGAACCAAATGCTGTTTATCGCAACGTTCAAGCGCCATCTCGATTTGCCGTCTGGCGGTGGGCCAGAGCTCTTGCGCGGTGGCTACGTCGCCGGTACTGCGTAGATAGTTGAACAGCGTATCAACAAAAAACAGCGAATAATCAAACAAAAAGGTGTCGTCGGCTATGACTTGCGGCTGAACGAAAATATTGGCGGAAACCATACCGTCTTGCCGGGTATGGCCAGCAAAAAGATACAAACAACGGCGAACCAGCGAGTGATTCGCGAACGTGACATCGTTAACCAGCGCCTGCAGGCGGAGATCGCCAAGCCACAGACGACGGTCGCGCTTGGGCCCATCTTCGAATACGTCTTGCATACAATTCTTCAGCGTCAGTACGGCTGTCTGGTCGATAAGCTGTAAACGTGGGTCTTGGGTGGTTGATGGGGGGCAGAAACTGTGGGCCGAACTGACGGCATGGATGCGCAGTCGGGTGAAACACAGATTAAATTTTCTGGAAACCGCCTTGACCTCCACTTTGAGATAACGAAAGCAATAGCGTCGCGGGAGTCTGATTTCTCCAGGAAGTTCATCAATCCACAAATCCTGCTGTTGCAACCAGCTGCTGCTGAGCCAGCCCCGGTAATCATCAAATGATTCACAAACCTCGCTCAGCGTCTCGCCGAAGGTAAAATGAAGGTGCGCCGGGGCATCGGGAGGACTGCCGACGCTTAGACATGCCAGCTCAACATAGCCAACAAAGTGATTACCGAAGTCCACGATGACGCTGTCGCCACTGGTGAATTCACGCTGGTAAAATTGCTGTGGGGTGCAAAGCTCCACTGCCTGCCAGCCGAAGGGGGCGCTGGCATCGGCATGAGCGTCAATAATGGCCTGCGGTTCGCGGTATTCGCTGTGCAGTGCGGGTTTAAGCGACTCCGCGGTGCGTAAAAACTGCGGATGGCGGATCATCGCAACTTGGGCGTTGTATTGCATGGTTTGTGACATACTGCGTCCTCAAAGTTAGGGGACTCGCAGCATAAAATGACGATGTGAGTGGCAACCACTCTGGCAATGCCAACGCGATGGCCATGTTGGCAATGGCAGTGGGATGGGGCGGGTGACGATCACAATTTGATAAATCTTACCGATAGTGGTTTGGGAAATGCATTATCGTGCTATCAGCTGCCTTGCCGTATTGGATATTAAGTGATGATGACGTTGACTATTGATTCTTATTTCAGCAATCCACTCGCTAAACTGGCTATTTACGCCAGCGATCCAGAGGATAATAACCGCGAACATGGTCATGAATTCGCGGAGTTAGTGATAGTTGAACAAGGACATGGCCTCCACGTTATTAATGGCCGGCCTTTGTATATTCAACAAGGGGATGTTTTTTATGTTTCTCCTGGCGATACGCATTATTATGATGAGCTTGGGACGCTGAAGTTAATTAATCTATTAATTAATCCGCAGGTTGACTTTATCTATTTACGCGAACTTGCACCGTTATTGCAAAACTTTGCGGCCACCGACTCCTCGCGCTACGGTTGGTTATCGCAGGAGACCCGGCAACAGTGTAAGCTATTGATTGAAAAAATATGTAGTGCCGAATACCAACAAACTAAGAATAACGCCCTGCGTGAGGCCACCTTTTTTCAGCTAATTACGCTTATTCAACGAGCGGAAAGTGAAGTCGAATATAGCACCACTAAATACAAACTCCATAAGCTGCTCACCTGGTTACAGGAACATTGCTTTGAGGAACATAACTGGCCGCAACTTGCTGAACAATTTCACCTGACGTCGCGCACTGCTTTTCGTCATATTAAAGAGGCGACTGGATTAACGCCCGATAATTATGTCAAACGCCTGCGCCTGGTATCCGCACGAGTAAAACTGCGGGAAACGGAAATGACGATCACAGAAATCGCCTTTTTATGCGGTTTCGCCAATAGCAATCACTTCACGACGCTGTATAAAAAGGTCTTTGGCCTGACTCCCAGCGATGACCGCCGCCGCCAACACCAGGCGTCGTAGGAAACCTTATTTGTTTTCTGGCGTATTGGCCTGCACGTGACGTCCGCTGGCGACAAAATTACCGGTACCGAGATGGTGAATGGTATTGAGTTTATCATCGTCAAACTGCCAGCGGCCGCTGACGAAAACGCGTTCATCGGCCGCGGCGGCAACCACTTCGCCAAACAGCGTATCGTATTGTTCTTGTGCCGCGGTGGCGGGTAGCAGACGGCATTCCATCCACGCCAGGCATTTCTCTTCAATTAACGGTAACCCCAGTTCGGGACCCTGCACCGTCGGGATACCGTAAGCATTGAACTTATCTTCATCGCGCCCGCTTACGCTGCCTACCGCATAGACCCAACTGGCGGCGGCCACGCCTGGCACCACGATACCAAAGGCGCCGTTACGCTCAATGAGATCACGCGTCCAGGTGCTTTTATCCACCACAATAGCCACGCGAGGCGGGGCAAATTCAACTGGCATCGACCAGGCGGCGGACATCACGTTGCGCCGCCCTGACTGCGCGTCATAACTGGTGATCATAATGGTCGGGCCGTGGTTGAGCAGGCGACTGGCGTACTGAAGTTCGACGTGGCGAAAACGGCTCATAAGCGTTCCTTGGTGAGTGGCGAATGCCTGTAAGTAGTTTATTCACAATACAAAGGTAATCAATACGTCAACCGCGACCTAAATCAGAAATCATCTGGCGCGATCGCACAAAATACGCCGTCGCGGGGAAAAAATACGCTATAAATGTCGGACACCAAAAGCTGGAGGCGTTGATGACCCCATTTTTAAGCGCGTATTTTACTCGTCTGGCCTGGACGGGAACCCCCGATGTTTCCATTGACACCCTGCGGGAGTTGCATAGCCATCACAATAGCGCGATCCCGTTTGAGAATCTGGACGTTTTACTGCCGCGTGAAATCCACCTTGACGATCGGGCGCTCGAGGAGAAGTTAATCACCGCCCGCCGCGGCGGTTACTGCTTTGAGCAGAACGGGCTTTTGCAGCGGGCGCTAAGTGAGATTGGTTTCTCGGTTCGCAGCCTGCTGGGGCGCGTGGTGTTGGCTAATCCGCCGCAGATGCCGCCGCGTACCCATCGCTTATTGCTGGTGGAAGTGGAGGGCGAACGCTGGATCGCCGACGTCGGTTTCGGCGGCCAGACGCTGACCGCGCCGATTAAGCTGCTGGCGGATATTCCGCAGCATACGCCGCATGGGATTTATCGCCTGGTGCATGAAGGCGATGAGTGGACGTTGCAGTTTAATCATCATGAGCACTGGCAGTCGATGTACCATTTCGATCTGGGTCGACAGTATGCTTCTGATTATGTGATGGGTAACTTCTGGTCGGCGCACTGGCCGCAGTCCCACTTTCGTCACCATCTGCTGATGTGCCGTCATCTGCCTGACGGCGGGAAAATGACGCTCACCAATTTCCATTTTACCCACTGGGAGAACAACCACGTGGTGGAGAAGGTGGATCTTGCGGACGTGTCGGCGCTGTATGAAGCGCTGCAAACCCGGTTCGGATTAGGTGTGGACGACCCAAAACACGGGTTCAGCGAAGCCGCGCTGGCAGCGGTAATGGCGGCGTTCGATACCCATCCGGAAGCCGGGAAGTAACGTTTATAACGGGACGAGGAAAGCGCATGGTCGCCGTAGGCCGGATAAGGCGTAGCCGCCATCCGGCGTAAAGGCTGGAGCCAGGGTCGATACATACCCGGAGTCGGCGCAAGCGCCTCGTCCGGGCTACACCGCTACAACCGCATCAATGCTGACTGAAACTGCCGATGTTGGTGGCCTCAAAATCGCTGAGACGTTCCCGGAAGGCCGGGGCAGTCGTTGTAGGCCGGATAAGGCGTAGCCGCCATCCGGCATAAAGGCTGGAGCCAGGGCTGATAAATACCCGGAGTCGGCGTAGGCGCCTCGTCCGGGCTACCGGTAGGGATGAATGATAAAAGCCGCTGGCTTTCAGCGTCGGGAACGCACCACCTGGTAGCGGCGGGTGAAATACTCTATCGGCGCGCTCCAGACGTGAACCAGCCGGGTGAACGGGAAAATAAGGAAGATAGTCATCCCCAGCACCAGATGGACGCGGTACACCCACGCGACGCCATCCAGATGCGCCGATGCGCCGCCGTGGAAGGTGACTACCGCCTGCGCCCAATCTACCAGTTTCAGCATTTCGCTGCCGTCCGGATGCTGGGCGGAGAAC
>AGFS01004872.1_pt1 | contig 11157 bp, 10 predicted proteins | sample 305828 | NCBI WGS metagenome assembly AGFS01 (sample SAMN02954281, study PRJNA62041) | ant fungus garden metagenome | biome: terrestrial; feature: Atta colombica fungus garden; material: fungus garden; isolation source: Atta colombica fungus garden top | host: Atta colombica | place: Panama: Gamboa...
GGGGTATCTTCTTCAAACGAGACGACCCAGTCCACCGCCTCAAGCGCGCCGAGCACGATCATGCGCTGCTCCAGCGGGTTCACCGGACGCGTTTCGCCTTTCAGGCGCTTCGTCGACGCATCGCTATTGACCGCCACAATCAGGCGATCGCCCAGCTTGCGCGCGTTCGCCAGATACGAGACGTGGCCCGCGTGCAGGATGTCAAACACGCCGTTGGTCATCACCACTTTCTCACCGCGTTTACGCGCGGCGGCGACGGCGGCTTTCAGCTCGTCTTCGCTCATCACGCCAAACCCGGTCTCAGCGCGACCGCGCACCGCGTTTTCCAGCTCGATAGGCGAAACGGTAGAGGTCCCCAGCTTGCCCACCACAACGCCCGCTGCCGCGTTTGCGAAGTAGCACGCCTCTTCCAGAGAGTTGCCCGCCGCAAGCGTCGCCGCCAGCACGCCAATCACCGTATCACCGGCCCCGGTCACGTCGTACACTTCCTGCGCCTGGGTTGGCATATGCAGCGGCGCTTTGCCCGGCTGCAGCAGCGTCATCCCCTGCTCGGAGCGGGTGACCAGCAGCGCGGAAAGCTCAAAATCAGCGATGATTTTCATGCCGCGCTCAACCAGCTCGTCTTCGGTTTTGCACTTGCCCGCCACCGCCTCAAACTCAGAGAGGTTTGGCGTCAGCAGCGTCGCGCCGCGATAGCGTTCAAAGTCGGTTCCTTTCGGGTCGATCAGCACCGGCACGTTGGCCTTACGCGCCAGCTGAATCATCTGCTGTACGCTCGCCAGGGCGCCTTTCGCATAGTCAGAGAGCACCAGCGCGCCGATATTGCCCAGCGCCTGATTGATGCGCTCGTGCATCGGCTCGGGATCGACGCCCTCAAACCCTTCTTCAAAGTCGAGGCGGATCAGCTGCTGGTTCCGGGACAGCACGCGCAGCTTGGTAATGGTTGGGTGAGTCGGAACGGAAACGAAGTCGCACTTCACGTTCACGTCTGCAAGAGCCTTGCTCAGCGCGCGCGCCGCATCGTCGATGCCGGTTAAGCCCACCAGACGCGAGCTCGCGCCCAGAGAGGCAATGTTCATCGCCACGTTTGCCGCGCCGCCCGGGCGCTCTTCAATGGTATTGACCTTCACCACCGGGACGGGGGCTTCCGGGGAGATGCGGCTGGTCGGCCCATACCAGTAGCGATCCAGCATCACATCGCCGACAACCATAACCCCAGCACGTTCAAACTCTGGCAGTGTTACTTTCATTCCTGACTCCAGAAAGATTCACAATTTGCGCGCGATAATATCACACTTGTCCTGTTTCGCACGGTTCCACCAGCCACTTCTGCCAGCTCGCCGTGACCTGCGCGCGCTCGTCAGCAAAACCGTCAAGCGCCACGTGGCCCGGCTGTTCCTGCAGGGCCAGACGGTGCAACGCGTCGCGAAGCGTGGTGTAGGCGCGGGTTAGCGCCTGCGCCTCCTGCTCGTCCATAATGTCGTTCTGGGCCAGCAGCTCAAGAATGCGCACGTTATCGGACCAGCGCGTCAGCTTCGGCCTGTCGTGCGCGTGGCGCAGCACCAGATACTGGGTAATGAACTCAATGTCTGTGATGCCGCCCTCGTCGGCCTTAATATCAAAGCGATCGCGATGCTTATTGCCGAGGTGCGCGCGCATTTTTTCGCGCATCTCGCGCACGTCGGTTTGCAGCGTGCTGCCGTCGCGCGGGGTCATCATTACGTCTTTACGAATGGCATCAAACTGCGTTTTTAGCTGCGGATCGCCATACACCACGCGGGCCCGCACCAGCGCCTGATGCTCCCACGTCCAGGCCTCATTCTTCTGATAATCCGCGAACGACTCCGTCGACGTCACCAGCATCCCCGCCGCGCCGGACGGGCGAAGGCGCGCATCCACCTCGTACAAAATGCCCGACGAGGTGCGGGTGCTGAACAGGTGCATAATGCGCTGCGCCAGGCGCAGGTAGAACTGGCGCCCGTCGATTTCCCGCTCTCCGTCGGTCATCACGTCCACCGGGCAGTCGTGCAGGAAAATCAGATCGAGATCGGAGCTGTAGCCCAGCTCCCAGCCGCCGAGCTTGCCGTAGCCCACCACCGCGAAGCCGCGGCCTTCGCGCTCAGCGAGGTGTTTCGGCTGGCCGTAGCGCGCCACCATCTGGATCCATGCCTGATGCACCACCGCATCAATCATCGCTTCCGCCAGCCAGGTTAAGTGATCGCTGACCTTCATCACCGGCAGCGTGCCGGCGATATCCGCCGCCGCCACGCGCAGCATCTGGGCCTGCTTAAACTGGCGCAGGGCTTCCAGCTGCTGCTCTTCATCCTCTTCCGGCACGCGCAGCAGATACTGGCGCAGCTCGTCGCGGTAGGCGTCGGTCGCCGTCGGCTGATACAGGGTATTCGGGTCGAGCAGCTCATCCAGCAGCAGCGGATAGCGCGCCAGCTTGTTCGCCACCATCGGCGAGGCCGCGCAGAGCGTAATCAGGTGCTTGAGCGCGCCCGGAAACTCGCTCAAGAGTTCCAGATAGGTGGTACGGGTGATAATCCCGCTCAGCAGCGGCATCATGCGCGACAGCGGAATCGGCGCGTCCTCCCGCGAGCATACGTCGCTCAGCAGGTGCGGCATCAGGTGATCGAGCACCTGGCGGCCGCGCGGGCCAATGGCGCGCTTGTTTAGCTCAAGGCGGAAATCGGCGATCAGCGCCACCACGCGGTGACGATCGTCGTCGCTCAAGTGCGCCAGCACCGGCGTCGTGTCATCCTCCTGGAGCGCGTCCTGCCACAGCTCGCGCCAGTGCTCGGAGAGCGCATCGTCCTGGGTCTCGCTTTCATCGTCGCCAATCAGGTCGTTAAAGATGCGGCGAACGCCCGCCATATGGGCATCAAGCCTGTCGGTCAACGCCGCCCAGTCGTCCACGCGCATGCCCCAGGCCAGTCGCGCCCGGTTAAGATCGTCGCCCGGCAGGGTTTGCGTTTGCTCGTCGTTAATGCTTTGCAGCAGGTTTTCCAGACGGCGCAGGAACAGGTAGGCGTCGCGAAGCGTTGCCGCGTCGCCTTCCGGCAGCAGGTGCAGCTGTTCAATGGCCGCCAGCGTCGGCAGCAGCGAGCGCGACTGCAGGGACGGCTCGCGTCCGCCGCGGATCAGCTGGAAAACCTGAACGATAAATTCAATTTCGCGAATGCCGCCCGCGCCGAGCTTAATGTTGTCCTTCAGGCCGCGGCGGCGCACCTCGCGGGCGATCATCCCTTTCATATTGCGCAAGGACTGGATCACGCTGAAGTCGATGTAGCGGCGGAACACGAACGGGCGCAGCATGGCGCGCAGCTCGTTGGCGTAGGCATCCTCGCTGTCGCCCATGATCCGCGCTTTGACCATTGCGTAACGCTCCCAGTCGCGCCCCTGCTCCTGATAGTAGTCCTCCAGCGCCGCAAAGCTCAGCACCAGCGGGCCGCTGTCGCCAAACGGACGCAGGCGCATATCCACGCGATAAACGAAGCCGTCCTGCGTCGGCTGATCCAGCGCTTTAATCAGGCGCTGGCCGAGGCGGGTAAAGAACTGGGCATTGTCCAGCTCGCGGCGGCCGCCGCGCGTAGAGCCCTTCTCCGGCCAGGCAAAAATCAGATCGATATCGGATGAGAAGTTAAGCTCGCAGCCCCCCAGCTTGCCCATCCCCAGAATCAGCAGCGGCTGCGGAACCCCGTCTTCGCTGCACGGCGTGCCCCACTCGCGACAGCAGGCGGCGTACAGCCAGTCTCGCGCGGCAATAATCAGCGTTTGCGCCAGCGCGCTTAGCTGCTGCAGCGTGCTCTCTTCGCTCACCAGCGCCAGCGACTGCGCCCACGCGATGCGCACCATGATCCGGCGGCGAAACTGGCGCAGCGCGCGCATCAGCGCGGCTTCGTCGGACACGTCTGCCAGCGCGGCTTGTAGCCAGCTGTCGTAATGCCTCCACTCGTCGGCCTGCGGCGGCGCGCTTTCCAGCTCGGTCAGCCAGCCTGGGTTTGCCGTTACGCTTTCCTGCACAAAATCGCTGAAAGTGAGCACACACTTAGCTTGCTCACTCAGGGATGACGCCGGTAAAGATTCAGGCAGACGTTCGCAGACGGTCTGCCACTGCTGGTGTAGCTGTGAAGAGAGCGGCATGTTTGGGGTTCCTTGCCAGAGTTAACGTTTTCCGCTGTGCAGCCAGAACGGCTCCTGCGAAATGGCCTCGTTTCGGAAATGCTCAATTTCGATATGCTGACGGGTTTCGATGGCGTGCTTCAGCCCCTGCCAGTTCTCGATCCAGGCCTGCGTCCTGGCACCGTCATACGCCCCGGACAGCAGCAGCATACTGTCTATATTGCGCGCCAGGCGAGGAAGCTGATCGCCATACTGGTCGCCCAGCGGGTGCGCGAAGGTCGTTTTCAGCTCGGCCGCATGGCGAGAGAGATGGATATCCGCGAAGCGCTTGAACGACTCGCTGATTTTGGCCTGCGCTTTGGCGTCGAGGAACGCGCGCCAGCCGCGGGTGACCAGGAACTCGGTCAGCGCCAGCTTTGCCGCCGCCGTTTGCGCACCGTAGAGCGCCGTGTCGGCAGAAACGTCGGACAGCAGCAGCGCTTCGGTTTGCGTCAGCAGATCGCGTAAGTGAGCGCTCGCTTTACGAGGCACAATACCGCCGAACAGCATCAGAGCATGGCGAACCAGCCCCATTGCGGCCAGCACGTGGGTCTTCGCGTTTTTCACATTACGCGCCCATAGCTCCTCGTGGTAAAGCCACTGGGAGAGCGCCAGCTCCAGCGCCGCTTCCATACCCTGCTCAACGCTGGCCTTTGGCGCCACGTGCAGAATGGTCGTCTCCCTCAGCGCGCGCGGCGCATTCCCGGCGGCCAGATGATAGCCGCGGGCGGCTTTGCTCAGGCTGCCCTGGCGCAGGCCGGGCTGGCTCACCAGGCGGCGCGCCAGCTTCAGCACGTCGTTCACGTCGCCTTCCAGCAGCTCAAGCTCCAGCTCGCAGATCGGCTCCCGGCCTTCACCCGCTTTGACTTCGCCCTGGTCCAGCGCAATTTCAATGCGGCTTTTACCTTCCGTTACGAGCCATTTTTCGCGCCAGAAATCGGTGCTGAACAGCGGCTGCACCTGTTCCGCAAGCGTTGCAGGCAGCTCACCTTCCGGCCACACCTCTGCCGGGAAGCGTTCCAGCTCAAGTTCTGGCTTGCTGATGTCGATATTGTATTCCGGACGCTGATGCAAACCGCCGACCACGCGACCGGCAATTTTCATCGTCATCTCATAGCGTCCGCTGGCGCCGCGGATGCGAAGCCCCATATCGTGGCGGCGCAGCCAGTTGTCCGGCGTTTCGTAATAGATGTTGAGGAGCTGTTCCGGTTCATGATGTTCGCCGGAAAACGTATTGATAAGCTGACGCAGGGCGTCCACGCTCTCTTTTTCGACGATAAACTTTAATTCGATTTCTTGAGCCATAGTCTTGTACTTTTGCGTGCGTCACAGACGCGTCAATGAAGGCGAACTTCCTCGCCATTTGTTTGTCAGTACATAGTATTTTGCGACAAATTGCCACGCAATGCGCATTTTGACGGACTTAAAAGTTTAAAGCAGTGGAAATCAGGACACAGATGATTCCGATTGATGATGAATCCTTTGCGTAGCGACACTGATGCCACTACTATCGTTCCACTTTTTATGAAAATAACGACTAATATGCTTAAATTACGCCTGATTGGACTGACTTTCCTCGCTTTTAGCGCCGCGACCGCGGTCCACGCTGAAGAGAAGCGTTACGTTTCTGATGAACTGAATACCTGGGTCCGCAGCGGCCCTGGAGATAATTATCGCCTCGTGGGCACGGTTAACGCCGGCGAGGAAGTGACTCTGTTACAAACCAACGCGGACACCAACTACGGTCAGGTTCGCGACAGCACCGGCCGCACCTCCTGGATCCCCATGAAAGAGCTGAGCAACGTGCCTAGCCTGCGCACCCGCGTGCCGGATCTGGAAAACCAGGTGAAAACCCTGACCGACAAGCTGAACAACATTGACGGCACGTGGAACCAGCGCACCGCAGAAATGCAGCAGAAGGTGGCGCAGAGCGACGGCGTGATCAACGGCCTGAAGGAAGAAAACCAGAAGCTGAAGAACGAGCTGATTGTGGCGCAGAAGAAAGTGAACGCCGCCAATCTCCAGCTCGACGACAAACAGCGCACCATCATCATGCAGTGGTTTATGTACGGCGGCGGCGTGCTGGGCGTGGGCCTGGTCCTGGGTCTGGTGCTGCCGATGCTGATCCCAAGCCGCAAGCGCAAAGACCGCTGGATGAACTAACTCGTCTTCTCTGCCACACTTACGTATTATCTTGCGAAAAGAAAATACGGGAGCGTAGGGCGTGAAGAGTTATCTGGTCGGTGGTGCGGTTCGTGATGCGTTGTTAGGTCTGCCGGTCAAGGATAAGGACTGGGTTGTGGTCGGCGCCACGCCAGAAGAGATGCTCGACGCGGGCTACCAGCAGGTAGGCCGCGATTTTCCCGTGTTTCTGCATCCGCAAAGCCGCGAAGAGTACGCCCTCGCCCGCACCGAGCGAAAGTCAGGCTCGGGCTATACCGGCTTTACCTGCTACGCCGCGCCGGACGTCACGCTGGAGCAGGATTTGCTGCGCCGCGACCTCACCATTAACGCGCTGGCGCAGGACGAGAACGGCCACATCATTGACGCGTACGGCGGGCAGAACGATCTGCGCGACCGTATTCTGCGCCACGTCTCCCCCGCGTTTTCCGAAGATCCGCTGCGCGTGCTGCGCGTGGCGCGCTTTGCCGCCCGATACGCCCACCTGAGCTTCCGCATCGCCGACGAAACGATGGCGCTGATGACCGCTATGACCGACGCGGGCGAGCTGGAGCACCTGACGCCGGAGCGCGTGTGGAAAGAGACGGAAAACGCGCTGACCACCCGCAACCCACAGGTCTTCTTCCAGGTGCTGCGCGACTGCGGCGCGCTGAAGGTGCTGTTCCCGGAAGTGGACGCGCTGTTTGGCGTACCCGCCCCGGCGAAGTGGCATCCCGAAATCGACACCGGCGTTCATACGCTGATGACGCTAAGCATGGCCGCCATGCTCAGCCCCGAGGTGGACGTGCGCTTCTCCACGCTGTGCCACGATCTCGGCAAGGGACTCACCCCGAAAGAATTCTGGCCGCGCCACCACGGCCACGGCCCGGCGGGCGTTAAGCTGGTAGAAGGGCTTTGCCAGCGCCTGCGGGTGCCGACGAAATCCGCGACCTGGCGAAGCTGGTGGCAGAGTTCCACGACCTGATCCACACCTTCCCGATCCTGAAACCGGCGACCATCGTGAAGCTGTTCGACAACATCGACGCCTGGCGCAAGCCGCAGCGCGTGGAGCAAATCGCGCTGACCAGCGAGGCCGACGTGCGCGGGCGCACCGGGTTTGAAGCCAGCGATTATCCGCAGGGCCGCCTGCTGCGCGAAGCGTGGGAAGTTGCCAAAGCGGTACCAACGAAGGACGTGGTTGAGGCCGGTTTTAAAGGGCCAGAAATACGGGAAGAGATGACGAAGCGACGGATTGATGCGGTAGCCGCGTGGAAGGAACAGCGCTGCCCTCAGCCGAAGGACTGAGGGCAGTCAGTCATCAGAAGAAGACCACGTACACCGCAGCGGCGACGATGAAGCGGTAGATCGCAAACGGAATGAACGAGATCCGCTTAATCAGCTGCAGGAAGGTTTTGATGGCAATCAGCGCCACGATAAAGGCGGTGATAAAGCCCACCGCGAACATCGGAATATCGCCTGCGGTCAGGAAGTGGTAGCTCTTATAGAGGTCCAGCACGGTCGCGCCCATCATCATCGGCACCGCCAGCAGGAACGAGAACTCAGACGCCGCGTAGCGGCTCACGCCCATCAGCATCCCGCCGGAGATCGTCGCGCCGGAACGAGAAAAGCCCGGCCACAGTGCCAGACACTGGAAGCAGCCGATCATAAAGGCCTGACGATAGGTCATGTCGTCCAGCCCTTCCGCGCGCGGCGTTTTCGGCTTTAGCAGCTCTGCCGCAATCAGCAGGAAACCACCGACCACCAGCGCGTACATGACGTTAATCGGGTTGAAAAGCGATTTGATGACGTCGTGGAACACCAGCCCCAGCACCACCGCCGGGATCATCCCGAGCAGGATGTGGATCAGCGTCAGGCGGCCCGTACCTTCCCCTTCGCGCTGCGGCAAACGACCAAAGTGGATGCCAATCAAACCAAACAGACGGCGCCAGAACATCACGACAACCGCCAGGATAGAACCAAGCTGAATCACCACTTCAAACGTCTTTGCGGTATCACCCTCAAAGCCCAGCATATGGCCAACGATAATCATATGGCCCGTACTGGAAACCGGTAAAAACTCCGTCAATCCTTCGACCACACCCAGTATTGCCGCCACCAGCAGCGAGTGCATATCGCTCATCTATAAACCCCTAAAAAGATATAAAAAACGGTTTACCTGATGGGAAACCGCGAAAAATACATGAGTCAGACCGGTATAACCGAAAATGGTTTAACAATTATGACGTTAAATCTTGCCTTTCAGATTTGTGCCACGCTCAATAATAACCCCGACGTTAGCGGCGCGCGCCACCGCCCCCGGTTTGCTCAGCTTGATGCGCACCCACGGCGAGTTAAAGCGCGTTAACAGCAGCTCGGCCACCTCTTCCGCCACGCGCTCAACCAGGGCAAAGCGCTGCCCCTCCACGTGGCCGACGACCGCTTCGCTGATGTCGGCATAGCTCAGACAGTCCTTCACATCATCGCTTTTCGCTGACGCGCGGTTGTCCCAGCCCATTTCGATATCGAACACCAGCTTCTGCTCGATGGTCTGTTCCCAGTCGTAAACGCCAATGGTGGTGATTACCGAAAGTTGCTCTATAAATACAATATCCATCACGACCCGCCTGCTTTTTGTTGGAACCGGATACCACTTCCGGCGAATTATGCGTATTATCCACAGATGCCGAGAATACCGATACCTTTTCAAAATGGAACAGCGTTATGAGTGCAATCGCGCCTGGAATGATACTCCTCGCCTACCTTTGCGGCTCAATCTCCAGCGCCATTCTGGTCTGCCGTATTGCCGGGTTGCCTGACCCGCGCGAAAGCGGTTCCGGGAATCCGGGAGCGACCAACGTATTACGAATTGGCGGCAAGGGAGCAGCCGTAGCGGTTTTGATTTTTGATGTGCTGAAAGGAATGCTTCCCGTCTGGGGCGCGTATGCGCTGGGCGTCACGCCGTTCTGGCTCGGGCTTATTGCTATCGCCGCCTGCGTCGGCCACATCTGGCCCGTCTTCTTCGGTTTTAAAGGTGGCAAAGGCGTTGCAACCGCTTTTGGCGCAATCGCCCCTATCGGCTGGGATTTGACGGGCGTGATGGCGGGCACCTGGCTGCTCACCATCCTTCTTAGCGGCTACTCCTCGCTGGGCGCCATCGTCAGCGCGCTGATCGCGCCGTTTTACGTCTGGTGGTTTAAGCCTCAGTTCACCTTCCCGGTGTCGATGCTTTCCTGCCTGATCCTGCTGCGCCACCACGATAATATTCAGCGCCTGTGGCGGCGTCAGGAAACTAAAATCTGGACGAAGCTGAAGAGAAAGAAAAAGAGCCGAAAAACGGCTCCTCCTGATTACGCTTCCGGCAGTTCCGCCAGCGGCCAGCGCGGCCGAACGGAGACGCTCAGGTCTGCCGTTGCTCCCGCGTTCATACGCACCATGCCCGCATAGGCAATCATCGCGCCGTTATCGGTACAGAATTCCGGACGCGCGTAGAACACTTCCCCGCGACGCTTTTGCATCATCTCCGCAAGCTTCGCGCGCAGCGTGCGGTTAGCGCTCACGCCGCCCGCCATCACCAGACGCTTAAAGCCGGTTTGATCCAGCGCGCGCTTGCACTTGATCATCAGCGTGTCCACCACCGCATCTTCGAACGCACGGGCGATGTCCGCTCGGGTCTGCTCGCTATCGTCATTATTACGAATGGTGTTAGCGGCGAAGGTTTTCAGGCCTGAGAAGCTGAAATCCAGCCCCGGGCGGTCGGTCATCGGGCGCGGGAAGACGAAGCGCCCTGCCGTCCCCTGGGACGCCATTTTTGACAGCATCGGACCGCCGGGATAATCCAGCCCCAGCAGCTTGGCGGTTTTGTCGAAAGCTTCACCCGCTGCGTCGTCAATCGATTCGCCCAGCAGTTCGTACTTGCCAATCCCCGTCACGCTAATCAGCTGGGTATGGCCGCCGGAAACCAGCAGCGCCACAAACGGGAACGCGGGCGGGTTGTCTTCCAGCATCGGTGCCAGAAGGTGGCCTTCCATATGATGCACCGGAATGGCGGGAACATCCCACGCGAACGCCAGCGAGCGGCCCACCGTCGCGCCGACCAACAGCGCGCCGACCAGGCCCGGCCCTGCGGTATAGGCCACCGCATCAATATCGTTTGACGTCAGTCCAGCCTCTTTTAACGCCGCCTGGATCAGGGGAACCGTTTTACGCACGTGGTCACGAGAGGCCAGCTCGGGCACAACGCCGCCGTAGTCAGCGTGCAATTTCACCTGACTATACAGTTGGTTGGCCAGAAGCCCTTTTTCGTCGTCAAAAATAGCGATGCCGGTTTCATCGCAGGATGTTTCAATACCCAGTACACGCATGACTTGTTTTACCTCGCTTCAATACCGCGCAGTGTAGGGCCAATGCGGGTTGATGTAAAACTTTGTTCGCCCCAGGACATCCGCTCGTGTATACTCCTCCTCCTTATAAAAGTCTCATTTCAAAATCGCATCGGTGCTTTACAAAGCAGCAGCATTTGCAGTAAAATTCCGCACCATTTTGAAATAAGCTGGCGCTGATGCCAGCGGCAAACCGAATTTATTAAAGGTGAGAGTTACATGCCGGTAATTAAAGTACGTGAAAACGAGCCGTTCGACGTAGCACTGCGTCGCTTCAAACGTTCATGCGAGAAAGCAGGTGTTCTGGCTGAAGTTCGTCGTCGTGAGTTTTATGAAAAACCAACGACCGAACGTAAGCGCGCTAAAGCTTCTGCAGTGAAACGTCACGCGAAGAAACTGGCTCGCGAAAACGCACGCCGTACTCGTCTGTACTAATCTGTTGAGAGCACGCGCT
>AGFS01052528.1_pt1 | contig 11045 bp, 13 predicted proteins | sample 305828 | NCBI WGS metagenome assembly AGFS01 (sample SAMN02954281, study PRJNA62041) | ant fungus garden metagenome | biome: terrestrial; feature: Atta colombica fungus garden; material: fungus garden; isolation source: Atta colombica fungus garden top | host: Atta colombica | place: Panama: Gamboa...
CAACCCTGGTGGTTTGTTTCAGTATCGGGCTGGCGTTGACGCTGGTCACCGTGGGGATTGGAGCGGCAGTCAGCGTTCGCCAGGTCGCCAAACGCTGGCGCGGTTTTGATACCCTGGCCCGACGCGCGCCTTATTTCTCCAGCGCATTGATTGGTGCGGTTGGGTTATATATGGCGATCCACGGCTATACTGGCGTGATGAATTAACAAATCTGCATCATTGTGGCGTCATGGGAAATGTACGATTGGGGTTTTTACTTAACATTTTGCAATCTTTTTCCTGTGACGCATCGCGCGATTACCAGAATTAGCAGTTCCGTTTTTACCGCATCCTGTCATATAATTTGCGCCGGTTAGCCGACGTGTCATTTTCTTCGTCGGCTAATAAAACCCTTTTCTGATAATTACACATTTTCTTTTGCTGATTTTTTAACCACCCGCTGTGGGCAGTAAGAGTATAAAGAAGTCTGGCTGATATGATCGTTGAATATACATCTTTAATGCACCTAATGATCGCCGCAGGTCAGGGCGTTTTTTTAGGTTTTATTAGCTTTATGTGTGTGCTGCTTATGTTATTGACTCGCAGTAAGAAAGCCGCTCCCTCGTTATTCCGTGGGCCAATCAAGAAAAGACATACATACTGGCGTTAAGCGTAAGCACTGACGTTCATTCCTGGCAGTGCAGAGCGTTACGCAGCAGGGCTGCGGCGGCTTTGCGCGCCTGGTTGATGACATCTTCTGGCGTATACGCACGGCCACATTGTTGGCAGTGGCAGTTGCTAATCTCTTCTGGCGTGTAAATAACTGTGCCCGGTTTAAATATGGGTTCTTCACAGTCCGGGCATAAATAGGTGTGATCCTGCATAACGCTCCTTAACGCCATATTGCTGTCCTCTATAATTCATATCTCATCAGCGCATCTTTTCCAGTCAAGATTTCATTCTTTGCTGATTCTTAATACTTTTTACAAATCCGTACGCTTTAACACAGTGTTATTGTTACTGCGGTAATTGACCATTCCCCATGATGGGTAGTCGTCGAATACACTCATGATTATTGTTCATCGTGTTTATGTCTAATACGTACTTCAGGAAAAACGCACTTTCAGACTATTCATAACAGTTACATGAAAATGAAGTTTTTGTAAAACTGTTATATGATGCAGGTTACTCAATCGTAAATCGGACAAAGCGATGAAAAAGTACCAGCGGCTTGCGCAACAGATGACGGATCAGATAGAGAACGGCGTCTGGCAACCCGGCGACAGGCTACCGTCGCTGCGCGAGCAGGTGGTGAACAGCGGCATGAGTTTTATGACCGTCAGTCATGCTTATCAGTTGCTGGAAAGCCAGGGGCGAATCATCGCCCGCCCGCAGTCGGGCTATTACGTTGCACCGCGTGCGGTGGTGCAGCGCCCCAGCCGTCCGCCTGTGCAGGTGATGCGTGATGAAGCCGTTGATATCAACACCTATATTTTCGAGGTATTACAGGCCAGCCGCGATGCGTCAGTGTTGCCGTTTGCCTCAGCGTTCCCTGACCCACGGCTGTTTCCACTGCCGCAGCTAAACCGCTCGCTGGCGCAGGTAAGCAAAACCGCCACGGCGATGAGCGTGATTGAAAACCTGCCGCCGGGCAATGATGAGCTGCGCCACGCTATCGCCCGGCGTTACGCGTTGCAGGGCATAACCGTTTCTCCCGATGAGATAGTGATCACCGCCGGGGCGCTTGAGGCGCTGAATCTGAGCCTGCAGGCGGTGACTGAACCGGGGGATTGGGTGATTGTTGAGAACCCTTGTTTCTACGGTGCGTTGCAGGCACTGGAACGGTTGAAACTGAAGGCGCTCTCGGTGGCGACGGATGTGAAAGAAGGTATCGATCTCGATGCGCTGGCGCAGGCGCTGCAGAATTATCCGGTGAAAGCCTGCTGGCTGATGACCAATAGCCAGAATCCGCTGGGTTTCACGCTGTCTCCGGAGAAGAAAGCGCAGCTCGTGGCGTTGCTGACGGCGCACAATGTGACGCTGATAGAAGACGATGTGTACAGCGAACTCTACTTTGGCCGCGATAAACCTCTTCCGGCGAAGGCGTGGGATCGCGACGACATGACGCTGCACTGTAGCTCTTTTTCCAAGTGCCTGGTGCCGGGTTTCCGTATTGGCTGGGTGGCCGCAGGCAAGCACGCCCGGCGGATTCAGCATTTGCAGTTGATGAGTACGCTCTCTACCAGTTCACCGATGCAGATGGCATTGGTGGATTATCTCGCCACCAAACGTTACGACGCGCATTTGCGACGCTTGCGGCGTCAACTGGCCGAACGTAAACAGCTGGCGTGGCAGGCGTTACTGCGTCATTTGCCGCCGGAAGTCAAAATTCACCATAACGACAGCGGTTATTTCTTATGGCTGGAATTGCCCGCCGGAATTGACGCAGGTGTACTCAGCGCGATGGCGCTTGAACATCACATCAGCATTGCGCCGGGCAAAATGTTTTCCACCACCGATAACTGGGCGTCCTTTTTCCGCTTTAATACCGCGTGGGGCTGGGGAGAGCGGGAAGACCGCGCTGTGGAAATACTCGGTAAACTCATTCGCCAGCTTCTGAATTAATTATTGGTATGATCAAACAATGGCCGTGGGTTATTTTATTCCACCGCGGTCATAGGAAATTCGCATAGCCGCACCACGCCCTAACTCCTTGTCTATAATCCATATTCTGAGCAGGTCATCCTTTCATATACGCGGAATGCGTACTTTGTCACAACCTGCACAAATTTCTTCTCGCGCCCGCGAGGCCTTGAGTTACGCCATCTATTTTTAGTGAGGGAGATATTTTTACGGCACGGCTGCCGCTCAATTTCATTGTGACAGGAGTAAATCTTTATGAGCAAGAAATTTGCCTGCAGCAGCCTGTGCGCGCTCGGGATGACTATCGCTGTGGCGCACGCCGCCGAACCGCCTAAATCACTCGATAAAGGAGAAGGGCGTTTGGATATTATCGCCTGGCCGGGTTACATCGAACGGGGCGAAACGGATAAACAGTACGATTGGGTGAGCCAGTTTGAAAAAGAGAGCGGCTGCAAAATTAACGTTAAAACCGCCGCGACGTCAGATGAAATGGTGAGCCTGATGGCGAAGGGCGGCTATGACCTTGTCACCGCGTCCGGCGACGCCTCGCTGCGCCTGATTATGGGCAAACGCGTGCAGCCGATTAATCCCCATCTGATCGCTAACTGGAAAACCCTCGACCCGCGTCTGGAAAAGGGCGCCTGGTTTAACGTCGGCGGCAAAGTGTACGGTACGCCGTATCAGTGGGGGCCAAACCTGCTGATGTATAACACCAAAATATTCCCAACGCCGCCGGACTCCTGGAACGTTGTTTTTGTGAAACAAAACCTGTCGGATGGCAAATCCAACCAGGGTCGCGTTCAGGCCTACGATGGCCCGATTTATATCGCCGATGCGGCGTTGTTCGTGAAAGCCACGCAACCGGCGCTGGGCATTGATGACCCTTATCAACTGACCGAAGAACAGTATCAGGCGGTGCTGAAAGTGCTGCGCGATCAGCATGGGTTAATCCACCGCTACTGGCACGATACGACCGTCCAGATGAGCGACTTTAAAAACGAAGGCGTGGTGGCGTCCAGCGCGTGGCCGTATCAGGCTAACGGCCTGAAGGGCGAAGGTCAGCCGATTGCCACGGTCTTCCCGAAAGAGGGCGTCACCGGCTGGGCGGATACCACCATGCTGCACGCCGAGGCGAAACATCCGGTGTGTGCGTACAAGTGGATGAACTGGTCACTGACGCCAAAAGTGCAGGGTGATGTCGCGGCCTGGTTCGGCTCGCTGCCGGTGGTGGCGGAAGGCTGTAAAGCCAGCCCGCTGCTGGGCGAAAAAGGCTGTGAAACCAACGGCTATAACTTCTTCGACAAAATCGCATTCTGGAAAACGCCGGTGGCGGAAGGCGGGAAATATGTGCCTTACAGCCGCTGGACGCAGGATTACATCGCCATCATGGGTGGCCGCTGATCGCCCGGGAGTGAAACATGACGTATGCCGTAGAGTTTCATGATGTCTCCCATCTGTATGGTGAGGTTCGTGCGGTGGATGGCGTCAGTATTGCCATCCACGACGGGGAGTTCTTTTCAATGCTGGGGCCTTCGGGCTCCGGTAAAACCACCTGCCTGCGGCTGATTGCCGGTTTTGAACAGCTTTCAGGCGGCGCGATTTCTATTTTTGGCCGTCAGGCCAGCGAACTCCCGCCGTGGGAGCGCGATGTGAACACCGTTTTCCAGGATTACGCGCTGTTCCCGCATATGTCGATTCTCGACAACGTGGCTTATGGACTGATGGTGAAAGGCGTGGCGAAGAAAGCGCGACATGCGCGGGCGCGACTGGCGCTGGAGCAGGTGGCGCTGGGGTTTGCCTGGGATCGTAAACCGTCACAGCTTTCCGGCGGTCAGCGTCAACGTGTGGCGATTGCGCGTGCGCTGGTCAATCAGCCGCGCGTTCTGCTGCTGGACGAACCGCTGGGCGCGCTGGATCTCAAACTGCGTGAACAGATGCAGGTTGAGTTGAAAAAGCTGCAACAGGAACTTGGGATCACCTTTATTTTTGTCACCCACGATCAGGGCGAAGCGCTGTCGATGTCTGACCGGGTTGCGGTGTTCAATAATGGTCGCATCGAGCAGGTGGACACGCCGCGCGAACTCTATCTGCGCCCACGCACGCCGTTTGTCGCCGGTTTTGTCGGTACCTCGAACGTCTTTGATTCGGCGCAGGCGACAACGCTTTGTGGAATGAGCGGTGACTGGTCGCTGCGCCCGGAACATATTCGCCTGAATACGCCAGGGGAAATTCAGGCTCGCGGCGTGGTGCAGTCGGTGCAGTATCAGGGGGCAGCTACGCGTTTTGAACTGCGACTGGAAGGCGGCGGAAAGCTGCTGGTCAGTGAAGCCAACTTCTCCACGGATCTTACCCCCGGCGGGCCGCAAACCGGACAGACGGTGCTGGCATCGTGGGCGCGCGACGCGATGGTGCCGCTGGATGGAGGGAGGTAAATGGAGATGAGTATCAGCAAATCCAGCCCCTCCGCCAGTTCCGCACGGCTTTCGGGCTTGTTCTGGCGTAAGCCCGTGCTGGGGCTCTTTTTATTGTTGCTCGGCCCGTTGATGTGGTTCGGCGTCGTTTACTTTGGTTCTCTGCTGACACTGTTGTGGCAGGGGTTCTATACCTTCGACGATTTCACCATGTCAGTAACACCGGATCTCACGCTGGCGAATCTTCGGGCGCTGTTTAATCCGGCCAATTACGACATCATTTTGCGGACACTCACCATGGCCATCGCGGTGACGATTGCCAGCGCCATTCTGGCATTTCCGATGGCGTGGTACATGGCGCGCTACACTTCGGGAAAGATGAAGGCGTTTTTCTATATCGCGGTGATGTTACCGATGTGGGCCAGCTATATCGTTAAGGCGTACGCCTGGACGCTGCTGTTGGCGAAAGATGGCGTGGCGCAGTGGTTTCTCAACCATATGGGGCTCGGCGGCGTGTTGAGCGCAATTTTGACCGTGCCGGGCGTCGGCGGAAATACGCTATCCACCTCCGGGCTGGGGCGCTTTCTGGTGTTCGTCTATATCTGGCTGCCGTTTATGATCCTGCCGATTCAGGCAGCGCTGGAGCGTCTTCCGCCGTCACTGATGCAGGCCTCCGCCGATTTGGGCGCACACCCGCGCCAGACGTTTCGCTATGTGGTCTTGCCGCTGGCGATCCCCGGCGTGGCGGCAGGCTCCATCTTTACCTTTTCACTGACGCTCGGCGACTTTATTGTGCCGCAGCTGGTGGGGCCGCCGGGCTATTTTATCGGCAATATGGTCTATTCCCAGCAGGGGGCGATTGGCAATATGCCAATGGCCGCTGCGTTTACGCTGGTCCCCATCGTGCTGATTGCGCTTTATCTGGCGTTTGTGAAACGCCTGGGAGCCTTCGATGCACTCTAATCGCGCACCGTTGTTCGTTCGTATCGCAGCCTGGGGCGGCGTGGTATTTCTTCACTTCCCGCTGCTGATTATCGCTATCTACGCCTTCAACACCGAGGACGCCGCATTTAGCTTCCCGCCGCAAGGGCTGACGCTACGCTGGTTTAGCGAAGCTGCCGGGCGTAGCGATATCCTTGAGGCGGTGACGCTGTCACTTAAAATTGCCTCGTTATCGACGGCTATCGCGCTGGTTCTGGGTACGCTGGCCGCCGCCGCGCTCTGGCGCAGTGAGTTTTTTGGCAAAAACGCCATCTCGTTGCTGCTGCTGTTACCGATTGCTTTGCCGGGTATCGTCACGGGGCTTGCTCTGCTCAGCGCCTTCAAAACGGTGGGGCTTGAACCCGGTCTGCTGACGATAGTGATAGGGCACGCCACGTTTTGCGTGGTGGTGGTATTCAATAACGTGATTGCGCGTTTTCGTAGAACCTCATGGAGCCTGGTCGAGGCATCGATGGATCTCGGGGCCAGCGGTTGGCAAACCTTCCGCTATGTCGTTCTGCCGAATCTGGGCTCCGCACTGCTGGCGGGCGGAATGCTGGCTTTCGCGCTGTCGTTTGATGAAATCATCGTGACGACCTTTACGGCAGGCCATGAGCGCACGTTGCCGCTGTGGTTGTTAAATCAGCTTGGCAGGCCGCGAGATGTTCCGGTCACCAACGTCGTAGCGCTTCTGGTGATGATGATTACAGCAATACCGATTTTAGGGGCATGGTGGCTGACTCGTGATGATGAGACAGCGGCCAGCGGTGGTAAATAACTCAATCAGACAGGATACAGCGATGCAACATAACTTATTGATTAATGGCGAGCTGGTAGCGGGTGAAGGCGAGACGCAGCCCGTGTACAACCCGGCAACGGGCGCGGTATTGCTGGAGATAGCCGAAGCGTCTCCTCAGCAGGTGAACGCGGCCGTGGAAGCGGCTGACCGAGCCTTCGTCGAGTGGGGGCAAACCACGCCGAAGCACCGCGCGGAATGTCTGTTAAAACTGGCGGATACCATCGAAGCGCATGCTCAGACGCTGGCAAAATTAGAGTCTCTGAACTGCGGTAAACCGCTGCACTGCGTGCTGAATGATGAGCTTCCGGCCATTGTTGATGTCTTCCGCTTCTTTGCCGGTGCGGCGCGTTGTCTCAATGGCCTGGCGGCGGGAGAATATCTGGAAGGGCACACGTCAATGATCCGTCGCGATCCGGTCGGCGTGGTCGCCTCTATCGCCCCGTGGAACTATCCGCTAATGATGGCGGCCTGGAAGCTGGCCCCGGCGCTGGCGGCGGGCAACTGCGTGGTGATCAAACCGTCTGAAATCACGCCACTGACCGCGCTGGCGCTGGCTGAACTGGCGAAAGATATCTTCCCGGCAGGCGTGCTGAACGTGCTGTTTGGGCGAGGCAAGACGGTGGGCGATCCGCTGACCGGACACCCTAAAGTTCGCATGGTGTCGCTGACCGGTTCCATCGCCACCGGGGAGCACATCATTGCGCATACTGCCTCCTCGGTAAAACGTACGCACATGGAACTGGGCGGGAAAGCGCCGGTGATCGTCTTTGATGACGCGGATATTGATGCCGTGGTTGAGGGCGTGCGCACCTTCGGTTTCTATAATGCCGGGCAGGATTGTACCGCTGCCTGTCGTATCTATGCGCAGAAAGGGGTTTATGAGCGGTTGGTTGAAAAACTCGGCGCAGCGGTGGCCAGCCTGAAAATTGGTGATCCGAATGATGAGAGTACGGAACTGGGGCCACTGAGTTCGATTGCCCATCTTGAACGTGTTAGTGCGGCGGTAGACAAAGCGAAAGCGCTGCCGCACGTCAAGGTGATCGCGGGCGGTCATAAGGCTGAGAGTAAAGGTTATTACTTCCTGCCGACGCTGCTGGCGGGCGCAAAGCAGCAGGACGATATCGTCCAACGCGAAGTATTCGGCCCGGTGGTGAGTGTGACCGCATTTGATGATGAAGCGCAGGTGCTGGCGTGGGCGAACGACTCACAGTATGGGCTGGCGTCCTCTGTGTGGACGCAGGATGTCGGCCGCGCACATCGCGTCAGCGCGCGGTTGCAATATGGCTGCACCTGGGTCAATACCCACTTTATGCTGGTGAGCGAAATGCCGCATGGCGGGCAGAAGCTGTCGGGATACGGTAAGGATATGTCACTGTACGGGCTGGAGGATTATACGGTCGTGCGGCATGTCATGGTGAAGCATTAAAGGCCGGGAAGTGGCTGATTTTACACAGCCACTTCCTTTATCGCGCTTTGAATCAGTGTGTTTTGGCAATCAGTGCCAACACTTTTTCAGTAATCTTTTCCTCATAACCATCCTGCTCCGGATGGTTAAACTTAACCAAAGGGGCCGAGCTATTTTCTTCTTCATACGAATTGGCTACATATCCTGGGGTACCGCTCATCTTATTAATAACGTTCGTTAATACGGTTATAGCAATCCTGGATGCCTGAAGGTCAAGGCTTAGGTCGGCAATGGTTTTTTCTAGCGTTTCAACGCGTTCATTTAAATCAGACATTTTATCTCCTGGTCATCAGGAAGGATGATGATTTTTTTTGTTACATTAAAACTATAGTTTAGATTAATGTGAGGGGATGAGAGACGCGTTTTTGACAGAAAAGTCTGATTATCTCATGGTGTAAGATTTACTATTCCGGAAATACTCTTTGTTATTAAATTAATTAATAAAAGCGTCATCCTTGACAGATATTCCAGCCGGAAAACGCTTGCGCGTAACCGTTGAGGTTGTCTTCGCCGTTTTCCGGTGGAAACCGGACTACGTCCATGAATATCTCTTCTACTCGAGATAAAGACAGTTCACATTAGCTGTTAAGATAGGGCAGGCATGCCGCGGCTTCCTGAGGATACTCAAAGCTCATCAGCCAGTTTCTGGCTTTGACAATCGACTGTATCCGCTCATCCGTTACACAACCTGCTTCCATCCGGGATAGCTGCATAATGAGTGCATTTACGCTAATCTCTTTCTCGCTAAGTGCAAGGGCGAGTGCAGCTTCTCCAATAACAACCTGGCCTTTTTCGTCGTGTTGAATAGACAATTATTAATCCTCCATTTCACGTTGATGAAAACCTCAGAATTAACTCTAGATTGTTTTTTTAATGCTGAAATTATTATGAGAATTTTCTTTATGGCCAACTTTATTGGGGGAGATTTGAATATGTGATTTTAGCTATTAAATAAAATAAAGGCCCTGTGCAGGGCCTGGCTTTTATTCTGGGCAGCGATAAACATTGCCAGATAAAGTAACATTGGTTTGTTCAGATGAACCCGTACCGCCGTAAGCACTACCGGTTTGACCCGCTCTTTGGGTAATGAGCGCGACCACATTTCCACCCATATCTGCCGCTTTGTTTTTCAGATCATTACGCGCGCCAGTTTCAAGATTGCTGTTTGATGTCCAGCCGCCGGTAAAGAAGTTACCCTGGCTCCCGGTGATGTCTCCGAGGAATTTACATTCGCGACCCGGTTCATTATTGGTGACTCTAACGTGTGCAGCATTACTCTGTACGCTATTTGCACTACAGCCAGCCAGGCCGAGAACAAAAAGTGCTATCATGGTTCTTTTCATTGTGACTATCCAATTGCGATTTTTCTGACATAGACTAATCCAGTTTTTAGTGATAATCAATGTCAGTAATTAATGTAAGTGACTAATCCTTAATGAGTAGTAGGCAATCAATTTGTCTTTTTCGATTTTTCTGGTGCAGTAAGAAGGCCATCTTGTTGGTTTTTGTGTTTGTAAAATGTAAATTTATAGTTAATTCTTTTCGGATTATTCAATCTGAACTATAGTGAGTTAACGAAGCAAAGATTTAATAATACGTCCTGCTTCCACCCACTAACCGAGGGAAGCATGAACGACAACGTATGTGATTATATTCTATTGACAGCCCTTCGGGACTGTATCGAACTTAGAAAAACCATGAATACCCATGGACTTAGTGATGAAAATGGGGCGCTAAGTTCTGTTTCCTGCCTTCTGGATTTTCTCAGCTGTAGACGTAAATATGGCCTGACGAGAGTCATTGATTTAAAAAAATCCTCTACTGCGGAACGTACTATCGGTGTGACGTTATCTCTTCAACTGGGGCATGCCATCCGTGTTGAACATATATATACGCAGCGTCAGTGGGCGCTTTGGTTTATCGAGAAAGTTGACGATGGTTTAAACGATAGAGAATTACTCTCTTTCATTGACCAACACTACAGATTGATATTGGTGACCTTAGTTCAGTACAGAGCGTTACGAAAAATTATTATTCCCCGTGTCGGTTTTGCTCGATTTGATTACATTAACCTCAGACTGGACAAACCTGGGCTGATTTTCCCTGCGTCTTCGACACAGCTTCACTGAGTACACCGCGTTATCGCGTTTTTCTCCGCATGCAGGACGTCGACATATTTGAAATATTCTGTTTCTCATAGTGATTATTCATTTGCTGGAGTTTTTTCTGCGGAGACTACGCTTAGAGAGATATCCTGAATCGGGAGGGGGTATGTTAACTCACTCTGAAGCGAAACGTTGGGCAGCGGTAATGCTCAAATCCGCCTTGTGTGATGGCATGCAGACAGAAGAGATATCACGGCAGATACATCTGGTATGCGACCATCATGGTAAAGAGTGCCTTGAGGAACTCATTGAGGAAATCTTGAAGGAAGCAGGGCGACTAGGCCCCAGACATAGCTCTGGCGAATTAGCACATCATTGAATCAGACGTTCATAAACCGCCCCCGGGCGGTTTATCTTTGGGCTGTACCTGTTGGCATTACACAGCGCTAGCGACCGCCCGGCCCCCCGTGACCATTGCCTGGCCCACCTGAATGTTGGCCACCATGCCCGCCAGGGCCACCGTGCCCACCCGGTCCCCACCATGGTGCACAACCGCTGACGGTTGCCGTCGCCAGAATAATGGCAAAGATCATCGCAAATTTTTCATAACGCTTCCTGATACATTCTCTAATTGAACGCGGCATGTATAACACAGGTCTATA
>AGFS01009046.1_pt1 | contig 11029 bp, 7 predicted proteins | sample 305828 | NCBI WGS metagenome assembly AGFS01 (sample SAMN02954281, study PRJNA62041) | ant fungus garden metagenome | biome: terrestrial; feature: Atta colombica fungus garden; material: fungus garden; isolation source: Atta colombica fungus garden top | host: Atta colombica | place: Panama: Gamboa ...
TTGAGCTGGCTCGCCAGCACATCGCCGCGCTGGGTCGTCCAGATTTCACCAGCAAAATTAAGCTGTACACCGGTGAAATTCCGCTGTTCAGCCACTACCAGATTGAATCCCAGATTGAGTCCGCCTTCCAGCGCGAAGTGCGTCTGCCGTCCGGCGGTTCTATCGTTATTGATACCACCGAAGCGCTGACCGCTATCGACATCAACTCCGCCCGCGCGACGCGCGGTGGCGATATCGAAGAGACGGCCTTCAACACCAACCTTGAAGCCGCTGATGAAATCGCCCGCCAGCTTCGCCTGCGCGACCTGGGCGGCCTGATCGTTATCGACTTCATCGACATGACGCCGGTTCGCCACCAGCGCGCGGTGGAAAACCGCCTGCGCGAAGCGGTGCGCCAGGACCGTGCGCGTATCCAGATCAGCCATATTTCTCGCTTTGGCCTGCTGGAGATGTCCCGTCAGCGTCTGAGCCCGTCGCTGGGCGAATCCAGCCACCACGTCTGCCCGCGCTGTTCCGGTACGGGTACCGTTCGCGACAACGAATCCCTTTCCCTCTCCATTCTGCGTCTGATTGAAGAAGAAGCGCTGAAAGAGAACACGAAAGAGGTTCACGCCATTGTCCCTGTGCCGGTGGCCTCTTACCTGCTGAACGAAAAACGTGCGGCGGTGAGCGCAATTGAATCGCGTCAGGGCGGCGTGCGCTGCATCATCGTGCCAAACGACGAGATGCAAACTCCGCATTACCACGTTCTGCGCGTGCGTAAAGGCGAAGAGACCAGCACCCTCAGCTACCTGCTGCCGAAGCTGCATGAAGAAGAGATGGCGCTGCCATCCGATGAAGAGCCTGCCGAGCGTAAATTGCCTGAGCAGCCTGCACTGGCAACCTTCATCATGCCGGAAGCACCGCCGGAAGCCGTGCTGGAAAAACCTGCCGCTAAGCCTGCTGCGCAGAAACCTGCCGCACCGGCTGCAAAAGCACAGCCAGAAGAGCCTGGCCTGCTGAGCCGCTTCTTCGGCGCGCTGAAGAAGATGTTTGCGGGTGAAGAGCCTCAGGCGGAGCAACCAAAAGAAGCGCCGAAAGAAGCCAAACCAGAGCGTCAGCAGGATCGTCGCAAGCGTCAGAACAACCGTCGCGATCGTAACGACCGCAATGACCGTAACGAACGCAGCGATCGCAGCGAGCGTCGTGACAACCGCTCAGACAACAGCGAAGGCCGCGAGCAGCGCGACGAGAACCGTCGTAACCGTCGCGAGAAGCAACCGCAAAACGTTGAAGATCGCGAAGTTCGTCAGCAGCCGGTCGACGAGTCTGAAAAAACCAAACAGCGTGACGAGCAGCAGCCTCGCCGCGAGCGCAGCCGTCGCCGCAACGACGAGAAGCGCCAGGCGCAGCAGGAAGTTAAAAACCTGAATCGCGAAGCACCTGTTGAACAGCAGGACGCCGAGCAGGAAGAACGTACCCAGGTTATGCCGCGTCGCAAGCCGCGTCAGCTGGCGCAGAAGGTTCGCGTTGGCGAAGCGCAGGTGGAAGAAACTGCAGTTATTGCCGCGGAGCCTGCCGAAAGCGTTCAGGGTACCCAGCTTGCGAAGGTCGATCTGCCAGCCGTGGTGGAAAGCAACGTTGAGCAGGATGACAACGGCGAAGGTCGTGAAAACGCCGGCATGCCGCGTCGCTCACGTCGTTCTCCGCGCCATCTGCGCGTGAGCGGCCAGCGTCGTCGTCGTTACCGCGACGAGCGTTACCCGACTCAGTCACCGATGCCGTTAGCCATCGCCTGTGCGTCCCCGGAAATGGCCTCCGGTAAAGTCTGGATCCGCTATCCGGTTGCTCGCCCTGAGCAGGCGGTTGAAGAACAGACCGTAACCGAAGAGGTGATTGCACCGGTCGCCGCAGTTGAAGCAGTTGAGACTGAAACCGCGACCGTGGTTGAGCCACAGGTTGTTGAAACGGCTCCGCAGGCCGTTGAAGTGGAAACCACGCATCCGGAAGTGATTGCAGCGCCGGTCGACGCCGCGCCGCAGATTATCGCCGAAGAAGATGCGGCAGTAGCGGAAGAGATCGTGGAAGAGGTACAGCCTGCCGCGCCGGTTGAGGAAACCCCTGAAGCAGTTGTAGAAACTGCTGTTGAAGAGGTTGTTGTGCCGGTTGAGGTTGACGTCGAACCCGTTCGCGAACCTGCTCCAGCCGAAGTGAAAGCGCCGGAAGTGAAGCCTGAGCCGGTTGTTGCAGCCGCCGCTCACGTAGCTAGCGCACCGATGACGCGCGCACCAGCACCAGAGTATGTGCCGGAAGCACCGCGCCACAGCGACTGGGTACGCCCTGACTTCAACTTCGACGGTAAAGGTTCTGCGGGGGGTCACAGTGCTACGCACCAGGCGACCGCTCCGGCAACCCGCCCACAGTCCGTTGAGTAAGCGACCGTAGCGTGAAAAGCCGACCTCCGGGTCGGCTTTTTTATTGCCCCTTCCCGGTCGACCTCATCCCGGCAATCTCCGGCATCACCTTTCGCATCATCTCCAGGAAAAGCCGCAGGCGCGCGGGATAGTAGCGTGACCACGGGTACACCAGATGCACAGGCAAAGCCGATGGCTGCCATTCGGGCAGGACGTGTACCAGCCTTCCCGCCTCAATATCCTCTTTCACCGCCCAGCTCGACACCACCGCCGCGCCCAGCCCGGTCAGCGCAGTCTTACGCGCCACGTACAGGCTGTCCGTGCTGAGGCGTGGGGCGATCGTCAGCCGCCGTGCCTGATTCGACTCGCCGTTGAAAAGCTCAATATGGCGCTGATAAAAGGTGCTGATGGCAACCCACGGCAGCGCCTCGAGATCCTCAGGCTGGTTAATCGCCGGTGCGCGCGCAAGGAGTTCAGGAGAGGCCACGACCGAACGCGGCACTTCGGCCAGCAGCACGGAGACGGTCGCCGGGTCAACGTCGGCACCCACGCGGATAGCGCAGTCAAGGTTATCGCCCAGAAAATCAACGGAGCTGTCATTAAGCACCCACTCAACGGACAGCTGAGGGTAGCGCTGCAAAAATTCGGTGAGCGGAGCCAAAAGCTGGTCCTGCCCAAAGGCGTGCGGCGCACGCACCCGCAGCACGCCGACCGGCTCGTCTTCGGCATGGGCGACCTCATCCTCCAGCGCCAGCCAGCTGTCTATCACCCGCCGCGCGTGCTGATAGCAGCGCTCCCCGTCATCGGTCAGCCGCGTGGTGTGGGTTGTACGCAGCAGCAGCCGCACGCCCAGCAGCGTTTCCAGCGACTGCAACCGTCTGCTCACCGTTGCCTGCGTCGTCTCAAGCTGCCTGGCCGCCGCCGAAAGGGAGCCAGCCTCGACGATGCGCACAAAGGTGCGCATAAGCTCCACCCTGTCTATACGCTCTGTTCGCTTCATTTATTCCATTTCCATACGTTAAGCGTATAAGCGTTTTACCACCGGGCCCTCTACCGCCGCAAGGCGCAATGGTGAAAAATCCCCTCACATTCTGATTGAGGAACACCTTATGTACACCACAACGTCCCCCCGCGCCGTCAGCCGCTGGGTCATTTTCATGCTGGCGCTGGGCGCTGGTTTTAGCGTGGCATCCATTTACTATGCCCAACCCCTGCTGCCGCTGATGGGCAGCGATCTGCACCTGAGCATCGAAGGCATGGGGATGGTGCCAACGCTCACCCAGGCGGGCTATGCGTTCGGCATTCTGTTCCTGCTGCCGCTTGGCGACCGCCACGATCGCCGGACGTTGATCCTGATAAAAAGCGCGGCGCTGGCCCTTTTCCTGTTGGGCTGTAGCCTGACCGCGCAGCTGCATTCGCTGCTGCTGGCAAGCCTGCTTATCGGGATGGCCGCCACCATGGCGCAGGACATTGTTCCCGCCGCCGCCATCCTTGCCCCGGAAGGTCAGCAGGGCAAAACCGTCGGCACGGTGATGACCGGCCTGCTGCTTGGGATACTGCTCTCCAGAACCGTCAGCGGCGTCGTTGGCGAGGCGTTTAGCTGGCGGCTGATGTACCAGCTGGCCGCCGCGAGCATCGCCTTCATCGGTGCCGTCATGTGGGCCGTTCTCCCCCGCTTTGCCGTCCACTCGACGCTCAGCTACCCCGCGCTGATGCACTCGATGGCGCATCTGTGGCGACGCTATCCGGCGCTGCGCCGCGCGGCGCTGGCTCAGGGCTTTCTCTCGATCGCCTTCAGCGCGTTCTGGTCGACGCTGGCGGTGATGCTGCTTGAGCGCTACCACATGGGCAGCGCCGTGGCGGGAGGCTTTGGGGTTGCAGGGGCGGCAGGCGCGCTCGCGGCGCCTCTGGCAGGCGGCCTGGCCGACAGGCTGGGCGCAGGAAAAGTCACGCAGCTGGGTGCCGCGCTGGTCACCGTCGCCTTTGCGCTGATGTTTGTCATGCCCTGGCTTGGGGTTTACGGACAGCTTGCCCTGATCGCCGTTTCCGCCGTGGGCTTTGACCTCGGCCTGCAGTCAAGCCTGGTGGCGCACCAGAACCTGGTCTATAGCCTTGAGCCGCAGGCGCGCGGTCGCCTGAACGCCCTGCTGTTTACGTTGGTGTTTATCGGCATGGCGCTCGGCTCTGCGGCAGGCAGCAAGGTTTATACCCTGGCGGGCTGGTCCGGCGTTGTCGCGCTGGCAACATTCTGCGGAGCGATTGCGCTGGCGATCCGCCTGGTTGAAAACGCCCGCGTCGCATCCGCTCAGGCAGAAATTGCATAAAAAAAATGCCCAATCCAGCGCACCGGATTGGGCAGACAAAACATGTCCAGTTTCAAGACATGCTCTAAGAGGTCAAACCTTATCGGTTCAGCTGGAACAGAGACATGCCCTGCATATCGCTGAACGCCTTATAGGATGCCTGCAGCGCCGCCTGCTGCATGGTGTAGGAGGAAATCGCCGCGTTCCAGTCCACGTCCACCAGGTCGCTCATCTGCTGCGTCTGGCCCAGCGCGCGGTCGTCGCCCAGGGTGTCGAGCTTTTCCAGCTCGCTCATCTTGGTGCCCACGTCGGCCACCACCGTCAGGACGTTGTTCTGCGCGTTCTTGATGCCGACCTGCGAATTGGCGATAACCTGGCTTTGCGCCGCCGCGGCCGCCGGATCGTTTTCAATCGGCGTCTTTAGCGAGGCAATCGCGCCGTCGAGGATCTTGAACATGTTGGTTTCACCATATCCGCCCCCCGGCAATTCCTGCGCGTTGCTGGTAATGCTGTCGAAAATTTGCGTGCCGGTGTGGCTGATGGTCATGTTGCGCGCCGTGTCCACCTGCTGAGTGATGGCCTCAGCGCCGCCGTTATAATCCCCGGTTGCGGCATCAAACGGCGCGCTTTCCGTTTTGTACCCGGCAAAGATATAGCGGCCGTTGCCGTCGGTGGTGTTCGCCAGGTTCATCAGCTGATCGCGAAGGCCCTGCAGGTCGGTTGCCAGCGATAAACGGTCGTCATCGCTCAGCGTACCGTTTGCCGCGTAGACGAGCTTCTCGCGCACGCCGGAGAGCGCCGTATCCACCTGGGATAAGACGTTATCTTCCAGAGAGACCTTTTGGGTGGCAAAGGTACGCGCGAGGGCGAACTGGCTGTTCTGCGACTGGGACTGCGTCAGCACGATAGCCTGCGACGCCGCGATAGGGTCGTCCGACGGGCGGTTCACGCGCTTGCCGGTGGACATCTGCTCACCGTAGCTCAGCCACCTGCTCTGGGAATCGGTGATCCCCCGCATGTTCTGTTCGTACATCATCTGGGTGCTAATACGCATGGTTCATTCCACCCTTAGCGAATATTGATAATTGCGTCGAAAAGCGTGCTGGCCGTCTGCAGCACCTGCGCGTTGGCGAGGTAATACTGCTGATAGCGCTGCAGGTTGCCGTACTCTTCATCCAGGTTGACGCCGGAGATGGACTGCTGCTGCTTCGTCAGCTGAACGACGACGTTGGCCTTCGTTTCGGTGCTCGACTTCAGCGTCGCGGTGGTGCTGCCCACGGTGCTGACCAGCGAGGCATAGGCATCGTTGAAGGTTTTATTGCCGCCGACAACCTTGCTGTTCTGCAGATCCAGCATTTTCTGGCCGTTGCGGTTGTCGCTCTCACCGCCGTCGTCCGCCTGCGCCATCGCCAGCTTAGACTCATCGCTTATCGCCAGGTCCATGTTCATGATGACGTCAGAAACCGGCTTCACGATAAAGCTGTCCTTCGCGTTGGCCGCGCCGCTCACGTTGACGTTCAGGCCGTCAAAGGAGAGATTGCCGCTGGCGTCCGGGCTCAGGGTAAAGCTGGTCTTGTCCGCGGTGCGGGTTACGGTCCAGTCGGTGCCGTTGAACGTCAGCTTATAGTCCGTCGCCTGCACCTTGGTGCTGTCCGCCACCGAGGCGGTTACGGACGCCGTGCCGCTGTTTTTGCTGTTGCTCAGCACCGCCGGGGAGCCGAAGTCAAACAGCTTGCCGCCCGCGTCGCCGTTGGCATCAAAACCGGCCTGATGCTGCTTGTTCATCGCATCCGCAAAGGCCAGCGCCATCTGGTTCAGGTTGTTGCGCGCCTTGTCCAGGTCTTCATTGCGGAACGTCAGCAGCCCGCCTAACGACCCGGTCGTAATCAGCTTCTCGGGCACTTCCACGTTTCCGGCCACGTCATCCACGTAGGCAATGGTGGTGCGCCCGGGATCCGCGCTCGATTTCACCGCCGCCAGCTGGTTCGCTTTACCGCCCTGCACCAGGCTGTAGCCGTTGCCGAAGGAGACGTTATAGGTGCCGCTGTCCTGCACCGAGACCTCTACGCCAACAATCTTGTTCAGCTCGGTCACCAGCTGGTCGCGCTGGTCGAGCAGCTCGTTTGGCGATGCGCCCGCGCCGACGCCGGTGAGGCGAGAAATCTGATCGTTGAGGTTGGCGATCTGTTTGGCGTAGTTATTGATCTGATCGACGCTGGTCGAAATGGCGGTATTCACCTGCGCATCCTGCTCGCGCAGGTACTGGTCGTTGGTTTTAAACTGATTGACCAGGCCATCCGCCTTGCCCAGCACCGTCTGGCGCGCCGCCGGATCTTCCGCGTTGCTGACCAGCGTTTGCAGGCTTTTAAAGAAGTCCTGCAGGGTGGTGGAGAGCGAATTGGTGGTATCAGACAGCACGTCGTCGATTTTCGACATCTGCTGGTAGCGCGTGGTCAGGCCGCTACTCTGGGTCTGGGCCGCGCGCAGCTGGTTGGTGATGAACGCATCATACTCACGCTGAACACCTGAAACGTAAACCCCGTTACCGACCCAGCCGCCGCCGGTCAACGTGCTGTTGGATGCCCCCAGCACGGTGGACTGGCGGGTGTATCCCGCCACGTTATAGCTTGAAATGTTATTACTGACGGTATTAAGTGCCGCCTGGGCAGCACTGAGGCCACTCATGGCGCTGTTAATCAAACCGGACATGGGAGTTCCTTTTATACATTCAGACACGAGTCCTGATGAAGGTTATCGGCAGCCTCCATCGGGACTTGAGAGCTTTCAGAACAGTTTTTCCAGATCTGTGCTATAGGCTTTGCTGACCTTCTCGCCCATCGCTTTTAGCTGCTGAATCATGCTGGTGAGCTTGCGCGCGTAGTTGGGATCGGTCGCGTAGCCGGCGTTTTGCAGCGCCTGCGCGCCCTGCTCCGGCGTCGCGGCCTGCGTAACGGCAGCGTAGCGCGGATTGCGGCTCAGCACGCCCACGTAGTCGGACAGCGCTTCCAGATACGAGCTGTAGACGCGGAATTTGGCCTTCACCTTCACCGCCGCGCCGTTTTCATACTCGGTGGTGGTGATTTCCGTGGTCGGCCCTTTCCAGCTGGAGGTGGCCTTGACGCCAAAGATGTTGAAGCTCGGATCGCCGTTTTCCCGGCGGATCTGGCGCTGGCCCCAGCCCGATTCCAGCGCGGCCTGCGCCAGGATCAGGTGGTGCGGCACGCCGCTCTGCTCGCTCGCCAGGCGCGCGGGCAGAGAAAGCTGGGCCAGGAAGTCTTTGCTGTCGCCGGAGAGCGGCTCGTCGCTGGTCGCGGCGGGTTTCGGCACCGCTTTACGCACCATCTGGCTCAGCGCCTGATTCTGATAGCTGGTCACCGTTTCCAGCGAGAACTTCATCGGCACCTGCTGCGGTTCGCCTTCCGGCTGAACGCCCTGCGCCGCTTCGGTCTGCTTGACGATCGTGTCGGCAAGACCAAGCCCTTTTCCGGCGGTCATCTGCTGCGCAATCTGTTGGTCATACAGGCTGGTGTAAAGCCGCGTGGAGTCGCTGCTGAAAATGCCGTCCTTCGGCAGCGCCTCGCGCATGCTTTTCAGCATCATCTGCACGAACATCCCCTCCACCTGGCGGGCCACCGGGCGGATGTTTCCGGCCGGATCTTTGCCCGCGTTGGATTTCAGCTCGTTAAGCGACTGGGCGTCCCAGGCCGCGCTGGTCAACAGTTTGCTATCGGTCAGCATCAGATGATTTCCAGTTTGGCGCGCAGGCAGCCCGCGCTTTGCATCGATTGCAGAATGGACATCAGGTCCATCGGCGTGGCGCCCAGCGCGTTCAGGGCGCGGACGACGCTGTTGAGGTTGGCGCTGGAGCGCACGCTCTGCAGCGAGCCGCCGCTCTGGCGCAGGTCAATCTGCGTTTGCGGCGTCACCACCGTCTGCCCGCCGCCAAACGGCGTATCCGGCTGGCTCACGTTCGCGCTGCGGTTGACCGTCACGGAGAGGTTACCCTGCGCCACGGCGCAGCTGTCCAGCGTGACCTCGCGGTTCATCACCACCGATCCGGTGCGGGAGTTGATAATGACCTTCGCGTCCTGAAGCGGCACGTTGACTTCCATATTCTGAATATCCGCCAGCATACGCACCTGGCTGCTGCTGCCCGTCGAGGTGCGGATCTGCACGGTACGCGCATCCAGCGCGGTGGCGCTGCCGTAGCCGCGGCTGCGGTTGATGGTGTCCGCAATCTGCTGCGCCATCGTGAAGTCTTCGTTGTTCAGCTGCAGGTTGATGGTGTTGCCGGAGCCAAACTGCGTCGGCAGCTCGCGCTCGATAATCGCCCCGTTGGTAATGCGCCCGCCGTTCAGCTGGTTAACCTGCACGCTGCTGCCGCCCGCGGAAGCGCCCGCGCCGCCGACCAGGATGTTGCCCTGCGCCAGCGCGTAGACCTGGCTGTCGACCCCTTTCAGCGGCGTCATCAGCAGCGTTCCGCCGCGCAGGCTCTTGGCGTTACCCATTGAGGAAACCACCACGTCGATGGTTTGCCCCTGGCGCGCAAAGGCCGGGAAGGAGGCGGTGACCATCACCGCCGCCACGTTTTTCAGCTGCATGTTGGTGCCCGTCGGTACGGTAATACCGAGCTGGGAGAGCATGTTGTTCAGGCTCTGCGTGGTAAACGGCGTCTGGGTCGTCTGGTCACCCGTACCGTCCAGCCCCACGACCAGGCCGTAGCCGATCAGGGAGTTTTCTCGCACGCCCTGCACGCTGGTGAGATCGCGTATGCGGTCGGCCTGGGCAAACGTTGCCACCAGCGCCAGCGCTACGGCGAAGAGGGATTTAAACATGGATCACCTCGCTTACATCGGCGATAAGTTAAGGAAGAAACGCTGCAGCCAGCCCATATTTTGCGCTTCGTTGATGTAGCCGTTGCCGACGTACTCAATGCGCGCATCCGCCACCTGGGTGGACGGTACGGTGTTGCTGCCGCTGATGGTGCGCGGGTTCACCACGCCGGAGAAGCGGATAAACTCGGTTCCCTGGTTGATGGCGATCTGTTTTTCACCCACGACGTGCAGGTTGCCGTTCACCAGCACCTGGTCAACCGTCACCGTCAGCGTTCCGCTAAAGGTATTGCTGGCGTTCGCGCCGCCTTTGCCGTTAAAGGTGTTGCCGCCGGAGGCATCCACATCGGCACGCGCGTTGCCAAACAGGCCCTGCAGGTAGCGCGGTACGGTGTCGAAACCGAAATTGGTTTTGCCATCGCGGCTGGCGTTCGCGGACGAGCTTTTGCTCGCGCTGACGTTTTCCTGCAGCACAATGGTCAATGTATCGCCGATATTGCGCGGACGGCGATCTTCAAACAGCGGCTGATAGCCGTAGTTAATCGGCTGCGCGGTCTGGAAAATAGAGCCGTTTACCACCGGCGCAGGGCCGGGGACGGGTTGGGCGGTTGTCGCACCCTGCACCAACGGTTTAGAGGGTATCCAGGCACATCCGCTGAGGGAGACGGCCAGAACAGTCAGTATCGGATAACGAAACGCCGCGTTTTTTTGCATTGCCTTCATCTTCGAAAACAGGGAGCCGACGCGGCGTTTACCGCGCCGGACCGCCCTTTAGAGTTGCGTCAGTTTTTGCAGCATCTGGTCGGTCGTCGACACTGCTTTACTGTTAATTTCATACGCGCGCTGAACCTGGATCATATTGACCAGCTCTTCCGCCACGTTCACGTTAGAGGTTTCAACATAGCCCTGGTACAGCAGACCCGCGCCGTTCAAGCCGGGAGTACTTTCATTTGGCGTACCGGAGGATTGCGTTTCGGTGTAGAGGTTCTCACCGATGCTTTCCAGGCCGGTATCGTTCATGAAGGTGGTAAGGTTCAGCTGTCCAACCTGAACCGGCGCCGCCTGCCCCTGCTGGGTCACGCTCACGATGCCGTCGCGACCGATGGTAATGGTCAGGGCGTTCGCCGGGATGGTGATGGCAGGCTGCACCTGGAAACCGCCCGCCGTCACCAGCTGGCCGTTCTGATCCACCTGGAAGGAGCCGTCGCGGGTGTAGGCAGAGGTGCCGTCAGGCAGCTGCACCTGGAAGAAGCCCTGGCCCTTGATCGCCACGTCCTTGCTGTTGTTGGTCTGCGACAGGTTGCCCTGGCTGTGCAGACGCTCGGTCGCCACGGGACGCACGCCGGTACCAATCTGTAGGCCAGACGGCAGCGTGGTCTGCTCGGAAGACTGAGCGCCCGGCTGGCGAATGGTTTGATAAAGCAAATCTTCGAATACCGCACGCTGACGCTTAAACCCGTTGGTGCTGACGTTTGCCAGGTTGTTGGCAATCACATCCATA
>AGFS01132323.1_pt1 | contig 10971 bp, 14 predicted proteins | sample 305828 | NCBI WGS metagenome assembly AGFS01 (sample SAMN02954281, study PRJNA62041) | ant fungus garden metagenome | biome: terrestrial; feature: Atta colombica fungus garden; material: fungus garden; isolation source: Atta colombica fungus garden top | host: Atta colombica | place: Panama: Gamboa...
GTTGGTAACCGTGATGATTATCACAAAGATAGCGCTATCAAAATGTATCATTGGAAATTGTGATAGCGCTATCAAATCGGGGCGCATCAATTCACAGCAAAATTGTGGATTTCCGGCGTATACTGCCCCACATGTGAAGAAAAAATGATCGCTAACTCTCTAATAACATAGCGTTTACTCAGGAATTCAAATGTCGATAACCCGAAAACGACGCAGTACGGGAAAGGTTACCCTGGCCGATGTCGCCCAACTGGCGGGGGTTGGAACGATGACCGTATCCAGGGCGCTGCGAACGCCCGAGGCGGTATCGGATAAGTTACGCGAGAAAATTGAAGCAGCCGTTCAGGAGCTTGGCTATGTGCCGAATCTGGCGGCTAGCGCGTTGGCTTCCGCCTCATCGTGGACGATCGCGATGGTCGTACCGCATCTTGGCGAATTTGGCTGCTCAGAGATGTTTGCGGGTCTACAGCAAGTGCTACAACCTGCGGGCTATCAAATCATGCTGGCGGAATCTCAGCATCAGCCGGAGCAGGAAGAAAAACTGCTTGAAACTCTGCTGGCGTCTAACATCGCGGCGGCGGTGCTACTGAGCGTTGAACATAGCGAAAATGTGCGTAACTGGCTGCAAAATGCGTCTATTCCGGTGATGGAGATTGGCGCGGTGCGTGCCGATCCTATTGATATGAATATCGGCATTGACCATGCCGCTGCGATGTTTGAACTGACCGAAATGCTGATCACACGCGGCTATCAAAACATAGGCTTACTCTGCGCCAATCAGGAAAAATGGGTGTTTCAACAGCATCTGCAGGGGTGGTACAAGGCGATGTTGCGTCATCACCGTTCCCCGGATCGCGTCATTAACGCGGCGTCGTCGCCCACGTTTTCCACCGGTGCGGCGCAGCTCCCGGAATTTCTGCTGGCCTGGCCGGAACTGGACGCGCTGGTGTGTGAATCGGATGAACTGGCCTGTGGTGTGCTGTATGAGTGTCAGCGTCGGCGGATTAAAGTGCCGGAAGATTTAGCGGTAGTGGGATTTGGCGATAGCGATGTGAGCCGGGTGTGTCAGCCACCGCTCACCACCATGGCTGTGCCGCATCGAAAAATTGGCGCGGATGCCGGAAAAGCGTTACTGGCGCGACTGAGCGACAACGACTGGACCCCGAAAGCGACGATTGCCTCACGGCTGTGCCAGCGAGACAGCTGTTAACGAATTTTCGCATTTTTTTACCGGTCGATTTTTCATTTTAAGGATCCTCTCGTTTCCTTTTGCGTTACTCTGGTATGCGTATGATACAGAGGCATGACGCTTCATATTTTACGGTTTACATAATAAGACAACGCTGCAAACAGGGATCGCATGGAAATATTCTTCACCATACTCATCATGACCCTCGTGGTCTCGCTCTCCGGGGTTGTAACCCGTGTCTTGCCATTTCAGGTGCCGCTGCCGCTGATGCAGATCGCCATCGGTGCGCTGCTGGCGTGGCCGACCTTCGGCCTTCACGTAGAGTTCGACCCGGAGCTGTTCCTCGTTCTGTTTATTCCGCCGCTGCTGTTCGCCGATGGCTGGAAAACGCCGACCCGCGAATTCCTGGAGCACGGTCGCGAAATCCTTGGCCTCGCCCTTGCGCTGGTGCTGGTGACGGTGGTTGGCATCGGTTTCCTGATTTACTGGCTGGTGCCGGGTATCCCACTGATTCCCGCATTTGCCCTGGCGGCGGTACTGTCGCCAACCGATGCGGTCGCGCTCTCCGGGATTGTCGGTGAAGGGCGCATACCGAAGAAAATCATGGGTATTTTGCAGGGTGAAGCGTTGATGAACGACGCTTCGGGCCTGGTCTCGCTGAAGTTTGCCGTGGCGGTTGCCATGGGCACAATGGTCTTTACCGTTGGCGGTGCGACGCTTGAATTTTTGAAAGTGGCGATTGGCGGCATCCTGGCCGGTTTTTGTGGTCAGCTGGCTGTATGGCCGATCGCTGCGCTTTCTCAGCCGTTGGGGCGGCGATGAACCGGCAACGCAAATCGTGCTGCTGTTCCTGCTGCCGTTCGCGTCCTATCTGATTGCAGAACACGTCGGTGTTTCCGGCATCCTGGCGGCGGTTGCGGCGGGGATGACCATCACCCGTTCCGGCGTGATGCGTACCGCGCCGCTGGCGATGCGCCTGCGCGCCAACAGTACCTGGGCGATGCTGGAGTTTGTGTTTAACGGCATGGTGTTCCTGCTGTTGGGCCTGCAATTACCCGGCATTCTCGAGACGTCGCTGGTGGCCGCAGAAGCGGACCCGAACGTTGAAATCTGGATGCTGTTTACCGATATCTGCTGATTTACGCGGCGCTGATGCTGGTACGCTTTGGCTGGCTGTGGACGATGCAGCGCTTCAGCCAACGCTTCCTGAAGAAAAAACCGATGGAGTTCGGGAGCTGGTCAACGCGCGAGCTGGCCATTGCCTCCTTCGCCGGGGTGCGCGGGGCGATTACCCTCGCCGGTGTGCTCTCCATCCCGCTGCTGCTGCCGGATGGCAACGTCTTCCCGGCGCGTTATGAGCTGGTGTTCCTGTCGGCGGGCGTCATTCTCTTCTCACTGTTTGTCGGCGTGATTATGCTGCCGATTCTGCTGCGCCACGTTGAAGTTCGTGACCTGCCGCAGCAGCAAAAAGAGGAGCGTCTGGCCCGGTCCGCAACGGCGGAAGTGGCGATTGTCGCGATTCAGAAGATGGAAGAACGACTGGCGGCAGATACGCAGGAGAACATTGATAACCAGCTGCTGACGGAAGTCAGTTCCCGCGTCATTGGTAACCTGCGTCGCCGTGCCGATGGGCGTAACGACGTGGAAACCTCAATGCTGGAAGAACAGCTGGAACGCCGTTTCCGCCTGGCGGCGCTGCGTTCAGAGCGCGGGGAGCTGTATCACCTGCGTGCGACGCGGCAGATCAGTAACGAGACGTTGCAGAAACTTCTGCATGACCTTGATTTGCTGGAAGCGCTGCTGATAGAAGGTGAGTAATCCACGCCGGATGGCGACTGCGCCTTATCCGGCCTACAGGTTAGTTGTAGGCCCGGTAAGCGCAGCACGATGATTACATCCCATTCCCAGAACCTGTAGGCCCGGTAAGCGTAGCGCCACCGGGCATAACATGCGCACTACGCTTTCGGCAACCAAAACCCCTCGCAGCACTTCAGCCACGCCTGAGCGCTGTGCGACAAATACACTCCTTCCCGCCAAATCATCCCCAGTTGCCAGTGGAGTTCGCTCTCGAGCGGCAGCCAGCGCAGCGTTTTCGCATCCAGCCTTTCGCAAATCGGCTCCGGTAAAATCGCCACGCCGACGCCCGCCTGGACCATCGCCGCGAGGAAATCCCATTGGCCGCTGCGTACCGCAATACGCGGCTTCACGTTATGTTGATTAAACAGATGCATCAACTGACGACTCAACGCGAAATCTTCGTTATAGATAAGTAACGGATGTGCCGCGAGCTGCTCGGGGGAAACCGAGGTTTGTTCCAGCCACTCGCCGGAACGGGGAACCAGCACGCAAAGCGGGTGGCTGAATAGCGGCAACGTCGCAAGGCCGCTCTCTTCTTCCACCGGCAGCGCGGTCATGGCTAAATCAAGCTCGCCGTTCATCACCGCCTGCTGCACCGTTAGCCCGCCGAATTCGGACACTTTAAGCTCCACACCGGGGTAGCGCTGGCGAAACAGGCTGATAGGCCCGGCCATCATCATGCCGACCATCGGCGGGATGCCGAGGCGCAACTGGCCTTTGTTGAGATGGTTGATATCGGTCAGTTCGGCTTCCAGTTGGCGAAATTCATCGAGGATCACCAGCCCGCGTTCAAACACCACCTGCCCGGTATCGGTGAGCAGTAATTTGCGCCCGTCGCGGATGAGCAGGGTGCTGTTGAGTTCATCTTCCAGGTTTTTCAGCATCTTGCTGATAGTTGGCTGCGTGACGAAGAGTTTCTCCGCCGCGCGGGTAAAGCTCTGCTGACGTACCACTTCAACGAAATAGCGCAGCGTTCTGATGTCCATGATTATGCCTCGAAACTATACCTGCGATGAGTTTAATTCATTTCTGCCATCCTCGTGCGCTCACTATACTGTGCGTCTCTGATTTTTTCCGGACACTCCTTTCATGGCTGAGGCCTTAGGGCGCGTGATGCCCTCCGTTTTGCAACGTCTTCAGGTGCCGGTGCAGGTCATTCTGTACGCCGGGCTGTTTGTTTTTGCTGAATATCTGGTGAACTGGCTGAATCTGCCGCTCCCCGCCAACCTGGTGGGTATGGTGCTGATGCTGGCGCTGATTGTCTGCCATATTGTGCCGCTGAAGTGGGTACGCGCGGGCTCGCGCTGGCTGCTGGCGGAAATGCTGCTCTTCTTCGTGCCAGCCGTGGTGGCGGTGGTGAATTACGCGCAACTGCTGATGGTCGATGGCTGGCGTATTTTTCTGGTGATTGCGCTCAGCACCATGATGGTGCTCGGCGCGACGGCGTGGGTGGTGGATAAAGTCTATCGCTACGAACTGAAGCGGATGCGCCATGAGTAACTTTCAACTGACGACGTCCGCTGTGCCTTGCCATTACGCTGGTGCTCTATTTCGCCAATAAACGACTCTATCGCCGCTTTCGCAAACTGCCGCTGATGCCGCTGGTGTTAACCCCGGTTCTGCTGGTGCTAATGCTGGTGTTCGGCCATATCTCCTATCAAAACTATATGGGTGAAGCGCACTGGCTGCTGTGGCTACTGGGCCCGGCGACCATCGCGTTTGCCGTGCCGGTGTATGACAATCTGGCGATCATCAAGCGTCACTGGATGTCGCTGTCTGCCGGGGTGATTACCGCAACGGTGGTGGCGGTGACCAGTTCCGTATGGCTGGCGCGTTTATTTACGCTGCCCGATGAAATTCAGCGCAGCCTGGCGGTGCGCTCGGTGACCACGCCGTTTGCGCTGGCGGCGGCTAAACCGCTCGGCGGGCAGCCGGATCTGGTCGCGTTGTTCGTGGTGGTGACCGGCGTCTTTGGCATGGCGATTGGCGATGTGCTGTTTTTACGCCTCTCCATTCGTGAAGGTATGGCGAAGGGCGCAGGATTTGGCGCCGCGTCGCACGGCGCCGGAACCGCGCGCTCCTACGAGCTGGGCCCGCAGGAGGGCGTGGTGGCAAGCCTGGTGATGATGCTGTCAGGCGTAGTGATGGTGCTGGTTGCGCCGCTGGTGGGTTGGGTGATGTTCTGATTTTGTAATGAAGAAGCCCGCACGAGGCGGGCTTCGGTAATGACAGGGTGCTCAGAGGATAACTGAACACATAAAGAGTGGCGGGGATTGCTCCCCGCCGATGCTCTTACTCGGATTCGTAAGCCGTGAAAACAGCAACTTCAGTCTGGTTGGTTCGGAAATGAACCTCACAGAGATCCTTTCTCATTATCAGCGCCGCCAGTAAGGCGGTAATACAGATGATGATTAGGGCGACAAGCATCGCCTTATGCTGCTTCATGGCTCTCTTCTCCTTGACCTTTCGGTCTGTAAGAGGCAGTCTATATGTGTCGAGCATATAGTGGGCCTCGGGTTGATTGAAAAATCACTCGGGGCTTTTCTCTATCTGCCGTCCTGCAAATGCCTGAGACAGATAGCCTCAAGCACCCACACGCATTCTACTCCCTGCGCCTCTGTTTTCTCGATTGATGAAATCCGAATTTTCACCTCAGTTTCTGTTGTGAGCATCCCTCTCAGCAGGACTTAAGCTTTGCCATCCCGGGCGTGTTTCATCAGACGTGAAACCAGGTCAAACTCCCGGAAATTGACCGGACGCTGCTGCTGCATCGAAATATTCCCGGCAATCCCGGTGAGAATGGACATCGCCCCGGCCCGGTGGTCGGCGGCGCGTTGTAACGGGTCATTGCCCGGCTCACCGAACAGATCCGCCAGCATGGCATTATCGCCACCGCCGTGGCCGCCTTCGCCAGGGGTGAAATCCGCTTTCCACGGCTCGGCAAACATCGGGAAGACGGTGATATCACACAGCTCCAGGCTGCCTTCGTTCTCGCGTTTACCGCCCGCGTTAACGTAGGATTTCTCGATGATTTTCATCTCCAGACGCCCTTCGGTGCCGTTGAACACCACGTTCAGCCCTTCCCATGGTAAATAGGCGTTCAGGGAGTAGGTGAGCTGCACCTGATTCTGGTACTTCACCAGCACCGACATGGTGTCTTCGATGGTAATGCCGTCGCTGAAGACGCTCTGGTCGCGGAAGTAGTTATCTTCATGTTCGGCGTCCAGATAGAGCGCTTTAAGCTGTGCGTTTTCCGCCATTTCCAGCGCAAACGGATCGTTTTTCGCTTCCGCATAGCCGTGAGTGCGCGGGTAGAACTGCGTCACGCCGCGTTTTTCGGCGTTTTCTTTGCCGTAGAATTGCAGGCTGCCCTCGGCATAAACGCGTTCCGGGTAGCTTGCCAGCCAGAAGTTCATCAGGTCGAAGTGGTGGGTAGATTTATGCACCAGCAGGCCGCCGCTGTTGCGTTTTTCTCGGTGCCAACGACGGAAATAGTCTGCCCCGTGTTCGGTGTTGAGCAGCCACTCGAAGTGTACCGACGTCACCTGGCCAATCACGCCCTGCATCAGCAGTTCGCGTATCTTGCTGTGGGGCGGTGCATAGCGATAGTTGAACGCTACGCGCACGGTGTGCCCGGTTTCTTCAATGGCGTCCAGAATGCGCAGGGCGCGCTTCTCATTGATGGTCATCGGTTTTTCGGTGATCACATCGCAGCCCGCGTGCAGCGCCCGCACGATATAGTCATCATGCGTGCGGTCCATGGTGGTGACGATAATAATGTCCGGGCGGGTTTCGCGAATCATCTCTTCAAACTGTGCCGCTTTCCAGGTGGAAACGGGCTCGGCGCCTTCTTTTGCAGCAGCGTATTGGCGTAATTCATGCGCGTCTGATTGGTATCGCAAAAGGCCACCAGTTTGGCATTTTCCCGCCATTGACCGCCGATAGCTGAAATATATAAACCTGCACGTCCTCCCGTGCCGACCAGCGCATATTTTTTCATTGTGTCCTCGATTATGATAAACGACCAAATAACGGCAGGATGTCGCGATGAAACGTATTCCCCACCAGTTGATGGAACTGAATAGCACTTTTATCTGGCACTGGCCCTGGTTTGTTCAGGGCGTGCAGAGTGCGAAACAGCATGGTTTCACCGGGATAATCCTGCACCAACAGGAACTGCTTTCTATTCTGGCGACGCCCTCGCCATTGAGTCAGAAACTGAATGTCGAGAACCTTATTCATCAGCAAAATTACGCGCTGCTGTATTTAAAACGCGTCGACCGTTATCTGGCCGACAATAATTTATCCTTCTGGCTTCAGGGCGAAGCCGCGCCGACGGATGACATTATTAAGCGCAAATTTCCCGAGATGGCTTTCGATGAAAAAAGCGCGCCCGATTTCTGGCCGCAGTTTTATGCGGCAATCATGCATCCGTTATTACAGGCGTTGCCGCATCTGAGCGGTTTAATTCTCAGCCTGACAACGCCCGCGTTTCAGACCTCCGGCTGGCAGCGCAGCCTGCATTCGGTCTGGAGCCTGCTGCGCGGGCAGGGTAAAAAGCTGGTGCTGCGCGACTTTATTGATGACAGCTGGCCGCGCCAGCAGCTCTCGAGCATTCTCGCGACGCTGCCGGGCGATGTGCGCGCCTCCATCAAAGCCACCGAGCTGGATTACCACCCCGGCTTCGCTAACCATCCCAATATCGCCACGCTGCCCGGCCACAATAAGTGGATCGAGTTTGACCTCTTCGGCACCGGCTACGGCTGGACGGCGCTACCGTGCTATCTCGCTGATGAGATCAGCGGTCGCCTGAGCTGGGCGCTGAGCGTGGCGGAAAATGAAGTTGAAGCCATCACTTCCCGCGTCAGCTGGCAGTGGCTGCCTGACAGCCGGGTGATGGACTCCGTCAACGCCATCAATCTGCTCGGTCTGTCGGCGGCCAATCAACTTCAGGAGGGGTGCGCCCTCCACCTTCGAACGCTGGGCCGACCAACAGCAGCTTCGTTTTCGCTCGGCACAGGATAAACAGCGTCTCGCCGCGTTGCTGCATACCAGCTACGACTGGCTGTGCAAAACGCCCAACCTGCTGGGGCGGCGTATGCACTATCAAAGCCAGATCCCCGAAAGCCTCGCTCAGGCGCAACAGCTGCTGCACATGGATACCCGCAGCGCCAACTGGATGCAGGCGTACCAGCCGCTGATGCCCACCGATGACCCGGCGCTTGGCAATGAGCAGCGCGAGCTGATCGCTCTTGAAAAAGNGACCGCCTGCTTCCTCGCCGCCAACGCCGTGCAGAGCCTGCGGGAGCTGATGCCGCGCATCACCTGCCCGAACGATACGCTGGAACAACTGCTCGCTGCCTGGCGTAGCGCCGAGGTCTACAGCCAGATGTTTTCCCGCGTCGCTGCCAGCGTGACGCTGCTCACCTGGCACGATCACTACGGTAGCGAGCCCTCTACCAGTACGCTTGCAGAACAGCAGAACACGCTGCTGCGCTATGCCGATACGCTCGACCGCTGGCTGCAAACGCCGCCAGCGGGCAGTCCGCTATTTTTGTCTATGTTGTTGACTCCTGAACGTCTGAGCCGTTTTGCTGACAGTTTGTCGATGGGGTAAGAATAGGGCGTTGGTGTTGCGGTGTCGCCTCTATGTGGAGACCTTGGTGGGGAGGATTTTTTCCAGGCGTAAATTGTGTGATATGCCTGGTATTTTTAGAGAAAACAGTGTGATGAAGATCGCTTTTTATCTTTCTTAAAAGGTGATTGTTATCACCTGAAGAGACGGAAAGTGTGATCACTTAGTGACTCCGCGACATATTTACCCGCTGTGGTGATTATATGAACGGAAATATTGAAGTGGGTGATGCTACGCCTGAGAAACGGCATAGGTATTGACCTGACTGCGGAGAGTTGTGAATTCCCCGGCCTTTCGACCGGGGAATCTAACATTAATGCGCACGCCCCTGCTCGACGCCGAGGCCGGTTTGTGAACGGATAAACTGGGCGCGGAACTGCTCGCGCTCAAGATTACCCTCAGCAGAGTTGTCGGTTGCCGAGAAGAACCAAATTCCCAGGAATGCCACGGTGATGGAGAACAGCGCCGGGTATTCATACGGGAAGATGGCTTTTTCGTGGCCGAGGATCTGTACCCAAATGGTTGGGCCGAGAATCATCAGCACCACCGCTGTCAGCAGGCCTAACCAGCCGCCCAGCATCGCGCCACGGGTGGTCAGTTTTGACCAGTACATAGAGAGCAGGATGATGGGGAAGTTGCAGCTGGCGGCAATGGCAAACGCCAGGCCAACCATGAAGGCGATGTTCTGGTTTTCAAACAGCACGCCCAGCACGATAGCAATCACACCCAGAATCAGTACGGTGATTTTCGAAAACACGCAGCTCTTCACGCTCGGTGGCGCCTTTACGGAAGACGTTAGCGTAAAGGTCATGTGAGACCGCCGAAGCACCTGCCAGCGTCAGCCCGGCGACGACCGCCAGAATGGTGGCGAAGGCCACAGCGGAGATAAAGCCGAGGAACAGGTTACCGCCGACCGCATTGGCCAGGTGAACCGCAGCCATGTTGTTACCACCAATCAGCGCGCCAGCCGCATCTTTATAGACCGGGTTCGCCCCCACCAGCATGATTGCGCCAAAGCCGATGATAAAGGTCAGGATGTAGAAATAACCCATAAAACCGGTGGCGTAGAACACGCTTTTACGCGCTTCGCGGGCATCGCTGACCGTGAAGAAACGCATCAGAATATGGGGTAGCCCCGCCGTACCGAACATCAGGCCAAGGCCTAACGATAGCGCGGAAATCGGGTCTTTCACCAGCCCACCAGGGCTCATAATGGCTTCACCTTTCGGGTGAACCGCCATGGCTTCAGTGAACAGGTTATTGAAGCTGAAGCCCACGTGTTTCATCACCATAAAGGCCATGAAACTCGCGCCAAACAGCAGCAGCACGGCTTTGATAATCTGTACCCACGTGGTGGCGAGCATGCCGCCAAACAGCACGTACATCATCATCAGCACGCCAACCAGCACCACCGCGATGTGGTAGTTCAGGCCGAACAGCAGCTCAATCAGTTTACCCGCGCCGACCATCTGGGCGATGAGGTACAGCGCGACGACGACCAGCGAGCCACAGGCGGAGAGAATACGAATCGGCCCCTGCTTCAGGCGGTAGGACGCCACGTCGGCAAAGGTATAGCGGCCCAGGTTACGCAGGCGCTCGGCAATCAGGAACAGAATGATGGGCCAGCCTACCAGGAAGCCCAGCGAGTAGATAAGCCCGTCGTAGCCAGAGGTAAAGACCAGCGCTGAAATACCCAGGAATGAGGCGGCAGACATATAATCGCCCGCAATCGCCAGCCCGTTCTGGAAACCGGTAATGTTGCCGCCGGCGGTGTAGTAGTCATTACGCGAACGTACGCGTTTAGAGGCCCAGTAGGTAATCCCGAGCGTAAACACGACGAAAATTAAAAACATAATAATCGCCTGCCAGTTAGTTGGCTGGCGTTGTACGGCACCGCTGATAGCATCGGCTGCGTTAGCGGCGAAGGGTAGTGTGGCGGCAAGCGCCGTCAGGACTCGCTTCATGATGCTTTTACCTCGTGCAGTACCGCTTTGTTAAGACGATCGAACTCGCCGTTTGCGCGCCAGATATAAATACCGGTCAGGACGAAGGAGATAAGAATCACGCCCACGCCAATGGGAATACCCCGGGTAACGCTGGTTCCCGCATGCAGCGGAGTACCCAGCCAGCCAGGCGCGAAAGCAATCAGAAGGATAAAGCTGATGTAAACCGCCAGCATGATAATCGACAGAATGGTGGCAAACCGTTGCCGTTTTTCGACTAACTCCCTGAAACGCGCACTGTCTTCTATCCGCTGATAAATGGTGTCATTCATCACAGAGTCTCCAGA
>AGFS01021428.1_pt1 | contig 10969 bp, 9 predicted proteins | sample 305828 | NCBI WGS metagenome assembly AGFS01 (sample SAMN02954281, study PRJNA62041) | ant fungus garden metagenome | biome: terrestrial; feature: Atta colombica fungus garden; material: fungus garden; isolation source: Atta colombica fungus garden top | host: Atta colombica | place: Panama: Gamboa ...
CGGCACGCTGTCGCTCCACTTAAATAGCGTCCCCTGGCAACAGGCGCTCCAGTCGGTTCTCGATAGCGCTGGACTGACAATGGCCCGTCAGGGCACGGTGTTGTACATCCACACGCTGGCGTGGCAGCAAGCGAAACGGACGCAGCAGGAAGCCGTGCAGGCTAAACGCTGGCAGAATCTGCCATTACGTAACCACAGTATCCCGCTTCGCTATGCCGACGCAGACGAACTGGCGAAATCCGGGGGCAAGCTGTTGAGCGCCCGCGGCACGATGACCGTCGATCGGCGAACTAATCGTCTGTTAATCCGCGACGACGATCGGCATCTGCCGGCGCTGAAGGCGTGGGCTGAGGAGATGGATCTGCCGGTCGGCCAGGTGGAGCTGGCGGCGCACATTGTGTCAATGAGCGCGACCAGCCTGCGTGAGCTTGGCGTGAAGTGGAGCCTGGCGGAGGCCAGCAGCACGCCGGGGATGGGGAAAATGACCAACCTGAGCAGTAATCTGGCGGTATCAGACGCGACCACCCGCGGCGGGTTTAATATCGGCCGGATTAACGGGCGGCTACTGGAGCTTGAGCTTTCCGCGCTGGAGCAAAAGCAGCAGGTGGACATCATCGCCAGTCCGCGCCTGCTGGCGTCGCATATGCAACCCGCTAGTATCAAACAGGGCAGCGAGATCCCCTATCAGGTCTCCAGCGGAGAAAGCGGCGCCACCTCGGTTGAGTTTAAAGAGGCGGTCCTGGGTATGGAGGTGACGCCGACGGTGCTACAGCAGGATCGCGTGCGCCTGAAACTGCGCATTAGCGAAAATACGCCAGGCCAGGTACTGCAGCAGGAAAACGGCGAAGCGCTGGCAATTGATAAGCAAGAGATTGAAACCTTAGTCGAGGTGAAAAGCGGCGAGACCCTGGCGCTGGGCGGTATTTTTTCGCAGAAGAATAAGTCGGCGCGCGACAGCGTGCCGTTGCTTGGCGAAATCCCCTTACTCGGGCAGCTGTTTCGCCATGATGGTAAAGATAATGAACGACGTGAACTGGTTGTCTTCATCACGCCGCGTATTCTGGCAGTACATTAAGCGGGTTTTTCATGCTAAACACGTTTCAGGTGTTTGACGCGGGGACGGATTTAGCATACAAGGGGTACCGATTTGAGAGTCGGGTACGACATCAATCCTCCCTTTATGTCCGGTGATTTTATTCTGTTGCCAAACCAGCCGGAGTATTGAGATAATTTTTAGTCTGACTCTCGCTCTATTGCATATGAGGTTTCAGTTCATGTCCTGCTGCGCTGGGTGTCTGCGAAGCGGGTTTATCATTAACGAATAGTCTTAGTAGTACCGAAAAAATGGCAGAGAAACGCAATATCTTTCTGGTTGGGCCTATGGGTGCCGGCAAAAGCACTATTGGGCGCCAGTTAGCCCAACAGCTCAACATGGAATTTTACGATTCTGATCAAGAGATTGAGAAACGCACTGGCGCAGACGTCGGCTGGGTCTTCGATGTCGAAGGCGAAGAAGGCTTCCGCGATCGTGAAGAAAAAATCATCAATGAGTTGACGGAAAAACAGGGAATCGTACTCGCCACTGGCGGCGGCTCAGTAAAATCCCGTGAAACGCGTAACCGTCTCTCCGCCCGCGGCGTGGTGGTCTACCTGGAAACAACGATCGAAAAACAACTTGCTCGTACGCAGCGCGATAAAAAGCGTCCTTTATTACAAGTAGATGCGCCGCCACGTGAAGTTCTTGAAGCGTTGGCAGATGAGCGTAATCCGCTGTATGAAGAGATTGCCGATGTGACTATCCGCACCGACGATCAAAGCGCGAAAGTCGTTGCAAACCAGATTATTCATATGCTGGAAAGCAACTGATTCTGGCTTAATAAAGTGCGTCAGAGTAAAGCAACTGAGGTGGACGTCGCGTTATGGAGAAGCTGACTGTAACTCTCGGGGAACGTAGTTACCCGATTACCATCGCGGCTGGTTTGTTTAACGATCCAGCTTCTTTTCTGCCACTGAAATCAGGCGACCAGGTTATGCTGGTCACCAATGAAACGCTGGCGCCGCTTTATCTTGATACCGTTCGCTCCGTACTGGAGCAAGCGGGTGTCAATGTCGACAGCGTGATCCTGCCGGATGGCGAGCAGTATAAAAGCCTGGCGGTGATGGATACGGTATTTACCGCGCTGTTGCAAAAACCACATGGCCGCGACACCACACTCGTGGCGCTCGGCGGCGGCGTGGTTGGCGATTTAACCGGTTTTGCCGCGGCGAGTTATCAGCGCGGCGTACGTTTTATTCAAGTTCCCACCACGCTGCTTTCGCAGGTGGACTCTTCGGTTGGCGGCAAAACGGCCGTAAACCATCCCCTCGGTAAAAATATGATTGGCGCCTTCTGGCAGCCGGTTTCCGTGGTCGTCGACCTTAATTGTCTCAAAACATTGCCGAAGCGCGAGCTCTCCTCCGGCCTGGCTGAGGTCATTAAGTACGGCATTATCCTCGACGGCGAGTTCTTCTGCTGGCTTGAAGACAACATCGATGCGCTGATGGCGCTGGATGAATCAGCGATGGCGTACTGTATTCGCCGTTGTTGTGAGCTAAAAGCCGAAGTTGTCGCTGCCGACGAGCGCGAAACCGGGTTACGTGCTTTACTGAATCTGGGACATACATTTGGTCATGCCATCGAAGCTGAAATGGGCTACGGTAACTGGCTACATGGCGAAGCTGTGGCGGCAGGAATGGTCATGGCGGCGCATACGTCCGAGCGTTTAGGGCAGTTTAGCGCGCAGGATACGCAGCGTATGATTGCGCTGTTGCAACGTGCAGGGTTGCCGGTATGCGGGCCGCAGGAAATGTCTGCAGAAGCGTACTTGCCTCACATGATGCGTGATAAAAAGGTACTGGCAGGCGAAATGCGCCTGGTATTGCCGCTCGCTATAGGAAAGAGCGAGGTCCGCGGCGGAGTGTCGCACGATGTAGTTCTTGGCGCGATTGCTGATACTCAGCAGGCGCAACAATAAGAAGGTCTAGCCGCGTCCGCGCGGCGTTATCATTTCGGGCAACATGCAATAATCGTGAGCATAAGCCTTTTAGTGGGGTGTTAAATGGATGATTTCAAACCAGAAGACGATATGAAAGCCGATCGCAACGATCGTCGTACTGGTCGTTCCCGTCAGTCTTCCGAGCGTGACGCCGATCCGCAGATCAATTTCGACGATCTCGATCTCGAGGCTGATGAAAGCCGTCCGACGCGCGCGAACAAAGCCCGTCGTGAACGCGATCAAGAAGAGTATGAAGAGGACCTTGAGTCCGAAGAAGAAGCAGAAGAAGAGCAGCAGGTTGAACGCCGTCCGCGTAAACGCAAAAAGGCCCCTGCTAAACCGGCTTCCCGCCAGTATGTCATGATGGGCGTCGGGGTGCTGGTACTCCTGCTGCTGATTGTCGGCGTGGGTTCGGCGCTGAAATCGCCATCTTCTTCCAATGAATCCGCTTCTGGTGAGAAGAGCGTTAACCTGTCAGGCGATCAAAGCATGACCGCTGACCAGAACAACAATGCCGCGCAGCCGGTCGATCAAACTGCGGGCAACACCAACCAGCAGCAGCCGCAGGACGTTTCTCTGCCGCCGATCGCCTCTAATCCGACTCAGGGTCAACCCGCCTCTGAGCCGCAGGGCCAGCAGCGTGTGGAAGTTCAGGGCGACCTGAACAACGCGCTGACTCAGCAGCAGGGTCAACTGGATAGCGCCGTTGCTAACTCCACCTTACCGACCGAACCTGCGACCGTTGCGCCAATGCGTAATGGCGCCGCGCCGCGTCAAACGACCGAACGCCAGACGGCTGCCGCGCCGCGTCCTGCCGAGCGTAAACAGGTGGTGATTGAACCGAAACCGCAAAGCAAGCCGCAGGCTACCGCCAAAGCGCCGGTTGAAACCAAACCTAAGCGCGTAGAGAGCGCGCCGGTGGCTACCGCCAGCAAGCCTGTCGCCACTGCGCAGACTAAACCGGCTGCGACAACCGCGCCAACGGCTACCGCGACTGCGCCTGCCGCAACGACCTCCACCCCGGCGGCCACTGCGCCTGCGGCGACCGCAGCGGCTGGTAGCAAAACGGCTGGCGATGTTGGTTCGATGAAGTCTGCGCCGTCAGGTAACTATACGTTGCAGCTCAGCAGCTCCTCTAACTACAACAACCTGAACAACTGGGCGAAGAAAGAGAAGCTGGAAAAATATGTTGTCTATGAGACGACTCGCAACGGTCAACCGTGGTATGTGCTGGTCAGCGGCATCTACGCTTCGAAAGATGAAGCGAAACGTGCCGTCGCCACGCTCCCTGCGGATGTTCAGGCGAAAAATCCATGGGCAAAACCGCTGCATCAGGTACAAGCTGACCTGAAGTAATGCCGCGAGTAGTCTTAAGCGCAGGATGCTGTCGGAGCGATTTCTCCACAGCCGGAGAAAGTGTAATTAGTTAGGCAGCATGAAAAAGAATCGCGCTTTTCTGAAGTGGGCAGGGGGGAAATACCCCCTGCTTGACGATATTAAAAAGCATTTGCCGGAAGGTGAATGCTTAATTGAGCCCTTCGTGGGCGCCGGGTCGGTATTCCTGAATACCGACTTTTCTCGTTATATCCTCGCGGATATCAATAGCGATCTGATCGGTCTGTATAACATCGTCAAATTGCGCACTGACGAATACGTCAGCGCCGCACGCGAGATGTTTACGCCGGAAAACAACGCCGCGGAGCGCTACTACCAGTACCGTGATGAATTCAACCAGAGTCAGGATCCCCTGCGTCGCGCGGTGCTGTTCCTGTATCTGAATCGCCATGGCTACAACGGATTGTGCCGCTACAACCTGCGCGGCGAGTTCAACGTGCCGTTTGGCCGCTACAAAAAGCCCTATTTCCCCGAGGCTGAACTCTATCACTTCGCCGCCAAGGCGCAGAACGCCGAGTTTTACTGCGAATCTTATGAAGAGTGCATGAAGCGAGCCGATAGCCGGGCGGTGGTCTATTGCGACCCGCCGTACGCGCCGCTGACGGCGACGGCGAATTTTACCGCCTACCACACCAACAGTTTCAACCTTGATCAGCAGGTAATGCTGGCGAAAAAGGCGGAATCGTTGATGAAAAAGCGGATCCCGGTGCTTATCTCAAACCACCGCACGCCGCTGACGCAGGAGTGGTATAAAAACGCGGCGGAAACGCATATTGTGAAGGTTCGGCGCAGCATCAGCAGCAACGGTGGTACGCGTAAAAAGGTGGACGAGCTATTAGCGCTGTACCGTCCGCCGAAGACCAAATAAATTTCAAGGAGATGCGGATGAAGCAGTATTTGATTGCCCCTTCGATTCTGTCGGCTGATTTTGCCCGTTTGGGCGAGGATACCGCTAAGGCACTGGCGGCGGGCGCGGATGTCGTACACTTCGACGTCATGGACAACCACTACGTGCCGAATCTGACGATTGGCCCGATGGTGCTGAAGTCGCTGCGCAACTACGGCATTACCGCGCCGATCGATGTGCACCTGATGGTAAAACCGGTCGACCGCATCATTCCTGATTTTGCCGAAGCCGGCGCCAGCATTATCACTTTCCACCCGGAAGCCTCGGAACACGTCGACCGCAGCCTGCAGCTTATCAAAGAGCACGGTTGTAAAGCGGGGCTGGTATTCAACCCGGCAACGCCGCTGAGCTATCTCGATTACGTTATGGATAAGCTGGATGTGATTCTGCTGATGTCGGTTAACCCAGGCTTTGGCGGCCAGTCCTTTATTCCGCAGACTCTTGAAAAACTGCGTCAGGTGCGTCAGCTTATCGATCAATCCGGCTACGACATTCGCCTTGAAGTCGACGGCGGCGTGAAAGCCAGCAATATTGGTGAAATTGCCGCCGCCGGTGCGGATATGTTTGTCGCCGGTTCGGCGATCTTCGGCCAGCCGGACTACAAAAAAGTTATTGATCAAATGCGCAGTGAATTAGCGAAGGTTAGTCATGGATAAATTACAGGCCATCCGCGGCGTGGCATTTGACCTGGATGGTACGCTGGTCGATAGCGCGCCGGGTTTAACCGCCGCCGTTGATAGCGCGCTTTACGCGCTGGAACTGCCGGTGGCAGGTGAAGAGCGCGTCGTGACCTGGATTGGCAACGGCGCAGACGTCCTGATGGAGCGGGCGCTGAATTGGGCTCGCCAGGAGCGTGCCACGTTACGCGCGGCGATGGGGAAACCTTCCGTCGACGATCATGATATACCGCAAGACGAACAGCTACGCGTTTTGCGTAAACTGTTCGACCGCTATTACGCCGAAGCGGCGGAAGAAGGCAGTTTCTTGTTCCCGGCAGTGGCCGATACGCTCGGCGCGCTGCACGCAAAAGGCCTGCCGCTGGCGCTGGTTACCAACAAACCGACACCGTTCGTGGCGCCCTTGCTCGAGGCCCTCGATATCGCGAAATACTTTAGCGTGGTGATCGGCGGCGACGATGTGAAGAATAAAAAGCCGCATCCGGATCCGCTGCTGCTGGTGGCGCAAAAGCTCTCTCTGACGCCAGCCGAACTCCTGTTCGTCGGGGATTCGCGCAACGATATTCAGGCGGCGAAAGCGGCGGGCTGTTGCTCTATCGGTCTGACTTACGGCTACAACTACGGCGAGCCGATTGCGTTGAGCGAGCCGGATTTTATCTTTGACCAATTTAATGAACTCTTGCCCGCTCTTGGGCTACCGTACAGTGAAACTCAGGAATTAAAAAATGACTAAGCCCATCGTTTTTAGTGGCGCACAGCCCTCAGGTGAATTGACCATTGGCAACTATATGGGTGCGCTGCGTCAATGGGTAAACATGCAGGATGACTATCACTGTATTTACTGCATCGTTGACCAGCACGCGATCACCGTGCGTCAGGATCCGCAGAACCTGCGTAAAGCAACGCTGGATACGCTGGCGCTGTACCTGGCCTGCGGTATCGATCCGCAAAAGAGCACCATTTTCGTCCAGTCTCACGTGCCGGAACACGCACAGCTGGGCTGGGCGCTGAACTGCTACACCTATTTCGGCGAACTGAGCCGCATGACCCAGTTTAAGGACAAGTCCGCGCGCTACGCCGAGAACATCAACGCCGGTCTGTTTGACTACCCGGTACTGATGGCCGCTGACATCCTGCTGTACCAGACCAACCAGGTACCGGTAGGCGAAGATCAGAAACAGCATCTTGAGCTGAGCCGCGACGTTGCGCAGCGCTTTAACGCTATCTATGGCGATATCTTTAAAGTGCCTGAGCCGTTTATTCCTAAGTCCGGCGCGCGCGTGATGTCCCTGCTGGAGCCGACCAAGAAGATGTCCAAGTCCGATGACAACCGCAACAACGTCATTGGCCTGCTGGAAGACCCGAAATCGGTGGTTAAGAAGATTAAACGCGCGGTGACCGACTCCGACGAGCCGCCGGTTGTCCGTTACGATGTGCAAAACAAAGCGGGCGTTTCCAACCTGCTGGATATCCTCTCCGCCGTCACCGGCCAGAGCATTCCGGAACTGGAACAGCACTTTGAAGGTAAAATGTATGGCCACCTGAAAGGCGAAGTCGCCGAAGCGGTTTCCGGTATGCTGACCGAACTGCAGGAGCGCTATCACCGTTTCCGCAACGACGAAGCGTTCCTTAATCAGGTGATGAAAGAGGGCGCCGAGAAGGCCAGCGCGCACGCTTCTAAGACCCTGAAAGCGGTATATGAAGCGATTGGCTTTGTCGCTAAGCCGTAATAAGGCTCGCTGAAGGTAAAAAAACCGGGATAATCCCGGTTTTTTTGTCTTTGTCAGAGCGCATTAGCTTAATGGTGAGAAAACCAGTTCAGCTTGTCGCGTAGCGCCACCACGCGGCCCACGATAATTAACGCCGGGCTGGCCATCTGCTGCGCCAGAATATCCAACCGATCCAGAGTGCCGGCGACAACCTTCTGGTTGACCGCGGTGCCGTTCTCGACGATGGCGGCCGGCATATCCGCCGCCATGCCGTGGGCGATCAGCTTTTCACGGATCGCCGGCGCCTGGTTTAGCCCCATATAGAACACCAGCGTCTGTTTTTCCGCCGCCAGGTTTTGCCAGTCGAGATCGCTACCGGTTTTCAGATGGCCGGTAATTAGACGTACGCCCTGGGCGAAATCGCGGTGGGTAAGCGGAATGCCTGAGTAGGCCGAGCAGCCGGATGCGGCGGTGATCCCCGGCACTACCGAGAACGGAATACCTGCCGCGCAGAGGGTCTCCAGCTCTTCGCCGCCGCGGCCAAAAATAAACGGATCGCCGCCTTTCAGGCGCACGACACGCTTGCCGCTTTGCGCTTCGCGCAGCAGGATTTGGTTAATTTCCTCCTGCGGCACGCAGTGATAGCCTGCGCGTTTGCCGACAAATACCCGATCGGCGTCGCGGCGCACCAGATTCATAATATCGTCGGAGACCAGCCGGTCGTAGACCACCACATCGGCCTGCTGGATCTGCTGCAGCCCTTTGAGGGTGAGCAGACCGGCATCGCCCGGACCGGCGCCAACCAGCACCACTTCGCCGCGATGTTCCAGTGGTTCATTCAGTAACCGTTCCGTGGTATCGGCGACGGCCTGACGATCATCGTTCGCCAGCGATTGGGCGAGGCCATCGTTAACAAATAGCTTTTCCCAGAAGCGGCGGCGTTCGCCGACGGTAGCGAACTGCTTTTTCACCCTTGAGCGCAGCTGCCCGGCATAGCGGGCGATTTGTCCGAGATGCAGCGGCAGCAGCGATTCGAGCTTTTCACGCAGCAGGCGTGCCAACACCGGCGAGGTACCACCGGAAGACACGGCGACCATCAGCGGCGAGCGGTCGATAATTGACGGCATGATAAAGCTAGCCTGACGGGGCGCATCCACCACGTTACAGAAAATACGCCGTGATTCGGCTGCCTCGCTGACCTGCTGATTAACGACATCATCGTCGGTGGCGGCGATCGCCAGCCAGCAGTTATCGAGCAGCGCAGGATTGAAATCGCCCTGCGCCAGCGTCAGCATCTGCGCCTCGGCCCACACCTGAAACTGCGGAGTAAACTGGCGTGAGTTCACCGTTAACCGGGCGCCGGCGTCGAGCAACAGACGCGCCTTGCGTTCAGCGACATCGCCGCCGCCGACCAGCAAGCAGTCGCGATCGCGTAGTTGGCAAAAAATAGGTAAGTGGTCCACGGCAGATCCTCACGGCAAGGGGGGAAAGGGAGTGCGGTCGTAGCATAGCAGCAGAGGGAATCACGGAGATATGAATTTTGCCGCCTCTACTTAGTAGTGGTTATAAGCCGATGATATGGTTCCCCCCGCGGCGCGGAGGGAACCATGCGGCATCAGGCTTTCAGCTGCACTTTGCCATCTTTCACACGGGCTTCGTAATGGGCGATGGAGTGGCTCTCATCTTCCATGCACAACCCGTCGCTGAGGCGGAAGCGCTGCTTTTTCAGCGGGCTGGCAACCCACAGCGCGCCGTCATGCTCAGCGATGATCCCGCGGGACAGCACGCTGGCATTGAAGAACGGATCGATATTGCTGATGGCGAACACTCTGTCGTCATGGTACGGACGGAAGATAGCCACCTGCTGTTGCCCCAGCAGCGCGCAGACGCCGGTCGCCGGCAGGATGTCGTCAATTTTGCAGATGTTTACCCACTGGCTCATACGTTTTCCTCCACCAGCGTGACCGGGATGCGCTCATAGGGCGTGGCCGGGCGATGCTGGTCACGTTCCGGCACTACCTGAACGTTCGGGTCGCGCTGGTCGCTGTTGATAAAGTGTTTGAAGCGCGTCTGCGCCGCCGGGTTATTGACGGTCTCGGTCCATTCGCAGGCGAAAGCGTCGCGCAGGCGAGCCAGCTCTTCTTCAAGGTGATCGTTCAGGCCCAGCTTATCGTCGATGATGACGCTGCGCAGATAGTCGATGCCGCCTTCCATGTTGTCCAGCCACGGCGCGGTACGGGTCAGCTTATCGGCGGTGCGGATGTAGAACATCATAAAGCGGTCGAGATATTTGATGAGCGTATCGCGATCGAGGTCCGCGGCCAGCAGATCGGCATGGCGTGGTTTCATCCCGCCGTTACCGCACACGTACAGGTTCCAGCCTTTCTCGGTGGCGATGATCCCAACGTCTTTACCCTGGGCTTCCGCGCATTCACGGGTACAGCCGGAGACGCCGAACTTCATTTTGTGCGGGGTACGGATGCCTTTATAGCGGTTTTCCAGTTCTACGCCGAAGCCGACGCTATCGCCGACGCCGTAGCGGCACCAGGTACTGCCGACGCAGGTTTTCGCCATACGTAGCGCTTTGGCGTACGCATGGCCGGTTTCGAAGCCGGCTTCAATCAGCTGACGCCAGATCTCCGGCAGGTCATCTTTTTGCGCGCCGAACAGGCCGATACGCTGGGAGCCGGTGATTTTGGTATACAGATTAAATTCGCGCGCGATGCGACCGACGGCAACCAGGCCTTCTGGCGTAATTTCGCCGCCTGCGGAGCGCGGGATAACCGAGTAGGTGCCATCTTTCTGGATGTTGGCGAGGAAGTTATCGTTGGTGTCCTGCAGCGGTGTGTGCTGTGGTTTGAGGATGTACTCATTCCAGCAGGAGGCCAGCAGGGAACCGACGGTCGGCTTACAGACTTCACAGCCGTAGCCCTGACCGTGTTTTTCCAGCAGCTCGTCGAAGGTTTTGATGCCTTCCACGCGGATCAGGTGGAACAGTTCCTGGCGAGAGTAGGCGAAGTGCTCGCACAGATTGTTGTTCACTTCGATACCCTGTTTCGCCAGCTCGGCGTTGAGCACCTGCGTTACCAGCGGAATACAACCGCCGCAGCCGGTTCCGGCTTTGGTTTCCGCTTTCAGCGCCGCCACGGTGTGACAGCCTTTATTGATAGCGGCGATCAGGTCGCCTTTGCTGACGTCGAAGCAGGAACAAATCTGCGCGCTGTCCGGCAGTTTATCCACGCCGAT
>AGFS01165040.1_pt1 | contig 10927 bp, 9 predicted proteins | sample 305828 | NCBI WGS metagenome assembly AGFS01 (sample SAMN02954281, study PRJNA62041) | ant fungus garden metagenome | biome: terrestrial; feature: Atta colombica fungus garden; material: fungus garden; isolation source: Atta colombica fungus garden top | host: Atta colombica | place: Panama: Gamboa ...
ACGCACGCCCGCCAGCTTAGCCAGACGCGCATCGGCGAAGCCTTTACGCTTCAGCATGCGCAGGAAGTCTGCGTCCAGGCCGTTGATGCCCAGCTCCGCCACCTTCTCTTCCAGACGCACCAGCTCTTCAATTTGCACCAGGAACCAGCGGTCGATGTTAGTCAGGTTAAATACGCCGTCGACGGACAGGCCCGCGCGGAAGGCATCGGCGATGTACCAGATACGCTCTGCGCCCGCGTCTTTCAGCTCGCGGCGGATTTTGGTCAGCGCTTCCGGGTCGTCCAGGCTGACTTTCGGGTCAAAGCCGGTCGCGCCCACTTCCAGGCCGCGCAGTGCTTTTTGCAGGGATTCCTGCTGCGTGCGGCCAATCGCCATGACTTCACCAACGGATTTCATCTGGGTAGTCAGACGGTCGTTGGCACCGACGAATTTCTCGAAGTTAAAGCGTGGAATTTTGGTCACAACGTAGTCGATGGACGGTTCGAAGGACGCTGGCGTGCGGCCACCGGTGATATCGTTCATCAGCTCGTCAAGGGTGTAACCCACCGCCAGTTTCGCCGCCACTTTCGCAATCGGGAAGCCGGTGGCTTTGGAGGCCAGTGCGGAGGAACGGGACACGCGCGGGTTCATTTCGATAACAATCAGACGGCCGGTTTTCGGGTTCACCGAGAACTGCACGTTAGAGCCGCCGGTTTCCACGCCGATTTCACGCAGTACCGCCATCGAGGCGTTACGCATGATTTGGTACTCTTTGTCGGTCAGCGTCTGAGCTGGCGCAACGGTGATGGAGTCACCGGTGTGGATCCCCATCGCGTCGAAGTTTTCGATGGAGCAGACGATGATGCAGTTGTCGTTTTTATCACGCACCACTTCCATCTCGTACTCTTTCCAGCCAATCAGCGATTCATCAATCAGCAACTCTTTGGTTGGGGAGAGATCCAGGCCGCGCTCGCAAATTTCTTCAAACTCTTCGCGGTTGTAGGCAATACCGCCGCCGGTGCCACCCATGGTGAAGGAAGGGCGGATGATGCACGGATAACCCACTTCAGCCGCAACGGCCAGCGCTTCTTCCATATTGTGCGCGATACCGGAACGTGCGGTATCAAGGCCAATTTTTTTCATTGCCACGTCGAAGCGGCGACGGTCTTCTGCTTTATCAATCGCGTCGGCGGTCGCACCGATCATGGTCACGCCGAACTCTTCCAGCACGCCCTGACGCTCCAGCTCCAGCGCACAGTTCAGCGCCGTCTGGCCGCCCATGGTCGGCAGCACCGCGTCCGGACGCTCTTTCTCGATAATTTTGCGTACCACTTCCCAGTGAATCGGCTCGATGTAGGTCGCATCCGCCATTTCCGGGTCGGTCATGATGGTGGCCGGGTTAGAGTTTACCAGGATGACACGGTAACCCTCTTCACGCAGGGCTTTACACGCCTGCGCGCCGGAGTAGTCGAATTCGCAGGCCTGGCCGATGACAATCGGGCCAGCGCCAAGGATCAGGATGCTTTTTATGTCTGTACGTTTTGGCATGGTCTTCTCAGCTCCTGATTATTTAGCGGTCTTACGGTATTGCTCGATAAGTTCGATGAAGTGATCGAACAGCGGCGCGGCATCGTGAGGGCCCGGGCTGGCTTCAGGGTGGCCCTGGAAGCTGAACGCAGGCTTATCGGTGCGATGGATACCCTGCAAGGTACCATCGAACAGTGACTTATGCGTCACGCGCAGGTTAGACGGCATCGTCGCTTCATCCACAGCGAAGCCGTGGTTCTGCGCGGTGATCATCACCGTGTTGTTGTCGATATCTTTCACCGGGTGGTTACCACCGTGGTGGCCAAACTTCATCTTGACGGTGTTCGCTCCGCTCGCCAGCGCCAGCAGCTGATGGCCGAGACAGATGCCGAATACCGGGATGTCGGTTTCAAGGAAGGACTTGATGGCGTCGATAGCGTAGTCGCACGGCGCCGGGTCGCCAGGACCGTTAGAGAGGAAGATGCCGTCCGGGTTCATCTTCAGAACATCTTCCGCAGACGTTTGTGCCGGGACGACCGTCAGGCGGCAGCCACGGTCAACCAGCATACGCAGGATGTTGCGCTTGGCGCCAAAATCATAGGCCACCACGTGGAACGGCAGCTCGCTTTCCGGTTTCGCTTCCGGCAGGTCGCCTTCCAGCGTCCAGCTTCCCTGCGTCCAGCTGTAGGCTTCAGCGGTGGTCACTTCTTTCGCCAGGTCCATACCGTTCAGTCCCGGGAAGGCTTTCGCTTTCTCCAGCGCCAGCGTCGCATCGAGGTTATCCCCTGCGATGATACAACCGTTCTGTGCACCCTTCTCGCGCAGCAGACGCGTCAGCTTACGGGTATCGATATCGGCAATCGCCACAATGTTGTGGCGCTTCAGGTAAGAAGAGAGGTCTTCGGTGTTGCGGAAGTTGCTGGCAATCAGCGGCAGGTCGCGAATGACCAGGCCTTGCGCATGTACCTGAGAGGATTCTTCGTCAGCCGCATTGGTGCCGACATTGCCGATATGAGGATAAGTAAGAGTAACGATTTGGCGAGAATAGGAAGGATCAGTGAGGATTTCTTGATAACCGGTCATTGAAGTATTGAAAACGACTTCCCCAACCGCCGAACCCGTTGCCCCTATGGCCCGACCGATAAACTGGGTTCCGTCTTCCAGAACCAATAGCGCTGACTTAATCAAAACACCCTCCAGAGAATATTCACTCACTTTATTTGCATATTAATTCATAACCATGTCATGGATCAATGCAAATGTGTTGCCAGCGGATTTTTGGCAAACGGCGGCATTCTGGGGATTTGCCATGTAAAAGTCAACTTAAAACGGGAGTTTTGTATATTCTTTTGCAAGCCTGGCGGTCTGAACTCAGATTAAGCGGCAAAAAGATCAACTAAATCACTGTGGAAACCGCTTGCGTATGCTGTTTAATAGAAAGGAACGTCTTGCAGGAATAAAAAGTGGACCAAATGGTCAAAATTTACAGTTCAGCAACAGAAATTATCGACAAAACACTTACTTTAAATCAGTTAGACACAATAAACACCCCAAACAGACAAAATAAAAGGGCAATAAAATATTGCCCTATGCAATCAAGTAATTACGACTGCAATAACCACATCACGAAGGGTAATAATGCTTACAAATTGTTGAGTTCGAGGACATCTCGCATATCAAAAAGACCATTACGCTTACCTTTCAGCCACAATGCCGAACGTACCGCCCCGTTTGCAAATGTCATGCGGCTGGATGCTTTATGAGTGATTTCGATCCTTTCGCCAATATCGGCGAACATAGCGGTATGTTCACCGACGATATCACCTGCGCGAACGGTGGCAAACCCAATGGTGCCAGGCACGCGCTCGCCAGTGTGGCCTTCGCGAGAATAGACCGCGATGTCTTTCAAATCTTTATCCATTGCACACGCAATCGCTTCGCCCATTGCCAGCGCCGTGCCTGACGGAGCATCGACTTTGTGGCGATGGTGCGCTTCGACGATTTCAATGTCGGTGTAGTCGCCCATCACCTTCGCCGCCTTCTCCAGCAGTTTCAGCATGACGTTTACCCCCACGCTAAAGTTTGCCGCAAAGACAATCGCAATCTCAGTGGACGCATCCTGAATGGCTTGCTTACCGGCCTCGTCAAAACCGGTGGTGCCAATCACCATCCCTTTACCGTGCTGACGGCAAAACGCCAGGTGAGCCAACGTGCCTTCAGGGCGGGTAAAATCGATAAACACGTCAAAGTCTTCTTTCACCGCCTCAAGGCTGCTCTGCACGGTAACGCCCGTCTGACCTGCGCCCGCCAGCTCGCCTGCATCGGCTCCCAAAAGCGATGAACCTTCACGCTCCAGCGCCGCGCCAAGCGCCACGCCATCCATCTGTAGTGCCGCCTGAATCAGCTGACGGCCCATACGTCCACCCGCGCCCGCAATGGCGACGCGGATCTGTGCATCATGCATAGTTATTCTCTTACGTTAAAATGATGTAAATCGTTTTCAGATTAACCAGCCTTTGCACAGGCTGCCACAGAAAACGCCGATAATTAGAATTTAATGATAAACAGGGTGAGATATCAGTGAAAGACATGATCGTCAGCGAAAACCACATGATTCCCGCACCACCAGCGCAGGCGGCAGAATGATGCGTTTGGCGGGTTCGTCGTTGCCCTGTATGCGGCTGTAAAGTAACTCCCCTGCCTTACGACCAATCTCTTTCGCCGCCACCGATACGGTGGTCAATGCGGGCTGCACCAGAGCCGCTTCGGTAATATCATCGAAACCGACCAGCGCAAAATCACGTCCCGGCTCACGGCCCATCTTGCGTAAGCTTTGCATCACCCCCAGCGCCACAACATCCTGATAGCAAATTGCCGCACTGATGTGTGGATGCTCGAGAAGTAACGCCTCTGCCACGCGCGCGCCGTCGCTTTGGCTGGCGTGAGAGGTTCTGATCCAGGCAGGATTCGGCGTCACGCCGTATTCCAGCAGCTTGCTGGTAAAGCCCCCGATACGCTGCGCCCGAGAGCCCGAATTCTGGCTCCCTCCAATGAACGCAATGTGCCGATGGCCCATTCTGAGCAGATGCTCCGTCGCCATCTGCGTGCCTAAGAAGTTATCCGTTCCGACAAAATCAAAATCCGGATCGTTCAGCGGTCGCACAACCATGATAGCCGGAATATTGCGCCGCTTCAGACCCTCAAAAAAGGCCTGGGGCGTTTCCCGAGCCGCACACAGCACCATACCGCCGACGTTATTACGCATCAGTGAATCAACAAATTTTTGCTGTCGCTCTGCCGATTCCTCGCTATTCGCCAGAAAAAGCATCAGCTCGTGGCGCTCCATTTCATGACTTAGCCCTGCCGTCATCTCGCTGTAAAAAGGGTTGGTGATATCGTGCAAGAGCAGCCCGACCTGGTTACTGCTGCGGTTACGTAAATTGGCTGCCGTCTGGTTATAGACATAGCCGGATTCATCCAGCGCCTTAAGCACACGTTCGCGCGTGCTTTGCGAAATGCGGCCTTTGTTGCAGAGCACCATCGAGACCGTCGCCGTTGACACGCCGGCGCGTTTCGCGACATCGGCCAGTGTAATTCCCGTCATGTTGTCTCCTTCATCATCACTACAGGTTAATCGAATAACCTGTTTTTTGCATTTTTCCCTGTGAGACTCTTCACATTACCTCTGTTGTTCTGGATTCGATTCGCATTTATGGCGGGTTAATCGCGTTAACCACTCTTCTCAAATACGGTTAATCGAATAACCTTAAATAACGATGACGGAGGATACAATGACAACCTACGACAAATTCCCCACGGTGGCGATACAGGGTTTTGATGACAGCGCCTGGCAAGGCTGGGAAGCAATAACCCGCGTTCTTGAGTCAAAAACCCAACAGCGCAGCCGCACGGTGCTGGTGATTGACTGCTATCCGGGCGTGCGCATGACCGAGCTTGAAGAGAACGTGCTGCCGCGTCTACGCCCGACGCTGGCGATCAATGCTGAACAGGCGCGACGGGATGAGTGTGCCATTCATGAGATGCTGGCGCGCAACCTCACAGACGATCGCGTCTTTGGCGTTCTCTCCTGCCACCAGCTTGGAGAGTTTTTCGATCCCGCGCGTCTGGAGGCGTTGCAGGTTCAGGTGAACCAGTGTTCCGGGGGGCTGATTGTGATCTACGGACCCGGTGCGACGCTTGTCCATCCGGGTGATGTGCTGGTGTATGCCGATCTGCCGCGCTGGGAGATCCAGCAGCGTATGCGCCGGGGTGAGACTGGGAACTGGGGCGCAGATAATCAGCAGGAAGATATGCTTCGTCGCTACAAGCGCGCCTTTTTTGTCGAATGGCGCGTCTTCGATCGCCACAAAACGCCGCTGCTCAGGCGCACCGATTTTTTACTGGATACAACCCAGACGAACCAGCCCGCGATGGTCAGCGGCGAGGCCCTGCGAGCCGGGCTGAAGCAAACTACCACCCAGCCTTTCCGCGTGGCGCCCTTTTTCGATCCTGGCGTCTGGGGCGGCCAGTGGATGAAACAGCAATTCGATCTCGATCCCTCTGCACCCAATTACGCGTGGTGTTTTGACTGCGTGCCCGAGGAGAACAGCCTGTTACTGCGTTTTGGCGCAGTGCGGATCGAGATCCCCTCTCAGGATCTGGTTTTGCTTGAGCCCCGTGCTCTGCTGGGCGAGAAAGTTCACGCACGTTTCGGCGCGGAATTCCCGATCCGTTTTGACTTCCTCGACACCATGGGTGGCCAGAATCTGAGCTTCCAGGTCCACCCCATTACCGAGTACATCCAGCAGCAGTTTGGGATGCACTATACCCAGGATGAGAGTTATTACATTCTGGAAGCGGAGCCGGGTGCCGTCGTCTATCTGGGGACCAAAACCGGCACAGACCCTGAGGCCATGATGGACGATCTCAGGCGCGCGGGTCGCGGTGAAAAACCGTTTGATGACGACCGCTTCGTTAATCAGATCCCGGCAAAAAAGCACGATCATTTCCTGATCCCGGCTGGGACGGTGCACTGCTCCGGCGCGGGAACCATGGTGCTGGAGATCAGCGCTACGCCGTATATTTTCACCTTCAAACTGTGGGACTGGGGCCGCCTGGGCCTGGACGGGCTGCCGCGCCCGGTACACCTGGAGCACGGTGAAAAGGTGATCGACTGGCAGCGCGACGCGCAGTGGGTTCATCAGCATCTGGTGAATCAGTTCGAACCTGTCGCGGAAGGAAACGGCTGGCGTGAAGAGCGTACTGGCCTGCACGAGCGTGAATTTATCGAAACCCGCCGCCACTGGTTTAGCGAACCCGTTTTGCACCACACCGGCGGCGGCGTGAACGTGCTGAATCTGGTAGAGGGCGACGAAGCAATTGTCGACAGCCCAACCGGTGCATTTGAGCCGTTTACCGTCCATTACGCCGAAACCTTCATCATTCCGGCAAGCGTAGGTGACTATCGCATTTCACCTTCAGCCCGTGCTTCCGGACACCCCCTCGCGACTATCAAAGCCTGGGTAAGGAGCTAACGATGATTCATTTTATTGTCGCCACTCATGGGCCGTTAGCCGCCGCGCTGCTGGAGAGCGGCCGGATGGTATACGGCGAGCTCCCCGGCGTACACGCCATTTGTCTGACCGAACAGGCGGGAATAGAGGGCTTCCGGCAGGATTTCATCTCCACACTGGAAGCGGCAAGCGTCAACGCTGACGGCGTGCTGGTGCTGTGCGACATGCAAAGCGGCACGCCGTGGAACGTGGCCTGTGAGGCCGCGTTTAACCCACATACGCAGCCGCCGGTCGCCGTGGTGGCTGGAGTCAACTTCCCGATGCTGCTGCAAACCGATGAGGTGATGATGGCTCGCGATGTTCATCAGGCTGCCGGGCAGCTTATCGAACTTACTCTGCCGACGCTGGTACAGGCGAAACCGGCAGATACTGCACAGACAGACGATTTTTAAGGAGCCGCATATGAGTATTTCTTTTGTACGCATTGACGATCGCGTGATCCACGGGCAGCTCATTACACGCTGGGCCAGGGAGCTGCCCTGCGACGGCATCGTTGCCATTGACGATGCCGTTGCGGCCGATCCGCTGTTATCGTCGGTCATGAAAGGAGCCGTATCAGATACTAAAGTGTGGCTGTTCGATACGGCAACCGCGATCGAAAAACTGCCAAAAGTGATTGCCAGCGAAAAGCGCTATTTCGTGATTGGCAAATCTCCACTCACGCTACAGCGCATTGAGCAGGCGGGCATTAGCCTGAAAAACAGCAATGGAAAAATTAACGTGGGCCCGATGAGCGCCCGGGCTAACACGATCACCATCGGCCCGAATCAATCGGTAACCCAGGATGAAGCGGCGGCGTTCGAGTGGCTGACCGGGCAGGGACACGCGATTGAATTCCGCCTGGTTCCTGATGCCAGTTTTTATACCTGGCAGGATGCCAGACAAAAGCTGAAATAAGGAGCAGATCATGATTATCGAAGCGGCTTTAATTGGCCTGCTGTGTTATCTGGGCGCACTCAGTAGTCCGTGGCTTTTAGGGCTGACGGGCGGCTGGTATCTCATCTCCCGACCGCTCATTTCCGGGATGCTGGTTGGCCTGATCCTGGGCGATATCAAAACCGGGATTATGATTGGCGTAGCGGTGCAGGCGGTGTATATCGCAATGGTGACACCCGGCGGCTCGATGCCAGCAGATTTAAACTTTGTGGCTTATCCGGCCATTGCGCTGGGAATACTTTCCGGCAAAGGACCTGAGGTTGCCGTCGCGCTGGCGGCGACTATTGGGATCGCCGGAACCATTCTCTTCAATGCGATGATGGTGCTGAACTCCTTCTGGAACCATCGTGCGGATGTGGCGCTGGAGAACGGCGACGAGCGCGGGATCTACCTCAACAGCGCCATCTGGCCGCAGGCGATGAATTTTGTGCTGCGCTTTGTGCCTACCTTTATCGCCGTCTTTTTTGGCGCACAGTACATTAGCGGGTTTATGGACAGCCTGCCGCACATCGTCCTCTCCACCATGAATGTGCTGGGCGGCATCTTGCCCGCCGTCGGTATTGCCATCCTGCTTAAGCAGATCATCAAAAGCTATACCATGCTTATCTACTTTCTGGTGGGCTTCGTCTGCATCGTTTTCCTGAAACTCAATATGGTCGCGCTGGTGATCGTGGGCGCCCTGCTGGCACTGATTCATTACAACTATAAACCCGAGGCACCGCAGGCCGTGGCTTCAGCACCTGTCCCTGACGACGAGGATGAATTCTGATGGAAGAACGTAAACTCACCCGCAAGGATCTGCGCCGCTGCTGGCGAGCGTGGATGATGCACAACCTCTCCTCAATGAGCTTTGAACGCCTTGAATCCTTCGGCTTTTGCCTGAGCATGCTGCCGGTCGCAAAAAAGCTCTATCCCGACCCGGTACAACGTACCGAGATGCTGCGCCGTCACGCGTCGTTCTACAACACGGAGCCACAGATTGGCGCGATCGTTAACGGTATGGCGCTGGGGCTGGAGGAGAAAAAAGCCAACGGCGAGCCGATTGACGGTGAAACCATAAATACCCTGAAGGTAGGCCTGATGGGGCCAATTGCCGGGATCGGCGATTCGATGATCCCCGGCATGCTGATCCCGATCCTGCTTAGCATTGGGATGGCGCTGGCGGCAGGCGGAAATATCCTCGGTCCACTGTTTTATACCGTTGCCTGGCTGGCCATCATTATCCCTGGCTCCTGGTTCCTGTTTCTCAAAGGCTACCAGATGGGATCAGGCTCCGTGGAGATGCTGGTCAGCAGCAAATCTACCCGGCTACGGGAAGCGCTCTCGCTACTGGGCGTATTTGTCATGGGCGGCGTGGCGGCCAGCTACGTGAAGCTCGGCACCGGGCTGGAGTTCATCACCCGGGACGGGGTTAACATTCACGTTCAGCAGATGCTGGACGGTATTTTCCCGCAGCTGCTTCCGCTGGCGGTGGTGCTGGGGACCTGGTATCTGATGGCAAAACGCGGCGTGTCGCCGGTAAAAGCCATGATATTGTTGCTTATACTGGCAGCGCTTGGCGTGGCGTCCGGTTTGTTTGCAGGATAAGAAAACCGGGGCAATGCCCCGGCTTCTTTATGGATGGAAGTTATTCCACAGTTCTGCGACTTTATCCGGACGCGAAATAAACTGGAACCGTGCGGGGTCATCAATAAACTGCTGATAAACAGGCGCATCAGTAATGCCAAATTCCGGATAACTTCTCGGCGTAATCATCTGCAAGCGCCCTGGTCTGTAGTGACTGTTATGCTGCCAGACAATATGATTACCCTGAACTAAGGGATACCAGGCCAGACCTTTTCGTGCACGAACGGCCTCATACTCAAAGCCATATTCCCGATCGCACCACGCACCAAACGTCAGCGGCTCATTGGGCGAGGCCGAAATCGTCGCATGGCCCCATCCGGGAGGGACCAGTACCTTTTCACCCGGCCCCGCGAGTACCGCAAAACAACGTCCCGGATCGTCGTCCACATACTCCTGCATGTAGATAATCGCTTTACCCTGCCAGATTTCGTACAGCTCAGGGGGCGACCATCCGCTGTGCTGGCTAATACGGTGAACATGTCCCTGGCTGCGGACCGGCTCATCGCCAAGCGTGCCTGCCGCGTAGGTGACCACACCAAAAAGCAGCATGCGTTTTTCGAGCTCCGGCCTGTCCGCCAGACGCGCCACGTCCATCGCGATGGCATACACCTGTTCAGGCCCTTCGCAGTCCGGATTGCGCAGCGACGGGCGGATCTGATCCAGCGTTCTGATCTCCGGCATCGGCCCGGTAACATCCTCTCCGTAGCAAAAACCGAGCGGCTGACGGGTGATGGTCATATCAAGGCCATAGTTAGCCATGGCGCACCTCGTAACCTTCCCCAGAGGCAAAGATCCGCAGGGTGAAGCCCTCTGCCAGCGCCGCATAGTCGTGTCCCGCAATGCTCGGCCAGACGGCAAGGGAGGATAGCGTCTCGTTGCCAGTGTTAATCAAACGATGCGCTGTAAAAGGAGGAATAATATGCACGGAGCCAGCCGTCACCTGCTCAAGCCGCGCGTCGCCCGCCTCCGTTTGCAGCAGCAACAAGCCACATCCGCGCAGGCCAAAATAGACCTCGCCCTGTTCGCGGCGCTGATGAAAATGACCGCGAGTCATAAAGAACTCATCGCCCACGTTACCCGCACGCAGGTGAGTTACCCCAACGAAGAGTGCCCCTTCCCCTACGGGCGAGCCCAGTACGTCTACGTCATACACACTTTTTTGAGGATTGCCGCACTTCCACGCCTCGCCGTCTGCGAAGATCCCAGGAAGATCCGCAAGACGAGTCGTTTTGCGGATAAGCGGCCCGCCGGCTAGCGCGCCGGTAGCCCACGTCAACTGAGGTGGC
>AGFS01089161.1_pt1 | contig 10874 bp, 10 predicted proteins | sample 305828 | NCBI WGS metagenome assembly AGFS01 (sample SAMN02954281, study PRJNA62041) | ant fungus garden metagenome | biome: terrestrial; feature: Atta colombica fungus garden; material: fungus garden; isolation source: Atta colombica fungus garden top | host: Atta colombica | place: Panama: Gamboa...
CTTGACAGATTGCAGGATTCGTCCTGTAATCAATAACAAAGGGCGGCTACGGCCGCCCTTGTTTAATGAGCTATCAAGCTAATTGGTTTGAAAGGAACCGGAGGAATCATGACCAAGTCAGAATTGATTGAAAGACTTGCCAGTCAGCAGCCGCATGTCCCGGCAAAAGCCGTGGAAGATGCTGTAAAAGAGATGCTGGAGCATATGGCCACCACTCTTGCCCAGGGCGAGCGCATTGAAATCCGCGGTTTCGGTAGTTTTTCTTTGCACTATCGTGCTCCACGCACCGGGCGTAACCCGAAGACTGGCGATAAAGTCGAGCTGGAAGGTAAATACGTTCCACACTTTAAGCCGGGTAAAGAACTGCGCGATCGCGCCAATATTTACGGCAACTGAGTCTTTGACTTGGTTATCAAAAGAAAAGCACCTGCGGGTGCTTTTTTTTGTGTCCGGCGTTCTGGACTGGAAGCCATCTCGCAGTTGAGATTGGCCGTTGCTGTAAGCGGCTATATTTCTGCCAGCGCTTCTCGTAAAACCGTTCTTTTCACTCTGACATTTCACGGCTCAACCCTCACACTTCCCAAAAAAGGGAGGTCTAATGAGTATTGCTGCCGTAAGCGTTTGTCTGATTTTATCCATCATCCCGTTGCTGTGGCTGCCGTCTCTGCCTGATATGCCGACGATATGGACTCTGATCTCGCTCGCCTTTGTGCTGACATTTTTCCCCTTCCGCAGGTTGCGCTACGTGCAGCTGGGCCTACTTTTTTTCGCCTGGGGAATACTGGCCGCGCGGGAGGTGATCTGGCCAACGGAGCACCTTACCAAAGGGCCGCAGCATGTTGAGGTGGTCATCACCGAGACCGATGGCGCAACCACGCACAAAGGACGCATTGTCAGCCTTGACCACGCTTCGTGGATCGGTAAAACCGGGATCGTCCTCTACGGCAACTACCTGCCGCAGCCAGCCTGCGCCGGGCAGCGTTGGGCAATGACGGTACGCCTGCGGGCGGTGCACGGTCAGCTAAACGACGGCGGCTACGATTCGCAGCGCGCGGCGCTGGCGCAGCACCAGCCCCTGACGGGGCGCTTTACACATGCAGAAGCCATCGATGCGTCCTGTAGCCTTCGCTCGAAGTATCTTAGTTCGCTGACGTCAACGCTTTCGCCTTACCCGTGGGGGAGCGTCATATTGGGGCTAGGGATGGGTGAGCGCCTGGCCGTCTCAGCTGACGTAAAAAAACTGATGCGTGAAACGGGAACGCTTCATCTGATGGCGATATCAGGGCTGCATATCGCGCTTGCGGCATCCATCGTGTGGCTGCTTGCGCGAGGGTTACAGTTTCTGCTTCCGTGTCGCTGGATCGACTGGCGGCTGCCGCTTATCGCCGGCACCGTTTTTGCCCTCTTTTACGCCTGGCTGACCGGGTTACAGCCCCCGGCGCTTCGCACGGCGGTTGGGCTAATCGTGCTTGCGCTATTAAGGATGAGCGGCAGGCAGTGGTCTCCCTGGCAGGTCTGGTCATGCTGCGTGGCGGCGATACTGTTCGTCGATCCGCTGGCGATCCTCTCTCAAAGCCTGATGCTTTCCGCTTTCGCGGTGGCCGCCCTGATATTCTGGTATCAATGGCTACCGCTCCCGGCCTGGCGTTTACCTCGAGTCGTAAAACCGGTGATAAACCTGCTGCATTTACAGCTGGGCATGCTGTGCCTGCTGTTGCCCCTGCAGGTCTCTCTCTTTCATGGCATCAGCCTTTCTTCGCTGGTGGCTAATCTCTTTGCGGTCCCGCTGGTGACGTTTATCTCGGTGCCGCTGATTTTGGCCGGCATGCTGCTGCATCTTTTTCCACTGGTGACCCTCGAACTGGCAGTCTGGTGGGCGGCTGATAAATCTCTGGCCGTTCTGTTCTGGCTCTTGCAGCAGCTGCCAAACGGCTGGGTGAACGTAGACGAGCGCTGGCAGTTGCTCGCCGTTGCGCCATGGCTGCTGGTGATGGGATGGCGTTTGCGTTCATGGCATGCCGTTCCTGCCCTTAGCCTCGCGCTGAGCGCCGTGCTCCTGTTCCCGCTTTGGCGAGAGAAGAAGAATGACAGCTGGACGCTACACATGCTTGACGTAGGGCAGGGGCTTGCGATGGTCATCGAGCGAAACGGGCAGGCGATACTTTACGATACGGGGCTTGCGTGGCCGGGCGGGGACAGCGCGCAGCAAATTATTATTCCCTGGCTGCGCTGGCATCGCTTAACGCCGGAAGGGGTCATCGTGAGTCACGAACATGCCGATCATATCGGCGGGCTGGCATCGCTGCGCGCCGCCTGGCCAGCGATGTGGATTAAAAGCCCGCTGAAGAGAGCCGGGCATCAGCCCTGCTTTCGCGGCGAGCGCTGGGAGTGGCAAGGCCTGACATTCACGGTGCACTGGCCTCCGGCGGAATATCGACAGCAGGGGAACAACCGCTCATGCGTGGTAAAGGTCGACGACGGGCGGCACAGCGTGCTACTGACTGGCGATATTGAAGCGCAGGCTGAACGGGCGATGCTAAGCCACCATTGGCAATATCTTACGTCTACACTTATCCAGGTGCCGCACCATGGCAGCAATACCTCTTCTTCGCCGCCGCTGATTCAGCGCGCTGGCGGTAGCCTGGCGCTGGCTTCCGCAGCGCGATATAACGCCTGGCGATTTCCGTCATCACGCGTCGTGAAACGCTATAAAAAGGAGGGCTACGCATGGTTCGATACGCCACAGAGTGGGCAAATCTCGGTGACGTTTTCGCGACAGGGCGGGCAAATTCGCCGCTTACGCGATCAATTTTTACCGCGTTGGTATCATCAGTGGTTTGGCGCGCCCGTCGATAACGGGTAGAATATGCGGCTATTTCAACAAATGCTGGTTTTTTGAATGCATAACGACAAAGATCTCTCCACGTGGCAAACGTTCCGCCGACTCTGGCCGATGATTGCACCTTTTAAAGCAGGCTTGATCGTGGCGGGCGTAGCGTTAATCCTCAACGCAGCCAGCGATACGTTTATGTTATCGCTTCTTAAACCGTTACTTGATGACGGTTTTGGTAAAACGGATCGCTCAGTGCTGCTTTGGATGCCTCTGGTGGTTATTGGACTGATGATCCTGCGCGGTATCACCAGCTATATCTCCAGCTACTGCATCTCCTGGGTGTCGGGAAAAGTGGTCATGACCATGCGTCGTCGGCTGTTTAGCCACATGATGGGCATGCCGGTTGCGTTCTTTGACAAGCAGTCCACCGGGACGCTGCTGTCGCGCATTACCTATGATTCAGAGCAGGTCGCGTCGTCGTCGTCCAGCGCGTTGATTACCGTGGTGCGCGAAGGCGCCTCGATCATCGGCCTGTTTATCATGATGTTCTACTACAGCTGGCAGCTGTCGATTATCCTTATCGTGTTAGCGCCAATTGTCTCTATCGCGATCCGCGTGGTGTCTAAACGTTTCCGCAATATCAGTAAGAATATGCAGAACACGATGGGACAGGTGACGACCAGCGCCGAGCAGATGCTGAAAGGGCATAAAGAAGTGCTTATTTTCGGCGGCCAGGAGGTTGAGACCTCGCGCTTTGATAAGGTCAGCAACAAAATGCGCCTGCAGGGCATGAAGATGGTTTCGGCGTCTTCAATCTCCGACCCGATCATCCAGCTGATTGCCTCTCTGGCGCTGGCGTTCGTGCTCTACGCCGCCAGCTTCCCGAGCGTCATGGAAACTCTCACTGCGGGTACCATTACCGTCGTCTTCTCATCGATGATTGCGCTTATGCGTCCGCTGAAATCCCTGACCAACGTCAACGCGCAGTTTCAGCGCGGGATGGCGGCGTGCCAGACGCTGTTCAGCATTCTGGACTCCGAGCAGGAAAAAGACGAAGGCAAGCGCGAGATTACGCGTGCGAAAGGGGATCTTGAGTTCCGCAACGTAACCTTCACCTATCCTGGCCGCGAAGCGCCGGCGCTGCGCAAGATTGACCTCGCCATTCCCGCGGGTAAAACCGTTGCGCTGGTGGGGCGCTCGGGTTCCGGTAAATCAACGATTGCCAGCCTGATCACGCGTTTCTACGATATCGACGAAGGCGAAATTCTGCTGGATGGACACGACCTGCGGGAATATACCCTGCAGTCGCTGCGTAACCAGGTTGCGCTGGTCTCTCAGAACGTGCACCTGTTTAACGATACGGTTGCCAACAACATCGCCTACGCGCGTACGGAAGAGTACAGCCGCGAGCAGATCGAGAATGCCGCCCGCATGGCCTACGCAATGGACTTTATCAACAAAATGGATAATGGCCTGGACACGGTCATTGGCGAGAACGGCGTGCTGCTCTCCGGCGGTCAGCGCCAGCGTATCGCCATTGCCCGCGCGCTGCTTCGCGATAGCCCGATTCTCATTCTTGATGAAGCCACCTCGGCGCTGGATACCGAATCCGAACGCGCCATTCAGTCCGCGCTGGACGAGCTGCAAAAGAACCGCACGTCGCTGGTGATTGCGCACCGTTTGTCCACTATCGAACAGGCGGATGAAATCGTTGTGGTTGAAGATGGCGTGATTGTCGAACGCGGAAGCCACGCGGACCTGCTGGCCCATCGCGGCGTCTACGCTCAGCTTCACAAGATGCAGTTCGGCGAATGATTGCACGCATCTGGGCAGGGGAGTCTCCTCTGTGGCTGCTGCTGTTGCCGCTCTCCTGGCTGTATGGCCTGGTGAGCGGCGCCATTCGGCTGCTTTACCGTCTGGGGCTGAAACGCGCCTGGCGCGCGCCGGTGCCCGTAGTGGTAGTGGGCAACCTCACGGCGGGTGGCAACGGTAAAACGCCGGTTGTTATCTGGCTGGTCGAGCAGCTCCAGAAGCAGGGGATCCGCCCAGGCGTGGTGTCGCGTGGCTACGGGGGCAAAGCGGCATGCTATCCGCTGCTGTTGACCCCGCAAACTACCCCTGACGAAGCCGGGGACGAGCCGGTGCTGATTTATCAGCGCACGGGAGCGCCGGTAGCGGTCTCGCCGGTACGCAGCGAGGCCGTTCAGGCGCTTTTGGTCGAACACGCCGTGCAAATCATTATCACTGATGATGGCCTGCAGCATTACGCGCTGGCGCGGGATAAAGAAATCGTGGTCATTGACGGCGTGCGCCGCTTTGGCAACGGCTGGTGGTTACCCGCCGGCCCGATGCGCGAGCGGGCGTCACGCCTGAAAACCGTTGATGCGGTAATCGTAAACGGCGGCGTGGCAAAGCCAAACGAGATCGCCATGCTGCTGCGGCCAGGACGAGCGGTGAACCTGCTCACCGGCGAGCGTCGGGAGATCTCTCAGCTGCCGTCCCTGGTGGCGATGGCCGGAATAGGCCATCCACCGCGTTTCTTTACGACGCTTGAGCAGTGCGGTGCCAGCCTTGAAAAACGCATTCCGTTGGCGGATCATCAGGCGCTGACGCCGGAACAGGTCAATGGATTTACGGCACCCGGCCAGACGTTGATCATGACCGAAAAAGACGCGGTAAAATGTCGCGCCTTCGCACAATCACACTGGTGGTATCTGCCGGTTGACGCTGACCTCAGCGGCGAGCAGCCGGAACAACTGCTCAACGAACTGATAGCGCTGGTGCACTAACGGCATATGCGGTTCTGACGGCGCTTTGACTGACAGGAAAACGCATGTCTATACCGCAACTCTCTCTCCAGGCCGCGCGTCATTTGCACCTTGCTGCGCAGGGGCTGCTTCAAAAGCCCCGCAGACGCGCAAAACCTACCGATATTCTCCCGACCATCCAGCGTATGTCGCTGCTGCAAATCGACACCATTAATATCGTCGCTCGCAGCCCCTATCTGGTGCTGTTTAGCCGCCTGGGCGATTACTCGCCGCAGTGGCTGGATAACGCGCTCAGCAAGGGCGAGCTTATGGAGTACTGGGCACATGAAGCCTGCTTCCTACCGCGCAGCGATTTCGCGCTTGTTCGCCACCGCATGCTCTCGCCGGACAAGATGGGCTGGAAGTATCGCCAGGAGTGGATGCACGAGCACGCCGCTGAAATTGACCAGCTTATCGCCCACATTGAGGAAAACGGTCCGGTGCGCTCCGCTGACTTTGAGCATTCGCGAAAGGGGAGCAGCGGATGGTGGGAATGGAAGCCGCACAAGCGCCATCTTGAGGGTTTATTTACCTCTGGCAAGGTGATGGTGGTCGAGCGGCGTAACTTTCAGCGCGTCTACGACCTCACGCATCGCGTTATGCCGCACTGGGACGATCGGCTGCACCTGCTGACCCAGCCAGCGGCAGAAGCCCTCATGCTGGAGAACAGCGCCCGGAGTCTGGGCATTTTTCGCCCGCAGTGGCTGGCGGATTACTATCGCCTGCGTCAGCCTGCGCTCGGGCCGCTGCTGGACGCGTGGCAGCGCGAGCACAAGGCGATGCCCGTGATGGTGGAGACGTTGGGTGAAATGTGGCTGCACGCGGATCTGTTTCCACTGCTGCCGCAGGCTGAAGCGGGAAAACTTCAGGCTACCCACAGCGCGGTGCTATCGCCGTTCGATCCGGTGGTCTGGGACAGAAAGCGCGCCGAACAGCTGTTTGATTTCACCTACCGGCTGGAGTGCTATACCCCTGCGCCAAAGCGTCAGTACGGCTATTTTGTGCTGCCTCTGCTGCATAAGGGCCGCCTCGTTGGGCGTATGGATGCCAAGATGCACCGTAAAACGGGCGTGCTCGAAGTTATCGCACTCTGGCTTGAGGAGGGGGTAAAAGTGACCGCGACGCTGGAGAAAGGGTTGTTCAGCGCAATAAGCGAATTTGCACGCTGGCAGGGGGCTCGTGAGGTCACGCTGTCGCGCCTGCCCGAAGGGCTATTCACCACCTGCCTGAGTGGCTGGGAAACAGGCACTGCCTGAAAAAAGAATGTGGTAAGCTTTAGCGATTACCCATACGGAGGAACTATGGATCACCGTTTACTTGAAATTATTGCCTGCCCGGTGTGCAACGGCAAACTCTACTACAGCCAGGACAAACAGGAGCTGATTTGCAAGCTCGACAGCCAGGCATTCCCGCTGCGCGACGGTATTCCGGTCCTGCTGGAAAACGAAGCCCGCTCCCTGGCCGCAGAAGAGAGCAAGCCATGAGTTTTGTCGTTATTATTCCTGCGCGCTATGCGTCTACCCGCCTGCCGGGCAAGCCGCTGGTGGACATTAACGGCAAGCCGATGATTGTGCATGTGCTTGAGCGCGCGCGCGAATCGGGTGCCGATCGCGTTATCGTTGCCACCGATCATCCGGATGTGGCGCGCGCGGTGGAAGCGGCGGGCGGTGAGGTGTGCATGACCCGCGCCGATCACCAGTCCGGCACGGAACGTCTGGCTGAGGTCGTCGAAAAATGTGGATTTAGCGACGATACGGTCATTGTTAACGTGCAGGGCGATGAGCCGATGATCCCGGCGGTTATCATTCGCCAGGTGGCAGAGAATCTGTCCCAGCGTCAGGTTGGAATGGCCACGCTCGCGGTGCCTATTCATCACGTTGAAGAAGCTTTTAATCCTAATGCGGTGAAGGTGGTCATGGACGCAGAGGGCTACGCGCTCTACTTCTCCCGCGCCACCATTCCGTGGGATCGCGATCGCTTTGCCGCGTCAAAAGAGGCGATTGGCGATACCTTCCTGCGCCACCTGGGGATCTACGGCTATCGCGCGGGCTTTATTCGCCGCTACGTGACCTGGGCTCCCAGCCCGCTTGAACATATCGAAATGCTCGAGCAGCTCCGCGTGCTGTGGTACGGCGAAAAAATCCACGTGGCGGTCGCCCAGCAGGTCCCGGGTACCGGCGTGGACACGCCTGAAGACCTTGAGCGCGTGCGCGCCGAAATGCGTTAATCTTGCTGCTATCCCCTGTTCAGGGGGATAGCTACCCTCCAGACCCTTTTCTTTCCCCTATTTGATCGCTTCAGGGTGACATCTGCCCTTAGCACGCTCATTATAAAAGCAGTAGTCTTCATGGGGGTAATCTCATATGGAACAGCTGCGTGCTGAACTCAGCCATCTGCTTGGCGAAAAATTGAGCCGGGTCGAGTGTGTGAATGAAAAAGCCGATACCGCGCTTTGGGCGCTGTACGACAGTCAGGGAAATCCAATGCCGCTGCTGGCGAGGAGCTTTACATCGCCGGGCGTGGCCAGGCAGCTCGCCTGGAAAATGTCGATGCTGGCGCGCGAAGGAACGGTGCGCATGCCCACGGTCTACGGCGTAATGACGCATGAGGAGCATCCCGGGCCAGACGTCCTGCTTATTGAGCGATTGCGCGGCGTGCCCGTCGAGGCGCCGGCGCGGACGCCGGAACGCTGGGAGCAGCTTAAGGATCAGATCGTCGAGGCGCTGCTGGCCTGGCACCGTCAGGACAGCCGCGGGCTGGTGGGGGCCGTCGACAGCACCCAGGAAAACCTGTGGCCGCTCTGGTATCGCCAGCGGGTCGAGGTACTGTGGGGAACGCTCAACCAGTTCAGCAATACTGGCTTAACGATGCAGGACAAACGCATTTTGTTCCGAACCCGGGAGTGCCTGCCCGCGCTGTTTGAAGGCTTTAACGACAACTGCGTGCTGGTGCATGGCAACTTCACGCTGCGCAGCATGCTGAAGGACTCGCGCAGCGACCAGCTTCTGGCGATGGTGGGGCCGGGCATTATGCTCTGGGCTCCGCGCGAGTATGAGCTTTTCAGGCTGAGCGACAGCGGCTTAGCCGAAGGGCTGCTGTGGCACTACCTACAGCGCGCCCCCGTGGCGGAGGCCTTTCTCTGGCGGCGCTGGCTCTATCTTTTGTGGGATGAAGTGGCGCAGCTGGTCAACACCGGACGATTCAACCGCGCCAACTTCGATCTGGCGACCAAATCACTCCTGCCGTGGCTCGCCGGATGAGCCTTTCAGCCACTGCCAGAGGCGCCCCAGCGTCTCGTAGCCCACGCGATCGCTGTGCATCAGCCACGTCGGGGACGGGATCGCCCGTTCCCACGGATTCAGCGGCGCGCTAACTGCCAGCTGGTTGGCCGGGGCGGGGAGCGGGTGCAGCCCCTGGTTCTTAAAGAAAATCATCGCTCTTGGCAGGTGCGATGCGGACGTAACCAGCAGGAAAGGCGCGTCGCCTATCGCCTGTTTCACCGCCGCCGCTTCCTCTTCCGTATCTTTCGGGCTCTCCAGCGTGATAATGGCCGAGCGCGGCACGCCGAGCGACTCGGCAACGCGGGCTCCCGCCTCGGCGGTGCTCACCGGATTCGTTTTTGCCGCCGCGCCGGTGAAGATTATTTTCGATCCCGGATTTGCCAGCCACAGGCGGATGCCCTCGTTCAGGCGCGGCAGGCTGTTATTGATCAGATTCGAACTCGGCGCCCAGTTTGGGTCCCAGGTGTAGCCTCCGCCCAGCACCACGATGTAGTCCACCTTCTGCTTTCCCTGCCAGGTGGGGTAGGTATCTTCAACGGGGCGCAGCAGCCCGTCGGCGACCGGCTGCAGGCTCAGCAGCAGCAGCGCCAGCCAGCCGAAGGTGATGATTGATTTTCCGCTTTTCTGAAAGCGGCTAAACCAGACCAGCCCAAGGCCGAGCGCGATAAGCAGCAACAGCAGCGGAAGCGGCAGCATCATGCCGCCAACATATTTTTTTAGGGTAAAAAGCATCCTTTTTGGTTCCTTTTTTAACCATACAGCAGGCGATTAGTCGTGATATTACACCAGACAGGTTCATTCTCCGCTCGGGTATGACAAAATAGCGGTTTTGCTGTTAGCGAGTGGAACTCTCCCAATGCGGGATCGCAATTTTGATGACATCGCGGAAAAGTTTTCGCGCAACATTTATGGCACAACCAAAGGGCAGCTGCGCCAGACGATCCTCTGGCAGGATCTGGACAACATCCTCGCGGATTTTGGCGGCCAGACGTTGCGCGTGCTGGATGCGGGCGGCGGCGAGGGCCAGACGGCCATAAAGATGGCGCAGCGCGGCCATCACGTCACGCTTTGCGATCTTTCTGCTGAAATGGTCGCACGCGCGACGCGTGCAGCAGAAGAGAAAGGTGTGAGCGACAACATGCATTTTATACAATGCGCCGCTCAGGACATTGCACAGCATTTGGAAACCCAGGCCGATCTGATATTGTTTCATGCGGTGCTGGAGTGGGTTGCCGATCCGCAAAGCGTGTTGCAGGCGCTGTGGTCGATGCTGCGTCCCGGCGGCACGCTGTCATTGATGTTCTACAATGCAAACGGCTTTCTGATGCACAACATGGTTGCGGGTAATTTCGACTATGTTCAGGTCGGGATGCCGAAAAAGAAAAAGCGCACGCTTTCGCCGGACTATCCGCGCGATCCTCAGCAGGTCTACGGCTGGCTTGAAGCGATCGGCTGGGAGATCACCGGCAAGACGGGCGTGAGGGTGTTTCATGATTATCTGCGTGAAAAACACAAACAGCGTGACTGTTTTGACACCTTAACAGAATTAGAAACGCGGTATTGCCGCCAGGAGCCCTTTATCAGCCTTGGCCGTTATATACATGTCACTGCTCGCAAACCGCAGATGCAAGGATAACCTATGAGTGAATTTTCCCAGACAGTCCCCGAACTGGTTGCCTGGGCCAGGAAAAATGATTTCTCCATCTCGCTGCCGGTCGACAGGCTCTCATTCCTGCTGGCGGTAGCCACGCTGAACGGCGAACGTCTGGATGGAGAAATGAGCGAGGGTGAACTGGTGGACGCGTTCCGCCACGTCAGTGATGCGTTTGAGCAAACCAGCGAAACCATTAGCGTGCGTGCCAACAACGCGATCAACGATATGGTGCGTCAACGTCTGCTGAACCGCTTTACCAGCGAGCAGGCGGAAGGAAACGCCATCTATCGCCTGACGCC
>AGFS01115783.1_pt1 | contig 10860 bp, 9 predicted proteins | sample 305828 | NCBI WGS metagenome assembly AGFS01 (sample SAMN02954281, study PRJNA62041) | ant fungus garden metagenome | biome: terrestrial; feature: Atta colombica fungus garden; material: fungus garden; isolation source: Atta colombica fungus garden top | host: Atta colombica | place: Panama: Gamboa ...
GAAATGAAAAGATTGCTATTGTTATTGCAATGGGGACCGTATTCGCCGCCACCGGCGCACAGGCAGCCGGTAATGGTACAATTAACTTCACCGGCAAAGTCGTTGCACAGACTTGTGATGCTGCGGTAAATGGCGGAACTAACCCATCCTCCGTGACGCTGCCTACAGTTCAGGCAAATGTTCTTGGCACTGCTGGTAATACCGCTGGACAGACAAGCTTCAATATTGCTCTGACGGGTTGTTCAGCTACAACAATTACAGGTGCTACTGCTGTTAAAGCCTATTTTGAGAAAGGTGCTACAGTTAACGCCGACGGTCGCCTGACTAACCAGACTACTACTGGTGGCGCGTCAAATGTTGTTCTTGAGCTGGTAGATGGCAACGACAACTCTGCAATTAAAGCGGGTGACATTGCTCAAAATACCGGAAACTTCGTAACGATTACTGGCGGCAAAGCAACTCTGCCATACTCCGTTCGTTACTATGCTACCGGTGCGGCAACTGCTGGTACTGTGACCTCTAACGTAGCTTACACTCTGATTTACCAATAATTTTCAGGAGGTTAGAGCCTTCGAGATTGTAAATCATTAATTTATAGCAAAGGCAATCAGTAATCATATTGATTGCCTTTCAACACAACTTTAAATCACACGGTTACAAAAAAATTATAACATTTCCTGACTAGGGTTTTATTACTATGTTTCTTTTACGCCATATCCCGACAGCTGCGTTTATCACTGCAACGTTATCCATACCGGCAATTGCCAGCGTTCAATTAGGTTCAACGCGTGTTATTTATCATTCAGATGATAAGAACGTAAGTGTTCAGGTTAACAATCCCGGAAAAGAGCCTGTCCTGCTGCAAAGCTGGATCGATGACGGAGATACTCAATTAAGCCCTGAAAAAATTAACGTACCTTTCGTCCTTACTCCTCCACTCACACGTGTAAATCAGGGCGAAGGCCAGACATTACGGCTTGCGTATATTGGTACAAATCTCCCTGTCAATCGTGAAAGCATTTACTGGCTGAATGTCCTTGAAATTCCTCCGGTTGCCGGTAAAAACAGCAACAATATTCAAGTTGCATTTCGCTCACGCATAAAAATATTTTATCGCCCAGCACCTCTTACTGACAAGGGTGCTCAAGAAGCCCCTGCGCAGCTAAAATGGAATGTTCAGGGTGATCGTATAACGATCGCAAACCCAACCCCCTATTACGTATCTATTCTTGAAATTGCAGCCACAGTAAATGGCAAGGAATTTTCTATACCTGCTGATATGGTAGCACCTCATAGTAAAGAATCATTTGTAGTACCCACGACAATTAAACTGAACTCAGGCACCAAAATTAGCGTAAACACGATGAATGATTATGGTGCTGTTGTTACACAAGATATTCAACAGTAATAAAACAGGTAATCGTCATGCGTACTTTCACTCCTTCTGTGCTTACACTGGCCGAAAGACCATTGGTCTTGAAGACTTTTATTTATTTTCTTTGTCCGGCGTTGGTTTCACTCAATGTTCATGCAGCTGAAGATAGCACATCAGAGAATGTTGAGTTTAATACGTCATTCCTGAATACTGGTTTTTCGAAAGATATTGATTTAAAAAATTTCAGCAAGGGAAGTGGAATTTTACCGGGAAAATACCTCGTTGACGTCTATCAGAATAATGAATTAGTCACATCCGGTACTGTAACGTTTATAAAACAAGCTAACGGCATGGTTGAGCCTTGCCTGTCTTCTGATGTGCTTGCACATCTTAACGTTATGTCAACTGCTCTGAAAAATAGTGAACGCTTATCTACAGATAGCTGTGTTGCCTATCATGAGGTTATTCCTTCTGCACATGTGAAGTTTGATGGTGCTCGTCAGGCTCTCATGATAAGCATTCCTCAGCAAGATATGCAAAAAACCGCTCGCGGTGCAGTGTCACCTGTTTTATGGCAGTATGGTAGCACTGCGGCATTTTTATCCTATAACGCGAATGCATACCAGGCAAGAACAGGCAACAATACATTTGACTCCCAGTATCTCAGCCTGAACTCAGGTATTAATATTGGTGGATGGTATTTCCGTCATAATGGTTCCCTGACTCAACAGACTGATTCTAAGAGCCGCTATCAAAGCCTTAACACTTATGTTCAGCACGACCTTACTCCGATTAAAGGTCGGCTGGTTGTAGGTCAGTCTAATACTTCTGGGCGCCAGTTTGACACCGTTCCCTACGCCGGAGTTTCCGTGTTTAGTGACGACCAGATGCTTCCGGAATCTCAACGAGGCTATGCACCTGAAGTTCGTGGCATTGCACGCAGTAATGCTCGCGTAACTGTTCGTCAGGGGGGAAACGTTATCTATGAAACGAGCGTTCCGGCAGGCGCATTTGTCATAAACGATCTTTATCCTACTGGCTATGGCGGAGATCTTCAGGTCACTGTACGCGAATCTGACGGAAGCGAAAGCTCATTTCTCGTTCCCTATGCTTCTGTAACCGATTTATTGCGCCCGGGCGCACATCGCTATGAAGCTGTCGCCGGTAGATACCGTGCTCCGGAAGGGCAAAAAGATAAGCCTTTCTATCAGGGGACCTGGCAGCAAGGTATTACAAACTCGCTCTCGCTCTACACTGGTTTCCAGTTGAGTGATGGATATCAGAGCTATCAGCTAGGAAGTGCTGTCTCGACACCTCTTGGCGCACTGGCTCTGGATGTGACACAGGCAACAACCAAAACTGTCAATGACACTTTGACAGGGCAAAGTTATAAGGTGTCTTATAATAAGCTCATTTCGGATACAAACAGTAATATTGCACTAGCAGCCTATCGATTCTCGACGAGAAATTATCTCGATTTCACTCAGGCCGTGCAGTACCAGAATTATCAGAATAATTCACCGGTTTATTCTGGGCTGTTGTACCGTGCAAAAAATCGATACAGCGTGACCCTTAGCCAGGGGCTGGCAGAGGGTTGGGGTAGCGTTTATGCCAGTGGTATTGCGCAAAACTACTGGAACCGTTCAGAAAGCGATGTGCAGTATCAACTGGGTTATTCGAACCGCTGGAACTCTTTGACCTATTCCCTTACGGCGAGCAGAAGTCGATCTATTGAAGGTTCGATGGATACGAGTTGGCTGTTATCATTGAGTGTTCCTCTTGGTGAATCACGTCCAGTGACGTTCAGCACCAGTATTAAACGTGATTATGCGGGTAATATCGGCGAGCAAGCGTCGTTGTCCGGCACTGCCGGACAACAACAGCAACTTAGCTGGAATGTTTCAGGCTCCCACGACCGTCTGAGCGGTAGTACAGGAGGCGTAGGTGGACAGTATATTTCACCATGGACAACAGCAAATGCAGCTGCCTCCTTCGGACAAAATTCGCAAACATACTCTGCAGGCATTATGGGGGCTATCGTTGCACATCCCCACGGCGTCACATTGACGCCTTATACAGGAGATACGTGGGTTGTAGCCCATGCTCCTGGCGCATCGGGTGCCGATGTCACAAACTATCCGGGAATAAAAATTGATCGCTGGGGTAATGCAGCAATCCCTTCTCCACAAACCTATCAGAGAAACAATGTGGGTATAGATCCCAATGGACTTTCTGATGATATAGAACTTGAGGGAACAACTAAAAGCGTTGTGCCTCGTTCTGGCTCTGTTGTTATTGCAGAGTTTGAATCGAAGAAAGGTGAAGCTCTATTAATGGTACCAGCTCCCGGAACAACAGGATTACCATTTGGCACTAATGTGACTGACTCACAAGGCAACAGCCTTGGATTAACAGGCCAGGGTGGGATGCTGTACGCGAGAGTGGAAGACATTTCAGGAAAACTTTATGCAACAGTGTTAAAACAAGGGAAATCGGAAACTTGTATTATTCCTTATAAATTAGAAATTCAAAAAAATAAATTTTACAAGACTGTATACACATGCAATTAGACTATGGCATAAAATCATATCTGTCTGATAAATAAGTAACTCTTAGAAGGGGTTGCTTGACTGAGGTTGACAATAATGAATTCCACTTACAAATTATGTAATGTTAATGAAAAAAAATTGAAGATTTCATCATTTCAAAAATTATATATTTACACACATCAGCCTTAAGACGAATAATATTTTTATTCCTCATCATCTCAGCGCTATCAGTTAAAAGCTATGCTGCCTGTAACACAGATAATGCATTCACTGCAAATCCTGTATTGCAAGGAGGTCAGTATGGCATTTTTAGTGCCGGGCAGGATATGTCAACAGGAACAGTACTGAGATTACAGAGGCTATTTGGCGTTCCGCAGGATATTTCCTGTAATACAGGTGCATATTTGAACTTCACTACGACGGGTGGAGATTTGTATGATTCCGGAACAAATAATATATACCAAACAGGTATCAATGGATTAGGTGTAAGATTTAAAGTTACTGGCCAACCCAACATTCTATATGGTTCTACCGATCGGTATTATCCTTCTGGCGCTAAAGTTCCTAATAGCATTCTTTCGGTAGACGTGGAGTTTATCGTTATGGGACCTTTAAGCCCTGGAGTCGTAAATTCAAATTCATTTCCAGTGCTGAGAGTAATGGCAAGTAGCAATGGCGAATATCAAATCGGACAGTTTACTTTTTCTGGTGGTTCATTCGTTGTACAACAACCAACCTGCACGACACCTGACTATACCTACGACTTGCTCACTGTAGGTCTGAGCAGTTTTACCGGAGACAGGAAAAATTCGCCATGGATAAATACCCCTATCAAATTGACAAACTGTCCAACATTCTATGGTAATAACTCTAATGGCAGCAGGACATTTACTAACAGCAATGGACTCAATCCGGAGGAATTAGGTACAAAACAGCCTGTAGTATTGAGCGTGTCGCTGAATCCGAATGCTGGAGTCATCGATTCACAAAAATGGTATTATTGGCCTTGATTCAAGCTCTACTGCAAAAGGTGTTGGAATTCAGATTGGTTATTCAGCTTCAGGTAGTGTATACACCCCTCAAAATCTGGGTTCAGTGGTGACAATGAACACTACAACCGGAGTTAACACTCCCGTTTACACTTTTCCTTTTGGCGCTAGAATAGTGAGAACCACAGGTGATCTGACCCCTGGGAATATTAGCTCAAGCATGACGTATACCGTTACATATAAGTGATAACCACCTAACGGTAATTATATTTCCCTCTTGTTATTGGATAAGAGGGAAATAGCGTATTTAGACCTAATGAAATTATACTCATCATTTGAAAGTAAAATTAATGAACATATGAAAATCAAATCTAAAAATACTTTAGCTAACTATAATAGTTAATTATTTATTCATGTAAATCTTATGCTAAATAAAAACTAAAGACTGGAAAGATTGAAACAATGATAGTGCCTGTATTAATTAAATACACACCCCTGACAAAAAGATGATTAATAAAGTCATTTTCCTTAAATGTAATTACATGGGAGATACAACTCAACAGTTAAAATGGTAATGCGATCCTCATCTAAATTTAATGTAAATGTAAATGTAGATGCTAGATTATAAATTGTATTTAATTGAAACATTATAGGATTTATCGTGATTAGTATAATGACATTTGCAATCTATAGTTTATTTATCAATATAAAAAACCTTCATGCATTGCTTATAAAAATTTCTGCCCCCACAAAAAATCAATCAATGCCATTTTTCTAAGCTTTTTCCTTGTTTTTTTCTCAGTAAGTGCGAATGCCGGTTGTGATACATCCAAAGCTTTTGTTGCTAATCCAGTATTACAGGGAGGACAATATGGTATATTTAGTGCCGGCCAAGATATGACACCAGGCACAGTGTTGCGCATGCAACGATTATTTGGTGTACCACAACTTCTTTCCTGCACAACTGGTTCTTATCTTACTTTTACTACTGACGGTGGGATGTTGTATAGCTCTGGTGCAGCAAATATATACCAGACTGGCGTTCAGGGGCTGGGGGTCCGCTTTAAAGTTACCGGATCACCTCAAAATATTTATGGAGCAGGCACGCAGTATACTCTTCCTGGTGATACTGCTTTGAATAACATACTTTCAGTAGATGTAGAGTTTATAATCATGGGGCCTCTTAGCCCTGGAGTTGTAAATTCCAGTGCTTTCCCAGTATTAAGAATAAACGTAACTGAGGGAAGCTCCACTTCTCAAATTGGACAGTTTAACTTTTCTGGGGGTTCATTTGTTGTGCAACAACCTACCTGCACAACTCCTGATTATATTTATGATTTACTTACTGTTGGTCTGAGCAGTTTCACTGGTGATCGGCAGATTACACCATGGATAAATACTCCGATAAAACTAACAAACTGCCCCACATTTTATGGAAATAACTCAAATGGCAGCAGAACATTCACTGACGTCAACGGCAGTAAGCCAGAAGAGCTGGGTGCGAAACAACCAGTAGTATTAAGCTTATCTCTCAGTCCAAATACAGGTATTATTGATTCCAAGAATGGTATCATTGGACTCGATTCAAACTCTACAGCAACTGGTATTGGGATTCAAATTGGCTATTCAACCTCAGGTGGCTTATATTCTCCTCAAAACTTAGCTTCAACAGTGACGCAGAATACTACCACTGGAACTAACACTCCGGTTTATACATTCCCTTTCGGAGCAAGAATGGTCAGAACAACAGGTGAGTTAACGGCTGGTAGTGTAAGCTCAAGCGCGACTTATACAGTTACCTATAAATAATAGTTTATTGAAACTTATCCTCCTCACATGCTGACATGTGAGGGGTATGTACTAATATTTACCATGCGACCCTGTGGAGAAAATTGAAGGGGTTGCTTTCATATTGAAGGCAATAAACGTTTATCTAAAAGGCAGACTAAATTATTAGATGTATCATTTGGATTAAACGGAGTACTTCATGCTCTAAAATATCTGATGCGATCAAAAGTAGAGATTTCTTATTTTAATACATCAAAAGTGGTATTTTGTTTCCAGTGTTGGAATGAATTCCAACCTTTTCTGTGAAAAAAAATGCCCCTGAACATAATCAGCACCTCCCGCAAAAGCGACTCTGGCACATTCAATTGTCTCAACACCTTCAACTATAACCCGGCATCCCTTTGATTTAATCAAATCTATTTGTTTATGTAATTCATTGTAATTTTTTTTGAGTAAAAAGAGATCGATCAATTTTAACAAAATTAATCACGCCCCCCCATAAATTATATAATCCCGCACTAAACCTTTCATTACAAAAGTCATCGAGCCAGATAAATTCTTCGAGACATGTATACCCTTCATTCCATAGCAAACTATGCAAATGGGTGATTTGTAGGGATGTTGATGCCTCATTAATCTCCACTCTTAAATAGGGTGTTGACAATATATCCTTAGCAAGGTAATGATAACCACAAAGCGCTCTAAAAGATTTATAATCAATATTAAGAGAGCAAAGAATGTTATTTTCTAAAAAGAAACCTGCATTTTTCCTGATCGCATCAACTTGTTCAATAAATATGGAGAGTTTATCTATTACTGACATCTTTGCAAAAAAAACTTCCCTGTCCTGAGAAGATTTAAGATGTGTAAAGCGGGTTAAAATCTCCACGGCGTAAAGTTCTCCGTTCTTACTATAGATTGGCTCAGCGATAAAGTGATGCACTTTATATACTCATTCAGATACAAGAAATCGATATTCGTGCACTTTAGATATCCAGCACAGTCGGTTAATTTGTAGGGTTTTCTTTGCGTTATTTATATGGGTTGCAATTGTTCTTTCTGAGACGTTCATTTTACGCGCAATGACAGTATTTCGTATTCCAGACATAATCTCGCTCAAAACACGATGTTGCTTGCTAGTTATTTTTTTTAAATGTTGCTCTTCGATTTCATCTCCATTTAGTGCATTGATGATTAAACATGGAGTGACTTTCCTGTTAAGGTACGTGATATTTACACCTGCAAATAACAACTTGATATTAAAACCAGAGAAAACAATCAATTTCTCAGGAAACAGGAAAGCAAGTTGCCTAACTAATGTTGTATGCATGACATTATTATAGTAGTTATCGATAATTACTTTTATCTTCTGATTGTATGCCATTCTTATTTGGGTTGTGGTTTTAAGGTGAATAACAAGTTCTTCAGGAAGGAGATGTTGAATTGCGTTCAGAAAGAAGGCATCCCTGGTGATGACTATAACCATGAAAAGCACCAATTGATAATAATGCTTACTTTACGAGCCAAGTCACACCTCAGCAATTAACGATAATGCCAATATGATGGACTCATGTGGAACTATAGGCTATGGTTAATAACGGTTATCAACTATTAGAATGTTAAATCAACGAAAACATAGTGGATATTCTTCTGTCGGTGCAGCTTGTACCGACGCAGCGAAAAGGTTAACTGATGGATGTAAAGAACTGGCTTGCCATGCAGAGTGACTCTGCCACTTCAGTATTTCACATGGGCAATTACTGCGATCAATGGAAAGCCTCTACTTTTCATACAGGAAAGCCCAGCTTTCATATCGTAATGAATGGTCATTGCTGGGTGCAAATCCATAATGAAAAAAAAAGAAAGAAGCTGAACGCTGGAGATATGGTTTTTTTCTTCACCAGTATACCGTTTTACATCACCTCTTCTGAGAAAACGCCAGTCAGCGAATTACCTGTTCGTGAAATGGTTTCGTTAACCGAAACGACAGAAGACAGTACGTCGCTAATCTGTGGCTTTCTGAATCCCCGGCAGCGTTCTCTTGAGCTTCTATTCGCATTGATGCCTGAATTCATTATTATAAATGAGCGTTGTCCAGCCTATGACCGTCTGAACTCGTTGCTACAACTTCTTCGTATGGAATGTATCGACGTTGATGACAAGTGTGAAATCAAGATCACCCGCCTGACAGATCTGTTACTGGTCTATCTTCTTGAAGAAGCTACCAAAAAACAGTCACTGGATATCAATCTGATCAAGCTTTCAGACAATGCGCGCTTTCTTGATCTCATTTTGACAATACATAACTCACCACAAAAATCATGGTCAGTTGATTCAATGGCCTTACACGTTCACATGAGTCGGTCAACCTTCATCAGAAAAACTGAAGAGTTAAGCGGGTACACTCCGAATGAAATGTTGACGCGCATAAGAATTAACGTAGCCCAAAAGCTCATACAGCGAGGGTGTCCGATTGAGCGCATTTCAGCTGACGTTGGCTATCATTCATCTGTTGGATTCTATAAAGCCTTCCGAAGAACGACAGGCTTTCCGCCAGGTCAATGGTCCTCTCAGCTTTAGAGAGTCAAGTTAACCTGTATCGCTTATGCAGGTTAACCATCGGTATCATGTGAAAAAAACATCCCTGTAAGTTTTGCAAAAAGCAACCGCTACACGCCTATAATGCAAAAACACCGGGATGTATTCAATTAACAGAAATATCAACAAAATCCAAAAAGTCAAACTATTGTAACATCTTCTTTTCCCGGAGTATTTCTTCGCCACAGTATACCAATGAGCCATTCAGCACCTCTTGTTCTGAAGGTACAAGATATGAATCATCCAATTGATTAATAATGATTTTATTATTCATGGCTCATCAGTTTATAAGGATGTTTATAAACCGGGTCAACGTATGATCCTGAGTCTGGAAAGACCAGGGAGCGTGACTTATGTTTATAAATGGGATGGGCAGGGAGAGACTGCCTCTAAGCAAGAATCATTCATCCTGTTTATAAACATAACCAAATCAGGCATCCTGTGAAGTAAAATCTTTTATTAAATCAACATCAGCACTTAGCTTACAACGAGGGTTTCTGCCATGAATATTGAGGTACCATTCTTTACCCTTCCTGATAACTGAAGCATCAAGGTAACCGGCGATCTGCAGATCTGTTATCGCTTTCTTTATCGTACGATTCTGTTGCGCATCCGCGGAAGTGAGCATCAGGCGTTTCTTGATCCTGTTAAAGGAAAGTGGCAACGGTTTTTGAGGGAGACTCTCAAGGAAAGTGTAAAGGGCCTGCGCTGACCCCTTGTTAGCCAGCCGCCTGAGAACAAACATTTGCAACAAAACCTGATTATCTATGCGGTAGAGCTCCCAGAGAGACTCATCTGCCTGTAACCTGATAATGTCGGCTTCAGTGTCATATTGCCCACGCTGCAATAACCCCGTCACTGTATGCTTACTTTTATTTTAGACGACAGACTGATTGTCGTGCCCCTTAACCGCGTAAGAGAATCAGCTATACGGTTGCGTAAAACGGTTGTCTTTTCCTTGTCAGGGTAACCAGCGAATGAGGCAAACTGACTGAAAGGGAGTTCAATCACGTTACTGCTTTCTCCATAACGGCTGAACGATACTATGATGGCAACCCATACTTTAAAGTCAGTTTCCATAGACAACCGTGGCCCTGATATCCGTATGTCTGAATACCCTTCCGCCTGTGCTATCTCAAGTTCGGCAAGCTCGGTTGATGCATCTATAGAGATGGTATCCATACTCATCCCTCTCCTTTTCAGTGTGGGCACAAATAATCCTAGCCGCATCAACGCGACAGGTTGCACAGTGCTCGCGGAAGTTGGGGTTAACTTTTTGCCTGACGGACTAACACTCAGTACATCAGTGAGATGCAGGACACTGTTTTTTCTCAGCATTTTCTAATTTATCCACAGAGTTGACGAGACATTCTTTTTCACAACCTTTACCCAGTGTGCATACATATTCTTTCCTGTGTATAAACATATCTATCCCGTTAGTAAACACTTTTTCCCGTTTATAAACATTTTTTCCCGTTTATAAACATCTAAACAGCCCTGAAACCCCTGCCAGTACAAAGGGCTTTTGGTCCTCCTGGATCTTTTAGGTACTATAAGGATC
>AGFS01012111.1_pt1 | contig 10848 bp, 12 predicted proteins | sample 305828 | NCBI WGS metagenome assembly AGFS01 (sample SAMN02954281, study PRJNA62041) | ant fungus garden metagenome | biome: terrestrial; feature: Atta colombica fungus garden; material: fungus garden; isolation source: Atta colombica fungus garden top | host: Atta colombica | place: Panama: Gamboa...
AAAAACGTGATACCAAACGCGCCAAACTGCTGCAATACGCAGAACGCGTTGGAACATCACCGAAGGTTCCGATGATGCGCGTATCGACGCCGCCATCGCCGCCACCCGCAATTTCTTCGAGCAAATGGGCGTACCGACTCATTTGTCCGATTACGGTCTGGACGGCAGCTCTATCCCGGCGCTGCTGAAAAAACTCGAAGAACACGGCATGACAAAACTGGGTGAAAATCAGGATATTACCCTCGAAGTAAGCCGTCGCATTTACGAAGCGGCACGTTAATCCCCACCCAAAGCCAGACCTAAGTCTTTAGCGTCTGGCTTTCGTTTTTGCATATTTCGACCAGAATTGATCTTACAAATCTTATCGGGCCCACTGTGCCGATAAGCAATAGAGAGAAAAGGAGAAATGCATGACACATCCAACCGTAATCAAACTCCAGGACGGCAACGTGATGCCGCAGCTGGGTCTCGGCGTGTGGAAAGCAAGCAACGAGGAGGTTGTCACCGCGATTCATAAAGCGCTGGAGGTCGGATATCGCTCGATTGATACCGCCACCGCCTACAAGAACGAAGATGGCGTGGGCCAGGCGCTGAAAAGCGCGGGCGTTCCGCGCGAAGAGCTGTTTATCACCACCAAACTGTGGAATGACGATCAAAAACGCCCGGCCGAGGCGCTACAGGAAAGCCTCGATAAACTACAGCTGGATTATCTCGATCTCTACCTGATGCACTGGCCGGTTCCCGCCATCGACCACTACGTGGACGCGTGGAAAGGAATGATTGAGCTGCAAAAACAAGGGCTGGTAAAAAGCATCGGCGTCTGCAACTTCCAGGTGAATCACCTGCAACGCATTATCGATGAAACCGGCGTCGCCCCGGTCATCAACCAGATTGAACTGCACCCATTGATGCAGCAGCGCCAGCTGCATGCGTGGAACGCGACGCACAAAATTCAAACCGAATCCTGGAGCCCGCTGGCTCAGGGCGGCGAAGGTGTATTCGATCAGAAAATCATTCGTGAACTGGCGGATAAATATGGCAAAACACCCGCGCAAATTGTGATTCGCTGGCACCTGGATAACGGCCTGGTCGTCATCCCGAAATCCGTCACGCCGGCGCGTATTGCCGCCAACTTCGACGTCTGGGATTTCCGTCTTGATAAAGACGAACTGGGCGAAATAGCCAAACTGGATAAAGGCAAGCGTCTTGGGCCCGATCCGGATCAGTTCGGCGGTTAATCTCTTTTTCCTGGCGTGGGAAACCGCGCCAGGTATTCCTCCCAATGAATTCATCCAATTAATAATTTATGCATCTTTTATTTATTAAAATTATTATTCCGTAATTTTCATACTATTTTTATTATTTCGAAAGCAATTATCATCTCTCGATCAAAGAATATCCTCACGACAATAGCGCACAATTCGCCATAACGGCGTTGTTCTGCAATGCATCCTGCCGCGGTTGAACTGAATAACCATCTGATCCTGATGGAATTATTCCGAGTACTTATAAATCATTTTAAATGAGTATCTTGTCGTGACAAAAAAACATTCTCAGGGAGTAAAATGGCTCCCACTCATTATTATCGTGCTTATCGCTGCCGGGCTTTGGCAACTGACGCCGCCTTCCGGGCTCGGCGCGCCGGCCTGGCATTCCGCTATTATCTTTGTGGCAACCATTGCCTCTATTGTGGCGAAAGTCCTGCCGATTGGCGCAGTTGGGATCATCGGTATTACGGTTTTTGCCCTCGCCTATGCGGCAGGTGATAAAACCGCCAGCGGCGCTATCACCACCGCACTGAGTGAACTGAACAGCTCATTGATCTGGCTTATCGTCGTCGCCTTTATGATTGCCCGCGGATTTATTAAAACGGGCCTGGGTCGGCGCATCGCCCTGCAAATGATCCGCCTGCTGGGTAAACGCACGCTGGGGCTGGCGTATGGCCTCGCGTTTGCCGACCTTATTTTATCCCCCGCAATGCCGAGCAACACCGCACGCTGCGGCGGCGTTATCTACCCTATTGCCGACTCGCTGGCGCGCAGTTTTGGCTCGCGCCCGGAGGATGAGTCGCGCAGCAAAATCGGCACCTTCCTGATCACCTGCATTGGTAACGTCAACGACGTCACCGCCGCGCTGTTTATGACCGGCTACACCGGCAACCTGCTGGCGGTCAAACTGGCGGCTAACGCGGGCGTCACCCTGACCTGGGGTAGCTGGTTTATGGCGGCCCTGCTGCCGTGCGTGGTGTCGCTGATGATCGTTCCGCTGCTGGTTTACTGGCTGACGCGCCCGGAAATCAAGCACACGCCGGATGCCCCGGAAATCGCCCGTAAAGAACTCGCCGAAATGGGCAGCATGGCGCGTGGCGAGTGGCTGATGCTGGCGACCGTCGGCGTACTGCTGGTGCTGTGGATCTTCGGCGACAAACTGGGCGTCGATGCCACCACCGCGTCGTTTGTCGGGCTCTCCATTCTGCTACTGAGCGGCGTGCTGAGCTGGGAAGATGTGAAAAGCGAGAAAGGCGCATGGGACACCCTGATTTGGTTTGCCGCGCTGCTGATGATGGCGAACCAACTGAAAAACTCGGCTTTACGATGTGGTTCGGTAACCTGATTGGCGACAGCATCGGCAGCGCCATGCAGGGCACCAGTTGGGTGGTTGTACTGCTGCTACTGAACGCCGCCTACTTCTACACCCACTACTTCTTCGCCAGCGGCAACGCGCAAATCGCCGCGCTGTACGCGGTATTCCTCGGTGTCGGCTTGCACCTGAACATCCCGCCCGCGCCGATGGCGCTGATGCTGGCGTTCACCAGCAGCCTCTATTGCTCACTCACCCAGTACACCCATGCGCGCGGCCCGATTCTTTTCGGCGCGGGCTACGTACCAACCGGTGTCTGGTGGCGAACCGGGTTTGCTATCAGCCTGTTTAACCAGGCGGTGTTTATCACCGTCGGCCTGGCGTGGTGGAAGATGTTGGGCTTTTACTAATAAGACTCTGCCGCCTTAGTTTATAGGGCGGCATTTTTGATGAGGAAGATAATGACCCCCTCTCTTTGCCCCATCTGTTTGAAAAAAACACCAGTTCATCCTCATGACGTGTGCCGCGTCTGCTTTGATAAATTTAAAGCCGAACCCGACAACACCTGCGAATTTTGGAAAGAAAAAATACCTCATCCTGTAGCGATCGATCTCGCCATCCTCATTATCGATAACGCAGGCGAGCGGGAAATGGATCGAGGAAAGAAAAGCGAAATGGCGTGGCATCTTAAGCGCCTCGATTTTGTTAGCGACTGTATCGACCTTCTTCCTGATTCACTTTTCCTTCCAGCCAGCAGACAAAACGTTAAAATTTGCCAAAACATGGCACTAAATTACTGGCACCAGATAACGGCTACGGGCAATCTACAAGAGATAGACCGTTATATCCGTACGACGATAGACGATAAAAACGTTGCTGAATGGGATGCTAAAACACTGCCAGGCTTGATGGCTTCTGACGAAGAGAGTCTGGACTTTATGTGGACACAATTTATCGAAAGCGCAGTTGCCTGCGTTAGGACTCACTTCAGTGATGAGACCTGGATGAGGCTCTTCCACAAACACTTTTCCGCCGAAATTCATGCGTGGGTAAACCAAACAGGAGACGAATCATGACCTGCATTTTCTGCCAAATCGTTGAGGGCAAAGCGCCCTGCCATAAAATCTGGGAAGATGAGCATCACCTGGCCTTCCTGTCGATTTTCCCTAATACCGAAGGCTTTACCGTCGTCATCCCGAAAAAACACTATCCGAGCTATGCCTTTGATATGCCGCCGCAGGCGCTGGCCGATTTAGTGCTGGCGACGCAGAAAGTGGCTAAATTGCTGGATAAATCCTTTGATGATGTGGGCCGCAGCGGGATGTTTTTTGAAGGTTTCGGCGTGGACCACGTGCACAGTAAACTCAGCCCGATGCACGGCACGGGCGACATGACGAAATGGCGGCCTATCGAGTTTAAGCAGAAGAAGTATTTTGAACAGTATGAGGGCTATTTATCTTCCCACGATCACGAGCGGGCGGATGATGAGAAGCTGGCCGCATTAGCGGCCAGAATCAGAGCGGAGCAGGATTCTTAACGCCCCGCGGTCGGTTTTGCGCGTTTTTTCGCACCCGCGTTAACCGGACGCGGCTGCGCGGCAGGCGCTTTCTTCGCGCCTGCTGGCGTTTGGCGCTGGTGCGCCACCGGCGTGTGTTTGGTCAGCGCCGGGCGGGTGTTGCGGTTCTGGCGACGCGCTTCGCGCATCTCGTCGAGCGTCGGTGACGGCACCAGGCAATCACGACGCGGGCCGATCAGATGCTTTTTACCCATTGCTTCCAGCGCCTGACGAATCATCGGCCAGTTTTTCGGATCATGATAACGCAGCAGCGCTTTATGCAGGCGGCGCTGCTTATCCCCTTTCGGCACCACCACTTCTTCACTCTTATAGCCAATTTTACCCAGCGGGTTCTTGCCGGTGTAATACATGGTGGTCGAGTTCGCCAGCGGTGACGGGTAGAAGTTCTGCACCTGGTCGAGACGGAAACGGTGTTTCTTCAGCCACAGCGCCAGATTCACCATATCTTCATCACGCGTACCAGGGTGTGCGGAGATAAAGTACGGAATCAAATACTGCTCTTTCCCGGCCTGTTTCGAATAGGTGTCGAAAAGCTCTTTAAAGCGGTGATAGGTTCCCATCCCCGGCTTCATCATTTTCGACAACGGCCCTTCTTCCGTATGTTCCGGCGCAATCTTCAGATAGCCGCCCACGTGATGGGTTGCCAGCTCTTTGATATAGCGCGGATCTTCCACCGCGATGTCATAACGCACGCCGGAGGCGATGAGGATCTTCTTGATGCCTTTCAGATCGCGCGCGCGACGGTAAAGATTGATCGTCGGCTCATGGTTGGTGTCCATGTGCGGACAAATATCCGGATAAACACAGGAGAGGCGGCGGCAGGTTTGCTCAGCGCGCGGTGATTTACAGCGCAGCATATACATATTCGCCGTCGGCCCGCCGAGGTCGGAAATCACACCGGTAAAGCCCGGTACCGTATCACGAATGGCTTCGATCTCGTTGATGATCGAATCTTCCGAACGGCTCTGAATAATGCGCCCTTCATGCTCGGTAATAGAGCAGAAAGAGCAGCCGCCGAAGCAGCCACGCATGATGTTGATCGAAAAACGGATCATCTCATACGCCGGAATACGGCGTTGCCATACGCCGGATGCGGAACGCGCTGGTACGGCAGCGCAAACACGCTGTCCATCTCTTCGGTGGAAAGCGGAATCGCTGGCGGGTTAACCCAGATATAACGGTCGCCGTGTTTTTGCATCAGCGCGCGCGCACAGCCTGGGTTGGTTTCATGGTGCAGAATACGGGAAGCGTGCGCATACAGCACTTTATCGCTTTTCACTTTCTCAAAAGACGGCAGCAGCACGTAGGTTTTTTCCCACGGTTTCGGGCGCGGCGGCTGAACGGTGACGGTTTTGACTTCCGCTTTTTGCGGTTCAACCGGCTTGTTGTCGGCACACGGCAAATCTTCGCCATACGGATGCGGGATCGGGTCGATTTTCCCCGGCGTATCTAAACGCGTGGAATCCACGCCTGCCCAGCCCGGCAGCGCTTCTTTGACGATAATCGCCGTATTACGCACATCGCGGATCTGCGAAATCAGTTCGCCCTGCGCCAGACGATGCGCCACCTCCACCAGCGGACGTTCGCCGTTGCCGAACATCAGCATATCGGCTTTGGAATCGACCAGCACCGAACGGCGCACGGTATCAGACCAATAATCGTAGTGCGCGGTACGACGCAGGCTGGCTTCGATGCCGCCCAGAATCACCGGCACATCTTTCCACGCTTCTTTGCAGCGCTGGGTATAAACCAGCGTCGCGCGATCCGGGCGTTTGCCACCGACGTTATCCGGCGTGTAGGCATCGTCCTGACGCAGCTTACGGTCAGCCGTGTAGCGGTTGATCATCGAGTCCATGTTGCCTGCGGTCACGCCGAAAAAGAGGTTCGGCTTGCCCAGACGCATAAAGTCGTCTTTGCTGTTCCAGTCCGGCTGCGCGATGATGCCCACGCGAAAACCCTGCGCTTCCAGCATACGACCGCAAATCGCCATCCCAAAACTCGGATGGTCAACGTACGCGTCTCCGGTAACCAAAATGATGTCGCAGCTATCCCAGCCAAGTTGATCCATCTCTTCACGGGACATTGGCAAAAACGGTGCCGGCCCAAAACAGGCGGCCCAATACTGCGGCCAGGAGAACAGGTCGCGATCCGGTTGGATCAGGGAGATAGAGCTCATTTTGCTTCCAAAAAGAAAAGTGGTAAAAAAATAATCAAAGGCCGGGGATTATACGCTGTATTCGTGGGGGAAATGAAGGAGATTGTTGCCTGAGATGCGGTGGATGACAGTCAACTTATCCGTGAATCGCCCATCAGAAATGGAAGTAACACAATACCGCTGCAAAGAACACTGCCAGCCCTGTGCAGTGGAACACCAGCAGCAATACAGGATGCGCCGAGCGCAGCCACTTCCCGGTAAGCAACGCCGCAAAAAAGCAAGGGAACCTGATACACCGGGAATGCCGTCCAAAGCATCCACGCCGTCTCTTTCTCGCCCATCGCCCAGAAAACGGAGACAAGCAGCATAGCAATGCCGATTTGAGGAGCTGCCACACGCAAAAACAGATCGCGAAAATAACGCCATGAAATGGAGAGAATGAGCAGGATAACCCATTGCGCCAGATAAAAAATCCAGCTATTAGCGGTTAGCATAATAATCATTGCGAATATTAATGGGCCATCCATAACCAATCATCCCTTCGTTAACAAGAACGACGATAACTTCAACCTAATGCTGTTTTATTCCTTACAGCACTGTTCATTCAACGCGTGAAGCGTTACGTCGCGTTCAACGGCGTGATTGGCGCGCATCGCTGCCAGTAGGCGACCAGGATGTTTTTATCCCACGGGTTTAACGCCGACAGGACGGCTTCTTCGATCAAGAGTTCCGGCATCACCCACAGCAATATCGGTAAAGACTCCATGTGCTAACCTCAGAACGCAATCCTTGCTTTTTTTCTACGATAGCGCTTTTTTCTTTATCTGGGCAGAAGCGCAATACTAAATTATCGCTGTTTGCACCATCTAACTCACCATTAGATAATTAATAACAATAACACAAAGACATTTTATTTACTTGGTAAATATAAAAGAACACGTACCTCTTTTACCGTCACAAAAAACGCCCATATCTCACAACTTATATTTACCCCTATCCAAGTATTATTTATAGTAAAACATTCACTTTCAGAGGGATCGACAATGTTTTTTCTTATCGCGCTTGCTATCGTTATTATTTTCGCCAGTCTCTATATTGGAACGTATAACGCGTTTATTAAAAACCGTAACCGCGTTGAGGAGACGTGGGCACAAATCGACGTGCAGTTAAAAAGACGCTGCGATTTGATTCCTAATTTGGTTGAAACGGTAAAGGGTTTTGCTCGTCATGAGCAGGATACGCTGGAAAAGGTTATCGCCGCACGTAACAGCATCATTGCAGCCGGAAACAGCCCACAGCAACAGCTTGAGGCTAACAACCAGCTGACCGGCGCACTACGCTCCGTTTTTGCGCTTAGCGAAAGCTACCCGGAACTCAAAGCGAATGATTCCTTCGTTGAGTTACAACACGAACTCTCCACCACGGAAAATAAAGTAGCTTATTCACGTCAATTATATAACTCAACAGTAATGAACTGGAATAATCGCGTGGAGTCCTTCCCATCAAATATCATTGCTAACTTACATCACTTTGAGAAAAAAGAGATGTTAAGCATTGCAGAAACAGAACGGGAAACACCCAGCGTTAAGTTTTAATCCGTAGGGAAAGCGCGTATGTTATTTGAAGAAATTGCTCACAATAAACGCAATACATTTTTGTTAGTAATTATTTTCTTTCTTTTGCTGATTGAAGTTGGCGCAGCAATGGGTTTTCTGTTGCTCAATAATATCTTCTATGGCGTCGGTGCCTCGGTGGTCATTAGCATTTTTTACATCCTGATAATGATCTATCAGGGTTCAGCGGTCGTCATGTGGATGAACGGCGGAAAAGAGATCACCGACCGAGAACAGGCACCTGTCCTGTTTGAAACCGTGGAAGATATGGCCAATGTGGCAGGCGTACCGGTGCCACGCATTTTTATCATTAACGATGTATCGCCCAACGCTTTTGCCACCGGAACATCACCCGAGAAAGCTGCCGTGGCGGTCACTCGCGGGCTGCTTGAAAGCCTGGAGCGCTATGAACTTGAAGGGGTCATCGCCCATGAAATGGCGCACGTACGTAATTACGATATTCGCCTTGCGACTATCGCCGTCGCGTTGGTATCCGCCATTACGTTAATGAGTTCTCTGGGCAAACAGAGCCTGTTTTTAGGCGGCAGCAGAAACCGTAAAAGTTCCAGCAGTAAAAGCGGCGGCGGTAGCATGGTGTTGTATATCGCAGCTTTTGTCTTCCTGCTATTGGCGCCGGTCGTCGCGACCATTGTGCGCTTAACGCTTTCACGTAATCGCGAATTTCTGGCGGATGCAACGGCGGTTGAGCTGACGCGCAACCCGGAGGGATTAATCGCGGCACTGGAGAAAATTAGTGGGAGAGCGGAAATGATTGAGCGAGTCGATAGCGCGAGCCAGTCTCTTTGGTTCTCATCACCGCTGAAAGCCGATCGGGGAAAAACGGGGATGTTTGATACGCATCCTTCTATAGATGCCAGGATTGAACGTTTGAAAGCCATGTAAAACAACAGCGCCAGGCATTGCCCGGCGCTGATTTATTACATCCCGCGTTACGGTGCCGGGTTCACCAGAATTTGCCCAATCGAGCCGCGATCCGCCAGCTCCAGCGTTTGGCTGGAATACTGGAACGGGAAGTGCGGCCAGGACGGCTGGTTGTAGTAAACCAGCAGTTCAATTTGTCCATCCACCCAGACGGTATCTTTCCAGCCCCTGTCTTCCGGGAACGGCATCGCGCCGTTAACGTTGCGGATCAGGAACATCACGCCTTCAATATGGAACGACTGCGGCTCATCCGCGCGTACCGTCCAGCGCTCCCAGGTACCCTGCTGCGCGGTGATATCAATGCGCTGCGGGTCCCACAGCTGGCCGTTAATACCCGGATCGTCACCCAGCACGATATCGCGGCTACGTAGCGGCGTGCCTGTCATGATCTCGGTGGAAAGCAGGCGCATCGGCAGGTTATCGGTGACCAGTGGCAGCAGGCCGGTCGGTTTCAGGGTGAGCACCAGCGTGGAAATAAGAATGCTCGACGGCTCAAAGAAACCACGCAGGCGATCCATGATACTTGCCGCTTCGCCACAGGTAATGGAGACTTCATCACCGTTGGTCATATCGACCAGAATTTCACGACGTTCACCCGGCGCGAGCGACAGCTGCTTGACCGAAACAGGCGCAGGCAGGAATCCCTGATCGCCGGAGATGACGTGCAATGCACGGCCATCGCTCATCTGTAATTGATAACGACGCGAATTCGATGCGTTCAGCAGGCGCAGACGCACCCACCCGCGTGAGACTTCGACATACGGGCTTTGCGCGCCGTTCACCAGCAGCGTATCGCCAACGAAACCACCGCTGCCGGGTTCGCTGTATTCCGGCGTACCAAAGTTATCCAGACGCTTGTCCTGAATGATCACCGGGAAGTCGTCCACGCCGTAGTGGTTTGGAATCGGTAAAGACTTACTGACCTCATCTTCCACCAGCCACATTCCGGCCAGCCCGTTGTAGACCTGCTGAGCCATATGGTTTGGCGTATTGGCCTGATACCACAACGTTGCCGCAGATTGACGAATCGGCAGCACCGGCGCCCAGTCGGCGTTTGGTGACATCATACGTGCCGCACCGCCAATTAGCGGGCCGGGAACCTGCAAACCGCGCACAGTCATGGCGACGTTTTCCGTCAGGCGGTTGCTGTAGATCAGTTTGACGTCATCACCGTTCCACACACGAATAGTCGGCCCAAGGTAGCGACCATTGATGCCCCAGACAGGCGCGCGCGTGCCCTGAGAGAAGGACCAGTGTGAACGTTGTAAGGTAAGAAAGAGAGGCTGTCCGCGACGAGATTCCACCAGCGGCGGTATCGGCAGCTCAGGCTGTTTCCCTGCGGCATTTGCCCTCAGCGGCACTGCCCCTGCGCAGAACGCAACGCCCGATGCCTGAATAAACTGACGCCGACTGAGTGACATATTAACTCCATGAAAACTGATCAATCAAAAAGGGAATTCGTTTCCCGTAAGCCAGCACCGCGTTTTATGTTTGCCGCCGTGCTTTATCCGCCCGGCGGTAAGTGAGCCAGACCCGGTTTTATCGTTTTCCGTCAGACTCGCGCTGGGCGACTTCTTTATCTAATTCTTCAATCTTCGCCTGCATAACATCACGGCAGTGTTTAGAAAGTTCGCGAACCTGGTCTTTACCCCATTTGCTGGTATCGATAGGCGGCAGCATTTCAACAATCACCAGGCCGTTGTTAAGGCGATTAAGGTTAATCTTATCCGATGTATTGGAAACGCACACGGGAATAATCGGTACACCCGCTGCAATAGCAGCGTGAAATGCGCCAGTTTTAAACGGCAGCAGTCCACGACCACGGCTACGCGTGCCTTCCGGGAACATCCAGAAAGAGATTTTGCGATTATTGAAGGCTTTCACCACTTCGGCGATGGTGCTGTGTGCTTTCGCACGATTATTACGATCAATCAGCAGGTTACCGTGAGCCAGTAGAGCTGACCAAAGAACGGGATCCACAC
>AGFS01021404.1_pt1 | contig 10835 bp, 14 predicted proteins | sample 305828 | NCBI WGS metagenome assembly AGFS01 (sample SAMN02954281, study PRJNA62041) | ant fungus garden metagenome | biome: terrestrial; feature: Atta colombica fungus garden; material: fungus garden; isolation source: Atta colombica fungus garden top | host: Atta colombica | place: Panama: Gamboa...
CCAGGCGCTGCCAGCTATAGACAAAATCTTCGGCGGTGACAGGCGTACCGTCGGACCATTTGGCATCGTTTCGTAACGTGAAGGTCCAGATTTTATTGTCATTACTCTGCCAGCGCGTCGCGACGCCAGGAACAATGTTCCCCTTTTCATCCTGGTTAACCAGCCCTTCGAAGAGGTCACGGATCACCTGGATTTCCGGCAGACCTACCGCTTTTGCCGGGTCCAGAGAGGCGGGCTCATCTTTAATATGACGAACCAGCTCCTGCTTCGCTGCCAGCGCCGTTCCGGCGGGTACTTCTGCCGCCAGGGCAACAGAACTCAGACTACTGAGCCATAACGCACAGCACGACAACGTGAAAGGATACTTCATGACATCCCCTTAATAAGCCAACTTGATGAAAATATTATTTGTTTCAGGCGTCGCAAATGCAAACGGCTTATCACATAAAATTGATATAACGAATGTTTTTCTGACACGGAAACCATTTGATTCGCGGTGAATTTTGCACAACACTGCTTATATCAGTACTCATAATCAGGATTCTCTATGTCCGCCACTCGTCCTCGCGCCTTGCGGGGCGCTTTTCCGCCCGGTACGCAACATTATGGTCGTTCACTTTTAGGCGCGCCGCTTATCTGGTTTCCCGCACCGCTCGCCGATCATACCAGCGGGTTAATTATTGCCGGGACGCATGGCGACGAAAATTCCTCCATTGTCACCCTCTCGTGCGCGCTGCGGACGCTTTCGCCCGAGTTGCGACGACATCATGTGGTGTTAACCGTGAATCCGGATGGCTGTCAGTTGGGGTTACGCGCCAATGCCAACGGCGTTGATTTAAATCGCAATTTCCCGTCGGCAAACTGGAAAGCCGGTGAAACCGTGTATCGCTGGAACAGTTCGGCGGAAAGTCGCGACGTGGTGCTGCTTACCGGTGATAACCCCGGTTCCGAGCCGGAAAGCGAGGCGCTTTGCCAGTTGATTCATCAGATCCACCCCGCCTGGGTGGTCTCTTTTCACGATCCGCTGGCCTGTATTGAGGATCCGCGTCACAGCGAACTGGGCCGCTGGCTGGCTGAATCCTTTGCATTGCCGCTGGTCGGGTGCGTCGGATATGAAACGCCGGGCTCATTTGGTAGCTGGTGTAATGATATTGGCCTGCACTGTATCACCGCCGAGTTCCCGCCCATCTCCTCGGATGAAGCGAGCGAGAAATATCTCGGCGCGATGACCGCCCTGCTACGCTGGCGCGCGGCGGCTCAAAGATGAAGCTGACCGGTAGTAAAATGTAACGCAGGCTCTGCATCTACCGCCAGCCAGGTTGGGCCGTCGAGATCCGCGAAGGTAACCTGCGGTGTCAAAGGTAGCGCGGCGGTAATGGCGCGCGAGGTGCAGAGCATGCAACCCAGCATCAGGGAAAACCCCTGCGCGCGCGCCTCTTGCGCAAGGGCCAGCGCTTCGGTTAAGCCACCTGTTTTATCGAGCTTAATGTTAACCATGTCATATCGCCCACGAAGCGCAGGCAGGCTCGCTCGCGTATGACAGCTTTCATCGGCGCAGATAGGCAGCGGGTGAATAAAATTTTCCAGCGCGCTGTCATCTGTGGCGGGCAGCGGCTGCTCAAGCATCGCCACGTTGAGATCGGCCAGCAGCTGACAGCGTGCCGCCAGACCTTCACCGTGCCAGGACTCATTAGCATCAACTATCAATGTTGCATCCGGCGCAGCAGCGCGGATAGCCACCATGCGTTCGGCAATCAGACGATCGTCCAGTTTCACTTTCAGTAAGCGTGCGCCGCCTTCGAAAAGCGCTTTGGCACTGGCCGCCATCTGCTCTGGCGTGCCAATCACCACGGTTTGCGCCGTTGTTACCGTCTTTGCCAGTGTCTGATGGAGCATGGCGGGTACTGTGGCTTTCGCAAGGCCAGCTTCAAGCTCCCACAACGCACAATCCACCGCGTTGCGCGCCGCCCCCGCTGGAAGTAATTGCGCAAGCGCTTCACGAGTAAGTCCCTTCTCCAGCTGTTCGCCAATCGAAACAATTTGCGCCATCACAGACGGGATACTTTCGCCGTAACGTGGATAAGGCGTACATTCCCCGACGCCTTTGATGCCGTCCTGCTCCAGCTCAACCACGACCACTTTCGCCTCGCTGCGGCTACCGCGGGCAATGACAAACGGTGTATGTAACGGCCACGCCTCTTCAAAAACTCTTACATTTCTCATCCCTTACTCCTTACGGACAACGGTAAATAGGGTTTGCCGTGTTAACACCTGATGACATACACTAGTTTCGACGTTAATTATATGTAAACAGGAAGATTATCATGTCACAAACTGTACATTTCCAGGGCAATCCCGTTTCTGTTCAAGGCGCTATTCCGCAGGCAGGCGACAAAGCTCAGCCTTTCACGCTGACCGCGAAAGACCTCTCTGACGTCGCACTCAGCCAGTATGCGGGCAAACGCAAAGTGCTGAATATTTTCCCAAGCATCGATACCGGCGTTTGCGCGGCATCCGTTCGCAAATTCAACCAGCTGGCTTCCGAGCTGAACAACACCGTTGTGCTGTGCGTTTCTGCTGACCTGCCGTTCGCCCAGTCTCGCTTCTGCGGCGCAGAAGGCCTGAGCAACGTGGTTACCCTGTCCACCCTGCGTGCGCCAGAATTCCTGCAAACCTATGGTGTTGGCATCGCTGACGGCGCACTGAAAGGCCTGGCGGCACGTGCGGTTGTGGTTATCGATGAGAACGACAACGTGGTTTACAGCCAACTGGTTGACGAAATCACCAACGAGCCAGACTACGATGCGGCGCTGGCTGCGCTGAAAGCGTAAGTTTGCGAGCTCGTTACGCATGAAAAAATAGCCTCCAGATGGAGGCTATTTTATTTACTCTTCGCTTTTCTTATTGCTTAAACCGTATTCGCGCAATTTATTCGCAATCGCCGTATGCGATACGCCAAGACGTTTCGCCAGCTTACGCGTGCTCGGGAAGTTACGATAAAGCTGCGTCAGCACCGAACGCTCAAAGCGACGGGTTATCTCATCCAACGACCCTTCCATCGCCTCTTCGCCCACCGCCGTGGTGGTGACGTCATAATCCGGCAGCAGTACATCGTTAGGACGCAGTTCATAACCATCCAGCTGTGTTAACGCGCGATAGACCGCATTCTTCAGCTGGCGGACGTTGCCCGGCCAACCGTAACGGGTTAACACATTACTGAGATCGGCAGAGAGTTTCGGACGCGAAATGCCCTGCTCATCGGCAAAGCGCGCCACGAACAGTTCCGTCAGCGGCATCACGTCCTGCGGACGATCGCGCAGCGGCGGCAGATTCAGCGTCAGAACGTTCAAACGATAGTAGAGATCTTCGCGGAACAACCCTTTCTGCACCAGCTCCACCAGGTTTTTCTGCGTGGCGCAAATCACGCGCACATCAACGTGCACTTCATGATCTTCCCCAACGCGGCGGAAAGTGCCGTCGTTCAGGAAACGCAGCAGTTTAGTTTGCATGCGCGGCGACATTTCGCCAATTTCGTCCAGCAGCACCGAACCGCCGTTCGCCTGCTCAAAGAAACCCTTTTTACCTTCCGGGGCGTGACCAAACAGTTCGCTCTCAACCGCATCTTCCGGGATCGACGCGCAGTTCAGCGCAAGGTACGGTTTTGCCGCTCGCGGGCTGGCCAGATGGCAGGCATGTGCCAATAGATCTTTACCGGTGCCCGTTTCGCCGACAATCAGCAGCGGCGCGGTCAGCAGCGCCAGTTTACGCGCCTGATCGACCACATGACGCATTTTCGGGCTCACGGCCACGATCTGGCTGAATGCGCTCACATCCTGAGGAGTTTGGGTCTGTAACTGGCGGCCCATGCGAACGGTCGAGCGCAGCATCACAACGGCCCCGGCGAGGATACGTTGTTCGTGCTCGCCGCTCATGTAAACCGGGGTGATTTCCAGCAAAAAGTTTTGCCCGTTGATCACCACGTGTTCCGCCTGTGTTTCCACCGGCTCGCTCTCCAGCCAGCGCTGGAAGTTGAAACCGCTGATGAGCTGGCTGGCGTTATGGTTGCGCATTTTGTCGGCGCTCATGCCAAACAGCTGACAGCTTGCCGGGTTGGTACGTTCGATTTTACTGCGGGTATCGAGCGAGAGCACCGGCTCGGGCATCGCTTCGAGCAGCGCGCTTAACGCCAGATGCTCACGTTCTGAAGGCATCCACGGCACGGTGCGCACGTCGGTCACGCCCGCGATGCGGCGGATCTCCGCCATTAAGGTGCTGAAGCTGGTGAACTCCAGCTCGGCGAAATTGAGGTAGATTCGGCCAATAGGGTCAATGTCGATCCCGGCAAATCAATGCCGCGCAGCACCAACAAATCGAGTAATTCACGTGTCAGACCGAGGCGGTCCTCACAAAAGACTTCAAGACGCATGGGAATTTTCACCCTTATAAGCAAAGACTCGTGAATAATAAGACACTTATCGTTCGGCGGGAAGCAGGCTGTCAACAATTATTGACAGTATGGCGGAAAAAACGCCATTGCGCCGTAAAGATTTTCGTTCAACGGGAAATGTGCGCAGGCCGACGCGCGGTCGGCCTGTTAGATGTTACTTCGCCCCGCTCTTTTGAACGACGCCTTTCAGTTGACCAATCAACTCGCGACGAAAATCGCCGAGCTTGGGCTTGTCGTTATCGATCCACGGCAGTGGGCGACACAGTTCCATCGCCTTAATGCCCAGACGCGCGGTCAGCAGCCCGGCGCCGATCCCCTGCGCGGCGCGGGCGGAAAGGCGCGCGGCCAGATCCTGCGACATCCAGTCCATACCGATTTCGCGCACCAGTTCGCTGGCCCCGGCAAAAGCGATATTGAGCAGCACCAGTTTGAACAGGCGCAGACGGCTGTAGTAGCCCAGTTCAATGCCGTAAAGCGTGGCGATGCGGTTAATTAATCGCAGATTGCGCCAGGCGATGAACGCCATATCCACCAGCGCCAGCGGGCTGACGGCAATCATCATGGCAGATTCTGCCGCTGAGCGGCTGATCTCCCGCCGCGCCTGCGCATCCAGCGCTGGTTGCACCAGATGCGCGTAAAGGCTGACCACTTCACGATCGTTTTGTGTTTCGTGGATTGCCGCATACCAACGTTGCAGCGCTGGATGCGCCTGGTCGAATACCGCCTGCTGCGCCAGTTTTTCACAAAACGCGCGAGCTTTACCGACGCCGTGGCTCTGCATGAGTTCTTTGGCTTCGTCACGCTCCTGCGCGCGCTGGCGCAAACGCCACAAGCGTCGCCATTCCGTTGCTACCGACCCCACGCCCGCACCAACAATCAGCGCCCCGGCCGCACAACCGCCCAGCGCCACCCAGTCCTGGGTTTGCCAGGCATTCATCGTCCACTGTACGCCCTGCGCCACCACGCTGATGCCAAAGATAGTCAGCCCGGCGGTGACCATCTTGCGCCACAGGCTACGTTTAGGACGCAGCACCGATTCCACAACCGCTTCCGCCTGCCCTCTTCCGGCAGGGTTTCATCAACAACCGCAGGTGCAAACTTGTCTGCGATATCGTCAGCAAAGGTTTGCGACTGCCGGAATTGTTCGCTTTTTTCCGCTTCCAGCGGGCCGTCGAAATCGATGCGCGGTTTTAACGGTTCGTTCATCGCAATTTATCTCCAATCAAAAATTCCAGCGCCGCATCAAGACGAATATGCGGAAGCGGCTGGTCGACATCCATTACCTGCGGACGAAACGCCTCAAACTGAAAGCCCTGCTTATCCCAGAACGCCTGCCCCGGCAAACGCGCGGGAACTTCCCCCGGATAGACCGTGAGCGGCTGACCATCGCTGAGCCGGTGACCACGCAGCGCCGGGATTTTCTCTCCGTCTACGTCAATTAGCCCGCTTTGCGTCGCCTGCACGGAGGCGAGCCCCAGGCAATCCATGGTGATGCCTTCAAAGGCCGCATTCTGCCAGGCATCCTGAATCAGTTGCTGGAGCAGCGACACCATATTGCTGTGCTGATCGACGGTAACGTGATCCGCCTTGGTGGCGGCAAACAGCAGCTTGTCGATAACGGGCGCGAACAGACGACGGAACAGCGTGCGCTGGCCGTAGTGAAAACTGTGCATTAACTGCGTTAAGGCCAGGCGCATATCATTAAACGCCTGTGGCCCGCTGTTCAGCGGTTGCAGGCAGTCAACTAACACGATCTGACGGTCAAAGCGCAGAAAATGCTCCTTATAGAAGCCTTTCACCACTTTTTCGCAATAGTAGTTAAAACGCTCGCGCAGCATGCCTGCGTTGGTGTGTTTATCAGCCTGTGCCAGTTTCGCCTCACCGACGCCATCGACATCCGGCCACGGGAAAAACTGTAACGCGGGCGCACCGGCCATATCGCCCGGTAGCACAAAGCGCCCCGGCTGGATAAAGTGCAGGCCTTCCTGTTTGCAGGTATGCAGATAATCGGTCCACGCCTGGGCAATCGCCGCCAGACGGTTTTCATCGGCGGGAGCCAGCGGATCAAGCCCTTCGCACAGCTTACGCCAATGTGCAGACCACTCGCCGCGTTGCCCCTGTAGCAGGCCGGTCATCTGCCGCGACCAGCTCAGGTAATCCTGCGCCAGCATCGGTAAATCCAGCAGCCATTCACCGGGGTAGTCGACAATTTCCAGATACAACGTCGAGGTATCTTTAAAGTGGCGTAATAGCGATTCATTTGGAGCGAAAACGCAGCGCCAGACGAATCTCACTGACGCCACGCGTTGGCGTCGGCCAGGTCGGCGGTTGCCCGTAGAGCTGCGCCAGCCCTTCATCGTAGGTAAAGCGCGGAATGCCCATATCCCGCTGCGGCACGCGCTTCACGCCAATCAGACGCTCTTCCCGCACCGCGCTCAGCAGCGGCAAACGCGCCCCGGCGTGCAGGCTCAATAGCTGGTTTACCATCGCGGTGATAAACGCGGTTTTCCCGCTGCGGCTCAGGCCGGTAACGGCGAGGCGCAGGTGTCTGTCGACACCCCGGTTAACCAATGCGTTGAATTCATTTTTTAGTCGCTTCATTGCGGTTCCATTATGCCCTGAAGGAAAAACGTATTAGGTAGATATTACATGAGGGTGAAAAGGAAAGATGTAAAAGCTCAGAGAAAACAATGGGCACAACCCCTGTTGTGCCGCTTCGTTTGTTTTACTGTCGGTTATAGCGTTTCGACAGTTTCGCCGCCGCGCGGCTTAGCAAAGGCTCGAGTGCCACGGCCAGCAGCATCTTCAACGGACGTCGGGCGACGGATTTCACCGCCCAGCCAGCAACCCCTGCCGGGCCGTAACGTAACGCGGTCAGAAGCACCAGCTTACCTGCGATTTTTAAACCGGGTTTAACCTGTTGCCCGGCACGTTGCCAGCGAGTATTCATGAATATCCTCAATTACAGTTGACGAAAACGGCTACGCAGCGAAAACGTGTCGGACGTGACGTAGCGTTCCATCTCGCGCAGACGTTGTTCGCCTGCGGCAAGTTGCGCATCCACCGCATCCAGCAGTTCGCCGCTGGTGGGACTATGTGCATCGCCCATCGCGCCTTCCGGCATCGGATCAAGCGCGAAAGTCAGAATGATGTAAGCGACGACGACAAAGAAAAACAGGCCAAATATCATCGCCAGCACGGTAATAATCCGCACCAGTTTTACCGGCACATCGAGGTAGTGCGCAATACCTGCGCAAACCCCTTTCACCATGCCCTGCTGGGGAATACGCCACAATTTTTTATTAAAATCTAAGGCCATTATTTATCCCTCCAGTTCGGGTGCTCGGCATCGAGAATCGCTTCCAGCGCCTGAATACGTTCACGCATACGCTGAGCATCATCGGTGAGCCGTAACAGACGTTGCTGCTCATTTTGCGTCAATCCACTGCTGCGCGAGCGGTTGCTGTAATGCAGCCAAATCCACACCGGCAGAACAAACAACACAAATAATGTCAGCGGAATGGCAAGAAAAAGCGCGCTCATAGGTACTCCTTACAATGATGAGCAGCGGCACGCCGCGTGCCGCCTGAATAATTATTGATTGTCCTGCTTCATTTTGGCTTTCAGCTGCGCCAGCTGTTCGCTGATTTCATCATCGGCTTTCAGCTCGGCGAATTGCTGATCCAGCGACGGCTGTTTACCGAAACGGTGGCTCTCAGCTTCCGCTTCCATATGGTCGATACGGCGTTCAAAGGATTCAAAACGCGCCATCGCCTGGTCGAGTTTACCGCTGTCTAACTGACGACGCACATCGCGGGAAGAGTTTGCCGCCTGGTGACGCAATGCCAGCGCCTGTTGACGAGCACGCGTTTCGCTCAGTTTATTTTCCAGCTCGCCAATCTCTTTCTTCATGCGCGCCAGGGTTTCGTCCACCAGGGTAATTTCATGTTCCAGGGTGGTGATTAAATCGGTCAGCTTCTGCTTTTCAATCAATGCCGCACGCGCCAGATCTTCTTTCTCTTTACGCAGCGCCAGTTCAGCTTTTTCCTGCCATTCGGCCTGCTGTGCAAAAGCTTTTTCAACGCGACGCGTCAGATCTTTTTTCTCTGCCAGCGCACGCGCCGACGTAGAACGCACTTCCACCAGCGTGTCTTCCATTTCCTGAATCATCAAACGCACCAGCTTTTGCGGATCTTCCGCTTTCTCCAGCAGGGAGTTGATGTTGGCATTCACGATGTCGGCAAAACGAGAAAAGATACCCATAATATAGTCCTCATAATTTCTGTTTTAGGCATTAGCCTGCTGTATGGATAATACAATTCGCGTGCCAACTTTGTATCTTATTGATTCTGCTGAAGGTGATTGAAATTCACCCGCTTTAGACGTAGAGTGAATTAGCGAATTACACTAACAAGTGGTGAATTTCATCATGGCAGAATACAAAGACAATCTTCTCGGCGAAGCCAACCGCTTTCTGGAAGTGCTGGAGCAGGTTTCACGCCTCGCGCCACTGGATAAACCGGTATTAATTATCGGGGAACGCGGTACGGGGAAAGAGCTGATTGCTAACCGTCTGCATTATCTCTCCTCCTGCTGGCAAGGACCGTTTATCTCGCTTAACTGCGCGGCGCTAAATGAAAATCTGCTCGATTCGGAATTATTCGGCCATGAAGCAGGCGCATTTACCGGCGCGCAAAAGCGACATCCGGGGCGTTTTGAACGCGCTGATGGCGGCACACTGTTTCTCGATGAACTGGCGACCGCGCCCATGCTGGTGCAGGAAAAGCTGCTGCGCGTGATTGAGTATGGTGAGCTGGAGCGCGTCGGCGGCAGCCAGCCGTTGCAGGTTAATGTGCGTCTGGTGTGCGCCACCAACGCCGATTTACCCCAGATGGTAGAAGACGGTACGTTCCGCGCCGACCTGCTTGACCGGTTAGCCTTTGACGTCGTACAGCTCCCACCGCTGCGCGAGCGTCAGAGTGATATCATGCTGATGGCGAACCACTTCGCGATTCAGATGTGCCGTGAACTGGGGATGCCGCTGTTTCCAGGTTTCACTGAGCATGCCCGTGAAACATTGATGGATTATCGCTGGCCGGGAAATATTCGTGAACTGAAAAACGTTGTAGAGCGTTCAGTTTATCGACATGGCAGCAGCGAAATCCCGCTGGACGACATTATCATCGATCCTTTCCAACGGCGAAGTGAGCCAAAAACAGCGGAAAAAAGCAGCCAGAACGCGCCTGAATTACCGCTCGATTTACGCCAGTTTCAGTTGGATCAGGAAAGAGATCTGCTGCAAAAGAGTTTGCAGCAGGCGCGGTTTAATCAGAAGCAGGCGGCGGAATTGCTTGGGCTCACCTATCACCAGTTACGGGCGTTACTGAAGAAGCACCAGCTTTAACACGATGCTGAAGCTGAACCAGCGTCAGGTTGCCGCAAAACACCGCGCCCGTATCAATGTAGAGCTGATTGGCGGATTTAAAGGGTTTACGCACAGGCGTGTGGCCGAAGAAAAACTGATCGGCCCCGCCTATCAAACTCATGGAGCCACGCTGGGCGCGATTGATTCGCTGTCGGTTCCACACCACCTGAAAAGGGTCAACCGATTTGTTAAAGGCATAATGGTCATCCGGGTAGTCCGCGTGGCAGATAACCATTTTTTTATCCCCGGTCACCACTTCGATAATCAACGGTAATTCGGCAATACGATGCAGCAGCGTTTTCACGCGATGTTGCTGGTTTACGTTGAGGTCAAAATACCATCCGCCACCGTTGGCCACCCACAGATTTGCGTGACCGTTCCCCTCCAGCGCGTCCAGCATCATCTCCTCATGATTGCCGCGCACCGCCCGGAACCAGGGTTGGTTCAGTAACATCAGGCATTCTACATCTTCACTTCCCCGATCGATTAAGTCCCCCACCGAAATCAGCAGATCCTGCATAGGCTGAAATGCAACGCGGTCAAGATGTTGCATCAATAACCCGTAGCAGCCGTGGAGATCGCCCACCACCCAAATATTGCGCCAGAGGTCGCCATGAATACGTTGATAGAGGCTCATTGTCACCTCCGACCGCGTCGATAAGATGAAAAAAGAGGGTTAGGTTAAGTTTAGGCCAGTTAGTCGTTGATGAGGATGAACCTCGCGTTGGAAAAACTCACTACATCTACGAATGATTGTGATCGTATAATCACTTATCTTTATCAATCGAAACCCCATTATGCGCGCTAAAACCTTCCGCTTCAGCTTCACGATTTTTTGTCAGTGTGATGATCATTTATCTGCTTTTTATCTTCAATCGCGTCTATATCGGCGTTTTTTTTGCACGAATGCGTGTGGGTGGTGCTGCTTTTCTCCGGGGTAATGTCCTGGTTTAATCGACCACG
>AGFS01055599.1_pt1 | contig 10829 bp, 14 predicted proteins | sample 305828 | NCBI WGS metagenome assembly AGFS01 (sample SAMN02954281, study PRJNA62041) | ant fungus garden metagenome | biome: terrestrial; feature: Atta colombica fungus garden; material: fungus garden; isolation source: Atta colombica fungus garden top | host: Atta colombica | place: Panama: Gamboa...
GTTCCGTTGCTGCTGGAACGGGCGCTAATTTAGGGAAATCCGCTGCTTGCGTCAATAAACTTTTTTAAAAAAAGGTTCGTTTAGACAAACTTCAAGCAACTTGCTTTTAAATCAGTCATAAATCGCCTTTTTTGCCACCACAATGCTTTTTACGGGACTGATAAGATAATTTTGCTATGCTGAGGATCCGCTAAAAAAATCAATCAATACCGCGCCGAAGAGATAAAAATACGATGGCGCTTTATGTCAGGAGTAGTTATGGAGATCATCTTTTACCATCCAACCTTTGATACCCCGTACTGGATTGCCCAACTGAGCAAGCAACTGCCGGGCGCGAACGTTCGCGAGTGGAAAAAGGGCGACAATGAGCATGCCGACTATGCGCTGGTCTGGCATCCACCGGTAGAAATGTTGCAGGGCCGCGATTTAAAAGCCGTGTTTGCGCTGGGGGCTGGCGTAGATTCCATTCTCAGTAAGTTAAAAGCGAACCCGGAAATGCTGCCGGAGTCGATTCCGCTGTTTCGCCTCGAAGACACCGGCATGGGCCTGCAAATGCAGGAATATGCCGTAAGTCAGGTGCTGCACTGGTTCCGCCGCTTTGATGATTATCAGGCACAGCAGCAGAAATCTGAGTGGCAGCCGCTGGCCGACTATCATCGCGAAGATTTCACTATTGGTATCATGGGCGCAGGTGTGCTGGGCGGTAAAGTGGCTGAAAGCCTGCTGGCGTGGGGCTTCCCGGTACGCTGCTGGAGCCGTAGCCGCAAAACGTTGCCCGGTGTGCAAAGCTTTGCCGGAACCGAAGAACTGGGCGATTTCCTGCGTGAAACGCGCGTTTTAATCAACCTGCTGCCGAATACGGCGGAAACCGTTGGCATTATTAATCTCGATCTGCTGAATCAGTTGCAGGATAACAGTTATCTGCTGAATCTGGCGCGCGGCGTGCACGTCGTGGAGGATGACCTGTTGCAGGCGCTCAACAACAATAAGCTGAAGGGCGCGATGCTCGATGTCTTCAGCCGTGAACCGCTGCCGCAGGAAAGCCCGTTGTGGCAGCATCCGCGCGTGGTGATGACCCCGCACATCGCCGCGGTCACCCGCCCGCAGGAGGCCATTGCCTATATTGCCCGTACGATTACGGGGCTGGAGCGTGGCGACCACGTGAGTGGTCAGGTCGACCGCCAGCGCGGTTATTAATCACCTCCGCAAAACCCGGCTTCTGCCGGGTTTTCGCTAATAAAAGGACAGGTTTCCTGCTATTCTTGGCGCTAACACGATAGAGGAGAATGTGATGTATCCTGTTGACCTGCATATGCACACTGTTGCCAGCACGCATGCTTATAGCACGCTGCATGACTATATTGCCGAAGCGAAACGTAAAGGCATCAAACTCTTTGCTATCACCGATCACGGCCCGGATATGGCCGACGCACCGCACGCCTGGCACTTCATTAATATGCGTATCTGGCCGCGTATCGTTGATGGCGTGGGGATCCTGCGCGGTATCGAAGCAAACATCAAAAATACTCAGGGTGAAATCGACTGTACCGGGCCGATGCTGACCTCGCTTGATTTCATTATTGCGGGCTTCCACGAGCCGGTTTTCCCGCCGCAGGATCAAGCCACGCACACGCAAGCGATGATTGCCACGATGGCCAGCGGTAACGTGCATATGATTAGCCACCCGGGGAACCCGAAATTCCCGGTTGATATCCAGGCCGTAGCCGAGGCAGCAGCTAAATATCAGGTGGCGCTGGAGATCAATAACTCATCATTCCTGACCTCGCGTGTGGGTAGCGAAGGTAACTGTCGCGCCATCGCCGCAGCGGTTCGCGATGCCGGCGGCTGGCTGGCACTGGGCTCTGACTCCCACACGGCATTTACCCTGGGCGAATTTAGCGAGTGCCGGAAGATCCTCGATGCCGTCAATTTCCCCGAAGATCGTATTCTTAATGTTACCCCACGTCGTTTCCTGAATTTCCTGGAGTCACGCGGCAAAGCTCCGGTTCCTGAATTTGCCGAATTTTAATGAATGAGATGGATTAATTAATGAACGAGTTTTCAATTCTCTGCCGGGCGCTGGGCTCGCTGTACTACCGTCAGCCGCAGGACCCGCTGCTGGTACCGCTGTTCACCCTGATCCGCGAAGGGAAGCTGGCGGCGAACTGGCCGCTGGAGCAGGATGAACTGCTGACCCGTCTGCAAAAGAGCTGTGATATTCAGCAAATTGCCGCAGATTACAACGCCCTGTTTGTGGGCGAAGAGTGCCGCGTTTCGCCATACCGTAGCGCGTGGGTTGACGGTGCGTCAGAAACCGACGTGCGCGCGTTTCTTACGTCGCGCGGCATGCCTCTTGGCGAAAACCCTGCCGACCATATCGGCACTTTATTGCTGGCTGCTTCCTGGCTGGAAGATAATGCCGCAGAGGATGAAAACGAGGCGCTTGAGACGCTGTTTGAAGAGTATCTCCTGCCGTGGGTTGGCACTTTCCTTGGCAAAGTGGAAGCCCATGCCGCGACCACTTTCTGGCGTACCCTGGCGCTCCTGACCCGCGAAGCGATTAGCGCCATGTGGGACGAGCTGCAGGAAGAGGAAGAAGAGTGATATAAATCACGTTTATGATGCAATGAATGTAATTGCATTGCGTAAAACGTGTTCACGATCTCACTAACTCGGCGGGCATCTGCTAAAATGCCCGCCATGAACATACTTCTCTCTATAGCAATCACCACAGGCATTCTCTCCGGCGTTTGGGGCTGGGTAGCGGTGTCGTTGGGATTATTAAGCTGGGCCGGTTTTCTCGGCTGTACCGCCTATTTTGCCTGCCCACAAGGTGGGCTGAAGGGCCTGCTTATCTCCGCATGCACCACGATGAGCGGCGTGCTGTGGGCGCAGGTGATTATTTACGGCAGCGCAATGGCGCCGCACCTGGAGATCGTCGGCTACCTGATGACGGGCGTGGTGGCGTTTCTGATGTGTATTCAGGCAAAACAGCTGCTGTTGTCGTTTGTTCCCGGTACCTTTATCGGGGCCTGCGCAACGTTTGCCGGGCAGGGTGACTGGCGCCTGGTAGTCCCTTCACTGGCTGTCGGGCTGGTTTTTGGTTTCGCGATGAAAAACAGTGGGCTATGGCTGGCAAATCGGCGAACTTCTGCCTCAACACAACGCGCAGCAGAATAATAAAAACCGGCGACCTTGTGGTCGCCGGTTTCGTTTTTAGTTGCTCATGCCGCTGATTTCAATTTGCGAGGTTTGATTGGTTTTTCTGTCGGTAATATTCATCACCAGCTGACCATCCGTGTTGGTCACGTTGACGATAAAATCTTCCGTCACCAGCTTACCGGGTTTCCCCTGACTGACGTTACCCATCAAACTCCCCAGTAACTGAGACTGGATTGATGACGTGAAGGCGCTGAGTGCAGAGGTTTGATCATACGAATCATCGGAGTTCGGCGCGGAGTAGCCGTTTTGCGCCTGTGCTTCAGAAAGCAGCGTGGAGCCATTTAATGGGTTACCACCAAAATTTGGGTTAACCGGGGTATAGACAAGCTGCCCCGCGATACAGACGTTCGCCAGCATAATGCCTGCCAGACCCAACAGCACTTTATGACGTTTTAACATGGTGTGCCCTCAATCAAATACTGCGATATTGTTTTTTGAGAACGCGTGGTATCACGACGCTTTTATCATAGTTCCCCATACAAAGATTTCCACGGTATCTAATGTAAACGCTCTGAATAAACAAAGCACAAAATAATATTAGTGAGGGAAATCAATCTGATTCTTTATTTTCGGTATAATACTTGGTCAGAAAAATAGTACTTTTTTCTGACGGTAACGGACAAATCCTGTTTTTGTATGAGTACGAAATATCCGCAGGAGAATAATCTTATTACCATATGTGAAATTTTGTATATGCCTGGCAACGTGCCGGGATGCAGTAATATATTCGTTTTTATACAAGGGGGTAATCAATAGTTTAATTACATCGACCGGAGGTATTCTATGAGAGGCTATGTCCTCGCAGCATTACTGACATTCACTCCTATGGGTGTTTATGCACATTCTATTTCAAATGAACATCCTGATTTTGTCCTCCCTGTCTGCTGAAGATTACGCGTTACCAGATAAATTGAACTTACCTCGCAATGCGACCAACGCATGGATCAAACAGAATGGTGATGGGCTCCGGGCTGATATCGATCAATATCATACAGGTAGAAATACTAACGCAATTATTCAACAACAAGGTGGAGGGCATACGGCGGATATTACACAACTTTATGGCAATAATGATCTTGCTATTATTAGTCAGGCGGGTTGGGGTAATGATGCTGAAATAATACAAAAAGGTTCTGGGAACGCAGCGGCTATTTCTCAGGACGGTTATTCAAATTATGCGAAAATTGTTCAGGTTGGAAATAACCTGGCAGGTATTAAGGTAAGTCAAACTGGAGTAGGTAAAACTATCACCGTAAAAGTCACCCATGGCTATACGCGGTAGTTTATTTAACCCGTTACGTTAACTACATAATAGGTACTACTATGAATCTCTGGAAATTGACAGCAATCGCATCATTAGTTATTTCTGGAAGTGCCTTCGCGCAATATACCGGACCTGCGGTAACCGACGGTGGTAATTCCGAACTCACCACAACCGCTGGGCTTGCGAACGATGCAGTCGCTGCTCACGGCAGCGAAGTACCCAGCTTCGGGCCGAATGCGGGTAACAACAGTGAACACGTCGCCATCTACCAGGGCGGCTCAAGCGGCAGTGGTCATGGTGGCCACGGCGGTCATGGCGGTTGGGATGATAAAGGCGGCTCGGGTTATGGCAGCGGCAATAATCTGGCCAACGTCGAGCAGGATGGGGCGAAAGGCTCTTCAACGCTGATTTATCAGGAAGGGGGGAATAACTCTCTGAGCACCCTGCAAACCGCAAAAGACAGCCTGTTGTATATTCGCCAAAGCGGGGGTAAAAACAACACCATCGGTACCGGTCTACTCGATTCGAAAGGCGGCTCTTCCGGTAATACCTTCACCCAAAGTGGTTCCGATAACCAAATGGTGATTAACCAGGATCAGAGTGATAACCACATCTACAGTCCTGGCCAATCGGGTACGCATAACAAGGCGGTGATTTACCAGAAAGGTAAAAATGACCTGACCGCGAACCTTTCCGGTAACTATAACGAAGCCTATATTAGCCAGAACGGGCAAGGCAACGGCGCAACCGTGAATCAGTCAGGTAGCTTCAATGACCTGACACTGAAACAGAAAGGCAACTACAACACCGCAGACCTGACGCAAACCGGCGGCGGCTTCTACGATGGTAAAAACGATCGTAAAGGCGGCAGTGGTCACAGCAGCGGAGGCAACGTGCTGGATGTGACTCAGCTTGGCTTCAAAAACGATGCTACGGTTAACCAGAATGGTAGCAGCAACACCATTACGCTTGAACAGAACAGCAGTAATGGTATCGCGACTATCGATCAAAGCGGCGGGACCAGTCGTAACACTGTGACTGCGACCACCAACGTCAATAATGGCCTGGTGGATGTCGATCAGACCAGCGGCACCAAAGACAGCGATGTTGTCATTAATCAGAGTGGCGGCAGCAGCTGGGATAAATCGTTCGATGATGATAAACACGGTGGCGGCTACGGCACCCTGGTGGCAGCCGCTAAAGTGCTGCAAACCAGCGCCAATGGCAGCAGTGTGAACATCAATCAAACCGTCGCAGGCATTTCAACCACGGCATATGTGAAACAGACCGGGTCTGGCAACACAGCAATTGTGAATCAACACTAAGTGATGTTTTGCCTGATGAGCCGCCACGTTTGTGGCGGCTTTTCTGTGCGCGGAATAAAGGAACAAAAACCGGCTGTGCAGAGCAGACAGCCGGCAAGATACGCTATCAGGAGCTGCTTTCGCTCGCGGCTTTCGGCAGCGGTGCCTGCGGTGGGAGGAGATTTGGTTGCGCTGGCACGTTCGGGCGAACCGTTTGTGGTGGCGGCGATTGCGTGAGTTCATCGGGCATCAGCAAGCCTTCCACGGCCTCTTTGCGATAGCGCGTCAGGACTTCGGAGTTGATGTCCGCGGCATTACTCAGCGCCCACAGTTTCTTGTTGATTCCATCGTTAATCAGGTGGATGACGCCTTCTTCAATGGCCGACATCAGGCAGGTCATCACCGGCTCGTTGGTGGTAAAGCCCGCTTCGCCTTCTAACAGACGCTGGTAATCAATAAAGCGGAAGACGCCTGCCTGAATTTCATAAGAGAGAATCGTTTTGCTGGTATTTACCGAGGAGAGCACTTCGCCAGTATGGACATTCACAATACGCAGGTTAACGGCCACCTGATCTAATTGATACTGGGTGCTGCCGCCAATACCAAAATAGCGCGCGCCGAAGCCACCGGTTTTCACGTTACTGGCATAGCCAATAATCGACCCTTCAACAATTACGTTCGCTGAATAGAGCGAGGGAAGCGGGCTGGCGTTATTATCACCGACGGTACCATTTTGCTGGGCGGCACGAATAATTTTTCGTTCATTAAGCAGGTTATTTAACCCCTGACGCTCCAGAGGAACAAACCAGCGAGAGTCTTTCAGAGAGGAAACCAACATTGCCGTGGCGCTTTGTGGTACCGATGTTGAAAAGTTACTGGCCGGATAAGGCTGGAACTGGCCCGTCTCATCCTGGATATTATAGACAGCAACATATATTTTCCCGCGCGGCTGAGGGAGCGAAACCAGATCTTTATAGGTCGCATCACGCGGAAGTAATGTAGGTTTGGCGGCTTCTTGTGGCGGTGTTGTAATGCACCCAGACAAGAGTCCAGCTACAACTGCCAGAGTAACGATACGCATCTTGTTCTTGCCTCTCTGAATGGTGACATTTAAATACCCCTCTGTGAAATATTTACGCAAGAAGCCGTGAGCACAATTAATAATAATTAATTGCGCTACGACTATTTTCCGGGTTGTAAATTACAATAGCACAAAAGGACTATTTTTCTATAATATATTTCAAATTAGTATTCGTCGGAGGAAAGGTCTCCAGTTTGCAATAACGCTTGATTTATAATCCTTTTTTGTATTTCTTCCTGCACTGATGCGACGGCTTGTGTAATCACCGCATCATAATTTCGCATGACAGGTGAAACTATTGTCTGGAAGACAATATCTTGATTATAGCGAATGGTCATAATACTGCCCCAGCGTGCGCTGGGGCGTTCAATAATAATCAGGTTAATTTTATTATCTGTCCAGTGCTCGCTAAAATCTCGGCAGAACTTTTGTCCCACCGAGGTAACAGCACGAGTGACAATCAACCCTGGAACTTCAAGTTCTGCCGCCGGGGCTGGCGCAAGATGTAAAAGCAGAACTGTCGCCAATACAGGAACGGTTTTCATGATAGTCACCGTAGGTATTTGTTCGCCCAAAACACGGCCTGAGTTCGGTTCTTCACCGAGAGCTTTTTAAAGAGATTGTAGATATGCGTTTTGACAGTGTTCTCGCTGATGAACAGCAGATGAGCAATTTCGATGTTAGAGGCGCCTTGTCGAAGTTTGCTCAGGATCTGTTTTTCGCGATGTGTCAGGTCAACGGTTTCATTCCACTGCGGATGGGACAAATTTAGCTGCTGTGTAAGATAGTCATTAATCGACTTCGGAAAGAATTTCTCACCCCGGCATACGGTTCTGATACCTTCTATTAAATTTTCTTCGCCGGTTTCTGTATGGAATATACCGCTAATCATCGGCCATTCGACAATGTCGCGGTGATGATAATGTGGCGGAATATTAAAAAGCAGTGTTTTAAACTTTTTCTGGCAGTTTTGCAGATCCTGGCACCACTGCCGCGAAGTCTGTTCTTCAAGTGACATCATGTCGAATAAAAGTAGATCGCCATCTTCAATCGTCGAACTGTCGATGACATCACAATGTTTAAGCGTCACTTCGTTATAGAACCGCTTCTTAAGTGCCTGTAACAAAAGCGTTGATTGTAACGACGGTTTTGTTATCAGAAACAAAAATCTGGGCTCAGACGGATTCTTATTCGTTCTCATGGTTCACTCCAGAGAGATATATGCCATTTTTATATAGTTGAAATATAAAGTTAAACAGCAACAATACGCACGCTCAGGCGACCGCAGGAAACGCGGCAATGCCAATGGACTACGAAATATGAATTAACCTAAAATTTAGGTAGGCAAAAATTAATTAAACAAGTTTTTATAATGTAACAAAATGTAAATTTGAGTTATGGTTTTTTCTTAAAGATGTTTCGTATGATGAATATCAAAAATTGAAAGCAGTATTAATATGTATCTTGATGATATCTAATGTTTTTAATAAAAATAATAAAAAAGCATTAGTTACATTACCTGCGCGAGTGAGATAGATTTCGATTAATTTTATTAACCTTTTTCATTGTATTATGAATAATATATTCGCGATTTTTCGCCTTTGGCAATAATAGCTTAAGACAATTCTTATTGAACTCATGGTGATAGAGGATATGGGCCGCGTCGCCGTGACTCGGCCAGGTCGATAAAACAGTGCAGAGAGGTTAATCCTAAGATGCCCGGTCTCATTCTTGCTGCAATGGTTATTGGAACGCTGAGCTTTGATGCGAAAAGAGAGGGCGATCAGGTCACCGTGATCCCCATGGTGACGCTGCCCGTAGAGTGCCAGTGTGACGTCAGTATGGAAACCGAACGGCAGGGCGCATCGGGGTCGAGCCGAAGCCGACAAAAAAGTGTGCTGGTAATACAGGCGCGCAGACCCCAGGCGCTGGCAACGCTAATTTTGACACCTTCGCCGGGCGACAATGTGGTGGTGACGGTTCATGTGTCTGATGGCCGCAATATCGATCTCACAGAAACCTGGACCCTTGACCCACAAAAAACCTGAATGCCTCTCTGTCTAAAGTATCTTCCCCCACTGCCGATAGCTTCTCTGTTGGTAATCGCGGTTTGAATTGCCAATAGCGGGTCATTTAACTCTCTGAAAATAAATGACGTATTGAACAACACAACATTTAATTTCATTCGCTGATTGCTGATTCCTCCAAAACATCTCATGTGCTGCTAGCCTGAAAAGATGCACAGATGACCCATCGTAATCAACAATCAGGGATGAGGCTTTGTGAAGAGGCTTACATGAAAGCATTTTTCGGTAATGCGTTGTTGATACTCTGTTTTACTCCCGCCGTCAGTTTTGATGCGCTGGCGGGGTCCGAGCGATTAGGCCAGGGAGGCGTTATTCACTTTCGCGGGCAAATTGTTGAAGGGGGATGCTCGGTGGACCCCTCGACGCGCAATGTTAAAGTTTCTTGTTACCGCGACGGTAATCATCATCAAAATACGATCCCGTCACGTCGCTTTCGCACGGAGAAACACAACATCTGAAGGATGCCACGCTGGATATGCAGTGGCTGAATAAACAGAAAACGCTTGCTGTGATAAGCGTGCAGTATCAATAATGGCAACCCCGCAGAGGGTTTCTATTATTTGTCAGTAAGCTCACCACCTCTATTATCGAAACGGATAACAGGTTTGTGGTCGGCAGGAGGTCAGCATGACAGCACGTATTCAGGTGTTGCAGGGAGATATCACCCAACTTGACGTGGATGTGATCGTCAATGCGGCAAACCCATCGCTGATGGGCGGTGGCGGCGTTGATGGTGCCATTCACCGTGCCGCAGGCCCGGCGTTAGAAGAAGCCTGTGCGGTCGTGCGTCAGCAACAAGGGACGTGCCCGCCGGGTCATGCTGTGATTACCCATGCGGGTAATCTGAAGGCGAAGGCGGTTATCCATACTGTCGGGCCGGTATGGAAAGGCGGCGATGCGCACGAAGCCTCGCTGCTGGAGCAAGCCTATCGTAACAGCTTGCAGCTGGCGCTGGATAACGGCTATCAGAGCGTTGCGTTTCCGGCGATTTCGACCGGTGTTTACGGCTACCGAAACCCGCCGCTGCAGAAATCGCTTTTCATACGGTTGAGCGTTTTCTGACGTTTCATCGCACGCCGGAGAAAGTCTGGTTTGTCTGTTATGACGAAGAGAACGCCCGGCTGTATAAACGTTTATTAAGCCAGCAGGGCGACGACGTCGACGCATAAAAAAACGCCTGATACCGCAACGTATCAGGCGTTTTTGTTTGGGCGTTAGCCGCGTGAAGGCTGCGCTTTTTCAACCTTCTGCTGCGGTTTACCTGAGAACAGGAAACGCAGTAACGGAATACGCAGGTGGATCTCGTACAGCACCAGCGCACAGCCAATCACAAAGACCAGCCCGGTAATAAAGCCCACGATATTGGAGCTAATATTCGGCGTGATCCACGCGCCATAAAACAGCGTCAGCGGATGGTGCACCAGATAAATAAACAGCGAGGCGTTCACGAAGTAAGTGACGCGCGCAGACTGGAAATTCAGCAGGCGGTGGCCCAGCGAGAACACCACATTAACCATCCACAGGCCCAGCACCATGGTGATCACCGACTCGGTTTCATACATCCACGCATCGCCGGAACCATATTGTTGATTCAGACGATAGGCGATGAAACCGGCAATGGCGGCAATCACGCACGGCCAGGAGGTGGTGGTAAACAGCGCTTTCACGCGTGGGTGAATAAATGCCAGCGCGCCCAGTACGAAGAAGGGGATATAGAACAGCGTCTGCATCACCACAAAGTTAAACAGGCCATCGCTGAGAATTGGCGGGTAAACGATAAACAGCGTGCGTCGGATTGCGGCGTACAGCACGCCCAACAGCAGGAACCAGACCGTCAGTTTGCCCATGGTGAGGTTATCTAAACACCCTGG
>AGFS01154005.1_pt1 | contig 10827 bp, 8 predicted proteins | sample 305828 | NCBI WGS metagenome assembly AGFS01 (sample SAMN02954281, study PRJNA62041) | ant fungus garden metagenome | biome: terrestrial; feature: Atta colombica fungus garden; material: fungus garden; isolation source: Atta colombica fungus garden top | host: Atta colombica | place: Panama: Gamboa ...
AAAAAGGCCACCAGCAGGCACCGGGCGTCTATCGCGTCGATATCTGGCGTAACGATGAGTTTATCGGCACGCAGGACGTGCGGTTTGAGCAAGCTGACAACACGCCGCCGGTCGCGGGCGGTTTGTCGCCGTGCATTACGCGCGCGATGCTCGATCGCTTTGGCGTCAATATCGCCGCCTTCCCGGAACTGAGCAACGTGCAGGGCGATACCTGCGTTCCGCTCACCACGGCTATTCCGGGCAGCGAAACGGCGTTCAACTTCGCCTCGTTGCGCCTGAACGTCAGCCTGCCTCAGGTGGCGATGCAAAACAGCGCCCGCGGGTATATTCCGCCTGAACAGTGGGATGAAGGCATCCCCGCCGCGCTGCTGAACTACAGCTTTACCGGCAACCGGGGCAGCGACGACGACAGCTACTATCTGAACCTGCAAAGCGGGTTGAACTATGGCGCCTGGCGATTACGCAATAACGGCGCGTGGCGTTATACCGAAAGCAACGGCCAGCGGCACAGCAGCTGGCAAAATATTGGTACCTGGGCGCAGCGTACGATCATCCCGCTGAAAAGCGAGCTGGTGCTTGGCGACAGCAACACCGGTAACGATGTCTTCGACAGCGTTGGTTTTCGCGGTGGTCGCCTCTATTCGTCCGACAGTATGTACCCGGACAGCCTGCAAGGTTACGCGCCTACCGTGCGCGGAATCGCCCGCACCCCTGCCAAAGTAGTGATCCGCCAGAACGGATACGTGATTTACCAGAGCTATGTGCAGCCGGGGGCTTTTGCGATAACTGATCTTAACCCGACCTCCTCAAGCGGTGACCTGGAGGTGACGGTGGAAGAGAAGGACGGCAGCCAGCAGCGCTACACCGTCCCGTATTCCACCGTTCCGCTGCTCCAGCGTGAAGGACGCTGGAAATACGATCTGGTGGCAGGGGACTATCGCAGCGGCAACAGCGAGCAGGACACGCCGTTCTTTACTCAGGGTACGATGATTGCGGGTCTTGCCGACGGCTACACGCTGTACGGCGGAACGCAGCTGGCCTCGCGCTATACCGCCATCGCCATTGGCGCGGGTAAAAACCTCGGTGACTGGGGGGCGGTTTCACTTGATCTCACCCATGCCCGCAGCCAGCTTGCCGATGACAGCCGCCATGAAGGGCAGTCCCTGCGGTTCCTGTACGCAAAATCCCTTAACGGATTCGGCACCAACTTCCAGCTGCTGGGCTATCGCTACTCGACCAAAGGCTTCTACACCCTCGACGATGTGGCCTGGCGCACAATGGAAGGCTACCAGTATGGCGACGATCAGGACGATGACGGCGTGCCGGACGTGCAGAGCTATCACAACCTGACGCTGAATAAAAAAGGGCGTTTCCAGCTCAATATCTCCCAGTCTCTCGGCGATTACGGCTCGGTGTACGTGTCGGGCAGCCAGCAGAGTTACTGGGGCACCAGCGAATCCAACGTCTGGTATCAGCTTGGCTACGCGGGCGGGTTGAAAGGGGTCAGCTACGCCTTATCCTGGTCGTGGAACAAGGCCGTCGGCATTGACGGAACCGACCGGATCGCCTCGTTCAACGTCTCCGTCCCGTTCAGCCTGTTCACCCGTCACGGCTACCGTCGCGATAACGCGATCGACCGGGCCTATGCCACAGCCTCTGCCAGCCGTAACAGCGACGGTGATACCAGCTGGCAGACCGGGATCAGCGGAACGCTGCTCCAGGATCGTAACCTGAACTACAGCGTCACGCAGGGTCACACCAGCAATAACGGTGCCAGCGGCAGCGCCAGCGCTAACTGGCAGGCGACGTACGGCACGCTGGGCGTGGGCTACAACTACGCCCGGGATCAGCACGACCTCAACTGGCAGCTCTCCGGCGGCGTGGTAGGGCATTCAGACGGCATCACATTCAGTCAGCCGCTGGGCGATACCAACGTCTTGATCAAAGCGCCGGGCGCGTCAGGCGTGAGCGTCGAAAACCAGACCGGCGTCAAAACAGACTGGCGTGGCTATGCGGTGATGCCGTACGCCACGGTGTACCGTTACAACCGCGTGGCGCTCGACACCAACACTATGAGCAACAACACCGACATTGAAAATAACGTTTCCAGCGTCGTGCCGACGAACGGTGCGCTGGTGCGCGCCAGTTTTGACACCCGCATCGGCGTGCGTGCGCTGCTCACCGTGAAGCGTGATAACCAGCCTGTACCGTTTGGGGCGGTGGTGCGTGAGACGCAGAGCGGCGTAACCAGCATGGTGGGAGATGACGGTCAGATTTACCTGAGCGGGCTGCCGCTGAGCGGAGAACTGCTGATTCAGTGGGGAGACGGGAAACAGTCCCAGTGTCGTGCGCCCTACAGCCTGCCAGAACAAAGCCTGCAACAGGCGATCACACTTAAGGGGATCCGCTGTGAATAAAATCCATTATCTGGGGCTATCCCTGCTGGCGTTTTTTCCGCTATCTGAGGCCTTCGCCACGGTCTGCGTCAATGAAAATGGCGTGCCGACGGAGGTGTATTACGACCTGACGGATAAATTTAACAGCTCCAATAACCAGGTGGGGCAGATTGTCACGCTCAGCGAGAAGTCCCAGTGGGTGGGCGTCAACGCCGTCTGCCCTAAGGGAACGTCCGGGAACACCACCAAGCGCAGCTATGTTACCGATTTCCCTGTTACGGGCACCAGCGATGGCTACCAGTATCTGAAGCTAAACGACTATCTGGACGGGGCGATGAAAATTACCGACAGCTACGCTGGCACGTTTTATCCGCCCAAAAGCTACATCCAGATGGGGAGCCACCCGAATGTGTCTAAAAACAAACCGTTTGGCGTACAGGATTCCAGCCTCGTCTTCCGGCTTAAAGTGACCCGACGCTTTATCAATATGGTGGTGATCCCCCGGGCGACCATGTTCCGGGTTTACGTCACCACGACCTCCTCGGATCCGCTCACCACGCCGGTTTATACCATCAGCTACAGCGGGACTATTCAGGTGCCTCAGAGCTGTGAAATTAATGCCGGGAATGTGGTGGAGTTCGATTTCGGAGACATCGGCGCCTCCCTGTTCAGTAAAGCAGGCATCGGGAATAAGCCGGAGGGGATCTCAGCGCAAAGCAAAACCATCGGCATCAAATGCACCAACGTCGAGGCGAACGCCATGCTCACGATGCGTGTTGAAGCGGAGAAGGTTTCAGGCAGTGCGCTGGTTTCCGATAACGCGGATGTGGGTTTTGTGATTGCCAACAGTAATGGCGTGCCGCTGACGCCCAACAACCTGACCAGCAAAATCCCGTTCCGTCTGGACGACAGCGCTCAGGCGCAGGTGGGGATCCGCGCGTGGCCCGTCAGCGTAACCGGTAAAAAACCTGCCGAGGGGCGTTTTACCTCTCGCGGCTATTTACGCGTCGACTACGACTAAGGAGCAGGTATGCGAAACGGAATGCGGTATTTAGCCGTCGCGCTCTTTGCGCTTTGCTCCCCTGCACACGCAGAGACGGCGCTTGGGGAAATTAACATTCAGCTCTACGGCAATATCGTGGATTTTACCTGCGTGGCGGAGGGGGACGACAGCAATAAAACCGTCACGCTCGGCACCTGGCCCACGAAACAGCTTCGCACAACGGGGAGCCGGACGCAGCCTGTACCGTTCACCCTGAAGCTGACCGGATGTCCGCCGGGGGCGGCTTCGGTCACATTTACGGGGAAGATGGACGGGCGTGATAATAGCCTGCTGGCGCTGAATGATGCCAGCGCGGCCAGCAACGTGGCCGTGGAGATCCTCGACCGGGATAAAACGCGCCTCGCGTTGCAGCAGACCAGCCAGACGGTGGCGGTAGATGCGCAGGGAAATGCCGAACTGTCGTTTTATGCCAATTATATCGCCACGGCGGATAACCCGCAGCCGGGACGGGCTGACGCCGATGCAACTTTCATGATTAATTATAATTAATCGTATCCACTCTCCCTGTAACGGTTATATGTTGCAGGGAGAGGGTAGGATTATAGTAATTCGTGCGCTTTCGCGTAATCAATTAATTCAACGATACTTTGCACGCCCAGCTTGGAAAAGATATTAGACTTATGGGCGCTAATTGTTTTGTTGCTAAGTAATAATTGATCCGCAATCTCCTTATTAGATAATCCGTTCGCCAGATATCGCAGAACCGTCACTTCACGATTCGATAATGGCATATCCACGGCGGCGCCCGTCCGCGAGCCCAGGTGGTTTATAAAACTCAATGTTTCTGAGGGGAAGAAGGAATAGCCCGTCAGGATCATTTCCACCGCGTTATAAATTTCCCCCAGATCTTTTCGCTTACTGACAAAACCATTTGCCCCGGCGCGGATGGCGCGTCCTGCGTAGAAGGCTTCAGATTTCGAAGAGAGGAAAAGAACCTTAATGTCTTTATTTAAGTTCCTGATTCTTTTCAGTAATACGAACCCATCCGTGCCCGTCATTTCAATATCGAGAATGACCAGGTCAATGGGGTGGTTGCGTATACAGTCAAGCACCTCGTGGCTGTCGCCTGACTTCAGTTTGACCTGGATGTTTTTATTTTTCTGTAGCAGGACTTCTATCGACATTCTGACGATAGGGTGTTCGTCCATAATGATAACGGATGCCGGTTTCATTTTTTATGCCTCAGATTGTTAAAAGCGTTATGCTGAGTTTTGTTAAAACTCTCGAAAAGCCGGAAGGATAATTGCGCAGATCCTTGTACGGTAAATGTCCCTGGGAAGAGCGAAAGCATCCTTGTTTACGTAGTGGTGATATCAATGCCTCAGCGCAGTTATCTCATAAGGCTGGTTATGGCAAAATGATTTTTCTTATTCGCGTGTCAAACACGTCTTATTATACCGTTTAAGTATTGTCCGAAAAGCCTGTAAATTAATATCCATATATTGCTGATTATTATGTTCTGGATCTGAATCAGTAACTTTTTAAAATTAGCAAAAATGTCCTGATATTGCATTTACCACACACTTTCATCTTTATGTAATAACAAAAAATAAACGATTTTACTGTATGTTAAATGAATGTTAACAGCGAGCAGGCTGTGACAACCAGCATCCCGCCTGCCTGCCATCCATGAAATCCGCCATTTCGTGCGTCATCTCTCCGTTTCAAACGCCTCCTGGCAAATTGCCGTTCCCAACAACAGAACAGTACTATCTGCTGTTTTCTTCACCTCTCATCGCATTCTTTTACAGGTGAATCGCTTGTTTTTACACCATTATCATCCTGTTAACTGAAGCGCCAGAACCTTAACGCATGGATAAAATCACTCTCGTTAAGCGTACCGGCAGCATTTCGCATGGTTTAAGACCTGGAATTAGGAATAGTTATAAAATCGAAAGTTTTGTTAAAAAACACAAAAATTTAACATGCATCCTAAGTAATTTCCTAAAGGTCTTTAGGAATTAAGAAGTTACTGAATACGTTAATACGTGAAATCTGAGAGGTTGTTGAGAAGATGTAGCAACTCATGACGATGATTCAGCCCAAGTTTCGCCAGGATGCAGCTGAGACGGTAAATAATGCGGCTGTAGGGGCGGTTCTGTAACTGCGCGATCTGCCGCAAGGAGCTCCCCTGCGACAGCGCCTGTAAGATCGGCCATTCATCCCGTGAAAACCACTCTTTGCGGTTGCCGGCGGGTGACGGTGCTTCCAGCAAGGTTTGTTGCATAGCCAGCGCCGTTAGCTGGCGTTCAAGCACATGAAAAGGGCCAGCCGCTTTACAAAACAGGCGAGCATCATAATCATCGGCGCGGACGAGCAGGTAGGGTGTCAGGTAGGGGGCGAACAGGCTGTGGCGGCGTAATCGGTCCAGCAGGTCGATGAGCGGCGAGGCGCGGCTCTCAATGTCTATTACCAGACGCGATGAAGGCCAGTGATTTAAATCACTGAGGGCGGCTTCCAGCGTGGAATAGTCGCAGCAATTGCTCAGGGGCGACTGCCCGCTCAGTAAACCGGAACGGAAAAAATTATCCTGTGTGACCAGAATGATAAAGGGAGCATCGGTTTTGCGGGTCTGGTTGATTGACTGGCTCAAATATTCGAGACGATCAAAAAATGGGAGAGCAAAAGGCGAGTGCGTAGAACCCAGTGAATCACTTCCTGTCCGACGACGCCGGTAACGGCGCACTGTCATTCGCATAGCTTCCCTCTTGGCGATGACCGTTCAGTCCTCCTGCCATCTCCAGGATGGCCAATAATATCCCTGACCGAAGCGCGCGCCAGCATGAAGCGCGCAAGTACGGTCCCGTTCTGTTTCAATGCCTTCAATAAGCACATTCGCAGCGATTTTTGAACAAAGGGTGACCAGCTGTGTCAGCGCCTGCGTTTCACGTAAACGCCAGAAAGCGATCTTATCGATTTTTATTCCGCTTAATGGCAGGCGGCAGGATAAAAATGCTTGTCCTGACGCTTCATCAATATCATCCAGCCAGATCCGGTGTCCTCGCGCGGTCAACTGCTGAAGCGCACAACTCACCCTCAGACGCGCCGGGTCTGAGAGTGTAAAGAACGAGGCAGGCTCCACGAGTTCAATGTTCAGCGGTGGGCTGTTAAGTTGCAGTAAACGCTGGAACATTTCCGGTATGGTCAGAACGGTTATCGGCAAATTTATGAAAAGGTTGTCACAGGGGAAGGGGTTTTTTAACGCGGCGATCTGTGCTTCCAGCAGCATAAGCGCCCGGGCGGCGGACCAGTCCTGGAAAAAGCTTTCGTTTTGCTGATGCGGCGACAGCACGCTGAGCACTTCGGCCCCCACCGTGCGCGAAGATGAGAGGGCGACAATGGGTTCAAGCTTAATGCCTGTAATATCGTGTGAGATGTGCTGCACGCACGAGGGAAAACCTGTCTGGTCTGGCGCTGTCACTCCGTCGTCCTGTTCACTTCCAGCCTCCAGGCGGCCGGGTTACCGCTGGACAGTGTGAAGGTGAAGTAAACAGGAAAACAGCAGGCGTTACTTAAAAGCGGCTAAGCCTTTTCGCAGCCCGTAAAAGAGGGATAAATGTTAGAAAAAACAGCCGTATTTACAATCAGCTAGTCATTATCGCCAGAGAAGGCGGAAAAGGCATTGACTCACTACGCATTGACCGTATAATTCCAGGCGTTTCACCACCGCGAAGTACACTCTTCTCCGTGCGCCCTTAGCTCAGTTGGATAGAGCAACGGCCTTCTAAGCCGTAGGTCGTAGGTTCGAATCCTACAGGGCGTGCCATTAAATTTCACATATTGCCGCCTGCGCGACGTCCTGCTGATTTTCTCCATGAAATACCCCTCGCGAAAGTAGCGTTAACGCACATTTTTCACAGCACAATTGACTGTTATAACAGTATTTTTCTTACCCTATGGCAATTTTGCTATTCCTCTACCATGCTCATATCACCTCACTCTTACTCGTGGGGCTTTTCGTAGTTGCTGATTAATCTCAAGGAAAAAGGTTATGAAAAAAACGACTGCTATTTTGATGGGCGCTGCATTTCTGTTTACCACCAATACCTTTGCGGCTGAACTGCTGACGAAAAACGAGTTTGAGAAAGTGGAATCACAGTATGAAAAAATCGGTACGGTTAGCACTTCCAATGAAGTCTCGGTAGACGACGCGAAAAAAGAGCTGATCGAGAAAGCCGATAAAGAAGGTGCTGATGTTCTGGTGCTGACTTCCGGTAATACCAACAACAAAATTCACGGTACCGCCGATATTTTCAAGAAAAAATAATGCCTTAGCAACCACCCCTGTTTCGGGGTGGTTGCGCGCCATACCTCCCGCCAGCCTTGTTTCTTGTCTCTTCTCGCTCAGAGATGTCCGTTGACACTTGATTACGCATTCATAATGCGTATAGTTCTCATTTGCATTTCTTTTAATAACTTTTAAGGCCCGACAACGGGTCATTTTTGCGCGCACGTTAAGAGCTCATTATGAACAACACCACAATGCACAAAACGCTGCTGGCGATTGCCATCGGCGCGGTTACACACTCCGCTTTTGCGGCGGATGAGAAAAAAGAGGACACCATCGTGGTCCAGTCCACGGCGGGGAGTGATTTCAAACCCGGTGGTGACCAGCTGCTTCCAGCCTTCCTCGACGGCCAGGTGGCGAACGGCGGGCGCATGGGTATGCTCGGTCAGCAGAACGCCATGGACGTGCCGTTCAACATCATCAGCTACACCTCGAAGCTGGTGGAAGATCAGCAGGCAAAAACCATTGCTGACGTGGTTGCCAACGACGCGGGCGTGCAATTTGTTCAGGGTTACGGCAACAGCGCGGAAACCTTCCGCATTCGCGGCCTGAAGTTTGACGGCGACGATATGACCTTTGGCGGATTGTCCGGGGTGCTGCCGCGTCAGGTGGTGGATGCCCAGATGGTCGACCGTATCGAGATCTTCAAAGGGGCCAACTCCCTGATGAACGGCGCCGCAAGCTCCGGCGTGGGCGGGATGATCAACCTTGAGCCCAAACACGCGGGCGACACCCCGCAGGCGAAAGTGGGCGTTGACTACACCTCGGATTCCCAGATTGGCACCACGCTGGATGCGGGTCGTCGCTTTGGCGATAACGACCAGTTTGGCGCGCGCGTGAACCTCGTGCATCGCGAAGGCGAAACCGGCGTGCCGAACGACCGCCGCCGCACCACGCTGCTCTCCACCGGCCTGGATTACAAAGGCGACCGCTTCCGCACCTCGCTGGACCTGGGCTACCAGAAAAAACCTTCCACGGCAGCCCAACCAGCGTCAACATCTCGGCGGTGGACTTTGTGCCTGAACCGCCGAAGAACGATCGTAACTTCTCACAGAAGTGGGCCTACAGCGATATCGAAAACGAGTTCGGGATGTGGCGCAGCGAGTATGACATCACCGATAGCTGGACGGCATATACCGGTCTCGGCGCGCAGCACGCGCACGAAGAAGGGATCTACAGCGCGCCGAAGCTCCTCGATAAGAGCGGTAATGCGACGGTCAGCCGCCTTGATACCAACCGCATCAGCGATTCCGTCAGCGGCATGGCGGGCATTCGCGGTAACTTTGACACCGGTTTTGTCTCGCACAAGGTCAACGTCGGGTATTCAGCGATGACCAAAAACGAAAAAATCGCGTGGAAAATGTCGGCGGCGGCAGATAACCCGACCACCAACATCTATCACAACACCGGCGTGGCTATGCCGGACAGCAGCAACTTCAGCGGCTCTGGCGGCAAATACAGCGATCCGCTGACCAGCGGGCGCACCCGCACGCAGGGCTGGCTGCTGAGTGATACCCTGGGCGTACTGGACGACAAGCTGCTGTTCACCGCAGGCGCACGTCATCAGAAAGTTGTCATCCGCGGGTACAACAAAATCACCGGCGCGGAAAACGACGCGGACGGTTTCGACGGCAGCCGCTGGATGCCAACCTACGGCGTAGTCTATAAACCGTGGGAGGAAATTTCCCTCTACGCCAACCACACCGAGGCGTTACAGCCCGGTGAAACTGCGCCTCGCTCAGCAAACAACTACGGCCAGAGCACCGGTATCGTGCACTCTAAGCAGAACGAAGTGGGCGTAAAGGCGGACTTTGGCCGCGTGGGCGGCTCCCTGGCGCTGTTTGAGATCAAAATGCCGTCGGCGATCCTTGACGACAGCGGTCACTACGGCCTGGATGCAGAACAACGTAACCGCGGCGTGGAGCTGAACGTCTTCGGCGAGCCAATGCTTGGGATGCGTCTGAATGCCAGCGCCACCTGGTTGCAGGCCGAGCTGACCAAAACCAAAAACGGCGTCAATCAGGGCAACGATGCGATCGGTATTCCGAGCTTCTACGCCGTGCTGGGCGCAGAGTACGATATCAAGCCGATTGAAGGCCTGACGGCGACCGCGCGCGTTAACCACTCCGGCACGCAGTATGCCGATCTTGCGAACACCAAAAAGCTGGACAGCTACACCACGCTGGATCTGGGCATGCGCTATCGCTTCGCGGTGAACCACAATGAAAACCAGATGACCGTGCGGGCAGGCATCGACAACGTGACCAACGAGAACTACTGGTCAAGCGTGGACGATTCCGGTACTTACATCACTCAGGGCGAGCCGCGTACCTTTAAGGTCTCGGTTGGCTACGAGTTCTAAGCGTTCCACCTCGTTATCCGGGGCAGGGACGCCCCAATCCCTTCGTTGTCGTGTTATAAAATTGTAATAAAAGCTTCTTACACTGGTCGCCACATCCTTACCTCTTGGCCAATGACAGGAAGCCGCTATGGGCAGACCCCTCAAATCCGTATTTAAAAAAGAACATCGCGACGATATCAGTAACCGCAGCGCTAACCCGGTATTCTCCGAGGTTGCAGAGGTGTTCCTCTCCCGCCGCCGTTTTCTCCAGATGGGGGCCGTAGCGGGGGCCGCCGTATCATTCCCGTATCTGATCACACCCGAAAATGCCATTGCCGCGGTATCGAAGCCTTCCGCGCTGGCAAAAGCGGTTTCCCTGGGCTTTACCAGCATCGACGTCTCCACGGAAGACACGGTCAGGGTGCCAGAAGGCTATATTGCCCGCCCGTTCTATCGCTGGGGTGATCCGACGGGAATCAAAGACAACATGCCGGCATTTAAGCCGGACGCCAGCAATACCACAGACGAACAGGCTGTGCAGGCGGGTATGCACCACGATGGCATGGCGTGGTTTAGCCTGCCGCAGGGGGCGCAAAACCCGGAACATGGCCTGCTGGCGCTGAACCATGAATACATCGATAACGGGATGCTGTTTACCGACGGTACGGCGAACTGGAGCCTCGATAAAGCCCGCAAGGGGCAGAACGCGATGGGCGTGTCGGTGGTGGAAGTGAAAAAA
>AGFS01155364.1_pt1 | contig 10824 bp, 11 predicted proteins | sample 305828 | NCBI WGS metagenome assembly AGFS01 (sample SAMN02954281, study PRJNA62041) | ant fungus garden metagenome | biome: terrestrial; feature: Atta colombica fungus garden; material: fungus garden; isolation source: Atta colombica fungus garden top | host: Atta colombica | place: Panama: Gamboa...
AACGTCAGCGACGTCGACGGACTTGCGGCATTGTGTAGCACCCGCCGTCCGTCTGTGGTGTTCATTAATGAAGACTGTTTTATCCACGATGCACAGAGCAGTCAGCACATTAAACAAATCATTAATCAACACCCCAGAACGCTGTTTATCGTTTTTATGGCGATTGCAAATATCCATTTTGATGAATATTTACTGGTTAGGAGTAATCTGTTAATTAGCTCCAAATCGATCAAGCCAGAAACCCTGGACGATATTTTAGGGAATTATCTGAAAAAAGAAAATGACAATGTAAAACAGATCAACATGTCGACATTATCGTTAAGTCGAACGGAATCGAGCATGTTAAGGATGTGGATGTCGGGACAGGGAACGATTCAGATATCGGATCAAATGAATATTAAGGCCAAGACGGTATCGTCACATAAGGGTAATATCAAGAGGAAAATTAAAACGCATAATAAGCAAGTGATCTATCACGTTGTGCGTCTTGCTGAAAATGTCACCTCCGGCATTTACGTGAATATGCGTTAATGGCGACTTGCTGGCGGATAACACCGCCAGTCAATTTTATCCCGATTCAGTCTACTTTTTCGACGAAAATACCGTCCGGGTGGCCATGTTCATTGAAAAACCAAATGCCGAGCGGATAATCTTCCAGCGAGACCAGATACATTGTTCCTTCACTGAACTGTTCAATCGCCAGTACCACACCCGACCGACGCGGGCCGCCATCCGTTTTGACCGTGACACGATCGTTCACCTGCATACGCAATCTCCTCAACGTTTCTGCCCAGTGTAGAACAAAACTCCCCCGCTGACAGCGCCTTACTGCATAACTGCTGTTTTCTTCACCAATCACTCACGTGCTCATAAAATGAGCATATTGATAAATGCCGGGTATACTTATTATTGCACGGGCTGTAAGAGGTAGTGATGATGAATAATGCCAAAGCGACCCACGGCGTCAACGTTGATGCGCTGCTGGCAGCAATCAATGAAATCAGCGAAAGCGAAATCCATCGTGCCGCTGACGATCCCTATCATGTGAGCGTTGATGGCCGCGAATACCATACCTGGCGAGAACTGGCTGAAGCGTTTGAGCTGGATATACACGACTTTAGCGTGAACGAAGTGAATCGCTGAAGATGGGGATAAAAAAATCCCGACGCTTGAGGAGTCGGGATCAAACTTGCATCTGCAAGAAGTCATCGAAAAATTCGTTACACCAGGAAATCTGATGTGGGTGAAACATTATCTGCGTTTATATCCAATGACAAGATTTATTCACCAGACCGAACAATCCATTCACAGACAATGCATCGGTGTAATTCGCCCTGTCCAGCATTCGACGCGGGTTGCCGTCAGTTTTATCTCAATTATACCGTTTTATTATTTTGGGATTTTTCTTAATAACCCTTGTGCACATAAGGAGATCTTATGTTTGATCGGCAACAACCGCTGGTTATCTTCACCGATCTGGATGGCACGCTGCTGGATAACCACACCTATGACTGGCAGCCAGCCGCGTCATGGCTGATGCGTCTTAAACAGCGGGATGTACCGGTTGTCCTGTGTAGCAGTAAAACTGCCGCAGAAATGATGCTTATTCAGAAAGAGATTGGTCTGGAAGGCCGCGCGTTTATTGCTGAAAACGGGGCCGTTATCCAGCTTGATGCAAAATGGCAGGATGACGAGTCCTGGCCGCGCATCATTTGCGGGGCGACACATAGCGATATTGTTGGTGTTCTGCACCATCTTCGCGAACGGGATGGCTATAAGTTTACCGCGATTTCCGATGTCGACGCACAGGTGCTCAGCGAGTGGTCTGGTCTGAATGACAAACATGCGGCGCTGGCACGCCTTCAGGAGGCTTCTGAGACGCTTATCTGGCGCGATACAGATGAACGCATGGCCGCATTTTCCGCAACGCTACATCAGCTGGGGCTGCGTTTTATTCAGGGGGCGCGGTTTTGGCACGTGCTGGATGAACAAAGCGGTAAGGCACAGGCGGTCAGTTTTCTGCGCCGCAGGATGTTACAGCGGGAAGGCCACAGTCGTCTTTCTCTTGGCCTGGGCGATGGCCCTAACGATGCAGACCTGCTGGATAGCACCGATTACGCCGTGGTGGTGAAAAGCCTGAGCCGGGAAGGCATTCATTTAAAAAATGACGACCCGCAGCGGGTCTATCATACACAACTGCGTGGCCCGAGTGGCTGGGACGAGGGGCTCAGCCACTTCCTGGGTGATTAATCTTCGGCGCGCACCTGATTACGTCCGGCCTCTTTCGCCAGATAGAGGCGACGATCGGCCACGGATTGCAGATAGGCAAAATCATAACGTTCCTGCTCATCGTCGCTGGCAGAAACCCCAACGGACGCGCTTACACGGATGGTGTGCCCTTTCGACACCAGTATCTCACGGCGGTTGATACACTCGCGGATCCGCTCAGCTATCTCGCGGGCCTGAGCGAGCGTGGCGTTTGGCAGAACAACGCAGAACTCCTCTCCACCCACACGCCCGGCAATATCCCCTTCGCGTATTTTATTAGCAATTAAACGGGCGATATGTGTCAGCACGCGGTCGCCTGCCTGATGGCCATAGCGATCGTTAATTGATTTAAAATGATCGAGATCGAGTTGCAGAACCGCCAACGGTTTTCCTGCCTGCCGACACTGTGCCGATGCCGTTGCCGCACGTTCGAACAATGCGCCACGGTTGTATAAACGCGTCAGTGCATCGTACCAGGCGCGCCATTGCAGGGACTCCTGCAATGTGGACATGTTACTCACCATTTGGCGAATAACCATCCATGAGAGAATCAGCATACCGGTGAACAGCACCCACAGCAGCGTAAGCGCGATGCTGATACGCCCGAAATCGCCTTTTAGCCCCTCTTCCAGGCTATGAATTCGCAGCAGAACGCCGTCAAAATTACGCAGCTTTTCCCAACTGATATAGCGCGTCATTTCGCGAAGACTACCGCGATTATTATCTTCATAGGCGCGTGCAAGCTGGGCCTGCACTTCCTGCGTGAGTGGCGTAACGCGGGGGTCGGACGAGGCGATGAGGTTCATCCGGCTATCATAAAGCTGGTACTCCCCTTCGGTTTCGCCCTCAACGGCGCGCAGTAAAAAATCGCCCATTTCTCTGACCGAAAGCTGTGCTGCCAACACGCCAAACCAATAGTGTTGATAATTCAGCGGCACCGATGCCGTGACCATCTGCGCTTCATGCTGTTTATCGCTGGAGAATGAAGTGTACCAGCGTACACCGCGCCCCGGGTTCAAACGTTCAGACTGCTGCTGGAACCATGGGCTGGTCACCTGCTCATAAAACTGTTCGGTGATGTTGCGGGTTACCGGCTCGCTGCTCAGGAAAAATCCGGCACGCGATACATACAGCATACGCGGTGAAAAGCGCGAGAGATGGTTTTTGGTAATGGTTGACAGTCGCAACAGGTAGCCCAATTCGAGCGTAGCGGTGAATTCGTTAGTCACCAGCGGATTATCACGAGATAAGAGCTCAGACTGCTCGACAAAGGCATCTGACACGCCATTAAGCGGCAGAGTACGGCGGTTTTCCAGCGCGATATGCCAGTCTGCCTCATGGCGTTTACGGGAGAATTCCGCTTCCGCATTACGCAGGACTTCAAACGCCAGCGGCGCCTGCAGCGCGGCTTGCATACCATGACGAAAAAAAAGCAGGCGATCGACGTTGAATTGCAGCTGCCCGTCCATCTCACGGGCGACGTTTTCCAGATTATTGCGCTGGCTGGAGATATAAGCCTCCTCCAGTACCACCGTTTCACGCCACGTCAGAATCGTTGAAAACAGCAGAACAACGCAAAAGCAGAGGTTTACCACTCTACCGGGTCGGGAGTGCTGGCTAAGCTTTCTCAACCAACCGGGGGATTTTTCGGGGGCTACGGGATGCACAAAGGCTCCCGGCAAAACTCCTGATGAAGAGACAACGTACTCACTCCTGAACGGAAAAACAGCTTTGAATTCATGATGTACAACAATCGAGGCACTGAGTCAAAAACGCCCGACCCATGCCGGGCGTTTTGGCTAAGCTTTCTCCTGCGCGCGATCGCCGCCGGGCATAAGCTCATCTTCACGGAAGGCTTCACGCTTGACGCCAAAACCGTCATACCAGCGGCATTCAACCATCCCACTGGCATAACCCGTCACGACCATGCGCTGACCACCATTTTTAGACCGAACTTCATCACTGACCAAAAAGACCATAGTTGCCTCCGGTATCAGGGTGAAACAGTTTCACATTAGTCGATCGCCAGCGGGTTTGCGTAATCAGTGCGCACTTTTTAGCCTTCACGCTGACGAAGGCGATTGATGCCATTCACGACCACCACCACGACAGCGCCGATAATAAAACCGAGCACCAGATTCGCAATCGTCGGTAACAGCATCGCGACAACGGCTCCCTGCTGCGCGGCGAAGCCTTCAATCGCGTGATGCAGCGGCGCAACACCGTGGACCACAATCCCGCCGCCGACCAAAAACATCGCCAGCGTACCCACCACTGACAGTATTTTCATCAACCATGGTGCAACAAAAAGTAAACCTTTCCCGACGCCTTGTGCCAGCGCGCTCTTTTTCTCCGCCAGCCAGTAGCCCATGTCGTCCAGTTTAACGATGATGCCCACCAGCCCGTAAACGCCGACAGTGACCAACACGGCGATACCTGACAGAATCAAAACCTGGTTCAGTAGCGGGGCTTCTGCCACGATACCAAGGGTAATGGCGACGATTTCTGCGGAGAGAATAAAGTCGGTACGGACAGCGCCTTTCACTTTATCGCGTTCGTAAACCATCGGGTCCTGATTGGCGATGGCGTCCAATCGCTGCTGGCGCGCGGTATCATCCTCTTTGTGCTTACGCGCATGCAGCGTATGCACCACTTTCTCAACCCCTTCAAAGCACAGGAACGCCCCGCCTATCATTAACAACGGGGTCACCGCCCAGGGAATGAACGCGCTGATCAACAGGGCCAACGGCACGAGGATCACTTTATTCAGCAGCGAACCCTTCGCCACGCTCCAGACCACCGGCAGTTCACGATTCGCGCGCACGCCGGAAACCTGCTGCGCATTGAGCGACAAATCATCGCCCAGCACGCCCGCCGTCTTTTTCGCCGCCAGCTTGCCCATCATCGAGATGTCGTCCAGCAGCGTGGCAATATCATCCAGTAAGGTTAATAAACTACTTCCCGCCACAATTCGTTCCTTTCATTATTTTGTTTATTAATCACACAGTATGAAGCAAATGTACGGGTTACACATACCATACATTTTGCATACACAAATTCAACATTTCACTACGAATAAAAGCACTCGCAGAGAATCATTTTGCCGCTTACTATATCCCGCCTTTGTGTTTTCCCGTGAGAAATTATGCGTATTAGACAGCTGTTACCGCTTATCGGTGCATTATTTGCGCTCTACATAATCTGGGGTTCGACCTACTTCGCCATCAGCATCGGCGTTGCGAGTTGGCCACCGTTGATGATGGCTGGCGTGCGTTTCCTTTCAGCGGGTATTTTGCTGCTCAGCTATCTGTTGTTAACCGGTCATCGCCTGCCCGCCTGGCGTCCGCTGCTAAACGCCGCGTTAATTGGCGTGCTGCTGCTTTCTGTGGGTAACGGCCTGGTGACCGTCGCCGAACACCAGAACGTGCCTTCCGGTATTGCTGCCGTAATGGTTGCGACGGTGCCGCTGTTTACACTCTGCTTCAGCCGCTTTTTTGGTATCGCGACGCGTAAACTCGAATGGTTGGGTATCGCCATCGGTCTTGCCGGGATTATTCTTCTCAACAGCGGCGGCAACCTCAGCGGTAACCCGTGGGGCGCGGTATTGATTTTGATTGGTTCGATGAGCTGGGCTTTCGGTTCTGTCTACGGTTCGCGCATCGAATTGCCCGTCGGCATGATGGCTGGCGCGGTTGAAATGCTGGCGGCAGGTATCGTGCTGATGAGCGCTTCTCTGCTGACGGGTGAGCGTCTGACCACAATGCCGGATACCTCTGGCTTTCTGGCGGTAGCGTATCTGGCGGTGTTCGGCTCCATCATCGCCATCAATGCGTATATGTTTTTAATCCGCAACGTGTCGCCTGCGGTCGCAACCAGCTACGCCTACGTTAACCCTGTGGTGGCTGTACTGCTGGGTACCGGGTTTAACGGCGAGCGTTTATCGGGCGTCGAGTGGCTGGCGCTGGTGATTATTATCGCCGCCGTGGTGCTGGTGACATTAGGAAAGTATCTGGTCGGCGCGAAAAGCAGCGTTACATCGTGTCAGGGAGAGAAGTAGTCGCCAGCTGCGACATCCCCTGAGTGCCGATCTGCGCGCTGCCCTCGCCGCCGCAGATCCACTCTTCCAGCCTTTCCTTCAGGTCGTTATCAGCCAGTTTTTCACGCCCGCGCAGGGCGCACTCCCAGATAATCAATACTCGCCAGCCTAACTGATGCAGCCGGGCAACATCGCGTCTGTCGCGCGCCACATTGCTGGCGATTTTTGCCAGCCAGAACTCCGTTCGTGTGGCGGGGACCTTAAACAGGTAGCAGTCGTGGTGATGCCAGAAACAGCCATGGGTGAAAATGACGCAGCGGTATTCGTCCAGCGCGAAATCGGGTCGCCCCGGTAGGGTTTTCTCCTGCGCCGTCCAGGCGAAGCCGCACTCGGCGAGCAACGCGGCGACGCGTTTTTCAATCGCCGTGTCGCGCGTGCCGATCGCCCGCATGTTTTTACTGCGGGTGGCTTTATCGTGAACGTCCGCCATTTTTCTCTCGCATCGCGACGGCCTGTAGAATGCGTGAACGCAGCAGACGCGCCACGGCGGCAAAAACCGGCACCACCACCGAGTTACCAAACTGGCGATACGCCTGAGTATCAGAAACCGGAATACGGAACTGATTCCCCTGAGGTTGTTCAAAGCCCATCAGTCGCGCGCATTCCCGTGGCGTTAAGCGGCGCGGGCGACGCTGCTGGTTTTGTGGATCGTCGAAATCCTTCTCGCCCAGCGCTTTATCCCAACCACGATCGATGAGGATCTCCGCGCCGTCTTTGTAATAGCGCGCTGAAAGCGTACGCGCCACGCTGCCGGGACGCGTTGGGTCAACCATCCGTAGCCAAAACCGTTACCTTTTGCCTGATGCTTACGCGCGTAGCGGTAGAGATATTTCCACAGTACCGGGGGTCAGGATGAATTTTTCATCTACCTGCGGGTCGAGCAGTTCGCCAAATTCAGGACGCCGCGCCGGGTAGTAATCCGGAATATCGCGTAGGGTAAATCCTTTGTGCAGACCAAGATCGCGTCGGAAGCCCACCAGCACGATGCGCTCGCGGTGCTGCGGTAAAAAGTGCTGCCCGTCGATAATTTTCGGGTCATCCGCGCCCATATCCGCCGCATCCGAGACTTCGTATCCCAGTTCATCCAGGGTTTGCATAATGATGCGGAAGGTTTTGCCGCCGTCGTGGCTTTTCAGGTTTTTAACGTTCTCCAGCACAAAGATAGGCGGACGGCGCGCGTCAATGATGCGCACCACGTCAAAAAACAGCGTGCCCTGCGTATCGCAGGCAAAACCGTGTGCACGGCCTAATGCATTTTTCTTGGAAACGCCTGCCAGCGAGAACGGCTGACACGGGAAGCCTGCGAGTAACACATCGTGCTGGGGAATGTGCTGACGGATATGCGCCTGGGCTTCGCTGTCGCTCACATCAGTGTGGTGGCTTAAGGTGATATCACGGATGTCGGCATTGAACTGATGCTCGTTTGGGTCACAGAACCAGTTAGCTTTATAGGTACGCACCGCATGTTTGTTCCATTCGCTGGTAAACACGCACTTCCCGCCGATGGCTTCAAACCCGTGGCGAATGCCGCCGATACCGGCAAACAGATCGACAAAACGAAATGCGTAATCAGGATGATGTGCGGGAGGTTTGGGCAATAAAGCCGTCAGCTGTGCAACTTCATTTTCACTCAACCGCGTATTGGCACGCGCCAGCGTCACCACCCGCTTAACGATCGCCGGGCTCCAGTGCTGCTCGCCCACCGCATTCAGCTGCGCGACGACGGTTTTGAGATCGTAAATTTCCAGCACATGATCGAGCAGTGCCTGGGCATCGGTTTCAACCGCCCAATGCGGGGCCGCACTCAGTGACTCACTCTGTTGCATAGATTCAACCAGACCAGACAAATAAGCGTGAGATTACCATACTTTGCCGCAGGAGATTCATTCCGACGGCGCAAATCGGCGCACCACCACTTCATCGAGTCCCTGCGGATCGCCACGCAGTTCGGCACTCAGTTTCGCCATAAACTGCACCAGATAATTGGCGTTATGCTGTGCAAGCATGCGCCCTCTGGCCGTTTGCATGGTTTGCGGCAACCGTAACAGCTTGGTTTGAAAGTGATCCAGCGCCCAACGTTTATCGTCTAATGGGCGAGAATCAGCAAAAGGATCGTCTGCATCAAACAGCGGCGTGTTCATGGCACCCGACACGGCAAACACGCGCGCAAGGCCAATCGCCCCCAACGCTTCAAGACGGTCGGCATCCTGCACAATTTTCGCTTCCAGCGTCAGCGGCGTTATCTGCGCGCTGAAACTGTGGGCCTCGATGGCATGCGCTAAAGCAGCAAAGTGCTCATTTGGGAAGTCGGGGAAATCCTCACGCAGAATAGCCAGTGTGCGTTCGGCGGATAACCGCGACGCGCGAGAACGATCCGGATGATTTTTGGGCGGGCTGATAATGTCGTGAAAATAGCAAGCCGTAAGCAGTACCAGTAAGTTGACCGGCTCGTCTGCGGCGATGTGTCTGGCGCTGTGCCAGACACGGCGGAAATGGGAAATATCGTGAGCGGCATCGCCGCCGGGGTAATGTTGTGCGAACCAGCGTTCGAAACGCTGCTGCCAGGCATCGATTGTCATGCTTTGCGGCCTTAATCCGTTTCCAGGCCGCGAGAATAACAAAATTTGCTTAGCGCATCATTCCTGAGTCTGACGAGGACGGGTATACCAGGCGATGCCGCCGAGGATCAACCCGACAATACCCAGCACGATAAACCCCGCAAGCGCACCAAGCAGTTTGCCGGAGGTTGAGGCGATTTCGCCATCCAGCGTCGCACCAGGAATGGTTTCTACCTCGCTAATAACCCAAAAGTAACGCACCATCGCCCAGACAAAATAGCCGCAGAACGCATAAAAAACCCATAACGCCAGCTTACCGCCAGGGCCACGCGTCATTGTTTCTTCCATATAACACTCTCATTTAGCGAGGAAAATCGTTGTTGCCGCAATTCCACTTAAGGAACAAATGTGATTGCCGTCACATTATAGCGACTCTTTACACGCTGAGTAGTACTGGTCGGTCCTGCCTGAACGCAAAATGCCGATCGTTTGATCTTCGGCAATTTTGGTAGGTGAAAAAATATTCAGGAGGTATGAGCATCCTGGCGCATTGTCTTGTTGTAAAAAATAATTATATTGTATGCAATCGTTATTTATATTTTCCTTGGTGATGTTCAACGCTCCGTTTTCAGACTTTCTTTTTCATTTGGTTCATGTAACTATAATTCCGTTATTAGTCCTTTTGTTGTTTAACACTGCACTCGTTAATTTTTCATCTAAAGCAGGCCCGATAAACTTTTTATCGGGCTTTTTTTTGCACACCACCTCTTCCTCCTCAATAAAAACATATAACCAGCATAAATACCCAACAAACAAAAACACATCTTTATCAATAAAATCATTACGTTAAATAACCACAATCTATGCTTTGTCATTTTAATATACACATGAAAAATAATAGAAATATCCAGAAATATTTAATATAAAGCTGTTACATTTTTAGCGTAAAATAAAATGAACTCTATAGATAATATCGCCACTGCAATGCTGACATATCTAAAAGCATTCATAAACATTATTATTTAAAGGAAATAAATAATGAAAAGAAAAGTATTGGCAATTATTGTTCCGGCGTTATTAGTGGCTGGTGCAGCAAATGCGGCTGAAGTTTATAACAAAAACGGAAACAAATTAGATATCTACGGAAAAGTGGACGGTCTGCACTACTTCTCTAAAGATTCATCGAACGATGGCGACATGACCTATGCGCGTTTTGGCTTCAAAGGCGAAACGCAAATCAACGAGATGTTTACCGGTTACGGCCAGTGGGAATACAACATCCAGGCCAACACCACCGAAAACGAAAGCGGTAACTCCTGGACGCGTCTGGGCTTTGCAGGTTTCAACTTCGGCGATAACGGCTCTATCGACTACGGTCGTAACTACGGCGTCATTTACGATGTAGAAGGCTGGACCGATATGCTGCCTGAATTCGGCGGCGACAGCTACACCCAGACTGACGTCTATATGACTACCCGTACTAACGGTGTTGCAACTTACCGTAACCACAACCTGTTCGGCCAGGTTGAAGGCTTTAACTTCGCGTTGCAGTATCAGGGCAACAACGAAAATGCCGGCGCTGGCGAAGGTACTGGCAACAGTAATGGCCGTAAACTTGCTAAAGAAAATGGTGACGGCTATGGCATGTCCACTTCTTACGACTTCGACTTCGGTTTAAGTCTCGGGGCGGCCTACTCCAACTCTGACCGTAGTAACAACCAGGTAGCCGCTGGCGGCATCAACAACCGTTACAGCAAAGATGCTGGCGGCGATACTGCCGAAGCATGGACTATCGGCATGAAATACGACGGAACAACCACTGGCGACAATGGTGCGTATCTGGCCATGATGTACGCAGAAACCCGCAACATGACTGCGTATGGCGAAGATTCTAATATCGCC
>AGFS01077711.1_pt1 | contig 10809 bp, 11 predicted proteins | sample 305828 | NCBI WGS metagenome assembly AGFS01 (sample SAMN02954281, study PRJNA62041) | ant fungus garden metagenome | biome: terrestrial; feature: Atta colombica fungus garden; material: fungus garden; isolation source: Atta colombica fungus garden top | host: Atta colombica | place: Panama: Gamboa...
ACGCCCGGAAAGATGAAACTGACGAACGGTTTCAACCAGCAGTGGGCTGTCGCGGAAACACTCAGCCCCCTTCAGACCACCCGGCAGAACGATAATGTCGTAATCACCGTCCGCCACCTGTACAAGCGGTGCATCCGCCAGGATCTTCACCCCACGCGAGCAGGTAATCGCCAGACTTCCGTCGCTGGCGACGCTGGCGGTAGTAACCTTAATACCACCACGCACCAGCAAATCAATGGTGGTGACCGCTTCTGTCTCTTCGCTACCAGGGGCGAGGCATACCAGTGCCGATGCGCTCATACTCACTCTCCTTTCGTTTTACTAACTCAAACAGACGGCTGTTTTCCGCAACGGTAATGCCGTGTGCCCGGGCGCGTTTTAACAGATAACCGGTTATGTAATCAATTTCGGTATGCCGCATAGCCCGGATATCCTGCAACATTGAGGAGATATTTTCTGCCGTACTCTCAATGACCTGGTCGACATAATAACGTAAATCGGATTCTGAGGTGTGGTAGCCTTCGCGTTCAATGACGGCGGCAACTTCCCGGCAAATCAGCGCTACCCGATCGGGGTGCTGGCGCAGCTCACCGTTAGGGCAATCCAGCAGGGCGGTCAGCGGATTGATCGCGCAGTTCACCGCCAGTTTGCGCCACAGTTCCGCGCGAATGTTATTGTGCCAGGCGACGTCAGGCAGCGTGCTTTGCAGGGTATCCGCAAGATAGCTGTAATCGCCGGTCTGTTCACGCGCAGGACCGATATGGGTGATACCACTGGCAACATGGATAATGACGTTACCGTCGCGACGTGCCGCGTGGGTGGTTGTCCCCATCAGCAGCGGTTGCCGGACAGATTTTAGCTCTTCAATGGTACCCATACCGTTGTGAATCAGCAGGATTGGCGTGCTTTCAGGTAACTGGGCGGCCAGGCTTTTCACCGCATCGGAGACCTGCCAGGCCTTCAGCGTGACCAGCAGCAAATCGCTGGTGGCAAGAAATTCCGGATCGTTTGCCGTCAAAGACTCGTTGAAAATTGAACCGTCTGTACCAATTACGTTCACACTGCAATAGGGCTGGGGAATTCGCAGCCAGCCCTGAACGTCGTGTCCCTGTTTGCATAGCGCTGTAAGCCAGAGTTGGCCAAGGGCTCCGCATCCAAGCACTGTTACTTTCATCGTTCCTCCTCACCTGCAACGGCGCCAGGTGCTATGACGCTAAGTATAGCGCCATCAGCTAAGCTTCTCGTTATGCCTCGTTGCGGGTATTATGCAACGCAACAAAAATGAAGGGAGAAGAAAAGATGCCATCTTTCGATATTGTTTCTGAAGTTGATTTGCAGGAAGCGCGTAACGGCGTAGAAAATGCTGTCCGTGAGGTTGAGTCACGTTTCGATTTTCGTGGCGTTGAGGCGACCATTGAACTGAACGACGCGAACAAGACGATCAAAGTCCTGAGCGAGTCTGATTTCCAGGTCAACCAGTTGCTGGATATCCTGCGCGCCAAGCTGCTCAAGCGCGGCATTGAAGGGACCTCACTCGATGTACCGGAAGATTTTGTTCACAGCGGCAAAACCTGGTTTGTGGAAGCGAAGCTGAAGCAGGGGATTGAGAGCGCGGTACAGAAAAAAATCGTTAAGCTTATCAAAGACAGTAAGCTCAAAGTGCAGGCGCAGATCCAGGGTGAAGAGATCCGCGTGACCGGAAAATCCCGTGATGACCTGCAATCCGTGATGGCGCTGGTGCGTGGCGGCGATCTCGGTCAGCCATTCCAGTTTAAAAACTTCCGCGATTAAGACAATCATGCCCGGCTAAACCGGGCATTTTTTCAGGCCTTCAGCGCCTGCTCCACCTCAAAGCGGTTAGTCACTTTGCTGTCAATTTTGACATACGCACTGCGCTCTTCCGGGACAATCAGCACTTCGCTCACGCCCTCTGTCGCTTCCAGACGCTGTTTTAACGCGTCACCGATTGCCACGTCATCGGGAATTTCTACCCGCAGGCTACTTACATAGCGCGGCTCTTTCATGGAGCTGGCAACAAACAGCCAGAGCATCGCCAGCAGTGCACCGGCGAGAAAAACGGTCTGGGAGTCAAACAGACCGTCCACCCAGCCGCCGAGCGACCCGCCGATCGCCACGCCGAGAAACTGGCTGGTGGAGTAAATGCCCATCGCGGTGCCTTTGTATCCTGCCGGAGACTCTTTGCTGATAAGCGACGGCAGCAGGGCTTCCATCAGATTAAACGCCAGGAAGAACAGCTGTACGCCGGCGATCAGTTCCCAGAAATGCGGGCCAGCGCCCCACAGCACAATCTCGGCAATCAGCAATAACGCCACGCAGCCCACGAAGACGCGTTTCATTTTGCGCTTCACTTCGGCGTAAATAATGAAGGGCACAACGGAGACAAACGAGATCAGCATTGTGACCAGATAAATTTTCCAGTGCTCTGCCGCCGGGAAACCGGCTGCGGCAAGTTGACCGGGCAGGGCGACGAAGGTGGACATCAGCAGAATGTGCAGGCACATAATGCCGAAGTTCAGCTTAAGCAGGCGCGGCTCGGCGATGACTTTGCTGAAGCAGCCTTTCACCATCCCGGATTCACGGTTGAGGACGTGGTTTTTACTGTCAGGCACAACCCACAGCGTGAGTGCGATCCCAATGGTCGCCAGCACCGCAATCATCCAGAACAGGGCGTGCAGGCCGAGCGCATGAGTGATAACAGGCCCCAGCACCATGGCAATGGCAAACGTGACGCCGAAGCTGACGCCGATAAACGCCATGGCTTTGGTGCGGTTTTGCTCGCGGGTTAAGTCTGACAGCAGCGCCATCACGGCGGCGGCAATCGCCCCGGAACCTTGCAGGGCGCGCCCAAGAATAATTCCCCAGATGGAGTGGGAGAGGGCGGCGATGATGCTGCCAAGTACAAACACCAGCAGCCCGCCGACAATCAGCGGTTTGCGACCCACGCGGTCGGAGAGCAGGCCAAAGGGGATCTGGAATATCGCCTGCGCCAGGCCGTAGATACCAATCGCCAGACCAATCAGCGCTTCGCTGGCACCCTGTAACGCCATGCCATATGTGGTCAGAACGGGCAGGACCATAAACATGCCAAGCATCCGCAGCGAGAAAACAGTCCCTAAACCCCAGGTCGCACGCAGTTCGCCTGGCGTCATTTTATAATCGTTCATTACCACCTCTACCAAAAAGCAGGCCATAGTTTAGGCGGGGTGATAAGTGCGGTAAATAGGTGTTTGTTTAAGAGATATTACGAGGGTGTGATAAAAGCACCCCCGGATAAAAAATTACGCCTCGACGCGCAATCCGTAGCTTTTGAATTTCTCAAGAACAATGGCAATTTCATCGTCACTGAGTACCGGAACGGGATCTACTATCGCCAGCGTGGCCAGGTAGAGTTTTGCCAGCACCTCTACCTCCTGCGCCAGCCACAGTGCCTTTTCAAGATTTTCTTCGCAGGTTATCAGGCCGTGGTGCTGTAATAGCGTCGCTTTGCGATCGCGTAATGCGACCGCGACATGCTCTGACAGCGCGCGCGTCCCGAAGGTCGCGTAAGGGGCGCAGGGAATGGAGTTTCCCCCGGCGGCGGCAATCATATAGTGAATAGCAGGAATGGGGCGGTTGAGTATCGAGACGGCGGTACAGTTAACCGCATGGTTATGGACGACGGCGTTAGCATCCGGGCGGGTCTGATACACAACCTGATGAAAACGCCATTCGCTGGAGGGCAGTTTATCTTCTTCGTGTCGCCCCTGTGCATCTACATAGACGATACTCTCTTCGGTCAGATGCTCGTAGGGAATTCCGGTCGGCGTAATCAGCATGCCGTCGCGATAGCGAACGCTGATATTGCCGGCGGTGCCCTGATTTAACCCCATGCGGGTCATCTCAAGGCAGGTGTCGATAATGTCTCTGGCTAATCGGGCTCGTTCCATTTTTTATTCTCCGGGTACAGTTTTATTTTTACTGGCGGGAACGTTTGACCAGCTTCATATCGACTTTCGCCGTCTCGTTGACCGCTTCGCCGTCGATGGCTCGCTGCATCAGTTCAAACGCTTTTTCCGCCCAGGTATCTTCATCCTGCTGCATGGACCAGACGCTGTTAGGCAGGAACCCCAGCATGGGGTGCTCATCGAAGGTGCCGATATTGATGTGTTGGGGCACGGTGCCGGTACGCGTCCGCAGGGCTTCGATTGCCCCTTCCAGAACGGGTAACGATGAGGCGATAAACGCCTGCGGAACACCCTGGCTGTCGATAAGCGAATCCATCAGGGCATATCCGCCCTCCGGCGTATTGTCCGGCCCTTCGATGACCCACTCGCGATGGTGAATACCGGCTGTTTTCAGGGCCTGTAAGTAGCCGTTCAGACGGTCCGTAATACTGGGCAGTGCGGTATCGCCCACAAGGAACCAGAGCGGCGTTTTTCTCTCTGCCAGCATGTTGCGGGCCAGTTCATCCCCCCGGCCTCGTTATGACTCTCAACCAGCGCGTTGTCAGTAAAGCCAAAATCCCGGTCGAGGAGCACCAGTGGTTTTTGGATCTGCCGCAAATGATGCTGCTGGTTTTCCAGCGTCGAGGGAACGATAAACAAGCCGTCCACGTTGCGCGCCATCAGGGCTTTGACCAGCTTGTTTTCGTAATCCACATCGTTGTAAGTACAGCTGATCATCAGCTGGTAGCCCGAACGGCGGCAGCGCAGTTCGAGTTTCTCGGCGAGCGTTGCAAAGAACACGTTCGAGATGTTGGGCACGATGAGTCCCAGCGTCTCGGTTTTGTTTAGCTTAAGACTGCGCGCCGAATGGTTGAGGGTATAGCCGAAGCGCTCGACGTGTTCATTAATTCGGGACTGTGTTTTCACGCTGATCCGATACTGTTCGGCTTTCCCGCTCAGTACCAGCCGCACGGTGGTGACGGATAAATTCAGATCCTTCGCTATCTGTTCAACTGTTTTGGCCATCGCTACGCCTCAATCCTTAACGTACGTAAAAAACTGCTGATAAAGCATACGCATCCTGCCATTACATTTCCTGTTGCATCAGGAGATTAAGCGCCTGCTGCTGGGTCCACAGCATCAGGTACGCCTCATATTTTTGCCTGTGGAAAGCCGCGGTTTCCGGCCGACGGGTGATGATGTCGCCGGCTTTGACCATTTCCCGGGTGGCATCGGTGAGCGTTGCCCATGCACCGCTCGCCACAGCGCCGCAAATGGCCGCGCCGAGAGTGACGGCATCTTCTTCGGCTAAGAGATGAATATCGCAGCCCGTGGCATCGGCATACTCCCGCAGCCAGAGCCGGTTATGGGTGGCTCCTCCACAAATGACAATGCGCGACAAGGTGTGCCCGTGATGTTTCAGGGTATCCATAATATGTCGTGTGCCATAGGCTATGGCCTGTAGCGTGGCCAGATAGAGCCTCGCCAGCGCACGTTCACCGGTTTCTAATGTCAGACCGACCACGCTGCCCCGCGCATCCGGACGCGAACGCGGCGAGCGGTTGCCGTGGTGATCGGCCAGAATGTGCAGGTTGCGGGTGGGATATTTTTCTTCCTGTTCAAGCGCGGCTACCCAGTCGTTGAGCAGCGCCACCGGATGGCGTTGCGCCGCTTCTGCTTTTGCAAACAGGTCTGCGCTGGCTCCGTGCTCGCGCAACGTCCAGTCGACCAGCGCCCCGGCAGCACTTTGCCCGCCTTCCGTCAGCCAGTAGCCCGGCAGCATGGCGCTCCAGTAAGGCCCCCAGACGCCGGGCGTATGGATCTCCGTCTGACTGGCAAGCATATGGCAGTTCGAGGTTCCGCTGATGAGCGCCAGCGTGCCCTCCGGGTGTGAGCCCGTCAGCGCCACGCCACCCGCGTGGGCATCGATCATGCCGCTTGCCACAACCACCTCTTCGGGCAACCCCAGAGCTTGCGCTGCCTGTGGGCTGAGTTTCCCGACGCATTCAACGACGTCCAGAATAGTATCGGGAATTTTTGTCAGTAAGGTCTCCAGCCCCACCTCCCTGAGCAGCGATTCGCTGAACTGCGCCTCATGCGCAAGGTAGTTCCATTTGCAGGTGAGGGTGCACAGGCTGGCGGCGTCCTGGCCCGTCGCTTTCCAGACCAGAAAATCGGCAAGGTCGAAAAATCGCCAGGCCTGATTCCATGTTTCAGGATGATGTCGCTGCAACCACAGCAGTTTTGGCAGTTCCATTTCAATACTCACCTCGCCGCCCACGTAGCACAGGGCAGGATCGCGTGTGGCATTGATGCGAACAGTTTCTTCGTGAGCACGATGATCCATCCACATAATGATGTCCTGCGATGCCGGACTGTCGGGGGACACGCTCAGGCCGTTACCCTCAGCATCCAGCGCGACCAGCGAGCACGTGGCGTCGAAGCCAATCGAACGAATGGCGTCGGGTGAGATCCCAGAGGAGTCGACGGCTTCCCGCACCACCGCGCAAACCTGCTGCCAGATCTCCGCGGAGGACTGTTCCACGCGCGCGTTGCTGGCGTGAAACTGCGAAATCGGACGGGTCGCGAAGCTCAAACGCTCGCCTTGCGCAGAGTAAAGCCCAGCACGAACGCTGGCTGAACCCACATCGACCCCGAGGAAATAGCCGTCACTCATCATGAACTTCCTTATTTTTTACCAAACGGATGTAACAGTTTATCAATTTCAGGGGTGTTGATATTCTGCGCATTGACATATTTCACTGGAATATCAATTTCTTTAGCCACCGTCTGTCCGGAAATCACCGCGTTCAGCGCCTTTATGCCCTGATAACCAATCTGGTACGCGTCCTGCACCACAAAGCCCTGAATCACGCCGTTTTTGAGGAAGTTAATGATGGCTTCGGTGCTGTCAAAACCGATGACTTTCACTTTGCCCTTCAGATTCTGGCTGTCGATAGCGTTCGCAACGCCCAGGGTTGAGCCTTCGTTGGTGGCATAAATACCGGCGATATCCGGGTTGGCCTGAACCATATCAATGGTTTTATCCATCGCCTTTTGCGGGTCGCCATCGCTATATTGCACCGGCAGTACCTGAATATTCGGGTACTTCTCTTTCATTCGCTCGCTGAATCCTTCAGAGCGCTCAATGGCGGACGTCGTTCCGGCTACGTGGGCGATAATACCCACTTTCCCCTTCTGGCCTACCTGCTCCGCCAGCGCATCCGCAGCCTGTGCGCCCGCCTTACGGTTATTGGTGGCGACAAAGCTGGCCGGGATATCGGAGTTCACGCCCGAGTCGAAGGTCACCACTTTGATCCCCCGGCTGTTGGCGGTTTCGACCAGCGGGGCAAGGGCGTTTGCATCAAGCGCGGCCAGCAACAGGCCGTTTGGCTTTTGTGCCATGGTGTTTTCGACTAACTGGATCTGCTCGGCGATTTGCGTTTCATCGGCAGGGCCAACGTAGCTGGTTTTGTCACCCAACTCTTTTGCGGCAGCTTCCGTCCCCATTTTGACCGTCTGCCAGAATTCGTGCTGGTAACCTTTACTGACTACCGGCAGGTTTAAATCTTTTGCCAGCGCGCTGCTGGACAGGATGGCAACGAGCGACAGGGCGCTCAGGATATGGCTGGTTTTCATTATTTGCTCCGTTGTAGGGTTGGCAGGGCTTGTTGTATCGAGAACCTAACGCATTCTTTTACGTAACGTGTCCAGGTAGACGGCGGCAACGACGACCACGCCCATCGCCACCATCTGCCAGAACTGGGACACGCCCATGAGATTGAGGCCGTTTTTCAGCACGCTCATAATGAACGCGCCTATGATGGTGCCGCCAATCGTGCCCACGCCGCCCATCAGACTGGTACCGCCAATCACTACCGCCGCAATGGCTTCCAGCTCATAACCCACGCCTACGGTTGGCTGGCCTGAATTGAGACGAGAGGCGAGGATCACCCCGGCCACGCCGGTTAACAGGCCACATAAGGCGTAAACGAAAATTTTCACTCGCTGGACTTTAATCCCGGAAAGATGTGCCGCCGTTTCATTGCTGCCGACAGCGTAGATATAGCGGCCCATCACCGTTTTCTTCAGGATCCACATGGCGATCAGTGCCACGATGACCAGGTAGAACACCGGGTAAGGCAGGACGTCGAACAGGCGACCCTGCGCTAGCAACTTGAACTGCGGGTAGTCAGAAAAATAAATCGCGCGGCCATCGGTCATCACCATATTGATGCCGCGTACCGACATCATTAAGCCGAGGGTGGCAATAAACGGTGGTATGGTCATTTTGGTGACCAGAAACGCGTTCACATAGCCGCAAAGCCCGCCGGCGAGCACGCCTGCCAGAATACAGACCGGCAGCGGCATACCAAACCCGGCGGCGATGCCCACCGCAACCCCTGAGAACGCCACCACCGATCCGAGCGACAGGTCGATCCCGGCGGTAATAATCACAAAGGTTACGCCAATGGCCATGATGCCAATCACCGCCGTTTGCAGGGCGATAGTCATGATATTTTCAGTATTAAAGAAGAACGGTGAGCTGAAGCTGAAAAACAGAACCAGCAATACCAGGCTAAAAAGAGGCGCCAGACGCATCAGGAGCGCTTTATTTATTTTCATCGTATGACTTCCGCTTTGCGGCGATGGAACGGTAACGGACATGATTAATCCTCCAGCGTGGCGTATTGCATGATTTTTTCCTGGGTGGCGTGCTCAGCCTCTATTTCGCCGGCAATGTGGCCGCTGCGCATCACAAGTATGCGGTCGCACATTCCTAATACTTCCGGCAGTTCGGATGAAATCATGATGATCGATTTACCTTTAGCGACAAGGCGGTTCATTAGTTCATAAATTTCCAGCTTGGCGCCAACATCAATTCCCCGGGTTGGCTCATCAAAAATTAAAATATCGGTATCTTTACAGACCCAGCGGGCAATAATGATCTTCTGTTGATTACCGCCGCTTAAATTCAGTGCCGCCTGTTCCAGATGCGGCGTTTTTATTCGCAGCGCATCCACCAGTTTCTGGCTGGACTCCCGGCAGCGTTTTTCATCGACATTACCCGCGGCGCCGGCGTAGTCCGGGTAATTGCCGAGCATAATGTTCATCTCAACGGAAAGGCCGAGGGCGAGTCCCTCTTTTTTGCGGTCTTCTGTTAAATAGCTGATGCCTTTCTCAATGGCGTCAGCCACGTCTTTAATCCGTGTGGGGGTGCCGTTCAGCGTCAGGGTACCGGCGTCGATCGCATCGGCGCCAAACAGGGCCCGGCCCAGTTCCGTTCGGCCTGCGCCCATTAAGCCAGCGAGGCCGAGGATCTCACCGCGCCAGAGGGTAAAGTTGATGTCGTGCAGTACACCATTTCGCGTCAGGCCATTCACCTCCAGCACTTTTTCTCTGCGCTGATGCGGCGGGCGTTTTGGGTAGATGTTATCGAGATTGCGGCCAACCATCATGGCGATAAGCTCGCCGATCTGAACCGTTTCATAATCTACGGTGGCGATGTATTGTCCGTCGCGCATGACGGTCGCGCGATCGGCGATCAGCGCCAATTCTTCCAGACGGTGCGAGATGTAGACTATCCCCGTGCCCTGAGCCTTGAGCATCCGCGTGACGTCAAATAAACTCTCGATTTCACTTTCGGTCAGCGCGGCGGTGGGTTCATCCATGATTAGCACTTTGGCATTGACCGAAATCGCTTTGGCAATTTCAACCATCTGCTGCTGGGCTACGGTTAATTCACTGACGCGGGCGTCCGGGGCGATTTTTAAATTCAGCGTGTGCAGTATTTTCTCAACCGCCTGTCGCTGGGCGCGTTTATCTAACTGCCAGCGACTATTTTTGCAGAATTCACGGCCAATAAAGATATTCTCTTCCACGGTTAAATCGGGAAAGAGATTAAATTCCTGATGGATAATCGTAATACCTGCGTGCTGAGCACTTAGCGGATCGCTGAATGATACGGATTGCCCTTCAAAGCGAATTTCACCGGAATCGGGTTGGTAAACACCGGATAATATTTTCATCAGCGTCGATTTGCCGGCACCGTTTTCACCTAACAGGGCATGAACTTCGCCGCGGCGTAAATCGAAATCAACCTGATTCAGCGCCAGCACGCCGGGAAAGCGTTTGGTGATGCGCGTCATCTGAATAAGAGTCTCTGACATTGCAAAATTCCTGTGTTGGAAAGGCAATGAATCACAAGCCACAGTGATTTAGTTATTAAGCTAACTCGACTTAGCTTTCGTCCTTAAAAGCTATTTTAGGGTCATAATTTAGCCAAATCATTTGTATTCAAATTGTGACGTCGTGCAAAGGTATTTTGTTATTTAATTGAATTCAAACGATATGTTTAGATTTTGCTGAATCGTAATACCTGACACTGATCGAATTTTGACCTCTCATCGTGAAACTGCTCACAGATCCTGCACATTTATCTTGTCTCATTTTTGGTGAGAACCCTAAGCTAATTCGAGTTAGCAAATTTCACCGCTTTCCGTTCACGGTGCTGCCCGGGCGCTTTTTCACGGCTATGCCCCTGAGACGGATAGGTTAACCAACGTGAGGAAGGGCTATGAAAACGATAAAAGCGTTACCCCGGATTGGCATTCGACCTGTTATTGATGGCCGCCGAATGGGCGTACGCGAGTCTCTGGAAGAGCAGACCATGAACATGGCGAAAGCCACGGCGGCGCTACTCAGTGAAAAATTACGCCACCCCTGCGGTACGCCCGTAGAGTGCGTAATTGCCGACAGCTGCATTGCCGGAATGGCGGAATCCGCCGCTTGCGAAGAGAAGTTCAGCACGTGCCACGTTGGTCTGACGATCACCATCACCCCCCTGCTGGTGTTACGGGAGTGA
>AGFS01071514.1_pt1 | contig 10752 bp, 12 predicted proteins | sample 305828 | NCBI WGS metagenome assembly AGFS01 (sample SAMN02954281, study PRJNA62041) | ant fungus garden metagenome | biome: terrestrial; feature: Atta colombica fungus garden; material: fungus garden; isolation source: Atta colombica fungus garden top | host: Atta colombica | place: Panama: Gamboa...
AGCCTGCGCGCGCTGGCCGCCGAAGGGCGGATGTATGCGCGCAGCCTTCAGGAAAGTGCGTGATGCCTTGCCGGGTGGCGACGCGTTGCGTCTTACCCGGCCTACAAAACTGATGTTATTGCCCGGTGGCGCTACGCTTACCGGGCAAAAAACCTACGCACGCAGCCGACGCGCCAGATGCACCGCCACGTCCACGCCGCTGCGCTCCAGCGAGATAGACTCGCCTTCCCACGCCGCCTGCCGCGTCAGGCAGGTCAACACGCCGCCGGGCGGCATCTCGATCGCCAGCCGCGCCTCGCGCTCGTTAGCGGAGATCACCGCCTCCTGCCAGCGCACGGTACGCGCCATATTCATCGCCAGATCGTCGGCGATCCTCTCCGGCTGCCAGAGCACGCGCCCGGTGCTGCCGCTGAGATAGGCCAGGCGCGGGCGGGAGAGCGTCACGTTTTCAAACGCCGCTACCAGCTTTTGCGCCGGTTCCGCCAGCAGGTCGCAGTGCGACGGCACGCTAACGGCCAGCCGGTGCGCCTTGTTCGCCCCTTTCTCCAGCGCGCGCTTCGCCACCTGCGCCATGCCCTCGTCGGTTCCGGCAATCACAATCTGCGTTTCGGCATTCAGGTTGGCGATATAGGTTCCGGTGCCGTCGATAAGCTGCTCCACCTGCGGCAGGGTCAGCCCCACGATCGCCGTCAGGCCGTAGCCGTGCGGATACGCCTGCTCCATTAAATCGCCGCGCAGCGCCACCAGCCTCAGCGCGTCGGTAAAGTCCAGCGCGCCCGCGATAACCGCCGCCGGATACGCGCCGATGGAGAGCCCGCTGACGATATCCGGCGTCACGCCCCGGCGCTCAAGCTCGCGCGCCCAGGCGACGCCTGCGATCAGCAGCGAAAGCTGCACCGCGCGGGTATGCGCTAATGCGGACGCGCCGTCCAGCGCATCCACCTCTGCGCCCAACACCTCGCGCGCCTGAGCAAGCTCCGTTCCCGGCAGGTTGTGCAGCATGCCTTCGTGCTGCGTGCCCTGCCCCGGAAAGGTAAACAGTATTTTCATCACTCCTCCCTGCGCCACGGATCCGCCACCAGGCGGGGTCCGCATTGCGTTTTTAGCAGCGTTTTGCCGTCGCGCAGCCATTCCGTCAGCGCGAAGCCGCCCTCGGGCGTATCGACCTGGGTATCGGCCCGGCACAGCGCGCGGCCAAGCTGCGACTGCCATGCGGCAAAGGCATCAGGGGAAATCGGCTGCGGGGCGCGGATCAGCAGGTCGAGATCGCTGTCGGCGTGGATCACCGGAATGCCGGTAGCCAGCGCGTAGCCGGTGCTGCCGGTAATCCCCCATTTCCACGGCCACGCCTGCTGAGAAAGCTGAAGCGCCACCTGCACCGGCGGCTGCGTCACAAACGGCGAGCGCAGCAGATCGGCGGTCACGCTCAGCGATTCGGGTGACACCACGCGCAGCACGTTTTCGGGCTTCACCCATCCGGCCGCGCGCTGGTCGCGGCGAAGGCCGCGCACGCCAACGGGAATACGGCCTTCGCTATCAACATCACGCCGCACCACCACCGGCAGGCCGGTATGCCAGGCCGCCTCCACCCAGGATTCGGTGATGCCTTCCAGCGCGTCTCGCGCGGTCAGCCAGATGAGGTCGTGCGGGCGTAACGTTGTGGTCATGATTACATTCCTGAAGTCAGCGAGATAAACAGCGGCAGCGACAGGATACACAGTACGGAGCTTAACAGCAGCACGGCTTCAGCATCCGGCGACTGCACGCCAAAGCGGTTACCGAACACCACGCCGAAGAAGCCCGCGGAGAGCGCAATCATCAGGATGGCGGTGATCGCCACGGAGCCGTGCAGACCGAAGATTAAAACAATACCCCAGGCAATCGCTGGCTGGATCAGCAGCTTGGCGACAGTGGACGTGATCACCATGGTGTTGATCTGCAGCTTGCGGGCAGAGAGGATCACCCCGGTCAGGAACAGCGCCGCAGCGGTCGCAGACAGTCCCAGCGGTTTAATCGCCGCCAGTACCAGCTCCGGCATTTTGATGCCGATAGCGGAGAGGATCACCCCCAGCAGCGGGCCCATAACGATCGGTTTTTTAATGGAGCGCCACATCAGCACCGGCAGCATGGAGAGCGTGGAGCCGGAGTTGCCGCCTTCGGCGCGCGCTTTTTCACGCTCCAGAATCAGCAGGCAGAACGGCGTCATCAGCACGGAGCCGCAGGCGATGGAAACGGCGACGGAGAGCGAGGTAGACGAGCTTTCCCCCAGCACGCTGCCCAGAATCGGCAGGCCGAGCGCCGCGTAGTTCGGCAGGGCGACGGTCAGCGTCAGCACGGCCGCATCCTGCGGGGATTTTTTAAAGACTTTCGTGGCGAGGAAGTAGATGGCCGCATAGGTGATCCACATCGCCAGGGTCAGCACCAGGATCAGCGGCGACTGAGCGACGATGCCGGTCCACGGCGTTTGCACGGTCGCACTGAACAGCGCGGCGGGCAGGGCAAAATCCATCACGAAGATATTAAGCAGGGAAACATTTTTGTTATCGACCATCTTTGCCTTACCGGCCCAGAATCCCAGCAGCATGATGACGAAAATCGGTGCAAGAGCATGAACAATTACGTAAGTCATAATTCACCTGTAGTAAAAAAGTTTAAGCACTGGCGCGATGATTATTATTTTCAGGATGCAGGTTCCCGCGCGGGCGTAACGGCTACGCCCGCGGGGCCTTGCATCTGGCAGGTCTCTTTTTACTTACCAGCTTGCCCGCATGCGTTCGCGTACGAGGGCAGAGCTGCGGCGGTTGTCGGCACCCAGGCGGTTTTTCAGCGTGGTGTCCTGACGCGCGTCGTTGATGGCCTGTTGCAGCGTGGTTTTCACCTGCGTCAGATCGTTGTCAGAAGGTGCATCCGGATTGCTGATGTTCAGCAGGCTGGAGAGCAGCCCCAGCGTGGCGTAGTTGCTGATGTCATAGGCCATCGGCGGGATCGTCGCGGCCAGTTTTTCCAGCGCCTCTACGGTGCGCAGCGTAATGCGCGCGGCGGACTCTTTGCCCATCGCGTGGATCAGCACGCCCTTATCGTTGAAGGCGATCAGGCGGTTGGCCTGGTAGCCGTGCGCCAGAAACGCGCCGGACATCGCCTTGCCGACGATAAGCCCAATCACCGGATGCCCGGCCAGACGCGCGTTGGCATACGCGGCAGCCGCACCCGCCAGCGCCTGGTGAATGCCAAACGCCTCTTCGCGACGGCCGTAGGCCTGGCTTGGCACGTCAATCACCGCCACGATCGGGCGCTTCACGGCGCTGTTCGCATCCGCGGCGACGGTTTCGCTCACCACCTTCGCCAGCGTCCAGCCTTCCAGCAGCCCGACCTCACCCTGCGCCGCGCGCGGGAAGTGGTTGTTGGCGTCCGGCACCACGGCAACGAAACGTACCGCTTCACCGTTCAGCTCGCCGTCTGCCGCCTGTACGGACGGGCAAAGCCCTTCGATACGTTTGGCGTTCGGGGCGAGGGTTTCCAGCCAGAGTTCGCCACGGCTTATTGAGTTACTCATCATTTCACCTCCCGGGCAAAAAGCGCTTTAATCTGTTCGGCATCGGCCTGTTTGCGGGTGTCGAAATTCGTCAGGCGATTCAGGTAATCGTCGTAGTTATCGGTACGATGTTTCGCGGGTACGCCTTTGGCAATCGCGTCATTCATCGCCGCTTTCACCGCGTTGACGCCGTCGCCCACCAGCGCATCCACCAGGCCGCTCTCAAAGCGCACTTCGCCGCCGGTCATGCTCCAGATAAACGGACGATCGCGGGAGTCGTACTCTTCAATCCCCGCTTCCTGCTCGATAACCTGCGGGCCGTTCAGACCGAGACGCGCTTCGCGGGTCACAATCAGGTAGCTGCACAGCGCCGCCGCGATGGACATCCCGCCGAAGCAGCCCACGGTCCCGGCAACAATGCCGACCACCGGGGTGTAGCGACGCAGGTCAACGATCGCCGCGTGGATGTCGGCAATCGCCGCCAGGCCAAGGTTGGCCTCCTGCAGGCGCACGCCGCCGGTTTCGAGGCACAGCACCGCCTGAGTCGGAATGCCGTTGCGGTTATCTTCTGCCGCCAGCTCCAGCGCCGCCGCCATCTTGGCCCCGGACACTTCGCCCATGCTGCCGCCCTGAAACGCGCCTTCAATCGCGACAACCACCGCAGGCTGGCCGTTGATGGTGCCTTTCGCGACCACCATGCCGTCATCGGCCTGCGGCACAATGCCCTGCGGCCCCAGCCACGGAGAGATAATGCCTTCGAACGGATCCAGCAGCTCGCGGTAGCTGCCGTCGTCCAGCAGCGCCTGCGCGCGCTGGCGTGCTTTTAGTTCGATAAAGCTGCTGTCATCACGCATGATTTACCCCCTCAAAAACCTGTTCAATACGAATGCGCGCCACGCCCGGCGTCGCGCCGAAGTCGTGGATGGTCAGCGTGCCTGCGGGCAGGCTGCTGACGGTCTGCAGACGGTTAAACAGCGCTTCCCAACGGCCGCGGCTGTTGTCGACGGAGGTGGTGATATCGATGGTTAAGGTCTGGCCCGGTTCGGCGGCGAAAAGCACCTCCATATCCCCGGAGCCGACTACCCCTGCCAGCGCCCTGCCGCGTAACGCGCGGCTGGCTGGCACGGTCAATGTGATTTTTTCCATAACATCCTCTTAATGCTTTGAATTAGGCGTTTCGACGCGGTCGAGAAACAGCGTGGCGGCGAGCAGGTCGGCAGCGCCGCCCGGCGAGGCGTTGAGCGCCAGCATCTGGCGATCTAAATTCGCCAGCGCCAGTTGGCCCGCGGACGTGGCACAGCCTCCGGCGTTCAGCACGGCACGCGCGCCGTCCTGCATGGCGTCCAGCCCCTCCATTCCGGCGCGCGACAGCACGCAGGTGTCGGTGAGCGTGGTCATGATCGCCATCAGCGCGTCGAGACGGGCCTGCGCTTCGCTGCTGCCGTTCAGGCGGCTGAGGCGAAGCTGCGGCAGCGCGCGCTGCATCACGTGCGGAAACGCCTGCTGAGCCTCTTCTCTGGCGCCCGGCACGCGGTAGCGGTGCGTGGCGCGCAGCCCTTTGCTGAACACTTTCGGCGCCGCGTCGTCCGGCAGGGTTGCCAGCCGGGCGGCGGCGTTCGCGACGGCCCGTGCAGACGCGTCCCCGCCCAGCATGGCGACCGCGCTCACCAGCAGCCCCAGCGCCCAAATTGCGCCGCGGTGGGTGTTTACCCCCTCGGTGGCGGCCATCATCTGCCGTTCACCTTCGCGGCCAAGGCGGCCCACGGTTTGCCTGAGGGCAATATCCGCCGGACGCTGCCAGCTCTGCTGCGCCAGCGCCTGAAACGTAGGGGTCAGGCTGTGCGCGGAGCGCTCCATCAGCGCCAGCGATAAATCGTGGTGCGCGCCGTTCCCGCGGCTGTCCACCAGACCGGGTTTCGGGCTCAGTCGCGCTTCGTCAATCAGACACTGCGTGGCGGTTCGCGCCAGCCATTCGGCACCGCCTTCAACCTGGATCTGGGGCAGAAGTTTCATTACCAGCTCCGGAATTTCGCAGGTGGGTTGTACAGGCCGCCGGACCACTCAACGAGGTCAGACACGCTGCCCGCCGCCAGCAGAGAGCGGGTGGCGTCGGTGCGGCGAATGCCCATATCTTCCGGGTAGACCACCTTGCCGCTCTGGCGCAGTTCCGCCACGCGTTTGGCGTCAACGCCGAGGCCGATATCGGTGATACCCGCAACGGCAGCCACCATGGCGCGGCGCTCTTCCATGTCTTTGGCGCGGTAGAGGTAGGCAATCCCCTCTTCCGTCAGCACGTGGGTGACGTCATCGCCGTAGATCATGACCGGTGCCAGCGGCATGCCGGAGGCTTTTGCCACGTCCACCGCATCGAGTTTTTCCACGAAGGTTGGCTTCACGCCCGCCTGGAAGGTTTCGACCATCTGCACGACCAGCTTTTTACCGCGCTGCATCGGATCGGGCTCGGTGATCATGTTCAGCCAGGCCGGTGTGGCGTGGCGACGACCGTGCGGATCGTGGCCCATGTTCGGCGCGCCGCCGAAGCCGGAAAGACGGCCGCGGGTCACGGTTGAGGAGTTGGCGTAGCCGTCCACCTGGAGCGTTGAACCAATGAACATATCCACCGCGTACTGGCCTGCCAGCTGGCAGAAGGCGCGGTTGGAGCGCATGGAGCCGTCGGCACCGGTAAAGAAGACGTCAGGACGGGCGCGGATGTACTCTTCCATCCCCAGCTCGCCGCCGAAGCAGTGCACGCTTTCGACCCAGCCGCTTTCAATCGCCGGGATAAGCGTTGGGTGCGGGTTCAGGGTCCAGTGCTTACAGATTTTGCCCTTCAGGCCGAGCTGTTCGCCGTAGGTCGGCAGCAGCAGCTCAATCGCCGCGGTGTTAAAGCCAATCCCGTGGTTCAGGGACTGCACCTGGTGCTCCGCGTAGATGCCCTTAATCGCCATCATCGCCATCAGGATATGTTCCTGCTTGATCAGGCGCGGGTCGCGGGTAAACAGCGGTTCGATGAAGAACGGCTTGTCGGCCACCACCACGTAGTCAATCCACGAGCCCGGAATGTCGACGCGCGGCAGGTCGCACTCGTCGTCCACCAGCTCGTTCACCTGTGCGATGACGATCCCGTCGTGGAACGCGGCGGCTTCCACCAGCGCTGGCGTATCTTCGGTGCTCGCGCCGGTGTAGAGGTTACCTTTGCGGTCGGCCTTAAAGCCGGCAATCAGCGCCACGTTAGGCGAGAGGTCGACGTACAGGCGGGAGTAGAGTTCGATGTAGGTGTGGATCGCGCCGATTTCGAGTTGGCCATCTTCCAGAAGCTGCGAGATACGCAGGCTCTGCGTGCCGGAGAAGGAGAAGTCCAGCTTGCGGGCGATGCCCTTCTCGAAGATATCCAGATGCTCGCTGCGGCCCACGCTTGGCATGATCATATGCAGGTCGTGGACGATTTGCGGGTTCACTTCAGCAAGCGAGCGGGAAAGGAAATCCGCCTGCTTCTGGTTGTTGCCTTCCAGCACAACCTTGTCGCCCGGTGCGATCAGTTTTTCCAGCATGGCGACCAGATCGCCCGTTGGCAGTACCTTGCCCTGCACCGGCACGGAGGCCAGACGACGCGCTTTCTCGGTGCGTCGAGTGTTCCACTGCCGGGTAGGTGTTTGCCCAGATAACATTATTAACCTCCTGATTCAGCACATCATTCTGATTTGCTTAACGTTGAGTAAAGTGTGCGCGCTGGTGAGAAAGGCATCAATTAAGCGTAGAGCGGATTCATTAGCCTGAGAGTAATAATCACGGTAAAGATTTGTGATCGGGATCAGTTCATGTTGCGGAAAACCAGGCTAATCGGGGTACAATTCGGAAGGTATCGTAAATAACTGACAACAATTAACATCGCCGTTATGACCCAAATAATCCCGTCCGACTTCGAGATCGCAGGCGAAGAGAGCGCCGAGTTCGTGCCCATGCGCGGCGCGGCAAACCCGCACCTGCAAACCATGCTGCCGCGTCTGATCCGCCGCAGGCTTCAGTTCACGCCGCACTGGCAGCGCCTGGATTTGCCGGACGGCGACTTCGTGGACCTCGCCTGGAGCGAGGATCCCGAGCAGGCCCGCCACAAGCCGCGTCTGGTGGTGTTTCACGGTCTGGAGGGCAGCCTGCACAGCCCGTACGCGCACGGCTTAATCCAGGCGGCGAAGGCGCGCGGCTGGCTCGGCGTGGTGATGCACTTTCGCGGATGCAGCGGCGAGCCGAACCGCCAGAAGCGCATTTACCATTCGGGTGAAACCGAAGACGGCACGTGGTTTTTAACGTGGCTGCGGAACAGCTTCGGCAGCGTGCCGACGGCGGCGGTCGGCTACTCGCTCGGCGGAAACATGCTGGCCTGCCTGCTGGCGAAGGAAAAAGACGCGGTTCCGCTGGATGCCGCCGTCATCGTCTCCGCGCCGTTTATGCTCGAGCAGTGCAGCTACCATATGGAAAAAGGCTTTTCCCGGGTCTACCAGCGCTACCTGCTGAACCTGCTGAAGGCCAACGCCGCGCGCAAGCTCAAGGCCTATCCGGATACGCTGCCCGTCAGCCTGCAGCAGCTCAAGCGGGTAAAACGCCTGCGCGAGTTCGACGATCTGATTACCTCGAAGATCCACGGCTTCGCCGACGCGATTGACTACTACCGCCAGTGCAGCGCGATGCCGCTGCTGAACCAGATCACTAAACCGACGCTGATCGTCCACGCGAAGGACGATCCGTTCATGGATCATCACTCGATTCCGGCTCCCGAGCATTTACCGGCGAACGTGCAGTACCAGCTCACCGAGTACGGCGGGCACGTCGGCTTCGTCGGCGGCACGCTGCGCCGCCCGAAAATGTGGCTGGAGACGCGCATCCCCGACTGGCTCACGACTTATCTGGAAGGTGCTAAATGATTATTCCCTGGCAGGATCTCTCTCCCGAAACGCTCGATAATCTGATTGAAAGCTTTGTATTACGCGAAGGCACCGATTATGGTGAACAGGAGCGTTCGCTTGAACAAAAGGTCGACGATGTGAAGCGCCAGCTGAAAAGCGGCGACGTGGTGCTGGTGTGGTCAGAACTGCATGAAACGGTCAATATCATGCCCCGCAACGCGTTTCACGGCTGATCTTTACACCTTTCCAGTCAGGGAGTTGCTATGTCTGCCAGACATCCGGTTATTGCCGTAACGGGTTCGAGTGGTGCGGGCACCACCACCACCAGCCTCGCCTTTCGCAAGATCTTCGCCCAGCTAAACCTGCGGGCGGCAGAGGTGGAGGGCGACAGCTTTCACCGCTACACGCGCCCCGAAATGGACATGGCGATCCGCAAGGCGCGCGACATGGGCAAGCACATCAGCTACTTCGGCCCGGACGCGAACGACTTCGGCCTGCTGGAGCAGACGTTTATCGAATACGGCCAGACCGGCAGAGGGCAGTCGCGCAAGTACCTGCACACCTATGACGAAGCCGTGCCGTGGAACCAGGTTCCGGGCACCTTCACCCCCTGGCAGCCGCTGCCGGAGCCAACCGACGTGCTGTTTTACGAAGGGCTGCACGGCGGCGTGGTCACCCCGCAGCACGACGTGGCGCGCCACGTTGATCTGCTGGTCGGCGTGGTGCCTATCGTCAACCTGGAGTGGATCCAGAAGCTCACCCGCGACATCAGCGAGCGCGGGCACTCGCGCGAGGCGGTGATGGACTCCGTGGTGCGCTCCATGGAAGATTACATTAACTACCTGACGCCGCAGTTCTCGCGCACCCACATCAACTTCCAGCGCGTGCCGACGGTGGACACCTCCAACCCGTTCGCGGCGAAAAGCATCCCCTCGCTGGACGAAAGCTTTGTGGTGATTCATTTCCGCAATCTGGAAGGGATTGATTATCCGTGGCTGCTGGCGATGCTGCAGGGCTCTTTCATTTCCCACATGAATACCTTGGTGGTGCCGGGCGGGAAAATGGGGCTGGCGATGGAGTTAATCATGACGCCGCTGGTGCAGCGGCTGATGGAAGGGAAGCAGATCGCGTAGTTGTTGCCCGGTGGCGCTGCGCTTACCGGGCCTACGGTCGTGCTTATGTAGGGCGGGTCAGCGAAGCGCCACCCGCCAAAAAATCACGCCGCTATCACCTCATACGAATGGGTAATATTCACCGCTTTCTCCAGCATGAGCGCCACTGAACAGTATTTCTCCGCAGAAAGGTCTACTGCCCGCGATACCGCCGCATCTTTTAGCTCTTTACCGGTGACGATAAAGTGCAGGTTGATGTGCGTGAACAGCCGCGGCGCCTCTTCACGACGCTCCGACGTCAGCTTAACCTCGCAGTTGGTCACGTCCTGACGGCCTTTCTGCAGGATAGACACCACGTCAATCGCGCTGCATCCGCCTGCCGCCATCAGCACCATCTCCATCGGGCTTGGCGCTTTATCGCCGGAGTTGCCGTCCATCAAAATCTGGTGGCCGGAAGCGGACTCGCCCAGGAAGGTTAACCCTTCAACCCATTTCACACGCGCTTGCATAATGATTAACTCCAACGTTGCATTTTTGGTGACAGATTACGCGTGCGTTACATTTCTCGCAACGGAAGGCGACCTGCATCATGCTGAAGCGAGACACCAGGAGACACGCGGCAAAAGCTATGCTAAAACACTCGGGATGCTACAGTAATACATTGACGTTACACATGTATGCAGAGGACATCAAACTTTACTGGCTGCGACACATTAGACGGCCGACTTCCCAGGTATGGGTAAGAATTCGATTGCAAACCCAGAGTCAGGATGCAACGTATGGCTCTGGAGACAGCTTATAACAGAGGATAACAGCGCATGGTGCTTGGCAAACCGCAAACAGACCCAACTCTCGAATGGTTCTTGTCTCATTGCCACATTCATAAGTACCCATCGAAGAGCACGCTGATTCACCAGGGTGAAAAAGCGGAAACGTTGTATTACATCGTTAAAGGCTCGGTGGCAGTGCTGATCAAAGATGAAGAAGGGAAAGAGATGATCCTTTCTTATCTGAACCAGGGCGATTTCATCGGTGAACTGGGCCTGTTTGAAGAAGGCCAGGAACGTAGCGCCTGGGTTCGTGCAAAGACAGCATGTGAAGTGGCTGAAATTTCTTACAAGAAGTTCCGTCAGCTGATCCAGGTTAACCCGGACATCCTGATGCGTCTTTCTTCCCAGATGGCGCGCCGTCTGCAGGTTACGTCGGA
>AGFS01040425.1_pt1 | contig 10734 bp, 7 predicted proteins | sample 305828 | NCBI WGS metagenome assembly AGFS01 (sample SAMN02954281, study PRJNA62041) | ant fungus garden metagenome | biome: terrestrial; feature: Atta colombica fungus garden; material: fungus garden; isolation source: Atta colombica fungus garden top | host: Atta colombica | place: Panama: Gamboa ...
CCGGTCTGGCGCACGCTGAAGATGCCGCCCCGGCCGCAGGTCAGAGCACGCTGGATAAAATCGCCAAAAACGGGGTGATCGTCGTCGGCCACCGCGAATCGTCCGTACCATTCTCCTACTACGATAACCAACAGAAAGTGGTGGGTTACTCTCAGGATTACTCCAACGCTATCGTTGAAGCCATCAAGAAAAAACTGAACAAACCCGATCTGCAGGTGAAGCTGATTCCGGTCACCTCGCAGAACCGTATCCCGCTGCTGCAGAACGGCACCTATGATTTCGAGTGCGGCTCCACCACCAACAACCTGGAGCGCCAGAAACAGGCCGCCTTCTCTGACACGATCTTCGTCGTCGGCACCCGTCTGCTGGTGAAAAAAGGCGGCCCGATTAAAGACTTCCCGGATCTGAAAGACAAAGCGGTGGTCGTCACCTCCGGTACCACCTCGGAAGTCCTGCTGCATAAGCTCAACGACGAGAAGAAAATGAACATGCGCATCATCAGCGCGAAAGATCACGGTGACTCCTTCCGTACTCTGGAAAGCGGCCGCGCGGTGGCCTTTATGATGGATGATGCCCTGCTGGCCGGCGAGCGCGCAAAAGCGAAGAAACCGGATAACTGGGAAATCGTCGGTACGCCGCAATCGAAAGAGGCCTATGGCTGCATGCTGCGTAAAGACGACGCGTCGTTCAAAACGCTGGTCGATGACACCGTCGCCCAGGCGCAGACCTCCGGCGAAGCGGCAAAATGGTTCGACACCTGGTTCAAGAACCCGATTCCGCCGAAAAATCTGAACCTGAACTTCGAACTGTCCGACGACATGAAGGCGCTGTTCAAATCACCGAATGATAAAGCTCTTAACTAATTAAAAAAACAGGGGCTCGACAAAGTAGCCCTCCCGATTGTTGCCTTCGCACGGACAGACTATACGGCGGCTGGTCGTTCCCCAGCCGCCGCGAATACCGAAACAAGCAGGGCAACAATCTTCGAGGGTAGCGCTGCTACCCTTTTTTTTCTGGAGTTTATTTATGTCAATAGACTGGAACTGGGGAATATTCCTGCAACCCGCCCCGTTCGGCAACACCACTTACTTAGGCTGGTTATGGAGCGGCTTTCAGGTTACCGTCGCACTGTCGATTAGCGCCTGGATTATCGCTTTCCTTGTCGGCTCGCTGTTCGGCATTCTGCGTACCGTCCCTAACCGCTGGTTAGCCGGGATTGGTACCTGTTACGTCGAACTGTTTCGTAACGTTCCACTGATCGTGCAGTTCTTTACCTGGTACCTTGTTATTCCGGAATTTCTGCCGGAAAACGTCGGTATGTGGTTTAAATCCGAGCTGGATCCCAATATTCAGTTCTTTGTCTCCTCAATGCTGTGCCTCGGGCTGTTTACCGCCGCCCGCGTCTGCGAGCAGGTTCGCGCCGCAATACAGTCCCTTCCTCGCGGGCAGAAAAATGCCGGCCTGGCGATGGGCCTGACCCTGCCGCAAACCTATCGCTACGTGCTGCTGCCGAACGCTTATCGCGTTATCGTGCCGCCGATGACCTCGGAAATGATGAACCTGGTAAAAAACTCGGCCATCGCTTCCACCATCGGCCTGGCGGATATGGCGGCGCAGGCCGGCAAGTTACTGGATTACTCTGCCCACGCCTGGGAATCGTTTACCGCGATCACCCTCGCCTATGTCTTCATCAACGCCGTCATTATGCTGGTGATGTACGTGGTTGAACGTAAAGTTCGTCTGCCGGGCAATATGGGAGGCAAATAATGTACGATTTTGACTGGAGTTCAATTGTTCCTTCCATGCCCTACCTGCTGGCAGGATTGGTCATTACGCTGAAAATCACCGTCACGGCGATTATTTTCGGTATCGTTTGGGGCACCATTCTGGCGGTGATGCGCCTGTCAAGCTTCCTGCCGCTGGCGTGGTTTGCCAAAACTTACGTTAACGTTTTCCGCTCGATTCCGCTGGTGATGGTGCTGCTGTGGTTCTATCTGATCGTTCCCGGATTCCTGCAAAACGTGCTGGGGCTGTCGCCGAAAACCGATATTCGCCTGATTTCGGCAATGGTGGCATTTTCGATGTTTGAAGCGGCCTACTATTCGGAAATTATTCGCGCCGGTATCCAGAGCATTTCCCGCGGTCAATCAAGCGCCGCGCTGGCGCTGGGAATGACCCACTGGCAATCGATGAAGCTGGTGATCCTGCCGCAGGCCTTCCGCGCGATGGTCCCGCTGCTATTAACCCAGGGGATTGTGCTGTTCCAGGATACCTCACTGGTGTATGTCCTGAGTCTGGCCGATTTCTTCCGTACCGCCTCTACTATTGGCGAGCGCGACGGAACCCAGGTGGAAATGATCCTGTTCGCAGGCGCCGTTTATTTTGTATTTAGTCTCAGCGCATCGCTGTTGGTCAGCTGGTTGAAGAAAAGGACTGTGTAATGATTACCCTGAAAAATATTTCAAAATGGTATGGTCACTTTCAGGTGCTGACCGATTGCTCCACCGAAGTGAAAAAAGGCGAAGTCGTCGTGGTCTGCGGGCCGTCTGGCTCCGGTAAATCGACGCTGATTAAAACCGTTAACGGCCTGGAGCCGGTCCAGCAAGGCGAAATTATCGTTGATGGCACCCAGGTTAACGATAAGAAAACCAATCTTGCTAAATTGCGTTCCCGCGTCGGCATGGTATTCCAGCACTTTGAACTGTTCCCGCATCTGTCGATCATCGACAATCTGACGCTGGCGCAAATTAAGGTTCTTAATCGCGATAAAGAATCTTCCCGTAAAAAGGGTCTCAAATTATTGGAGCGCGTGGGCCTGGCGGCTCATGCGGAAAAATATCCGGCGCAGCTCTCCGGCGGTCAGCAGCAGCGTGTCGCGATCGCCCGCGCGCTGTGTATGGATCCGATTGCGATGCTGTTCGATGAGCCGACCTCAGCGCTTGACCCGGAGATGATCAACGAAGTGCTGGATGTCATGGTCGAACTGGCTAACGAAGGCATGACCATGATGGTAGTGACGCACGAAATGGGCTTTGCCCGTAAAGTAGCCAACCGGGTCATCTTTATGGATGAAGGTAAAATTGTCGAAGATGTCGATAAAGAAGCCTTCTTCGCCAACCCGCAATCAGAACGCGCGAAAGATTTCCTCGCCAAAATCCTGCACTAAAATCCCAGCGCGCACCTCATGTGCGCGCCTTCTTTCCCCCTGCAATATTGCACACATATATTAGTGGTTTATTTTAAGACTATCTCTATTAAGTCAGTAAATGAATCAGCCGCCGCGCCCAATAATTCACATTCTAAATTAGTTTAATTCATATAAAATTCAGTTTCCTTCGCATAGCTAAGCGTTACCGCCACAGCTAACATACCCCCCGTTAAAAACGGCTTCAGGGAAAATTTCTCTACATAACATTACGCTTAAATAAAAATAATTTTTCTAAAGATGCACCTGCGCGCTTAAAAACACGACACCCCCATTCAATGAAACAAATGGATCTTGCTTCATGTTTAATAAACACAACCTGATTCACGCCCTGCTAATTTTATTTTTATGTCAACAGCAGGCTATTGCCAGCACCATTGCCTCGGCCACAACGAATCAAAATGAGCAGGATAAAGCGCGTCAGGCGGCGCTAACGCCACAGCACCAGGGCACTCAAGCTTCGCAAATTAATACCGACAGACAAACGCTAACGTTTCCCGAGGAAAAAAACTGTCGGTTAATCAACACCATTCGTATCGATTCCGCCGAGCCGGGGCTCACACATAAGCTACTGGATAATCTCACGTCTCAAGCTCTGCATCGTTGCCTTGGGATTAACGGCATTCAGTACCTCGCCATGGCATTACAAAATGAGTTAATCGCCCGCGGTTATATCACTTCATTAGTGACTATCCCGGAACAGTCATTGACGCAAGGGACACTAAAGCTCGAGCTGGCGTATGGCAGAATCGGTGAAATACTCTGGTCAACGACAAGTGAGCAACCCACCAGTATCTGGAACAATATCCCCGCGAGTGAGGGAGATATTCTGCGCCTCTCTGACCTGGAACAGGGGATGGAAAACCTGCTTCGCCTGCCGGGAAGTTCAGCGAATATGCAAATCTTGCCGGGACAGCGGGAGGCGGAAAGCAATCTGATGCTTACGCGTCGTCTGGATAAAAAGTGGCAGGTCGGCGCCTGGGTTGATGATGCTGGCAGCCGCGCCAGCGGCCGCTATCAGGCCGGCGGCGCGCTCTATTTGTATGATGTCACCACGCTCAACGATATTTTCTATGTCTCCGGCGGCGGCGATATTGAATTTAATCAGCATAATGACGGCAACCAGAATGGCAGTCTTTATTACTCGATCCCCTTCGGCTACTGGTCATTAAGTCTTTACGGTTCGCAGAGTCAATATAGACAGCTGTTCAAAGGCGCCTGGTCGCAAACGGACTATAAAAGTAAAAACCGCTACTACAGCGCTACGCTGTCGCGACTCCTGTCGCATACTCGTCAGCAACAGACATCGCTGGATTTACGCATCGCAAAAAGCGCTTCACGCTACTACTTTGGCGGTGAGGAGCTCGGGGTGATGCGCAAACAAAACCCGACATGGGAGCTGACGCTACGCCAGCAACGTTATTTCGATAAAAAAGTCGTCGCCGCCAGTCTGGGGCTACAACGCCGCCTTCCATGGCTAAGCTCCGTCGCCACGCCAGAAGAAAAAGCAGGCCTGTTCAGCAAGCGTTCACGCGTCGTGCACGCCGACTTGCAGGCTTTGATGAAATTCGATTTAACCGGCGACAAATTTAGTTATGCACCGCATTTTAATGCGCAATACAGCCCGGATATTCTCTCTTCGGATAACCAATTTAATATTGGCAACCGCTGGACGGTCCGCGGATTTGATGGCGAATATACTCTCTCAGGCAATCAGGGCTGGTACTGGAGTAATGATTTTATCTGGGATATTGCCGGCCCGGAACAGCAATTTTATTTAGGATTAGATATTGGTCGTATTATTGGCAGCGAACAATATCGGCAAGGGAAAGTGATTTCAGGTGCGGTTAGCGGATTACGTGGCAAGCTGCTTTCCACGCAATATGATCTTTTTATCGGTACGCCGCTAAGTAAGCCGGATAACTTTCAGAGCGACTCGATCAATATGGGCTTCGCATTGAAATGGAAGTATTAAAACCAACATATTGCCAATCATATTTAAAGGAATGAATTCATGTTTAAGTTTAAATTAACCTATGTTGCTTTAGCAGCAGCGTTAAGCTCGACGGTAGTGTATGCCGACCCGACGACTTATACCCATCTATCAGGCGCAAAGGTAGTGGATATTGAAGCGCCAAATGCTGCAGGCGTTTCGCACAACCTGTATCGTGAATTTAACGTTGACGGCAACGGTTTAATACTCAATAACAGCAGCAGTGATATTGATCACGCGACTTTTGGCAATATCGCTAAAAACAACAATCTGACCAACGGCGGGGCGTCGGTGATCCTCAATGAAGTCACCTCCAATAAAGCCAGTTCACTGAATGGTTTTATTGAAGTCGCCGGTCTAAAAGCCGACGTCGTCATTGCCAACCCCAATGGCATTACCTGCTCCGGGTGTAGTTTCGTTAACACCAACAAGGCGGTATTAACCACCGGCCAGGTCAATCTGACCGATGAAGGCGCTATCGGCAGCTATACCATTACCAAGGGCAAAGTCACTATCGGTGAAAAGGGTATGGATGCTTCCACCAGCTATGCCGCATTGCTGGCAGACGCCGTCGCCATCAATGGTATGGTCAACGCCGGTAGTTCCGTGGTCGGCGGCGGTAATTTCACCTTCGATAACAGCACGGGCGTTATGACATCCGCAGGAAAAACCGCCACCATGCTGCAAATGCTCAATCCGGTATACAGCATTGATATCAGCAGCCTTGGTGGCATTAAAGCCAACAGCATCAGTATGGTCGGAAACAATCTAGGCTTCGGCGTACGTAATAAAGGCTCTATCACCGCCAACTCTTCACTTTCCATGACCAACAATGGATTACTGACCAACGATGGGTCCATCACCAGTAATGGCCTTCTCACCAGCATCGCCGCCTCCGGTAACTTCACCAATAACGGTACGCTGACAACTAAAAACTTGACGAAAATCACCACCTACGGCGCACTCACTAACGGCAGTAAGGGCACTATCAGCTCCACTAAACAATTAGTTCTGAGTGCCGTAGGCAATTTACAAAATAGTGGAACGATTAGCGCTACGTCCAATCTGATCGCCGCCAGCAACGGAGCGATAACCAACAACGCCGGGGCTAAAATCACTTCGGGCGCCCAGATTACCGCCACATCAATAGGTAATTTCACCAATGCCGGCACCATCAGCGGTAAAAATACCGTATTGAACTTTGTCGGCAGCAACTTTAAAAATACCGGCGCTATCAGCGCGACAGGTAAGGTTACCGTCAAGTCGTTAAATCAGGACAACACCACCAACACCGGTGAGATTTATAATCAGGGCAGCATGACCGGTGAAAATATCGATATGCTAACGAATGGGACTCTGGCGCAAAGCGCCAATGGAACAATGACGGCCACTAACGCCATTACCGCTCACAGCTATTGGCTGAATAATAATGGCGCGATGAACGCCGGCAGTATTACAACCGACCACGGCCCGGTAAACAATACCGGCACCATAATAGCAAATACAATTTCGATCACCAGCACCGGAGATATTGTTAACGAAGGCACTATCTACAGCACCGGTGATTTGCTGCTGGACACGCAAAACAAAGCGAATATCTACAACTATTATTTACTACAGGCGGATGACACCCTGACCCTGACCGCGAAAAAAATCGTTAATAGCGGTCGCGGCTGCGGCTGGTTAAAGTGGAGTACCTGTGATATCGGCACCATTCGTACTAACAAGCTGATACTAAACTCATCGCATAACTATACCAATGAAATGGGCGGTTATCAGTACTTTAAGATTGCGGAAATCAATACCGTTCTGTAATAACTCAGCGATGCGCAGCACAATGCGCATCGCTGCTTTACCGATTACGGTTCAAAGGGTCGACGCTGGAACTGGTCATGCCCACATTTTGGGCAGCGCGGCAGCACATCCGGTGTGTACACCGCCAGATGGTAATGACACTTTTCGCATACCAGATTACCCAGCCCCACCACCTCTCCACTGTGATAAACCCCGTGGTGGTTCAAGTCCTGGAATACTTCGCGCCATTCAAGCTGCGTTTTATCCGTAATATCCGCAAGTTCCTGCCACAGGCTCTCTTTGATGACCCGCATGAAGACGCTGTCGCTATCGTCTTCATGGCTCTCTTCGTAGCTGCGGGCAAATTCTTCTAAATCGCGCTTTACCGCCGCGATCAGCGACTCGACCTCGCTCTGCGTCAGATCGCCTGCCTGGGTGATTTTCTCCCTCGCCTGCTTCACCAGCGCGTCAATGTCACGCTCTCCATTGCGCAGCCGTTCACTGAGCGAGGAGACCAGTTCCCGGTAATATTGAGCAACCTTGTTCATCATTTCGCCTCCGGTGTGATTAACTGCTTCTAATAATAGACGTTATCTGCGGTTTGCTTTGCCAGCCGCGCCACAGAGTCGTGAAAAATTCTGCTTCGCTTTTGCCGATGTTAATGTGCGAAAGGCTGTTTTGACGTGGACGTTTGGGCTATGCTATGCCGATCTGAAATAACACATCCATTGGCTACATTTTGTAGCTGTATTGAAAACAGGACCACTGGCTGCCATGCAAGAGCAATACCGCCCGGAAGAGATAGAATCGAAAGTCCAGCTTCACTGGGACGAAAATCGTACATTTGAAGTAACTGAAGACGAGAGCAAAGAGAAGTATTACTGCCTGTCGATGCTTCCTTATCCTTCTGGTCGACTACACATGGGTCACGTGCGTAACTACACCATCGGCGACGTCATCGCGCGCTATCAGCGCATGCTGGGCAAAAACGTCCTGCAGCCGATCGGTTGGGATGCGTTTGGTCTGCCTGCGGAAGGCGCGGCGGTGAAAAACAATACCGCCCCGGCGCCGTGGACCTACGACAACATCGCATACATGAAAAACCAGCTGAAAAAGCTGGGCTTCGGCTATGACTGGAGCCGTGAAATTGCGACCTGCACCCCGGAATACTACCGCTGGGAGCAAAAATTCTTCACCGAGCTGTATAAAAAAGGCCTGGTGTACAAGAAAACCTCCGCGGTCAACTGGTGTCCGAATGACCAGACCGTGCTGGCTAACGAACAGGTTATCGACGGCTGCTGCTGGCGCTGCGACACCAAGGTTGAGCGTAAAGAAATCCCGCAGTGGTTTATTAAAATCACCGCCTACGCCGATGAACTGCTCAACGATCTGGACAATCTGGACCACTGGCCAGACACCGTTAAGACCATGCAGCGCAACTGGATCGGCCGCTCTGAAGGGGTGGAAATCTCCTTTGACGTCAACGACTACGCCGATAAGCTGACCGTCTACACCACCCGCCCGGATACCTTTATGGGCTGCACCTACCTGGCGGTCGCTGCCGGTCACCCGTTGGCCCAGCAGGCTGCGGCTAACAATCCGGCGCTGGCCGCCTTTATTGACGAATGCCGTAACACCAAAGTTGCCGAAGCCGACATGGCGACAATGGAGAAAAAAGGCGTCGACACCGGCTTTAAAGCTATTCACCCGCTGACCGGCGAAGCGATTCCGGTATGGGCGGCGAACTTCGTGCTGATGGAATACGGTACCGGCGCGGTGATGGCCGTCCCGGGTCACGACCAACGCGACTACGAGTTTGCCAGCAAATACGGCCTGAACATCAAGCCGGTTATCCTCGCCGCCGACGGTTCCGAGCCGGATCTCTCCGAGCAGGCGCTGACTGAAAAAGGCGTGCTGTTTAATTCCGGCGAATTTAGCGGCCTGGATTACGAAGCGGGCTTCAACGCCATCGCCGATAAATTGGCCGCGATGGGCGTTGGCGAGCGCAAAGTTAACTACCGCCTGCGCGACTGGGGGGTTTCCCGCCAGCGTTACTGGGGCGCGCCAATTCCGATGGTGACCCTGGAAGACGGTACCGTGATGCCGACGCCGGAAGATCAGCTGCCGGTTATTCTGCCGGAAGACGTGGTCATGGACGGCATCACCAGTCCGATCAAAGCCGACCCGGAGTGGGCGAAAACCACCGTTAACGGCATGCCGGCGCTGCGTGAAACCGACACCTTTGACACCTTTATGGAGTCTTCCTGGTACTACGCGCGCTATACCTGCCCGCAGTACGATAAAGGCATGCTGGACCCGAATGCCGCGAACTACTGGCTGCCGGTGGATATCTATATCGGCGGTATCGAACACGCCATTATGCACCTGCTCTATTTCCGCTTCTTCCACAAGCTGATGCGCGATGCCGGTATGGTGAACTCCGATGAGCCAGCCAAACAGCTGCTGTGCCAGGGCATGGTACTGGCCGATGCGTTCTACTACGTCGGCGAAAACGGCGAGCGTAACTGGGTATCACCGATTGACGCTACCGTTGAGCGTGATGAAAAAGGCCGCATCGTTAAAGCCTTCGATCCGCAGGGCCGCGAGCTGGTGTACACCGGCATGAGCAAAATGTCCAAGTCGAAGAACAACGGTATCGACCCGCAGGTGATGGTTGAACGCTACGGCGCGGATACCGTACGTCTGTTCATGATGTTCGCGTCTCCGGCGGAAATGACCCTGGAGTGGCAGGAATCCGGCGTAGAAGGCGCGAACCGCTTCCTGAAACGCGTCTGGAAACTGGTTTACGAGCATACCTCTCAGGGCCCGGCTGTCGCTCTGGATGTGGCAAGCCTCAGCGAAGATCAGCAAGCGCTGCGTCGCGACGTGCATAAAACGATTGCCAAAGTGACCGATGATATCGGCCGTCGTCAGACCTTCAATACCGCCATTGCCGCGGTGATGGAGCTGATGAACAAACTGGCGAAAGCGCCGCAGGAAGGCGAGCAGGATCGCGCGCTGATGCGTGAGGCTCTGCTGGCAGTCGTACGTATGCTCAACCCGTTCACCCCGCATGCCTGCTTCACCCTGTGGCAAGAACTGGGCGGCGAAGGCGATATCGACAACGCGCCGTGGCCGGTAGCGGACGAAAGTGCAATGGTTGAAAACACGACTCTGGTCGTCGTCCAGGTAAACGGTAAAGTTCGTGGTAAAATTACCGTTGCGGTAGATGCAACCGAGGAGCAGGTTCGTGAACGTGCAGGCCAGGAACATCTGGTCGCAAAATACCTTGAAGGCGTGACCGTACGTAAAGTGATTTACGTTCCGGGCAAACTGCTCAATCTGGTCGTTGGCTAAGCGCGGGAGGAAGCGTGCGATATCTGGCAACAATGCTGTTATCTCTGGCGGTGTTAATCACCGCCGGTTGCGGCTGGCATCTGCGTAGCAATACGCAGGTTCCAACCACAATGAAAACTATGATTTTCCAGTCAAGCGATCCGAACGGTCCGTTAAGCCGTGCGGTACGTAATCAGCTGCGTTTGAATGGCGTTGAGCTGATCGATGCCGATACGCTGCGTAAGGACGTTCCGTCCCTGCGTCTGGGTAACTCATCCATTCAGAAAGATACGGCATCCATTTTCCAGGATGGTCGTACTGCTGAATACCAGATGGTGCTGACCGTTAACGCCACCGTATTGATCCCGGGTCATGACATTTACCCAATCAATACCAAGGTTTATCG
>AGFS01000358.1_pt1 | contig 10678 bp, 6 predicted proteins | sample 305828 | NCBI WGS metagenome assembly AGFS01 (sample SAMN02954281, study PRJNA62041) | ant fungus garden metagenome | biome: terrestrial; feature: Atta colombica fungus garden; material: fungus garden; isolation source: Atta colombica fungus garden top | host: Atta colombica | place: Panama: Gamboa ...
TACGAAAAATACTGCTGCAACAGCGGCGCGTCGTTATCCTGGCTACTCGGCGGGATCGTGCCAATCGCCTGGCTGCGGTAAGGAATAACCTGCGCGCGGCCATCCACTTTCACAATCTGGTAGAACTGCGGCAGGTTGAAGTTGATAAAGCTTGAGCCGTAGGTAAAGCGATCGTGCGAAGACGAGTAGAAGCGGCTGACGTCGCGCACCAGCTCCTCTTTGCTGCCTTCACAGTGGTGATACACTTCCGCGCGGTTGGTTTCATCCAGAATGTAGATGTTAAAGCCCTGCTCCTCGCCGGAATCTTCAAAGAAGAACTGAATGATCCCTTCGCTGGCAAAGCCGTCCACCACCTGCGGCAGTTTGACGTGGTTGGTTTCCACCTGCACCGACAAACCATGCAGTTTGTTGTGCGAGATAGCGCCGTAGAATTCGATGGCGTTTTCCAGTTTCTGCACCGACACGTTCAGGCGTTCAAAGAACAGGCCCCAGGTCTGGCCGGAGACGCGCAGCGCTTTGAAACGCCCGGTTTCCTGGCGCGTGCTGGAAAGGCGCAGGTCGATACATTCCGACACCAGCTGCTGGACGCGGGTACGAATCAGGCCGCGTAAATGCTGGCTGTAGCAGAACACATCCACGCTATCCGGCGGAGCGGCGTCCTGGTGCATTTTGCCGAGAATCGTTTTCAGCGCTTCAATCATCGCCTGCTCGCCGTTGAAGTGCAGCGTACGCACCTCGTTCCACGAGTTGCGATACAGCAGGTCAACGCTACCGACGAGGCAGTTTTGCTCTTCACCAAAGCTGAAGACATCGAGCTTACGGAAGTCGAAATGGACGACCTGATTGCGGAAAGCCGCCGTCGGGTCATATTCAAGGTTGACGATAATCGCCAGATGGCGAATTTCACACGGGCTGTAGAGCGCTTTTGGCGTCGGTGCAGGCAGGCGCAGCGGGAAGTGATGGGAAACATCCGCCACCATCTCCTGCAATTTTGCCAGGTCGACAATACCGTTGCCTTTAATATACAGGCGGGTGCGTGAGGTCAGCAGGCCGTTAAACCAGGCCCACGCCACCAGCTTATTAAGATAGCGGTTATATTCCAGCGGCTGATGGCTGACGATAGCTTCCATGTTTGGCGCGCGGTTATAGAGATACCAACCGGTACGGTTGGCACGGCCCGGCGGCACGTGGATGAAGGTCAGGTTAGGCTCGGAGAGATCCGGCGAAATCTGCGGGTTAACCAGCGTCACTTTACCCGGCAGCGCTTCAAACGCCGCGTACAGTTTACGGGTCAGTACACCGATATCCTGCGGGCTGGCGGAGACGCTCAGGTTGTTGCGACGCGCGAAGCGGATCAGGTTACGGTAGCTCTGCATCATCGCGTCGAGCAATTCGTTGTGCGCCTCGCGCACCTGATCGATTTTCCAGTTCGCCCGGTTATCCAGTTTGGCGAGACGCGCTTCGTCCCAACCCCACTCTTTCACCAGTTGGCTGACCACTTCACGACGCCAGCCGACGCACGCACGTTCGCGGCTCAGCTTTTCGCACACTTTCAGATAGAAGCAGCGTCGTACAAGGTCAAGACGCGTCTCATCGTCAATCGCTTTGAGGTAGTCGGTAACGCGTTCCAGCATCATGCAGTAGGAATCGAGACCGAAGGAGACGATCTCGCCATCGTGCAGGCGCTGTTTGATATCTTTCGCCAGCAGGCGCGTATTGGGGTATTCCCAGGAGTAGGCTTCCAGCAGCAGGGTTTTCAGCACCGCTTTGTAGGGCGAGTCGATACTCTTATACAGCTGCCACAGGCTGGCGCCAAAGTACTCTTCCGCCGACAGCGAACTCAACCCGCCAAGGTCGAGCCACTCGTTCGGCGTCAGCACGCCCTGCGCATAAAGCGTCATGACGTAGTCGTCGTAATGCTCTTCTTCTTCGCACGGCACCATATTCCACAGAATACGTTTCCCCGCGAGGCGCACGGCGGTGCGATAAAATTCATCCAGCAGCAAGATGTGCTGCGTGGAGCCGCAGTCTTCGCCGCCCAGGCTGCCGCTTTCGTTATGACGGAAGCGGTTTTCGTCGATCAGGAAGAAGCTGACTTCCACACCCAGCGAGGCGGCCCAGCTTTCCAGCAGGCTGCATTTACGTTGCAGAAGTTGACGTTCGTCGTTATCGAGCCAGGACTGGTGACAAACCCAGATATCGAGGTCAGAAGAGCAGCTTTGCCCAACGGATGAGGTACTGCCCATTGAGTAGACGCCGGTTATCGGCAGCTCGCCTTTTGGCGAGGCCTGCGGCGGCATACCACGGTGCAGTTCAAGTTCGTCGAGGTAGTGGCGTTGGGTTTCATCAGGCGTGTAGAGGCAAATGCCTTTGGGAACGTTACCGTCGAGGTAACCCGGCATTAGTGGGTGATGATAATGTAATAATGTCGGCAGCAGACTGTAAACCTGTTGGAACGCAGGTCCCATGGCAGCAAGCGCGCGATCCACACGCAGTTGATTAATGGCATCCAGTCTCTGTTTCAGTGTCTCAATATAGAGGTACAAGACATATCGCCTGATGTTCAAAACCTGGCGTAGCGCCCGTGAAGGGAAGTACGGAGGTTTTTAGAATTTCAACAAGAATCGTGGCCTTTGTCGCCCGTCCTTATGATTATGGTGGTGCGGACGAACAAATGGTTTAAAACGTGATCAATTTAACACCTTGCTGGTTGACCGTAAAGAAAGTTGCACTACATACAAGTGTAGCACCGTTTGTTATCTGTAAATTCCACAATACGTTTAGGTCTATATTGGAAACTTCCAGAAAATACGGGCCAGCCAGACATTAGCCAAACACCGTGAAAACTAACATCATTAAAGCAACAATGTTAGGATGGTCCGTGGACGATAATGACGGTAACAAGCATGTTAGACAAAGTTTTGAGAATTGCCACACGCCAAAGTCCTCTTGCACTTTGGCAGGCACACTATGTTAAAGACCGCCTGATGGCCTGTCATCCAGGGCTGACGGTTGAACTCGTGCCGCTGGTGACGCGCGGCGATGTGATCCTGGATACCCCGCTGGCAAAAGTGGGCGGTAAAGGGCTCTTTGTAAAAGAGCTTGAGCTGGCATTGCTGGAAAACCGGGCCGATATCGCCGTTCACTCCATGAAAGATGTTCCCGTCGATTTCCCTGAAGGCCTGGGGCTGGTGACCATTTGCGAGCGTGAAGACCCGCGTGATGCATTCGTCTCCAACCACTATGCCTCGCTGGACGATTTACCGGCAGGCAGCATCGTCGGCACCTCCAGCCTGCGTCGCCAGTGCCAGATTGCGGAATATCGTCCCGATTTAGAGATTCGTTCTCTGCGCGGCAACGTCGGCACGCGTCTTGGAAAACTGGATAACGGCGATTACGACGCCATTATTCTGGCCGTCGCCGGTCTGAAACGTCTGAAACTTGACGATCGCATTCGACAGGCGATGCCGCCTGAACAATCATTACCGGCTGTCGGCCAGGGTGCCGTCGGCATCGAATGTCGCCTGAATGATGACGTTACGCGGACGCTGCTGGCACCGCTTAACGATGCGCAAACGGCCACGCGCGTACTGGCGGAACGCGCCATGAACACGCGTCTGGAAGGCGGCTGTCAGGTGCCGATTGGCAGCTACGCCGAACTGACTGACGGCGAACTGTGGCTGCGTGCGCTGGTTGGCGCGCCGGATGGTTCACAGATGGTGCGCGGCGAACGACGCGGCAAGCCGGAAGATGCTGAACGCATGGGCGTTGAGCTCGCTGAGGAACTGTTGAACAACGGTGCACGCGAGATCCTCACCGCCGTCTACAACGGAGAGAAGCCCGAATGAGTATCCTGGTCACCCGCCCGTCTCCAAAAGGAGAAGAATTAGTGAGCCGTTTGCGCGCACTGGGGCGAGTGGCCTGGAGCTTTCCGCTGATTGAAATCACCCCCGGTCGCGAACTTGCGCGCCTCTCTCCCGCACTGAACGCCCTAAGCTCTGGCGATTTGCTCTTCGCGTTATCGCCGCACGCTGTGTCATTTGCCCAGTCTCAATTGCAGCAACAGAGCCAGCACTGGCCGCAGCAGGCGGCCTGTTTCGCCATTGGGCGCAGCACCGCGCTGGCGTTGCATCAGGTGAGTGGTTGCCAGGTGCGGTATCCTTTGGATCGGGAAATCAGCGAAGTCTTGCTACAATTACCTGAATTACAAAATATTGCGGGTAAGAAAGCGCTCATCTTACGCGGCAATGGCGGGCGAGAACTGTTAGGCGAAACGCTGGCCGCACGCGGCGCTGAAGTCACATTCTGTGAATGTTATCAACGCAGCGCTGTCCATTATGATGGGGCGGAAGAAGCCATGCGCTGGCAGAAACGTGAGGTGTCGACCCTCGTCGTCACCAGCGGGGAAATGTTACACCAACTTTGGGCACTCATTCCGCAATGGTATCGCGAGCACTGGCTGCTGCGCTGCCGTTTGCTGGTTGTCAGTGAGCGTCTTGCACAACTGGCCCGGGAGCTGGGCTGGCAGGAAATTCAGGTTGCCGATAGCGCTGACAACGATGCGCTGCTGCGCGCACTACAATAACTTCAAAACTGGAAGCCATAATGACGGATCAAAAAGAAAACTCCGCCGTGGTTGAAGAGACCAGGGAGGCCGTGGAGACCACGCCACAGCCAGAAGCACAAAAACCCACTGACGCCGAAAAGAAAACCGGCGGCGCGAAAACCAGCCTGGTGCTGAGCGCCGTGGCGATCGCGATTGCGCTGGCGGCGGGCGTGGGGCTGTATGGCTGGGGGAAACAGCAGGCCGTAAATCAAACCACCGCCAATGACACGCTGGCGAATCAACTCGTCGCGCTGCAAAAAGCACAGGACGACCAGAAAACGCAATTCGACACCTTGCTGAAACAGCAGGCCGCACAGCTTGCCGAGGCGCAGAACCAGCGCGATACGCTGGCGAAGCAGCTCGATGAAGTGCAGCAAAAAGTGGCGGCCATCTCCGGTACCGATGCGAAAACCTGGCTGCTGGCGCAGTCTGACTTCCTCGTGAAGCTGGCGGGCCGCAAGCTGTGGAGCGATCAGGATGTCACTACCGCCGCCGCGCTGCTGAAAAGCGCCGACGCCAGTCTGGCCGACATGAACGACCCAAGCCTGATTAGCGCCCGTCGCGCCATCACCGAAGATATCGCAAGCCTGGGCGCGGTTTCTCAGGTGGACTACGACGGCATCATCCTGAAAGTGAATCAGTTAGCAAATCAGGTCGATAACCTGCGTCTGGCGGATAACAACACCGATGATTCCCCGATGGATTCCGATAGCGATGAGCTCTCCAGCTCGATTGGCGAGTGGCGCGTAAATCTGCAAAAAAGCTGGCAGAACTTTATGGACAGCTTTATTACCATCCGCCGTCGTGATGAAACCGCCGTACCGCTGTTAGCGCCCAATCAGGATATCTACCTGCGTGAAAACATTCGCTCACGTCTGTTGGTTGCCGCGCAGGCTGTACCGCGTCATCAGGAAGAGACCTACAAACAGGCGCTGGATAACGTTTCGACGTGGGTTCGCGCCTACTACGACACCGACGATGCCACCACCAAGAGCTTCCTCGATGACGTGGACAAACTCAGCCAGCAGAGCATCACCATGAACGTGCCGGAAACGCTGCAAAGCCAGCCGATTCTGGAAAAACTGATGCAGACGCGCGTGCGTAATCTGATGGCGCAGCCCGCTGCAGCGGCACCGGCTCCACAGGCTGAAACGCCCGCGCCCGCCCCTGCCGCGCCTCAAGGAGAGTAATTATGTTGAAAGTCTTATTACTCTTCGCACTGCTGATCGCCGGGATCGTCGTCGGCCCAATGATCGCCGGGCACCAGGGTTACGTGCTTATCCAGACGGATAACTACAACGTCGAAACCAGCGTCACCGGGTTAGTGATCATCATGATCCTTATCATGGTGGTGCTGTTTGCCCTCGAATGGGTGCTGCGCCGCATCTTCCGCACCGGTGCGCATACGCGCGGCTGGTTCGTCGGCCGTAAACGTCGCCGCGCGCGTAAGCAAACGGAACAGGCGCTGCTCAAACTGGCAGAAGGTGATTATCAGCAGGTTGAGAAGCTGATGGCGAAAAATGCCGATCACGCGGAACAGCCGGTGGTTAACTATCTGCTGGCTGCCGAAGCCGCACAACAGCGCGGTGATGAAGCGCGCGCCAACCAGCATCTGCAACGCGCGGAAGAGAATGCCGGCAACGATTTGATTCCGGTCGAAATCACCCGCGTGCGTTTACAGCTGGCGCGTAATGAAGATCACGCCGCTCGCCACGGCGTCGATAAGTTACTGGAAATTACCCCCCGTCATCCGGAAGTACTGCGTCTCGCCGAGCAGGCATATATTCGCACCGGTGCATGGAGTTCGCTGCTCGACATCATCCCGTCGATGGCAAAAGCCAACGTGGGCGATGAAGCTCATCGCGCGGCGCTGGAGCAACAGGCATGGATTGGCCTGATGGATAAAGCGCGTGCCGACGAGGGCAGCGAAGGGTTGCGGAACTGGTGGAAAAACCAGAGCCGTAAAACGCGCCACGAAGTGCCGCTTCAGGTGGCGATGGCCGAGCACTTGATTGAGTGTGACGATCATGACACCGCGCAGCAGATCATCATCGACGGGCTGAAACGTCAGTATGACGACCGCCTGGTGTTGTTGATCCCGCGTCTGCGCACCAATAACCCGGAACAGCTGGAAAAAATGCTGCGCCAGCAGATTAAGAGCGTGGGCGATCGTCCACTGCTGTGGAGCACGCTGGGCCAGTCGCTGATGAAACACGGCGAGTGGCAGGAAGCGAGTCTCGCCTTCCGCGCCGCGCTGAAACAGCGTCCGGATGCTTACGATTACGCCTGGCTTGCCGATACCCTCGACCGTCTGAAGAAACCGGAAGAGGCGGCGGCGATGCGCCGCGATGGGTTGATGCTTACGTTGCAAAATAACCCGCCGCAATAATCACTGCTTCAGGGGGCCATCCGGCCCCCTTTTTTTTGGCCATAAAAAAACGCCTGCTCACAGGAGCAGGCGTTAAAACAGGTCTTTATGACAACAATGGGTGCTTCACTCAACGTTATGTCCATGGTGTCTGATGAGGCCTGAGCGACATCTGTCATCGGACGATAAGCACCGTAAACGGCTCTGCGTCATTCCTGAGTTTATGAGGCCAGAAGGCGAGCATAAGAGATGGAATGAGCATCTACGGCGCGCATTATTGCACACACTTTGACACAAAATCATCCCCTTTCTGAATGAATGGGATTTTTCTGTACAAAAAGCATGCTCACTGGAAATACGATCTGTTTCATCGCTATTCCGGCCTAACAATAAACATTGTAAATACATAAAAACGGCTCATCAAATAAACATATATTTATTTATAAATACTGCTTTAAACTTAATGGATAATATAAATATTATCCATTCATATAATATTAAATAGCAGCAATAATCAAAGAGATGCTCGCCTTTCGCCTTACAAAATAAAAAGTCGACGTGTAGGATATCTCCGACGCAAAAATATTTTTATCCATTTATCAAATTAATATTTATGCGCATTTACACGCAATTACTCCTTCATGTGGATGATATGAAAACGGAGCATTAATAATGGATTTTTCTTTTTCACCAAAATTGCTTGTTGTCGCGATGGCCGCGGCAATTCCCGTACTTGCCAGCGCGGCGGATACTCCCGCCTCGGCCACCGCGCGTAAGGGCTTTTCTGGATACGATCACCCTAACCAGTACCTGGTTACCCCGGCCACCAAAATTGCCGATAACCTGATGCCGGTTATGCAGCACCCTGCGCAGGACAAACAAACGCAGCAAAAACTGGCTGAGCTTGAGAAAAAAACCGGCAAAAAACCGAACGTCGTGATCTTTGTTTTAGATGATGTGGGCTGGATGGATGTCGGCTTTAACGGCGGCGGCGTGGCGGTCGGTAACCCGACGCCGGATATCGACGCCGTTGCCAGCCAGGGTTTAATCCTTACCTCTGCTTATTCGCAGCCAAGTTCTTCTCCAACCCGCGCTACGATTCTGACCGGACAATACTCCGTTCACCACGGCATTCTGATGCCGCCAATGTACGGTATGCCCGGCGGGCTGGAAGGGCTGACCACGCTACCGCAGCTGCTGCACGATCAGGGCTACGTCACGCAGGCCATCGGTAAATGGCATATGGGTGAAAACGAAGGCTCGCAGCCGCAAAACGTTGGCTTTGATGATTTCCGTGGCTTTAACTCCGTGTCGGATATGTACACCGAGTGGCGCGATGTAAACGTTAACCCGGAAGTGGCGCTCAGCCCGGCGCGTTCGGAATACATCAAAAAACTGCCGTTTAGCAAAGATGATGTTCACGCCGTTCGGGCGGCAAACAGCAAGCGGTTGCCGATATCACGCCGAAGTATATGGAAGATCTCGATCAGCGCTGGATGAAATACGGCGTCGACTTTATCAATAAGATGGCGAAAAGCGATAAACCGTTCTTCCTCTACTACGGTACGCGCGGCTGCCACTTCGATAACTACCCGAATGCGAAATACGCGGGCAGTTCCCCGGCACGCACCTCCTACGGCGATTGCATGGTTGAGATGAACGACGTCTTCGCCAACCTGTACAAAACGCTGGAGAAAAACGGTCAGCTGGATAACACGCTGATTGTCTTCACCTCCGATAACGGCCCGGAAGCAGAAGTTCCGCCGCACGGTCGTACGCCGTTCCGCGGCGCTAAAGGATCAACCTGGGAAGGCGGCGTACGCGTACCCACCTTCGTTTACTGGAAAGGCATGGTTCAGCCGCGTAAATCGGACGGTATTGTCGATCTGGCTGACCTCTTCCCAACCGCGTTGAGCCTGGCTGGTCATCCGGGGGCGGAGCTGGCGAAACTGGTTCCCAAAACTACCTTTATTGATGGTGTGGACCAGACCTCATTCTTCGTGGGCGATAACGGCCAGTCTAACCGTAAGGCAGAGCACTACTTCCTGAACGGCCAACTGGCGGCAATTCGTATGGATGAGTTCAAATACCATATGGTTATTCAGCAGCCGTATGCGTTTACCCAGAGCGGCTATCAGGGCGGCTTCACTGGCGCCGTGATGCAAACCGCCGGATCGATGGTATTTAACCTGTATACCGATCCGCAGGAATCAGATTCCGTTGGCGTGCGCCACATCCCGATGGGCGTGCCGTTGCAGACAGAAGCCCATGCCTACATGGAAATTCTGAAGAAGTACCCGCCTAAAGTACAGGTTAAGCTGTAACGCTTGTGCAGGCCCGCCGAATTCCGGCGGGCTTTTTTATTTTTGCGGAAAAATGAGATGCGCCTTCATGATATCGCTGGCCGGGCGACCGCTGGCGAGCAGGTCACGCATGGCGTTCAGATAGGGCGGCAAATGGCGGAAGTAGTGTCGGAAGCCCTCGCAGAGATAATTCATCTCACCGTCGTCTCCTGGCATAAAGCGATGCTTCGGGCAGCCGCCCCAGCAGGCTCTTAACACCTCGCACTGCTTGCAGGCCATCGGCAGACGCGCGTATTTATCCTGGCCAAACTGCTGCTGGGCGGGCGTATCAATCATGTCCGCAAACGTGTCATGATGAATATTACCCAGCTGAAATTCCGGGTAAACGTAGTGATCGCAGGCGTAAACATCGCCGTTATGCTCCACCACCACCGAGCGGCCACAGGTGGGCTGATGATGGCACACCGCGCCAGGCGCGCCGACAAAGTTGGCGAACGCCCATTCGATATTCATCACAAAGATAGAACCAACATCGCGCTGGATCCAGCGATCGAACACCGCCGTCAGGAATTCACCGTACGCTTTCGGGCGAACCGACCACGCCGTGACGCCCTTAGGCGTCTTTTCACTTCCTGGCCCGTGCAGAGAAAGCCCTGCATTGGCTTCCCACGGCCCGGCCTGTCGTTCAACCACCGGGATAAACTGGATGAACTGCACTCCGGCCTCACAGAGAAAATCATAGACTTTCAGCGGTTCAAGGGCACTTTGCCGGTTGACGCAGGCCAGCACGTTATAGTCGACGCCATGTTTTTGCAGCAGCGACAGCGCGCGCATCACCAGTTTGTGCGTCGGCTTTCCACCTTTGGTCAGCCGATATGCGTTATGAATGTCTGCCGGGCCATCCAGCGACAGGCCAATTAAAAAACGGTGCTCACGAAAAAAAAGACACCATTCGTCATCCAGCAGCACACCGTTGGTCTGAAAACTGTTGCTGATGTGCCGACCCGCGCCATATTTCGCCTGTAACGTCACCGCGCGGCGATAAAAATCGAGCCCCAACAGCGTCGGCTCGCCGCCCTGCCAGGTAAATGCGATTTCTGCCTGCCCTTCAACGGCAGCAATATAGTTTCTGATGTAGGCATCGAGCGTCGCATCGTTCATCCGCGAGCACGCGCCGGCGTCGGGATAAAGCGCCTGCTTTTCCAGGTAGAAACAGTAAGTACAGTTGAGGTTGCATTCGGATCCGCTGGGTTTCGCCATCGCATGAAACGCGCGGATTGGGATCTGGTGTGACATCGTCGCCATCCTTAAGCATCAGAATCCGCCATCATAGTGATATGCAGGTTTGCGAAAGGGGCGTTTTTGCGATGGAGGGAAATTCAGAAATGTGCGCGACGCGCA
>AGFS01019046.1_pt1 | contig 10671 bp, 5 predicted proteins | sample 305828 | NCBI WGS metagenome assembly AGFS01 (sample SAMN02954281, study PRJNA62041) | ant fungus garden metagenome | biome: terrestrial; feature: Atta colombica fungus garden; material: fungus garden; isolation source: Atta colombica fungus garden top | host: Atta colombica | place: Panama: Gamboa ...
TGAAGAAGGTAAAACCCGCCACGACTACGGTCGCGACGCGTTCATCGACAAAATCTGGCAGTGGAAAGCAGAATCTGGCGGCACCATTACCCGCCAGATGCGCCGTCTCGGCAACTCCGTAGACTGGGAGCGCGAGCGCTTCACGATGGACGAAGGCCTTTCCAATGCCGTGAAAGAAGTGTTCGTCCGCCTGTATAAAGAAGACCTGATTTACCGCGGCAAGCGCCTGGTAAACTGGGACCCGAAACTGCGCACCGCGATTTCTGACCTGGAAGTGGAAAACCGCGAGTCGAAAGGCTCCATGTGGCATATCCGCTATCCGCTGGCCGACGGCGCGAAAACCGCAGACGGTAAAGACTATCTGGTGGTTGCCACCACCCGTCCGGAAACCCTGCTGGGCGATACCGGCGTGGCCGTTAACCCGGAAGATCCGCGCTACAAAGATCTGATCGGTAAATTCCTGGTGCTGCCGCTGGTTAATCGCCGCATTCCAATCGTGGGCGACGAACACGCCGACATGGAAAAAGGCACCGGCTGCGTGAAAATTACCCCGGCGCACGACTTTAACGACTACGAAGTGGGCCGTCGTCACGCTCTGCCGATGATCAACATCCTGACCTTCGACGGTGATATCCGCGAAAGCGCGCAGGTCTTTGACACCAAAGGTGAAGAGTCTGACGTTTACTCCAGCGACATTCCTGCCGAGTTCCAGAAGCTGGAGCGCTTTGCCGCGCGTAAAGCAATCGTGGCTGCCGTTGACGCGCTCGGCCTGCTGGAAGAGATCAAGCCTCACGACCTGACCGTGCCGTACGGCGACCGTGGCGGCGTGGTTATCGAACCGATGCTGACCGACCAGTGGTACGTGCGCGCCGACGTGCTGGCGAAGCCGGCCGTGGAAGCGGTTGAGAACGGCGATATCCAGTTCGTGCCGAAGCAGTACGAAAACATGTACTTCTCCTGGATGCGTGATATCCAGGACTGGTGTATCTCCCGTCAGCTGTGGTGGGGCCACCGCATTCCGGCGTGGTATGACAACGAAGGCAACGTCTACGTTGGCCGCACCGAAGACGAAGTGCGTCAGGAAAATAACCTGAGCGCTAACGTTGCGCTGCGCCAGGACGAAGACGTGCTGGACACCTGGTTCTCCTCCGCGCTGTGGACTTTCTCCACGCTCGGCTGGCCGGAAAACACCGACGCGCTGCGTCAGTTCCACCCAACCAGCGTGATGGTTTCAGGCTTCGACATCATCTTCTTCTGGATTGCCCGCATGATCATGATGACCATGCACTTCATCAAAGATGAAAACGGCAAGCCGCAGGTTCCGTTCCACACCGTCTACATGACCGGTCTGATCCGCGACGACGAAGGCCAGAAGATGTCCAAGTCCAAGGGCAACGTTATTGACCCGCTGGATATGGTTGACGGTATCACTCTGGAAGAGCTGCTGGAAAAACGCACCGGCAACATGATGCAGCCGCAGCTGGCAGAGAAAATCCGCAAGCGCACCGAGAAGCAGTTCCCGAACGGGATTGAATCTCACGGTACCGACGCCCTGCGCTTTACCCTGGCGGCGCTGGCCTCGACCGGCCGCGACATCAACTGGGACATGAAGCGCCTGGAAGGCTACCGCAACTTCTGTAACAAGCTGTGGAACGCCAGCCGCTTCGTGCTGATGAACACCGAAGACCAGGACTGCGGCTTCAACGGCGGCGAGATGACGCTCTCCCTGGCGGATCGCTGGATCCTGGCCGAGTTCAACCAGACGGTGAAAGCGTTCCGCGAAGCGCTGGACAGCTACCGCTTCGACATCGCGGCGGGCATTCTGTACGAATTTACCTGGAACCAGTTCTGCGACTGGTATCTGGAGCTGGCGAAGCCGGTGATGAACGGCGGGTCTGAAGCGGAGCTGCGCGGCACGCGCAACACGCTGATTACCGTGCTGGAAGGCCTGCTGCGCCTGGCGCATCCGGTCATCCCGTTCATCACCGAAACCATCTGGCAGCGCGTGAAGGTGATTGCAGGCATCAACGCCGACACCATCATGCTGCAGCCGTTCCCGGAATTTGATGCTGCGCGCGTTGATGAAGCCGCTGCGGCGGATACCGAATGGCTGAAGCAGGCGATCGTTGCGGTACGTAATATTCGTGCGGAAATGAACATTGCTCCGAGCAAGCCGCTGGAACTGCTGCTGCGCGGCTGCAGCGAGGCTGCCGTTCGTCGCGTCAGCGAGAACAACACCTTCCTGAAAACCATGGCGCGCCTGGAAAGCATCACCGTGCTGCCTGCGGATGACAAAGGTCCGGTTTCCGTGACCAAAATCATCGACGGCGCCGAGCTGCTGATCCCGATGGCGGGCCTGATCGACAAGGACGCCGAGCTGGCTCGCCTGGCGAAAGAGGTGGCGAAGGTCGACGTGGAAATTGGCAAAATCGAAAGCAAGCTGGCGAACGAAGGCTTCGTCGCCCGCGCGCCGGAAGCGGTCATCGCTAAAGAGCGTGAACGCCTGGTGGCCTTTGCGGATGCAAAATCCAAACTGATCGAGCAGCAGGCGGTTATCGCCGCCCTGTAATGCTTTTACCCCTTACGCTTCAGGGCGTAAGGGGTAACCTTCCTGAAAACTCCTCTCTTGCACTCCCCTGCCTGCGGTGCTATTAACAGCAGCTGAGTGTCAATTTTTGTCATGAGTAAGACTATGAGCGTGATTACCCCCGCCGCGACGACAATGCGTCGGCTCGTTGAGCAAGACAATCCGGCGATTGCCGCCGTCATTCGCCACGTTTCCGCCGAGTACGGCCTGACCGCCGACAAAGGCTACACCGTTGCCGATCCGAATCTGGACGAGCTATATCAGCTCTATAGCCAGCCGGGCCACGCCTACTGGATCATCGAGCAGAACGGTGAGGTTGTGGGCGGCGGTGGCATCGCGCCGCTCAGCTGCAGCGAGCCGGACATCTGTGAGCTGCAAAAAATGTATTTCCTGCCCAGCGTGCGCGGACAGGGGCTGGCTAAGAAGCTTGCGCTGGAGGCGCTCGAGCACGCCCGCACGCAGGGCTTCAAACGCTGCTATCTCGAAACAACCGCCTTCCTCAAAGAGGCGATTCGCCTGTATGAACACCTGGGCTTCGAGCATATTGACGCGCCGCTGGGCTGTACCGGCCACGTCGATTGCGAAGTCAGAATGCTGAAAAGTCTGTAAGTTTCGTTCCCGCCCTCTTCTGCTAAGCGGCCGTAAAGTGAATGCTCTACACTTTTCAGTTCACACCATAGAGGGGAAGTACGATGTCGAAGATAAAAAGCTACGCCGCACCGCAGGCGGGTGCAGAACTTGAGCTGTACGAATACGATGCGGGCGACCTAAAAGCAGAAGACGTCGAAGTGCAGGTCGACTACTGCGGGATCTGCCACTCGGATCTCTCGATGATCGACAACGAATGGGGCTTTTCGCAGTATCCGCTGGTTGCAGGGCACGAAATCATTGGTCACGTCGTCGCGCTCGGCACGGCCGCGCAGGACAAAGGGCTGAAGATTGGCCAGCGCGTGGGCATCGGCTGGACGGCACGCAGCTGCGGCCACTGCGACGCCTGTATCAGCGGCAACCAGATCAACTGTCTGGAAGGCGCGACGCCGACCATCATGAACAAGGGCGGTTTTGCCGATAAGCTTCGCGCCGACTGGCAGTGGGTCATCCCGCTGCCGGACAGCATTGATATTGAAACCGCGGGCCCGCTGCTGTGCGGCGGTATTACCGTGTTCAAGCCGCTGCTGATGCACCATATCACCGCCACCAGCCGCGTAGGGGTGATCGGTATCGGCGGCCTGGGCCATATCGCCATCAAGCTGCTGCACGCCATGGGCTGCGAGGTCACGGCGTTCAGCTCGAACCCCGCTAAAGAGAAAGAAGTGCTGGCAATGGGCGCAGACAAAGTGGTGAACAGCCGCGATCCGCAGGCGCTCAACGCGCTGGCCGGACAGTTTGATCTGATCATTAACACCGTCAACGTCGACCTCGACTGGCAGCCGTACTTCGAAGCGCTGGCCTACGGCGGCAACTTCCATACCGTAGGTGCCGTGATGAAGCCGCTGCCGGTTCCGGCGTTTACGCTGATCGGCGGCGACCGCAGCGTTTCCGGTTCCGCGACGGGCACGCCGTACGAGTTGCGCAAGCTGATGAAGTTTGCCGGACGCACCAAAGTGGCACCGACCACAGAGCTGTATCCGATGTCGAAGATCAACGAGGCTATCCAGCACGTGCGCGACGGTAAAGCGCGCTATCGCGTGGTGTTAAAAGCGGATTTTTGATGTGACATTGCCGGGTGGCAGCTTCGCCTTACCCGGCCTACATCCGATTTTGTAGGCCCGGTAAGCGCAGCGCCACCGGGCGTTTCTCACCTACCGCACCAGTGCAGAAAACACCTCTGCCACCGCGACCGCCCCCGGGTCCATTACCCCGTCCAGATTCTCTTGATTCACATACGACGAACGCCCTGCCCCCGCTTTTACCATTTTCGCCGTCGCGTCAGCGCCTGCCTGTGCCGCCTTCGCAGCAGCCTTAAGATCGCCTTTCTGCAGCGCCTCAAGCGCCGGCTGTAGGGCGTCGATCAGCGTGCGATCCCCGAGATCGGCCCCGCCGTAATGCTTCATCTGCGCCAGCCCGTCCAGCAGGGCTTCCGCCAGCGGCTTGCCGTCGTGCAGCTTCTGCCCGGCCGCCGTAAAGAAGATCGACATCAATACCCCGCTCGATCCGCCCATCACGGTCGCCAGACGCTCGCCCACCAGCAGGAGCAGCTTTGGCAGATCGTTAAGCGGCAGCTGATTTTTCTCCAGCCGCTGCGCAATATCCCGCGCGCCTTGCGCAAAGGTTGATCCCGTATCCCCGTCGCCCACTTTGGCATCCAGCGCGTTCAGCCTGTTCTCGAGATCGAGCAGCGTCTGCGTCACCGCCCGCACGCCTGCCGCAACCTGCGCATTTTCCGACGGCGTAAACTCCACGCTGTCGTGAATCGCGGTATGGGGCAGCGTTTTCACCGGCGAAAATGCAACGGGCTTTTGCCAGCCCAGCGTCTCAACGCTTTCATTAAGCGCCTTCTCAAAGGCGTCATTAAGCTTCAGCAGGGAAAGCGAAAACCCCTTCATATCCAGCGAACTCACCAGCGGCGCGGGGCCAATCAGGTAGGCGATCTGCTCTTTGAGGGCCGAATGCGCCAGCTCTTTGGTCAGCAGCGCCATCTCCAGTGTCGAAACGCCGCCCAGATTGTTAATCAGCACCGCGAAGCGCCCTTCGCCCGCCTGTGCCATAAGCGGCTTCGCCAGCGTCTCGATAATCCGCCTGCTGTTTTGCGTATCCACAACGGACGCGCCCGGCTCCCCGTGGATGCCCAAACCGAGCTCAACGTGGCCTTTTTTGATGCGCCCCTCTTCATCATCGCTTCCCGGAAGATTGCAGGTTTGCATGGCCACGCCCAGGCTCCAGAGGTTATCGCATGCCTGCCGCGCGATATCCCGAACCTCGTTCAGCGACTTGCCGCGCTCTGCCGCATAACCCGCGATCTTATGCACCAGCGCCGTCCCGGCAATGCCGCGCGGCTGCTTGTTGTCCGGCAGGGCGATATCGTCCGCGACAATCACCATTTCGACCTTCAGCCCGTAGCGCTTGGCTTTTTCCGCCGCCAGGCCGAAGTTCAGGCGGTCACCGGTATAGTTTTTGACAATAAGCAGGCAGCCGCGGTCGCCCGTTACCGCCACGATGGCGTTGAGAACCGCGTCCACGCTCGGCGAAGCAAACAGATCGCCACACACCGCCGCCGTGAGCATCCCCTTGCCTACAAATCCGGCATGCGCCGGTTCGTGGCCGGAGCCACCGCCGGAGATGACCGCCACGCGGCTTTTGTCCCAGTCGCCGCGCGCCACTACGCGGATCGCCGGGTCGATATCAAGCTTCACAAGATTGCCGTGCGGCGCGGAGATCAGTATGCCTTCAATGGCGTCGTTGACCAGCTGTTTGCGATCGTTAAAGAAGAATCTGGACATAGCTTTCCAAAATTTTGTTAACCGTATGCAAAAGCATAGTCTGCACTGGATAACGCGCCGCAAAGTCAGGAATTTACGCAGACATTTTGCCGTCGGGTTGCCTATACTGCACCCATGTCATCGTGAGGACGCGCATCATGAGTACACCTTTGTTAATCGCCCGGACGCTGGAAAAAGAGCTGTTTTTACTGCCCGCAATGGCAAACCGCCACGGCCTGATCACCGGCGCGACGGGGACGGGGAAGACCGTCACCCTGCAGAAGCTGGCAGAGTCGCTTTCAGAGATTGGCGTACCGGTATTTATGGCCGATGTGAAAGGCGATTTAACCGGCGTGGCTCAGGAAGGTGCAGCGTCGGAAAAACTGCTCGAGCGCCTCAAAAACATTGGCATTACGGACTGGACGCCCCACAACAACCCGGTAGTGCTATGGGACATTTTTGGCGAAAAAGGTCATCCCGTGCGCGCTACGGTCTCCGATCTGGGTCCGCTTCTTCTCGCCCGCCTTCTCAACCTGAACGACGTGCAGTCCGGCGTGCTGAACATCATCTTCCGCATTGCCGACGATCAGGGGCTGCTGCTGCTTGATTTCAAAGATCTGCGCGCCATTACGCAATACATCGGGGATAACGCTAAATCCTTCCAGAACCAGTACGGCAACATCAGCAGCGCCTCGGTGGGCGCCATTCAGCGCGGGCTGCTGACGCTGGAGCAGCAGGGTGCCGAGCACTTCTTCGGCGAGCCGATGCTGGATATCAAAGACTGGATGCGCACCGACGGTAGCGGCAAAGGCATCATCAATATTTTGAGCGCTGAAAAGCTCTATCAAATGCCCAAGCTCTATGCGGCAAGCCTGCTGTGGATGCTGTCTGAACTGTACGAACAGCTGCCGGAAGCGGGCGATCTGGAAAAGCCGAAGCTGGTCTTCTTCTTTGACGAAGCGCATCTGCTGTTTAACGACGCGCCTCAGGTGCTGCTGGATAAGATTGAACAGGTCATCCGCCTGATTCGCTCCAAAGGCGTGGGCGTTTGGTTCGTTTCGCAAAACCCATCAGACATTCCCGACAACGTGCTCGGCCAGCTGGGTAACCGCGTTCAGCACGCCCTGCGCGCCTTTACGCCAAAAGACCAGAAAGCGGTGAAAGCCGCCGCGCAAACCATGCGGGCCAATCCCGCGTTTGATACCGAAGCCGCGATTCAGGCGCTGGGAACAGGCGAGGCGCTCATCTCCTTCCTGGACGCCAAGGGCAGCCCATCGGTGGTCGAACGCGCAATGGTCATTGCCCCCTGCTCAAGAATGGGGCCCGTGACCGAGGACGAGCGCAACGGCCTGATTAACCACTCGCCGGTTTACGGCAAATACGAAGATGAAGTGGATCGGGAGTCGGCGTTCGAAATACTGCAAAAAGGGGTTCAGGCGACCGCCGAATCTCAGAACGCGCCAGACGCCAAAGGTGAGTCGGTGGCGGTAGACGACGGTATTCTCGGCGGGCTGAAGGATATTCTCTTCGGCACCACCGGGCCGCGCGGCGGCAAGCGCGACGGCGTGGTACAAACCATGGCGAAAAGCGCGGCGCGGCAGGTCACCAATCAGATCGTGCGCGGCATGCTGGGAAGCCTGCTAGGCGGTCGTCGTCGGTAAACGAGGGATCCACGGGCGGCCCAGCGCCGAGCCCTGGACGCCGTGCTGGTGCAGATAGCGGTCGATTTCCAGCATCCCCGTCCATCGGTTCTCGCACCAGAGCGGTGCCAGAAGCGTTGGGCGGCGGGCGCTGGCGGAGATGCGGTGGTAGACGATCTCCGGCGGCGTGTGGCGAATCATCTCGCCTGCCGTCACGGTGTACTCTTCGAGTTCAATCCCGCTTAGCCGCCCCGCTTCCCAGGCCTTCGCCATAATGCTGCCTTTCACGATATGCAGCGGGTGAAGCTTGATGCCGTCCACGCCGGTCTCAACCACGCTTTCGAGCGTGTCGAGTCCGTGCTGCTGCCCTTCGCCCGGCAGGCCGACAATAAGATGTGAACAGACCTTCAAGCCTCGCTCGCGGGCGAGGCGCGTTGTGCGCTGGTAGCAGGCAAAATCATGCCCGCGGTTGATGCGGTGCAGCGTTTTGTCATGCGCCGTTTGCAGGCCCAGCTCGAGCCAGACCTCGTAACCTTGCTCTTTGTACTCGCTGAGCAGATCCAGTACGGCTTCCGGCACGCAGTCCGGGCGCGTGCCGACGCACAGCCCAACGATGTTGGCCTGGCTCACCGCCTGCTGATACATCGAGCGCAACACCTGCACCTCCGCCCACGTGCTGGTGTAGGCCTGGAAATAGGCCAGATACCGTTTCGCGCGGTTCACCAGGCTTGCCTGATGCGCAAGCTGCTCGGCGATGGATTTGTGCTTCTGGGCTTCGTCAGCAAAAGACGCAACGTTACAGAAGGTGCAGCCCCCGCGCCCGATGGTGCCGTCGCGGTTCGGGCAGCTGAAGCCGCCGTGCAGCGTCAGCTTGTGAACCTTTTGCCCGTAGCGCTGCAAAAGATCCCCACCAAACATATTGACTAATTTCTGTAACTGCATAATCTGATAGACCGTCCCGAAGAAAGGGGACAAGCCTGCCATTTTTAGCCTCTGTCGGCGATGACCTGGATCAATCGCCCTGGACGGCCTTTATCCATATGAATAAAAAATCAAGATTACCGCAATTTCATTCATCCAATCCGTAATTACTTTTCCTTATGTTCTGATGGTTTTTTTCCATTATAGCGCCAGCACTGAAAAACAGTGATTTTATGCGGCTTTATTCTGCGTACCAGTGACTTATTCTGCGTTAAAACCGCTATTCAGCACGCTGCATCGATAATACCGCTTTCATACAGTGAGTCAGATCACATTACGCTGCGTCTTCCCGCAGGCTTACCGGGTTATAAAAAGAGTAAAATAGCCTTTATATTCAATGGAATGACTTCTCATTAGCACATTTTTGTATAAATAAGATTGCCATTTGACCTGTGTGCTAATTCCCGATAAGTTGGAAATCCGCTGGAAGCTTTCTGGATGAGCGGCCTGCTCATCATATTTATGCAGTAATTGAGATTCCCTCTGAAGCAAGTCCTCAAACTTGTTTACCTGCGCGAAAGGATGAAAAAGAGGGCGAATGCGAGGTACGCGTATGAAGCGCAAACCCCGTCGCCATGCTCTTTCTGCGCCTGTGCGCCACGGTAAAGTTCAGTGGGAAGCCCGACGAGCCTGGGGAGGTTCACTGATATGTTGTACGATAAATCCCTTGAGAAGGATAACTGTGGTTTCGGCCTGATCGCCCACATAGAAGGCGAACCTAGCCACAAGGTAGTGCGTACTGCTATTCACGCACTGGCCCGCATGCAGCACCGTGGTGCGATACTTGCCGATGGCAAAACCGGCGACGGCTGCGGCCTGCTGCTGCAAAAGCCGGATCGTTTCTTCCGCATCGTAGCGGAAGAGCGCGGCTGGCGTTTAGCCAAAAACTACGCCGTCGGCATGCTGTTCCTGAATCAGGATCCTGAAAAAGCCGCCGCCTCGCGCCGCATCGTCGAAGAAGAACTTCAGCGTGAAACCCTGTCGATCGTCGGCTGGCGCAATGTGCCAACCAACGAAGGGGTGCTCGGTGAAATCGCCCTCTCCTCGCTGCCTCGTATTGAACAGATTTTTGTGAATGCGCCCGCGGGCTGGCGTCCGCGCGACATGGAACGCCGCCTGTTTATTGCCCGCCGCCGCATTGAAAAACGTCTCCAGGACGATAAAGAGTTCTACGTCTGTAGCCTCTCTAACCTGGTGAACATCTATAAAGGCCTGTGTATGCCGGCCGATCTGCCGCGCTTTTACCTGGACCTGGCGGACCTGCGTCTGGAATCGGCCATCTGCCTGTTCCACCAGCGCTTCTCCACCAACACCGTGCCGCGCTGGCCGCTGGCGCAGCCGTTCCGCTACCTGGCGCACAACGGCGAGATCAACACCATCACCGGTAACCGCCAGTGGGCGCGCGCCCGTACCTATAAGTTCCAGACCCCGCTGATCCCCGATCTGCACGACGCCGCGCCGTTCGTTAACGAAACCGGCTCGGATTCCAGCTCGATGGATAACATGCTTGAGCTGCTGCTGGCGGGCGGGATGGACATCGTGCGCGCCATGCGCCTGCTCGTGCCGCCGGCCTGGCAGAACAACCCGGATATGGATCCGGAGCTGCGCGCGTTCTTCGACTTTAACTCCATGCACATGGAGCCGTGGGACGGCCCGGCGGGCATCGTGATGTCCGACGGCCGCTTTGCCGCCTGTAACCTCGACCGTAACGGCCTGCGTCCGGCGCGCTACGTCATCACCAAAGACAAGCTTATTACCTGCGCCTCTGAGGTCGGGATTTGGGATTACCAGCCTGACGAAGTGGTCGAGAAAGGCCGCGTGGGGCCGGGCGAGCTGATGGTTATCGATACCCGCGGCGGGCGTATTCTGCACTCCGCCGAAACCGATCACGATCTGAAGAGCCGCCACCCGTACAAAGAGTGGATGGAAAAGAACGTTCGCCGCCTGGTGCCGTTTGAAGACCTCTCTGATGAAGAGGTTGGCAGCCGTGAACTGGACGACGACGCTCTCGCGAGCTTCCAGAAACAGTTTAACTACAGTGCCG
>AGFS01082523.1_pt1 | contig 10668 bp, 9 predicted proteins | sample 305828 | NCBI WGS metagenome assembly AGFS01 (sample SAMN02954281, study PRJNA62041) | ant fungus garden metagenome | biome: terrestrial; feature: Atta colombica fungus garden; material: fungus garden; isolation source: Atta colombica fungus garden top | host: Atta colombica | place: Panama: Gamboa ...
GGCAGCGCCGATTCTGGTGGGGATTATCACCACCGCAATCGTGAGCTGGTGGCGTAACCGGAGATAATGCAGGCGGGCGTCAGGCTGTCGAGATGGCAACGTGCGCCCGAATCGGGCCGCAGGGGTGACATCCTGCGGCCTTTTTTGCTTACTGCGGATACGGTACCCAGTCGCCGCCGTTCAGACGAACGTACGGTTTACCCTGGTATTGCATCACAACGGCGTTGGAGTTCTCGGAGACCGGGGCCGTTTGCGGCAAGCTGTTGGTATAGGCCTGCCAGTCCACGCTATCCTCATTAAACATCTTACCGTCAACGGCGCGGGCAACCAGTTCGGAGACCGCAAGGTAGCTGCTCGGCTGGTCGATGACGATCGGCGCACCCTGATGCGGCGCTTTCATACCGAAGAATTTCACCGCGGCGGGAACGTGTGTAATGGACGGGCTCGGAATATCGCGCAGGCCAGACACCTGCATTTTATCGCCCTGTAGCGCCGCGCCGTGTTCCGGCACCACTACCACCATCACTTTACGCCCCGATTTTTCCAGTTCGGTAAAGAAGGTATCCAGCTCATCAAACAGCTTCTGCGCACGCGCTTTGTAGTCGGCGGTTTTGCTCTGGCCCTGATAGTGGTTACCGTCGTGCAGCGGCAGAATGTTGAAGAAGGTTGCGGTGCGTTTTTCCGCGCCCTGGCCTTCCGATTCCTGCCAGCGTTTCAGAACGGCAAGGTCGTCATATACCGGCGAGCCGTCGAAGGAGAGCAGGTTAACCGGCAGTTTGCTTTGATCCATCAGCGGGCTTTGCACGCCCCCGTTATCACGTATTTCTTTCAGGAAGCCACCGAAGACGCCGTTGTGATCCAGCATCAGCTGCTGTGCGAAGCCCAGTTTGCTCAGGTTATCGAACAGGTAGCACTGGTTACCGGCAGGCTGGTACAGATTGGTATGTGACGGTTGACCGCAGCTGGCGCGCAGCAGGCGAATCGCCGCCGGGCCGCTGTAGGAGGTCGCCGAGTTGAAGTTGGTAAAGCGAATATCAAAGTGCGACCACAGCGGGTGCTGCATCAGGCCAGCGGCTTCAATATCGGCATTAGAGAGCGAGCAGATGTTGATCACCAGCAGTTCAAACGGCTGGGCATCGGCAGGCAACGCATCCGGGAATTTGGTCGAACGCTTTTCTTCCGATTGATAGAAACTGTTCAGCCAGGCATTAAGATTGGCGGAAGTCGGCGGCGCGGTTTGCGCCGGAATATCGCCGACAACCGGCGTATTGCCCGCCGTGGCGACCGTCGCGGCCGCCGTGCCGCCGGTGGTGGTCACTGTGTTGGTTGGCTGACCGCCAGGGAACAGGCTAAAGGAAGGGCCAACCAGCGTAATCAGGTTCAGCCAGACCATCGCGGCAACCACAAACACGGTCACGCGGATCCACTGGGTTAAGAACAGCCAGGCGACCAGCAGCACAAAGAAAGCGCCAACCATCTGCCAGTTGATAAAGCGGGTCACCAGATCCCAGATATAGTCCGCACTGAAGCCGGCAACCTGCGAGCCCTGACTCATGATGCTTTCCGGGCCCGGCAGCCAGGTATCATGCCAGAAGAGGGCGAAGCCTATCGGGATGGCAATCCAGTTACGCCATTTGTGCAGGCGGCGATTGGGCAGCGGAAACAGCAGAAACGCCATAAACACCAGGTTCTGCATGGCGTGGAAATTGAGGTAACCGGCCCACAGCAGGCCGAACTTTACCAGGAAGTAGAAGTTCCAGCCGGACAAGCCGCGCCAGTATTGCCAGAGCGGCGATGAGGCCGTGGCGGTTTGGGTTGATTGGGTCATTTTTCTGTTTTCGCTCTGGAACTTGAACCCCGGCGGACGACGCCTGCCGGTTTGACATAACGCGGTTTAAAGAACATCAGCCGGAAGGCGTTTTCGATGCGGCGCTGGTAGTGGCGCGTCAAATATCCCAGCGGGAAGAAAAGCAGCGCGCACAAGACAACTAACTGAATAATATCGCTTATCGACATCATGATGACTGTTCTCCCATGTCAGCGGATAAACGATGCGGTTCCGGATACCGACGCCAGTGACGGCCATCGTGCGTGGCGTTGATAATTTTGCCCGGCTGGGTGGTCACCGGCAGCGGCTTCGTCCAGCGCTCCGGCTTCACGTCCTGCATGTTCACCAGTTCTGCCGCGATTTGTTTATCTTCAAACCAAATCACCCGGTTAGAGAAAATGTCGCCCGTCGGCAGCGGGAAAATATGGTTCAGGGCGATATCGAGATCGTTGACCCGGCAAAAGGATAAAAAGATCATCAGACGCTTGTCGGCAATGGTGGCGATATCGCCCATGCGGTGCGGGCGGCACAGGGTCAGCGCTTGTTCAACGCGTAAGCCCGGCGCTGGACGCAGCGCGACCAGCACGCCTTTACCATCGGCAGGCAGCAGCGGGTTGCTGACGATTTTTTGTACTGCCTCGCAGAAGACGTCCCACTTCTGGTAACCCTTAAGCTTCAGGGGTTCCGTATTACTGAACAGCGTAGTCAAATCTTCCGGTACACGGCGGCTGAATTGCTGATTTTGCACGCTTTCAATTAACGTCAGGCAGCGCGAAAGCGCCGAGCTGTGAGAGATAACCAGGTTTGCGCCGCAGCTCAGCAGCAGGCGCTCGTCGGTGGCGCGCAGGCTGGGCACGCTTTCGCGCACCACGATTTTCAACGCTGTACCGCGCTGGCGTCGCAGCGTGTGAATATAACGCGCGAGCTGTTCAATCTGGCTATTCTGGCCCATTACGAAAATAACTGTCGCCGCCTGTGCGCTGCGCGCGGCATTAAAGACGGCGTCGTTGGTATCGAATACGGACCAGTGCTCCGAAAGCGGCGGGGCCCCTTCCAGAAAAGCAATATTGCTGAATACCGCTTTTTCATCAGTACGCGGCTGAACATTTGCCAGCTCTTCCTGAACTAATTCCAGACCGTTATTGTTTTGTCTGATGAGAAGTTGCTGACGGGCGCTTACGCCTTTTTCATTTGCCCAAAAAGCAATGTCAAAAAGCAGACCATCGCCCTGGTAACGTAAACTTGCCAGTCCGGCAAGCGAACCGTACTCACTTAACAAACGCGAGGTTTGGGCATCAGAATTGTTTCCGGGGCTGAGAATCAAGAGCGTGCAACGATGGTATTTTACCCATTTATTGGATTTACTGAGCCAATCATGAAATTTTTCTGGAGGAATATTTTTCCATGCATTATTGCTGCATAAAACCACAACCAGAAAATTTGTTGGGTCGAGAGAACAGAGTAAATCGCGGCGCATAAAGTATAGACTGCTTTCATTTTCCTGCATGGAAAAAAGATCTATTTTTTGAGGCCCGCAGTCTTCGTCTAACTTTATGATTTTCTTTGGATCTGAACCCATACACACCACCGCGACCCGCGCCTCTTTTGGTTGCGCGGAAAGGGTTTGGTTGAGCAGGCTGACAGCGTCTTCATGGCGATCGGTATTAATCCACCACATGCCGCCGGTCGGCATGTGACTGACTTCGTCCCATAATGACTGAATACCAATAGAAAATATGGGGTTCATCGTGTCCTTCTTTTTGCTGATTAGCCTGCATATCAGTTTACTAGCGAAAGCAGCAGAATAAACCTAAGATTGAAATTAAATAACATCAGATTTAGCATGTAAACGAATTTCAGGAAAAGCTTACTTAGCACCGTAGCGTAGTTCCTGGTTTATTCCATAGGGATCGACAAAAATGCCTGATAATGAACCCATGACTTCGTCAGATTCGACGCTCGGTTATACATTCCAGAATGACTTCCTGGCGTTGAGCCGGGCATTTTCTTTGCCAGATATTGATTACACCGATATTTCTCAGCGCGAACAACTCGCCGCAGCCTTTAAGCGTTGGCCTTTGCTGGCTGAGTTTGCAGAACAAAAAGTCGAACAAAAATAAGGAAGCCATAATGGCCATTCTGGGATTACAGGGCGTGCGTGGCGGGGTGGGAACCACTTCTGTTACGGCGGCGCTAGCCTGGTCATTGCAACTACTTGGCGAATCGGTGCTGGTGATTGACGCCTGCCCCGATAATTTGCTGCGTCTGTCATTTAATGACGACATAGCCCACAAAGGCGGCTGGGCGCGCGCGGTACTTGACGGTGAAGACTGGCGCGACGCCGGGATGCGCTACACCTCGCTGATTGATGTTTTGCCGTTTGGCGCGCTGACGCCGGGCGAGCGCGAAAACGTGCTGTCGCTGGCGGATAAGTTTGCGGAAATTACCGCCATTGCCGAAGCGCTCCAGCGTCAGGGAGAGCATCGCTGGATCCTCCTCGACCTGCCGCACGGTTTTTATCCGTGGACGCAATCTCTGATGGCGGCCTGCCATCATACGTTGATGATTGTCCAGCCGGACACCAACTGCCACGTGCGTCTGCACCAGCAGGCGCTGCCGGTGAATGCCCATCTCCTGATTAACGACCTGCGCGTCGGCAGTCAGCTCCAGGAAGATTTGTATCAGGTATGGCTGCAAACTCAACGCCGCCTGCTGCCGATTGCCGTGCATCGCGACGAAGCGATGGCCGAGTGTATGGCGGCGAAGCAACCGCTGGGCGAATATCGTCACGACTCGCTGGCGGCGGAAGAGATCCTGACGCTGGCGAGCTGGTGTCTGCTGCATTACGCCGGTGCTCCCGCTTCTGAGGAGTCCGCATCATGATAAGCCTGAGCGCCTGGCTGTTTGCGCCGGAAGCCTATGCGCGCCTGCATGCGCGCTATCAGGGCTATCGTCGCGCGGGCGCATCCTGTTTTAGCGCGTCGCTGGGCTGCTTTTGGGTGGCGCTGGTGTGGGCGTTTATTCCGCTTGAACAGGCGAACTGGCAGCGGCTGATTGCCCGCCAGGATGAGCTTTATCCCCATATTGACGCCCAGCGTCCGCGCCCGCTCGACCCGCTACGCTATCTGCTGCAAAGCGTATGGCTGCTGGCGACGAAGCGGCCTGAGCCGGCTAAGCGTCCAGGCTGGCGCTCGCTGGCGGCGGTGCAGGGCGTGATGGGGCGCTATCATCAGTGGGTGGAGGCGATTCCGGCGAAGGTCAATGCGCGAACCGGACACCTCGATAGCCATAAAGAGTTGGCGCACATCAACCCGAAAATCCGCCGTATTGTACTGGGCGTGGTGGTGACGCTGTCGCTCGCGCTGGCGCTGATTTGTATCACCCAGCCCTTTAACCCATTGTCTCAGTTCATCTTCCTGATGTTGCTGTGGGGCGTGGCGCTGCTGGTCAGACGCATTCCCGGGCGCTTCTCGGCGCTGATGCTGATTGTGCTGTCGCTTACCGTTTCCTGCCGCTATATCTGGTGGCGCTATACTTCGACGCTTAACTGGAACGATCCGGTGAGTCTGGTGTGCGGCCTCATTCTGCTGTTCGCTGAAACCTACGCGTGGATTGTGCTGGTGCTGGGTTATTTCAGGTTGTCTGGCCGCTCAACCGCCAGCCTGTTCCGCTGCCAAAAGACATGAACCAGTGGCCGACGGTCGACATTTTTGTCCCGACCTACAACGAAGACCTCAACGTGGTGAAGAACACGGTCTACGCGTCGCTGGGTATCGACTGGCCGAAGGATAAAGTGTCAATCTGGATACTGGATGACGGTAATCGTCCTGAGTTTCGTCAGTTTGCGAAAGACGTCGGCGTCGAGTACGTCGCGCGTAGCACCCATGAGCATGCGAAAGCCGGGAACATCAACAATGCGCTGAAGCTGGCGAAAGGCGAATTCGTGTCGATTTTCGACTGCGACCACGTGCCTACCCGCTCGTTCCTGCAAATGACCATGGGCTGGTTCCTGAAGGACAAAAAGCTGGCGATGATGCAGACGCCGCACCACTTCTTCTCGCCCGATCCGTTTGAACGCAACCTGGGCCGCTTCCGTAAAACGCCGAACGAAGGCACGCTGTTCTACGGCCTGGTGCAGGACGGTAACGACATGTGGGATGCGACTTTCTTCTGCGGTTCCTGCGCCGTTATTCGCCGTAAACCGCTGGATGAAATTGGCGGCATTGCCGTTGAAACGGTGACGGAAGATGCGCACACCTCGCTGCGTTTGCACCGTCGCGGCTATACCTCTGCGTATATGCGCCTTCCGCAGGCGGCGGGGCTGGCGACGGAGAGTTTATCCGCGCATATCGGCCAGCGTATTCGCTGGGCGCGCGGGATGGTACAAATCTTCCGTCTCGATAACCCGCTTACCGGCAAAGGGTTGAAGTTCGCGCAGCGGCTCTGTTACGTCAACGCCATGTTCCACTTCTTGTCCGGCGTGCCGAGGCTTATCTTCCTGACCGCGCCGCTCGCTTTCCTGTTGCTGCACGCTTACATCATTTACGCCCCGGCGCTGATGATTGCGCTGTTTGTCCTGCCGCACATGATCCACGCCAGCCTGACCAACTCGAAGATTCAGGGCAAATACCGCCACTCCTTCTGGAGCGAAATCTACGAGACGGTACTGGCGTGGTATATCGCACCGCCAACCCTGGTGGCGTTGATTAACCCGCACAAAGGCAAATTCAACGTTACGGCGAAAGGCGGGCTGGTGAAAGAGGAGTATGTCGACTGGGTGATTTCCCGGCCTTACATCTATCTCGTTCTGATAAACCTGGTGGGCGTGGCGTTCGGTATCTGGCGCTATATGTACGGCCCGGAAGATGAAATTCTCACGGTCTGGGTCAGCCTGGTGTGGGTCTTCTACAACCTGATTATCCTTGGTGGCGCGGTGGCCGTGTCGGTTGAAAGCAAACAGGTTCGCCGCTCGCATCGCGTGGAGATCAAAATGCCTGGCGCGATTGCCCGCGAAGACGGTCATCTCTTCTCCTGTACGGTGCATGACTTCTCCGACGGCGGGGTGGGGATCAAAATTAACGGCGACGCGCAGGTGCTGGAAGAGCAGAAAGTGAATCTGCTGCTCAAACGCGGCCAGCAGGAGTACGTCTTCCCGACGCAGGTGGTGCGCGTGTTTGGCAACGAAGTTGGCCTGAAACTGCTGCCGATGACCACCCGTCAGCATATCGATTTTGTTCAATGTACCTTCGCGCGCGCCGATACCTGGGCGCTCTGGCAGGACAGCTATCCGGAAGATAAACCGCTGGAAAGCCTGCTGGATATTCTCAAGCTCGGCTTCCGGGGCTATCGCCATCTGGCGGAATTCGCTCCACCGTTTGCAAAAGTAATTTTCCGTACGCTCACTTCGCTGGTGGCCTGGGTGGCTTCTTTTGTCCCGCGTCGCCCTGAGCGTGAAGCTGTGCAGCCGCACTCACAGCCGGTTATGGCTCAACAATAATGATGATTACACGATGAAAAGAAAACTCTCCTGGATTTGTGCAGTGGCGATGGGAATGGGCAGCCTGCTGCCTGCGACAACCTGGTCTGAACCGACGACCGCAACGCCGGTAATGCCGCCTGCTCAGGAGAGCGCGACGACGCCTGCTGCTGCGCCGTCCGATGCCTCGCCGGTGGTGGTGGAAAGCGTGCCATCGCGCGATGTTAAACTCACCTTCGCGCAAATTGCGCCGCCGCCGGGCAGCATGGTGCTGCGCGGTGCGAATCCTAATGGCTCCATTGAATTTGGTATGCGCAGCGACGAAGTGGTGTCGAAAGCGCTGCTGAATCTCACCTATACGCCATCGCCGTCGCTACAGCCGGTGCTGTCGCAGCTGAAGGTGTACCTGAACGAAGAATTGATGGACGTGCTGCCGGTCACCAAAGAACAACTGGGGAAAAAGGTCAGCGCGCAAATTCCTATCGACCCGCTCTATATCACCGACTTTAACCGCGTGCGTCTGGAGTTTGTCGGCCACTATCGCGACGTCTGTGAAAACCCGGCTAACACCACCGTCTGGCTGGACGTGGGCCGCAACAGCTCGCTGGATTTAACCTATCAGGCGCTGAACGTGCGTAACGATCTGTCGCACTTCCCGGTTCCGTTCTTTGATTCTCGCGATAACCGACCGCTCACGCTGCCGATCGTCTTCGCGGCGACGCCGGATCTGCCACAGCAGCAGGCGGCGGGCATTGTCGCCTCGTGGTTTGGTTCGCGTGCGGGCTGGCGTGGGCAGACTTTCCCGGTGAGCTACAACACGCTGCCGGATAGAAACGCCATTGTGTTTGCCACCAATGACAAGCGCCCTGATTTCCTGCGCGATCATCCGGCGGTAAAAGCCCCAACGATCGAAATGATCAACCATCCGAACGATCCTTACGTCAAGCTGCTGGTGATCATGGGCCGCGACGATAAAGATCTGTTGATGGCCGCGAAAGGCATTGCTCAGGGCAATATCTTGTTCCGTGGCGACAGCGTGGTGGTGGACGATGTGAAACCGCTGCTGGCGCGCGTGCCGTACGATGCGCCGAACTGGGTGCGTACCGACCGCCCGGTTACTTTTGGTGAGCTGAAAACTTACGAGCAACAGTTGCAATCCACCGGGCTGGAGCCGGCGTCCATTAACGTGGCGCTGAATCTGCCGCCGGATCTCTACCTGCTGCGCAGCAACGGTATCGATATGGACCTCAAATATCGCTTTACCATGCCGGCGGTGAAAGACAGTTCGCGAATGGATATCAGCCTGAACGATCAGTTCTTACAGTCGTTTAACCTCAACAGCACCCAGGAAGTGAGCAGCCTGCTGCTGCGCCTGCCGGTATTGCAGGGGCTGGTTGACGGTAAAAACGAAGTGACTATTCCGGCGCTGCGTCTGGGCGCGATGAACCAGCTGCGCTTCGACTTCCAGTATATGAACCCGATGCCGGGCGGCTCGATTGATAACTGTATTACCTTCCAGCCGGTGCAGAACCATGTGGTGATTGGCGACGACTCGACGATCGACTTCTCGAACTACTATCACTTCCTGGCGATGCCGGACCTGCGCGCGTTTGCCAACGCGGGCTTCCCGTTCAGCCGCATGGCGGATCTCTCTGACACCACCGTGGTGATGCCGAAAAATCCGACCGTTGAACAGGTGACCACGCTGCTGAATACCGTCGGCGAGATGGGCGCACAGACCGGCTTCCCGGCGATGAACGTGACCCTGGCCGATGAAGGCAGCGACATTCAGGGCAAAGATACCGACCTGCTGCTGATTGGTTCCATCCCGGAAAAACTGAAAAACGACAAGCAGATTGACCTGCTGGTTGAGGCCACGAAGAGCTGGGTGAAAACGCCGCTGCGTCATCATGAGCTGCCGAGCATCTATCTTGATGAAAACGAACGTAAACCGAACGTGCAGACGGACGTAACTTCGTCCGGCCCGATGGCGGCAATCGTCGGCTTCCAGTCGCCGTATAACGATCAGCGCAGCGTGGTTGCACTGCTGGCAGACAGCCCGCGTGGTTATGAACTGCTGAACGGCGCGCTGAACGACAGCGGCAAGCGTGCGGCGATGTTTGGTTCAGTTTCGGTGATTCGTGAATCGGGCGTGAGCAGCCTGCGCGTGGGCGATGTGTACTACGTCGGTCACCTGCCATGGTTCGAGCGCCTGTGGTTTGCCCTCTCTAACCATCCGATTCTGCTGGCGCTGTTTGCTGCTATCAGCATCGTATTGCTGGCGTGGGTGCTGTGGCGACTGCTGCGCATTATCAGCCGCCGTCGACTGGATCCTGAAGACGAGTAAGCCGTGATGAAAAGCGTACGCTGGATAGTTTTGCTGTTAGCGCTGGGCACGATGGTACAGGCCCAGGCGGCCTGTAACTGGCCTGCCTGGGATCAGTTCAAAAAAGACTATGTCAGTGCCGAAGGGCGCGTGATCGACCCGAGCGATGCGCGCAAAATTACCACCTCCGAAGGGCAGAGCTATGCGCTGTTCTTCGCGCTGGCGGCCAACGACCGCGAAACGTTCGGAAACTGTTCGACTGGACGCAGAACAACCTGGCGCAGGGTGACCTGAAAAGCACGCTGCCTGCCTGGCTGTGGGGCAAGAAAGACGACAACGCCTGGACGGTGCTGGATACCAACTCCGCATCCGATTCTGACGTCTGGATTGCCTGGTCGCTGCTGGAAGCGGGTCGCCTGTGGAAGAACGCGAACTATACCGAAACAGGGAAAGCGCTGCTCTCGCGCATTGCCCGGGAAGAGGTGGTCAACGTGCCGGGGTTAGGCTCAATGCTGTTGCCGGGCAAAATTGGTTTTGCCGAAGCCAATAGCTGGCGCTTCAACCCAAGCTACCTGCCGCCGCAGCTGGCGAGCTACTTCACCCGCTTTGGGGCACCGTGGACGACGCTGCGCGAAACCAACCAGCGCCTGCTGATGGAAACCGCCCCGAAAGGCTATTCGCCGGACTGGGTGAACTATGAGAAAGGCAAGGGCTGGCAGAAGCAGAGTAAAACGCCGCTGGTGGGCAGCTATGACGCCATCCGCGTCTATTTGTGGGTGGGCATGATGCACAACAGCGACCCGCAAAAAGCCCGTCTGTTAACCCGATTTAACGCGATGGCGGCGCAGACCGCCCGCGAAGGCGTTCCGCCGGAAAAAGTCGACACCCTCACCGGCAAAGTCACCGGCAATGGCCCGGTGGGCTTCTCCGCCTCGCTGCTGCCGTTCCTGCAGGACCGCGATGCGCAGGCCGTTCAGCGCCAGCGCGTAGCCGACAACTTCCCTGGCGCAGACGCCTATTACAGCTATGTCCTGACCC
>AGFS01028633.1_pt1 | contig 10550 bp, 8 predicted proteins | sample 305828 | NCBI WGS metagenome assembly AGFS01 (sample SAMN02954281, study PRJNA62041) | ant fungus garden metagenome | biome: terrestrial; feature: Atta colombica fungus garden; material: fungus garden; isolation source: Atta colombica fungus garden top | host: Atta colombica | place: Panama: Gamboa ...
CAGCGCGACCTGGACGGCAATCAGCGGAATGCCAATCGTCATCACTGAGAAACCCAGCATGGTGGCGAAAATCGCCGCGGTGAATAAATCGAGCACGGTTTTAATGTAGAGAATGGATGGGTCGCCAGTCATCCCTTCATGCATTGCGCCGAAAATCCCGGTACCGCTGGCGCAGAAGAGCACCAGAATCGCGACAAACTTCTCGGTAAACTCGTCGTGCGTTAACCCCTGAACCGGCGGGAAGATACGGTTGATCAGGCCGCGCGTGCTGCCAGCGGCTTTACCAATCTGCTTTTCGAGGAAAAACATCTCGCCGATCACCGCGCCGATAACCATCGCCAGCACCACGGCGGGCATGAATTTCACCTTGATGACCAGATTGATACCAAGGCCTACCGAGCAAAGCCCGAAGGTCAGCGGCAGCGCCGTTTTAACGCGATCGGGAATATGCGTCCCGATGACCGATCCGAACAGGCCGCCGACGATCACCGCCGCGCCGTTCACGTATGGTCCAATTAACATGGAAGTGTCCTGATAGAGTTATTCAGTGTGGCTAAGAGATCCTTCGCCCCAGCGCGGAAGATCTTTAATATCAAAATCAAACAGATCGAGAGCACGGCTGACGCTATGGGTAACGATCTCGTCAGCCGTTTGTGGCCGCTGATAAAGCGCAGGTACCGGCGGGAAAATAATGCCGCCCATTTCGGTCACCGCAGCCATATTGCGAATATGGCCGAGGTTGAGCGGCGTTTCCCGCGCCAGCAGAACCAGACGGCGGCGCTCTTTGAGCACCACGTCTGCCGCACGCGTCAGCAGATTGTCGGTCAGGCAGTGGGCAATCGCGCCCAGCGTTCTCATTGAACAGGGGGCAACAAGCATCCCCGCCGTTTTAAATGAACCGCTGGAAATCGCCGCGCCCAGATTACCAATCGGGTGAACGACGTCCGCCATGGCGAAGACATCTTCCAGGCGGTAATCCGTCTCCAGCTGGCAGGTTTTCTCTGCCCCTTTCGAGACAACCAGATGAACCTCAACGTCCAGTTTCTGCAACAGTTCCAGCGCTTTCACGCCGTACTGGAACCCTGAGGCGCCGCTAATCCCGACAATCATGCGTTTCGTGGCCACGGTGTTCTCCTTATTCGAAGTCCGGCAGGAAGCGTTTCACATCGACTTCTTTGAATTTCGAGCGTTCAAAGTGGCTTTTCAGATGGAACGGTACGGTGCAGTCAAAGATGGTTTTGCAGGACATCCCCTGTTGCAGAATGCTTGGGCTGTAAGCCGGTACCTGAGACGGATCGAGCGGGTGGCAACGTACGCCCGGAATAGTGACGGTGTCCACGTCGCCCTGATAGCGCGTCTGCATCGCCCACATCACATCATCGCTATCGAAAATATCGACATCTTCATCCACCAGAATGACGTGTTTCAGTTCCGGGAACGCGGAGAAGGCGAGAAGGGCAGCCTGGCGCTGACGACCTTCATCGACGGCGGCGGATTTTTTAAATTGCATCACCGCCAGCAGTTTGCCGCCGCCTGCGGTATGCGCAAAGACGTTCAGCAGTTTGCCCGGCATCGCGCGTTCAACCATATCGAGGATGCTCGCTTCGGTCGGGATACCCGCCATGTTCACGTGTTCTTCGCCTGGCCCTACTGTGGTGCGCCAGATTGGGTTTTTACGGTGCGTTACCGCTTTCACTTTAATCACCGGAATCGCTTCTTTCGCTTCGCCGGTGTAGCCAGGGAATTCCGGCATTGCTTTGCCGGTGTTGGTGTTCTGGTCTTCACGCACGCGTACGTTAGGCAGCAGCTCGCCTTCGATGATGATTTCTGCGTGAGCGATCGCTTTCTCGTTGATGGTTTTACACTGCACCATTTCAACGGCATGACCGCGCAAAGAACCGGCGATGCTCAGTTCATCGAAGCCCAGCGGCGTGGTTGGCGGCTCGAAGCAGGCAGCAATTTCAATCGCCGGGTCAACGCCGATGCTGATAGAAATCGGCAGCGGTTTGCCTGCGGCTTCGGCTTTCATGCGGAACGCATCGATATGACGGCCTGGGGTGAGCCACATGGAGAGCTCATCTTTACTCTGCACGCATAAACGGTGAATGGTGATATCCGACTCATGCGTTTGCGGATCTGAGGCGTAGCACAGCCCCATGGTGATATACGGGCCGGCATCTTCTTCAGTATTGGTCGGCGCGGGCAGCAGTTTGCGCAGGTCAAAACCGGCGTCGGTTGCAAGGTGAACCACTTCCTGACCCACGGCAGGCGCAGTGGTCAGAACAGGTGCGATTGGCGTCTGTACGGAATCTTTCAGCAGATGACCCAGACGTTCCGGCGGGCAGTTCAGGAAGTGGCTGACGCGGTTACGGGAACCATTAAGGCCAATGGCGACGCTGATGTCGTTAAAGCCTTTAATTTTGTTGAACATCATTACCGGGCCATTTTTGCGTGTTGGACGCTGGCAGGTACCGCCTGCGCCAACATAGCGGTAAACGCCGGAGAGCTCCGCGTGCGGGTCAACTTCGGTATCGGTTTCAACATATTCGCCTGGCAGCGTTTTCAACAGCTCCAGCGCAGAGCGTAGGTCATGAACTTTACTTTTCATCGTTTTGTTCCTGTAAGTAAGCAGTAAAACGGTCTGCGGATTACCCTAATCCCCAATGGAAAAAGGGACAAATACCGTTTAGCTGCCTCTGAGTAGATCAAAAAAGTGTGAGGCAGGTATGGTGGCTGACGTACACTAGCCTTCAGGACGTTGGCGAGGAGGACGGTTTCGTGGATTTAAAACGATTACGCTATTTTTGTCGGGTGGTGGAGCAAGGCTCGATAAGCCAGGCGGCGAAGGTGCTGAATATGGCGCAACCGCCGCTCAGTAAACGTATCCAGGAGCTGGAGGACGAGCTGCAAACGCCGCTGTTCACGCGCCGGGGAAACCGCATTGAGCCCACGGAAGCCGGGTTTTTCCTCTATCGCAAAGCCTGCGAGATTTTGCGTCAGGTGGAGGACACCGCGCGGGAAACCATGGAGATCGCGCAAAAAGATCATCTGCAGTTTCGTCTTGGCCTAACGCATCTGTTTCAGTCCTACTTTAAACCGCTGCTGCTGGCGTTGTATGAGCGTAATCCCAACATTGAGGTGAACATCTCAGTCACCGATTCCAGCCATCTGGAGATGCTGCTCAATGAAGGTGCGATTGATTTAGCGCTAATCCAGCGCCCCTATCGCAGTGAAGGGTTTGATTTCGTCTCCTTTGATCCCATCAAGCTGGTGGCGGTAATCAGCAAAAAATGTTTGCCCCAGGCGCCCGCGAATCCTTTCGACTACACGGCACTGGCTGACTTTCCGTTGGTATTGCTGCATCGGGCGAAAGATTCCGGCACTTACGAGATGCTTATCGATCTGTTCAGGAAGGCGGGGGTAAATCCGAATGTGATTATGCATATCACCCAGCCGGGCATGATCCTCGACTGGCTCGAATCGGGGCTGGCTGCCGCCACGCTGCTGCCCTCATCGGAGGTAGACGCAACACGCTTGCCCCACTGCCACGTGGTTGATGTTTTCCCTTCTCCGCAGGTTTTCTATCCCGCGCTGGTGAAAATGCCCGCCGCGAACTGGGTACCGGAAGTGATGGATTTGGTGGCGGAAGGGTATCCTTTTAACACTCATCCTTCTGTCTGAGATATTGGCATCCGCCATCAGCCTGCTATCATAGGCGACCTGACCGAACTAACCCGAGGACGATGTTTTGCTAGCAGGATGCCTGAGTACCCAGCCAATGCGTTTTTTACTGTGCCTGTTCCTCGGCGTGGTGCTGGTGGGCTGTTCCGGGAGCAAGTCTGGCTCCGGCAGCTATGACGGTTCGGTCTACACCGTAAAACGCGGCGACACGCTGTCGCGTATCTCTCGTGCAACGGGCACCAGCGTGGCCGAACTGGCGCGTCTGAACGGCATCAAGCCGCCTTACACCATTGAGGTGGGGCAGAAGATTAAAACCGGCAGTTCCTCAAAACTGTTAGGTAAAAAATCGACCAGCACGGCGAAAGTGACGCCGTCCTCCGCCGTACCGCAGGCGTCATGGCCGCCGGTGGGGCAACGCTGCTGGCGCTGGCCGACCAGCGGGAAAGTCATCATGCCGTACTCCACCGCTGACGGCGGTAATAAGGGTATCGATATTTCCGGCAGCCGTGGTCAACCGGTATACGCCGCAGGAGCCGGGAAGGTGGTTTACGTTGGCAACCAGCTGCGCGGCTACGGTAATCTGATCATGATTAAACACAGTGAAGATTACATCACCGCCTACGCGCACAATGAGACTCTGCTGGTGAACAACGGGCAAAGCGTGAAGATTGGCCAGAAGATTGCCACCATGGGCAGCAGCGATACGGATTCTGTGCGCCTGCACTTCCAGATTCGCTACCGCGCGACGGCGATTGATCCACTGCGCTACTTACCGCCGCAGGGCAGTAAGCCTAAGTGCTAAAAGACTATTTTATCGCCAGTCAGTGGCGATGAGGCTTGCCAGCGAGGGCATAAGGTTTATAATGCTCCTCGCACACGCCGAAGCGGGCGTAGTTCAATGGTAGAACGAGAGCTTCCCAAGCTCTATACGAGGGTTCGATTCCCTTCGCCCGCTCCAGACCCAACATTTTTACTCATTTCACAGTACCTTCTTTCACTTCCCTGACGCTTTTTTATCTACCCCTTTCGCCATCGCCGCGCCAATTTCCGCGCAAACTACCAACCCCTGTACAAACGGTCTGTCATGCATCAGCCACGGCAGTGCGCCAAAGGCGATTCGTCCGCGTACACTCTCAGGTGCCTGCAAGGTATAGTCATCACCGACATCCGGTATGTCATCGCCGCAGGCTAAAAGCTGTTTGCGCAGCGTGGGGAAGGGGAGGTCTTTGGTTTTCAGCGCCTTCTGGCCACGGGCGTCGATAAATACGTCAAATTCATAACGCGCATCATCGGTGGTAATGATCGTCAGGCCGTCGTTGACCTGCATCTCATAGTCATTACCCAGCGCCCGAATATGAATCAGCCCGGCTTCACGCAGCGCCAGCAGGCGGCGGATAGATTCAGACGGAATAGCGGCATAGTTATCGATAAAAACGCGCGCCAGCCCTTTTTTGAAACGTTTGCGGTCCTCTTCGTTCAGATGCGGAACGATCTCCTCAATCACTTCATGTAATCGCAATACGGTGTAGCGCCAGGGCACCGTATGCTTCTCGCGCTTATTACGTTCGACCTCTTCCAGGTTGTCCTGCGCCCAGTAGAACGGATCGTGTTTTTACGATCGGCAAACCAGGCCTCGGAGAGCGTATCGGCATTCAGGTTGTTTAAGCCTATCCGCGCACTCCACTGCGGGTCTGCCTGTTCCAGTTCGGAGACGATCAACTGAAATACCCTATTCAGCAGGCCCTCACTGCCTTTAGCGATTTCAGCTGCGATTGCCTGCTCCGTCACTATCGCCAGCGGCTCGTAGGGCAGCGGGCAGTAAAAATCCGCTTCCGGCAGAATGCCGCTGCGCGACATCAGCGTCAGCTGAAGCGACTGGCTTTGCGCATTAGGCTGGAAGCGCGTGGTTTTACCCTCTTCAACAATGAATTTTCCATGCTGCGAGACGACTGCCATGGCGGCATCAAGCCCACTCAATGAGGCACCCATAATGCCCACACGGCACGGCGCAATACGCGCATCCATCAGGCCGGTCCACGGGCTGGGGTAAAAGTCGCGCGGCGAGTCATCGTCTTCGGGCCACATGTGCCCGGTGGCGATAACCGCATAATCAAAGGGTTCCGGGGTATTGCGATTTTCGGTCCATAGCTGCACGCCATTCTCGGTGGCCTCAATATCAGCAATCCTGCTCGCTTCCCGCACCGAGACGTCAAACCCCAAACGCTCTGCTTTCTCGACCAGCGCCAGAAAGCGGTCACGGTAATAATCGCCGAGGATCACCCGCGGTAAAAATTGCCGGTCATGCAGTGATTCACGTTTAATCGCAAAGCGCGCCAGGTAGCTGTCGCTCTGTTGATGCAGCCATTCCAGATAAGTGATAAAAATCGGCGGGATCTCAATACTGGCAATATTCGCCAGCATCAGCGTAGCATTATTATCATCGTTATAGGGCATGCCGACGCCCGCTTCTTCAGCCTGCTCGAAGAGCGTAATCGCAAGCGGTTCGCCGCGCTCAATAAGCGCGTGAAAGGTGTAAATTCCGGTCGGGCCGACGCCGACAATCGCCACGTTTTTCATAATCATCCTGAAAAAGAAACACAGAAATAAGTCTGGTCGAAAAAGACGATTGCGCCAAACCTGGCGGCGGAATTTCAGAAGAAAGGAAAACGGCACCAGGTGGTGCCGTTGAGAGAAATCAGAAGTTATAGGTGCCGCTGACCGAGAAGTTACGCGGCGCACCATACACGCCGTAAGTGCCGAGATAGTCGTAATACTCTTTGTCGAACAGGTTATTCAGGTTGGCCTGAAGGGCAAAGTTTTTAGTGACCTGATAACGGCTGAAGAGATCGACCACCGCATAACCGCCCTGTTTAATGCGTGTATCGCCGTTCGGCCCGGCAATGTCCTGCCAGGTTTTATTCTGCCAGCGCACGCCGCCGCCGACCGCCAGTTCAGGCAACATCGGCAGCTGATAGCGGGTGAACAGTTTCGCCGTGGTACGCGGCTGTTCCGGGTTCACCGCTACGCCGTCACCGTCTTCTGCGATGTAGCGGGATGCGCCGAAGGTGAGCTGCCAGCGGTCGGTCAGTGCGCCGTTAATCTCAAATTCCACGCCTTTACTCACGGTGCCATCGACCGATTTATACGCCGTCTGGCCGCCGGAGCCTGGAATGGTCTGCCCGGTGCTGACGGCAACTTTATCCTGCTCGGTACGGAATACGGCAAGCGTCGCGGTCAGGCGGGTGTTAAACCAGTCACCTTTCACGCCCGCTTCATAGCTCTTCCCGGTGGTCGGGTCGAGGAACTCGCTGTTAGCGTTACGCTTGCTGGTCGGCTGGAAAATGGAGGTGTAGCTGGCATAGGCCGACCACTCATCATTGATGTCATATACCAGGCCCGCATATGGCGTGACGTCATCGAATTTACTGTCGCGGGTTTCGTCCGGTTTGCGCTCCAGATTGTAATGGGCGCTCCATTCCGTCCAGCGCACGCCGAGGATCAGGTTCAGCGGGTCGGCCAGCGAGAGACGCGTCGCGGTGTAGAGCGATTTCTGACGGATGATATCGCGCTGATACAGCGCCCAGTCAGACCACTCCGGATACGCCAGTTTGCCGTCATAGTTGTGAATATTACCGACATCCATTAACCCGTAGTTATCGGTAACTGGATACGAGTTATCGTAGTTGTTGCGCTGACGACTGTAGCTGCCGCCGAACATTATCTGGTGCTGGCGGCCAAACAGTTCATAACCCCCGCGCACAAAGGCGTCCACGGAGTCCTGTTTACGTTCGCCGCGGTTCCAGCCGCCCCACGCGCCCTGGTACAGTGCGCCGTTATACAGGCCGGTATTTTTATCCGGGAAGCCGTCGATATACATCAGGCGGCTGTCGAAATTGGTTTCCGCGTGCATGGCGTTCACCTTCGCTTCCCAACCGTTGTCGAAACGCTGGGTCAGGTTGGCAAATACGCGCGACGTATCTTCATTGGAGTAGGTCCAGTCGGCGGCCGTATTGAATTCACGGCGGAAATCGGTGCGGCTGCCGTCGCTCCACAGGGAAGGGAAGCCGCCCCAGGTTGGGCTGTCTTCTTCGCTCTTCTGGTAATCGTAGGCCAGCGAGAGGGTGGTGGAGTCTGTGATATCGGCATCCACGACGCCGGTGATGAATTTTTTGCGGTAGTGATTGCGCTCAAGCCAGCTGTCGTTGTCCTGATACCCGGCAATCACGCGGCCACGCACGTCACCGGACTCGGTCAGCGGGGCCTGTAAGTCCAGCACATAACGTTGTTTATCCCAGCTTCCGTAAGTGGCGGAAGCTGAGCCTTTAAACTCGCGGCTATCGGCATGCTTACGCACCATGTTGACGTACGCCGATGGGTTGCCCGTGCCACTCATCAAACCGGCTGCGCCACGCACAACTTCAATACTCTCGAAAATCGCCGTATCGCCCGCCGTGTCGCCAAAATTCCAGCGATCGTCGAGGAACGTCGGCATATCGTCGAAGGCAAAGTTACTGACGAAGAAACCGCGTGAGAAAATATTAGTACGGTGGCTGTCGATACGGGAAACGCTCACCCCAGTGGTGTTATCCAGCACTTCCTCAATCGAGTTCAGCTCCTGATCTTTCATTCGCTGCTGGCTGATAACGCTGACCGACTGGGGGATATCGCGCTTCACCAGCAGCATTTTTGTGCCGGTGGTGGTGGTTTTAACGCTGTAATCCTGGTCCTGACCTTCGTCACCCGGCGTGGCGCTCTCTTCCACCACAATAGTGTCATCGCTGTTCGCAGCGGCGGCAATTGACAGCGCAGGCGTGAAAGCCATTGCCACGGAGAGGGCGAGTAAAGAAGGGGAGCATCCGAACGGACGACGCGTTTCCCGGGTCTGATAAGTGAAAGACATGATAAACCCTTAAGTGTGTTTGCGGGACTGCCCGACAGCGGTACATAGCCGCGCCAGGGACTGTTTTTTTAGTTAATCAATGAGCATAAAAATGCGAATGAGAAATATACGCATTAGTGTTTTAGATGTAAATGGATGTAAGCGGATTTTATGGAACCGCTTTCACATAAGGGAAATTGCCAGCAGAACGTCAGGGATGTTTATTGCGTAACGCGTCGACCACCAGGGAAAATGCCGGGGAAGGCTGTTTACGGCTGGGATAGTAGAGATAGTAACCGGGGAAGGGCAAACACCAGGGTTCGAGTATGCGAATCAGGCGACCTTCAGCAATGTGTGTTCCAAACTCTTCTTCAGGCAGGAAAGCGATACCAAAACCGGCCAGCGCCGCATCAACGATGTGTTCTGAAGTGTTAAACGTAAGCTGCCCGCTGACGCGCACATTTAAATCACCGCCATCTTGATCGAAATCCCACACATACAGCCCGCCGGATTTAACCATACGCTGATTAATACACTGATGCTGCGTTAACTCGTGGGGCGTGGTGGGCGCGGGATGACGAGCAAAGTAGTCCGGTGAAGCGACTGCCGCCATGCGCAGCTTCGGGCCAATCGGCACTGCAATCATATCCTGGTCGATGGTATCGCCCAGACGCACGCCTGCATCAAAGCGATCCGCCACGATGTCGCGAAAGCCGTGGTTGGCATCAAACTCAACGTGAATATCCGGATATTCGCGCAGCAGCGGCGTGAGCTTTGGTAACAGCGTGGTGCGCAGAACGTTGGGCCCGCAGGTAATGCGCACGGTGCCTGCCGGTTTGTCGCGCAGTTCGGTCAACATATCCAGTTCGGCTTCGATTTCATCGATGCGCGTACCGACTGACGCCATCAACCGCTCACCCGCCGCCGTGGGCGACACGCTGCGGGTGGTGCGGGTGAGCAGGCGAATCTGCATCCGCGCTTCCAGCGCAGAAATCGCCTGGCTGATCGCTGGCTGCGTGACGCCCAATAGCGCCGCCGCGCGGGTGAAGCTTCCTTCGCGGGCCACGGTCACAAAGTACAGCAGATCGTTCAGGTTACGTTTCATGGTCAGAATGCCCGATTAATAAGTATGGCTTATAAGCCTATTAAGTATTCATTAGCTAGTTATCCTACGCTCGCCGTGTAAAATTTTCAGCAACGAATATTCCCCCAATTTAATGACGTTATTCCTGCGAATAACGTGCGGCCCCGGCTTGCCTGAAAACAGCCGGTAAAACAGGAGGTAAAACATAATGGCTCTGCAGGCTGACGTTCAACGCGCCCATTGGGGCGGCATTTATGCCATGACGCTGTGTGTTTTTGTATTAATTGCCTCCGAATTTATGCCGGTCAGTTTGTTATCACCCATCGCGGCTGATTTAGGCGTGACGGAAGGGCTGGCGGGTCAGGGCATTGCCATCTCCGGGGCGCTGGCAGTCATCACCAGCCTCACGCTCTCGCGGCTCACCGCAGGGCTGGATCGCCGATATCTGCTGCTGGGCATGACTGCGCTGATGGCATTCTCTGGCGCGATGATCGCCATGGCCGCGAATTATGTTGTTTATATGTTGGGGCGTGCGCTGATTGGTATTGCCATTGGCGGCTTCTGGTCTATGTCGGCGGCGACGGCGATCCGTCTGGTTCCTGAATCGCAGGTGCCTCGCGCATTAGCCATTTTCAACGGCGGCAATGCGCTGGCGACGGTGATTGCCGCGCCGCTTGGGAGTTATCTCGGCGACGTGATGGGCTGGCGGGGCGCATTTTTCTGCCTGGTGCCTGTCGCGATTGCCGCCTTCATCTGGCAATGGTTTAGCCTGCCAGCTATGCAATACAGCCAACAGCGCAGCAGGGCGCTTCCTCTCTTCGCACGTCCTGTTGTGGCAGTGGGGCTTCTTGCTTGCGGGCTCTTTTTATGGGCCAGTTCACGCTCTTCACCTACGTGCGTCCTTTT
>AGFS01034158.1_pt1 | contig 10519 bp, 7 predicted proteins | sample 305828 | NCBI WGS metagenome assembly AGFS01 (sample SAMN02954281, study PRJNA62041) | ant fungus garden metagenome | biome: terrestrial; feature: Atta colombica fungus garden; material: fungus garden; isolation source: Atta colombica fungus garden top | host: Atta colombica | place: Panama: Gamboa ...
GCCAGAGGTAATGTTTTGGGACGCAGGCTTTCAAGCCAGGCCCTGGTGCGTGTTATCGGTTGTTCAGTCATTTCTTTCAGCCAAAAAAATGGGGCTATCATAGCCCCATCGTGTGTGATGAAAATGCATTGAACCGGATTATAGGATAAAACGGCTCAGATCTTCATCTGCCACCAGAACATCCAGGTGTTTACCGACATAATCACCGTCGATGGTCACCGTCTGGCCGTTCATTTCGCTGGCATCATAAGAGATATCTTCGATCAGACGTTCCAGCACCGTGTGCAGGCGACGCGCGCCGATGTTTTCGGTGGTTTCGTTAACCTGCCATGCGGCCTGAGCGATACGCTTGATACCATCTTCGGTGAATTCGATATTCACGCCTTCGGTGGCCATCAGCGCTTTGTACTGCACGGTGATGGAAGCATTCGGCTCGGTCAGAATACGTTCGAAATCATGGGTGGTCAGCGCTTTCAGCTCAACGCGGATCGGCAGACGGCCCTGCAGTTCCGGGATCAGATCGGATGGGCTGGCGACCTGGAACGCGCCGGAGGCGATAAACAGAATGTGATCGGTTTTCACCATCCCGTGTTTAGTGGAGACGGTGCAGCCTTCCACCAGCGGCAGCAGGTCGCGCTGAACGCCTTCACGAGACACATCCGGGCCGGAGGAGTTGCCGCCGCGCTTACAGATTTTGTCGATTTCGTCGATAAACACGATACCGTGCTGTTCAACGGCGTCGATAGCTTCTTGCTTCAGCTCTTCCGGGTTCACCAGCTTCGCTGCTTCTTCTTCGATAAGCAGCTTCATCGCGTCTTTGATTTTCAGCTTACGCGGTTTCTGTTTCTGGCCGCCCAGGTTCTGGAACATGGACTGCAGCTGGCTGGTCATCTCTTCCATGCCCGGAGGGGACATGATTTCAACGCCCATTGGCGCTGCGGCGAGGTCGATTTCGATCTCTTTGTCGTCAAGCTGGCCTTCGCGCAATTTCTTGCGGAATGCCTGACGCGCAGCTGAAGGCTCCTGCGGCTGTTCAGCCTGGCCCCAGTTGTTTTTCGCCGGCGGGATCAGCACGTCGAGGATACGCTCTTCGGCCATTTCTTCGGCGCGATAGCGGTTTTTATCGATGGACTGCATGCGCACCATTTTGATCGCGGCGTCGGTCAGATCGCGGATGATAGAGTCCACTTCTTTACCAACATAGCCCACTTCGGTGAACTTGGTCGCTTCAACTTTGATGAACGGCGCGTTGGCCAGTTTCGCCAGACGACGGGCGATTTCGGTTTTACCGACGCCGGTCGGGCCAATCATCAGAATGTTTTTCGGTGTGACTTCATGACGCAGCTCTTCATTAAGCTGCATACGGCGCCAGCGGTTACGCAGGGCGATAGCAACAGAACGCTTGGCTGCGTCCTGGCCGATAATATGTTTGTCCAGTTCGCTGACAATTTCGCGTGGGGTCATTTCAGACATGGGAGATCCTTACGCTTTAGAAGGTAATTCTTCGATGGTGTGGAAGTGGTTGGTATAGATGCAGATATCCCCTGCAATATCCAACGCTTTCTCGGCGATGTCGCGAGCGCCCATTTCGGTGTTTTCCAGCAGCGCGCGAGCGGCGGCCTGGGCATATGGCCCGCCGGAGCCAATCGCAATCAAATCGTTTTCTGGCTGAACCACGTCACCGTTACCGGTGATGATAAGCGACGCGTTTTCGTCAGCGACGGCGAGCAGCGCTTCCAGCTTGCGCAGCATGCGGTCGGTACGCCAGTCTTTCGCCAGCTCAACGGCGGCTTTCACCAGATGGCCCTGATGCATCTCCAGCTTACGTTCGAAAAGTTCGAACAGGGTGAAGGCGTCAGCGGTACCGCCAGCGAAACCAGCGATCACTTTGTCGTTGTACAGACGACGCACTTTCTTCACGTTGCCTTTCATCACGGTGTTGCCCAGCGTGGCCTGGCCATCACCGGCGATAACGACATGGCCGTTACGGCGAACACTAACTATTGTTGTCACGAGCAGACCCCTTGGTTGCAAAAGCGGAATAGGGGCCCCGCGCGTTACGCGGGGCAGAATGCAATTATAGATGGGGGGGGATTTTGGGGTTTCAACCCCTGGCGGCGAGACGGATGCAGTTTGCGTGTCCGGCCATCTTGAGACGGTTGATCATATCGTTGGCGTTCTCTTTGCCTTTCAGCGGCCCAATCACCACCCGATTCCAGCCGTTATTGGTGGTGATGTGCGAAGCAAAGCCCTCAAAGGCTAACTGAGCGCGCACGGTTTCGGCCTGCTCGGCGCCTTTAAAGGAACCACACTGAACCATCCAGCTGCGATCGTCTTTCTTCTCGGCGGCTGCGGCTTTCGGCGCTTCTTCCACGCGGGCGACCGGCGCGGCGGCCTGGGTTTTCGGCTGCGTGGTGGTGTTATGCGCCGGCGTCTGCAGCAGATCCTGATACGGCTGCTGGTTAGACGCGGTTTGCTTCGGTTGCTGTTGCTGCACCGGCTTCGGCTGCTGGACGCGCGGCTGTTGCTGCGTGGTCTGCTGCTGAGTCTGCGCCCACTGTTGCTGCTGCGCCTGCTGCTGTTGTTGTGCCAGACGTTGACGCTGCAGCGTCTGCTGACGCTGCGCCGGCGTTTGTTCGTTCCACGGCACTTCGGTCAGCTGCGTGGGCTGCTGACGCATATCCGCCTGCATCTGCGCCAACAGTTGGCGCTGCTCGTCGGTTAGCTGCTCGGGTTTCATCACTTCGCCGCCGGCGGTCGGCTCGGTAGGCGCGCGAACGCCCGGCTGGCGGCTTTCCAGCTCTTTAATATAGCGCCAGCGCTCTTCCGGCTTCGGCGGAAGACCGTTGCCTGCCGCCTGGCGGTTTTGCAGCGCTTCCGCTTCTTCTTTCTTGTGATGGGTAATGAAATACAGACCACCGATAAAGGCCACCAGCACGGCCGCCGCGATCGCAACCATAGTCGGTGAAATCGCCGGAAGGCTACTTTGCTTGTTCCTTGAGCTTCGGGGGCTGCTCTTTTTGCGCCGCGAAGGAGCCGGTTGGCTGCGGCGTACATAATCTCGTTGTGCCACTATCGTTTCGCTGTCTTATATTCGTTCGTCAGCCCGCCATGTTACTTAAGCGGCGGGCCTTTGACCAGAAGAGCAGGCCCGAAAGCCTGATGGTTATCGTCTGATTTTTTGCGTACTGCCGCGAACGATCAGTTCGCAATCGAGCAGACGCGAGCCGCTGTTGACGTTACGGCCCTGCATTTGCTCGAGTAAAAGCAGCATTCCTTCACGGCCGATATCAAAACGCGGCTGTGAAACGGTGGTTAACGGCGGATCGCAAAATTCAGACAACGCGATGTTATCAAACCCAACAATCGATAAATCCTCCGGCACCCTCAGGCCGCGGCGTTTGGCCAGCGACAACGCGCCCAGCGCCATGACGTCGCTATGGCAAAAGACCGCGGTCGGCGGCACCGGCTGCGCCAGCAGTTGCTCCAGCGCGTTGGCACCGGCTTCAAAGGTAAAGTTGCCGCGGGCGATGTAGTGCGGATCGACGGTGATACCGCTGCGGCGCAGCGCCTGAACGTATCCCTGCAGCCGGTAATGGCACAGCGGCATATCCTCCGGCCCGGCGATACAGCCGATACGTTGATGCCCCAGTTCGTGGAGATAATTGACGGCATTAAACGCGGCGGTCAGGTTATCGATATGCACGGTAGGGAGCTCCAGCTCCGGCGCGAACTCGTTCGACATGACCATCGGCGGCAAATTACGCTGCTCTTCGACGCTGGCGTCGAACGGCAGGCGCGAGCTCAGCAGCACCATACCGTCAATTTGTTTGGTGATAATGAGATCAATAAAGGTTTTTTCTTTCTGATTCTGATGGGCGCAATCGCCGATCAGCACCAGATAGCCTTCGTCGGCGGCAGTCACTTCAATACCGCGAATCACCTCACTGAAGAAGGGATCGCAAATATCCGGCACGATCACAAGGATCGTCCGCGACTCATTGCGTTTCATGTTACGCCCGAGCGACTGCGGTAAATAGCCGACTTCCTGCGCCGCCTGCTCCACCCGACTACGGGTTGCCTGCGACACTTTGTCGGGATTCATTAGCGCACGGGATACGGTTGCCGTTGAAACGTTTGCCTTCAGGGCGACGTCTTTCATGGTGGCGGCAACCATTTGTTTTTTGGGCTTCACCTGGTTTCTCCTCGCTGACTGCGCAGACACATCCCTTGCGTGCTGACATCAGCAACATTTTTAACAGATAGTACAGCCTGAGAGTTACAGAATTTTCATGAAAAACGTGACGGTTGTTGAATTTTTCGATCCGCCTCGCAAGAGAAGACTTAGCCTTCAATAGGATCGACATCCAGTACCCACTTCACTTTACGCGCTTCCGGCAGGGTGTTTATCAACGCCAGCGTACCGCTGACGATATGCTGTAGACGTATGCGGGAAGGGTGCTGGAGTAGAATTTGCCAGCGCCAGCGCCCGCCGCGCTTCGGCGCCAGCGCGGGAACCGGGCCGAGTACCCACAGTTTATCATCAGCCAGCGGGCTGGCCTGCAGCAGGTTACGTAGCTGCTGTAAAAACAGCGGCGCCTGCTGGTTATTATGGTCTTCGGCGCGGATCAGAACGTGGCTGGTCCACGGCGGTAGCTGCATGGTTTGCCGCTCCGCCAGCGCCTGCTCGGCAAACGCATCGTAGCCTTTATAGAGCAGGGTCTGCAGCAGCGGGTGTTCCGGATGGTGGGTTTGCAGGATCACTTCACCTTGTTTGCCCGCGCGTCCGGCGCGGCCGGAGACCTGGGTATAGAGCTGGGCAAAACGCTCCGCCGAGCGGAAGTCGGCGGAAAACAGCGCGCCATCGACATCCAGCAGCGACACCAGGGTGACGTCCGGGAAATGATGTCCCTTAGCCAGCATTTGGGTACCAATCAGAATGCGCGCGCCGCCGCGATGGACGTCGGCAAGATATTGCTCCAGCGCCCCTTTACGGCTGGTGGTATCGCGGTCGATGCGTGAGATTGGTACATCAGGAAACATCGGCGCCAGCGCTTGCTCCAGCTGTTCGGTCCCCAGACCGACTGGCACCAGGTGCGTCGACCCGCAGGAAGGACATTGGCGCGTAATGGGGCGCTGGCTGTCGCAGTGGTGGCAGCGCAGATGGTGTTGCGCCTGATGCAGGGTGTAGTAACTATCGCAGCGCGGGCACTCCGCTATCCAGCCGCAGTCGTGGCACAGCAGCGCCGGGGCGAAACCGCGGCGGTTCAAAAACAGGATCACCTGATTGTCGGCCTGCAGATGCTGGCGCATGCGATTAATCAGCGCAGGCGAAAGCCCCGCCTGTAGCTGTTGGCCCTTTAAATCGAGCACGTGCTGCTGCGCCGGGCGGGCGTTGCCCGCGCGTTTGGTCAGCTTTAACTCACGGTACTTACGCTGGCGCACGTTGTAGAGCGTCTCCAGCGCCGGGGTCGCCGAGCCGAGGATAATCGGGATCTGTTCGCTGTGGGCGCGCCATACCGCCAGGTCGCGAGCGTGATAACGCCAGCCTTCCTGCTGTTTATAGGAGCTATCGTGTTCTTCGTCGATGACAATAACGCCGAGGTCTTTAAACGGCGTAAACAGCGACGAGCGGGTACCGATAACGATCGCCGCTTCGCCATTTTTCGCCTTTAGCCATGATGCGAGGCGCTCGCTGTCGTTCAGACCCGAATGCAGCACCTCCACCGGGGCGTTAAAACGCTGGCGGAAGCGGGCGATGGTCTGCGGCGTCAGGCCGATTTCCGGTACCATCACCAGCGCCTGTCGACCCTGCGCCAGCACGTTCTCCAGTACGCTAAGATAGACTTCCGTTTTCCCTGAGCCGGTAATACCCGCCAGCAGCCAGGCGGAAAAACGGTCCGAGGCGCTATGAATTGCCCCGACGGCGGTCGCCTGCTCGGTATTCAGACGCAGCCGTTCGCCGGGCACAGCGAAGCTGGTCCGCCAATCGCTAATGGCTGGGGATTCGCTGGCCAATTCCGCCAGCCCTTTGCCGCGCAGCGCCTGTAGCGCCGCGTCATTGAATTCAAGTTCTGCGACCTGATAGCGCCAGATCTTGCCCTGGCGCAGCGCCGCCAGCGCCTGCTGCTGTTTCGGCGAGCGTTTAAGGCTGTTGATATCCAGCGCTTGTCCCTGTTCCGTCGCAAACCAGTACCACATTGGCGCGGCGCTGGCCGGTTTGCCCTGGCGCAGCATAATCGGCAGCGCGTGGAACAGCACATCGCCGATGGGATGATGATAGTAATCCGCGGCCCATAGCAGCATGCGCCAGACGGTAGAGGAGAATACCGGTTCGCTATCCAGCGCTTCGGCGACCGGTTTGAGTTCCGCGAGCGGGAGTTCGCTACGCTCGCTGACCGACACCACGATACCGATCCGCTCCTGTTTGCCGAACGGCACGCGTACGCGACAGCCCGCCTTGACCGGGATGCCTTCAGGCAACAAATAGTCAAAGGTGCGGGGCAGCGGAACGGGCAGGGCGACATGAGCGACGGACATGGAATCTTCCTGACTTGAAATCTGGCGGGTTAGTATACACATTACCGAAGGCGGCGCGGATAAGTTTGCATCTGCTGGTCAAATTCTGTATGATTCGCCGCCTTTGGTGCGCTTTATGCCGCATCAAACTCCCAAAACCCGGGAAATTCGTTAAGCCGGTATGCGCCAGCTGTGCGAAGGTCGTCGGGAAATTATTAATATCGCGTGGTGTCTGGCGTTAGGGCTGGAAGAGCGACGCGGCCTTAACTGAGGTTCTCCCATGAAAAAAGGTATTCACCCAAATTACGACGAAATTACTGCTACCTGTTCTTGCGGTAATGTCATGAAAATCCGTTCCACCGTTGGTCACGACCTGAACCTCGACGTGTGCGGTAAATGCCACCCGTTCTACACCGGCAAACAGCGTGATGTTGCTACCGGTGGCCGTGTTGACCGCTTCAACAAGCGCTTCAGCATCCCGGGCAGCAAGTAAGTTGCCAGAAAGAGCCGCCTCAGGGCGGCTTTTTTGTATCCTTCGTCTGGCAACGCGAGGAATAAAAAAGCGGAAGATATCTTCCGCTTTTTTTATGTCTTAGTATTCCCACGTATCCGGGTCGATGCCCAGTTCACGCATAATCTCTTTCGCCGCTTCCGGGATTTCATCGCTGCGCTCTTTACGCAGGTCTTCATCGTTAGGTAACGGTTGACCGGTAAAGGCATGCAGGAACGCCTCGCACAGCAGTTCGCTATTCGTGGCGTGACGCAGGTTGTTCACCTGACGACGCGTGCGTTCATCGGTGAGGATCTTTAACACCTTCAGAGGAATGGAAACCGTAATTTTTTTTACTTGCTCACTCTTCTTACCGTGCTCAGCGTATGGGCTGATATATTCGCCGCTCCATTCAGCCATGAGATACCTTAATCCTCTGTTTATTAGTTAAGGGCCAGAACATTACGCCCGGCCATAATTGCGCGTAGTTTACCGTATGAGCGTGCTTTCTGACATGAGATAAGCCGCCGCCGACGTGCGCTAATGCATATAATTTTAACGGCTATTTGTCTTTTGCTCAATCTATACGCAAAGAAGTTTAGATGTCCAGATGTATTGACGTCTATTGTGACAATGATTACTCTGAGGCCTGACTTCTCACCGAACAGCCCAGGAACTGTCCAACATGACGCGTAAACAGGCCACCATTGCAGTGCGTAGCGGTTTAAATGACGACGAACAGTACGGTTGCGTTGTCCCGCCGATCCATCTCTCCAGCACCTATAATTTCACCGGTTACAATGAACCCCGCGCCCACGATTATTCCCGACGCGGCAACCCGACTCGCGATGTCGTACAGCGCGCGCTGGCGGAACTGGAAGGCGGCGCCGGCGCGGTACTGACCAATACCGGAATGTCGGCTATTCTGCTGGTGACCACGGTGTTCCTGAAGCCGGGCGATCTGCTGGTGGCGCCGCACGACTGTTATGGCGGCAGCTATCGTCTGTTTGACAGCCTGGCGAAACGCGGCTGCTATCGCGTGCGCTTTGTCGATCAAAGCGATGAACAGGCATTACGCGAAGCGTTAGCGGAACAACCGAAGCTGGTGCTGGTCGAAAGCCCGAGCAACCCATTGCTGCGGGTGGTCGATATTGCGAAAATCTGCGGGCTGGCGCGTGAAGCCGGCGCGGTGAGCGTGGTGGATAACACCTTCCTCAGCCCGGCGTTGCAAAATCCGCTGGCGCTGGGCGCCGATCTGGTGTTGCATTCGTGCACCAAATATCTCAACGGCCACTCTGACGTGGTCGCCGGGGTGGTGATTGCCAAAGATCCTGAGACTGTCACCGAACTGGCATGGTGGGCGAATAATATCGGCGTCACCGGCGGGGCGTTTGATAGCTATCTGTTATTGCGTGGTTTGCGTACCCTTTCTCCACGAATGGAAGTGGCGCAGCGCAACGCGCAGGCGATAGTCGACTATCTGAAAACCCAGCCGCTGGTGAAAAAGCTGTATCATCCGTCCCTGCCGGAAAACCAGGGGCATGAGATTGCGGCGCGTCAGCAAAAAGGTTTTGGGGCGATGCTAAGCTTCGAGCTCGATGGCGATGAGCAGACGCTGCGTCGCTTCTTGAGCGGTTTATCGCTATTTACGCTGGCGGAATCGTTGGGGGCGTTGAGAGCCTGATTTCCCATGCGGCGACGATGACGCATGCGGGCATGGCGCCGGAAGCGCGTGCGGCGGCAGGGATCTCGGAAACGCTCCTGCGTATTTCGACCGGTATTGAAGATGGTGAAGATTTAATTGCCGACCTGGAAAATGGCTTCCGGGCAGCAAACGAGGAATAAAGATGAGTGTGATTGCGCAGGCAGGGGCGAAGGGTCGTCAGCTGCACAAATTTGGTGGGAGTAGTTTAGCGGATGCGAAATGTTACCTGCGCGTCGCCGGGATCATGACCGACTACGCGCAGGCAGGCGATATGATGGTCGTCTCTGCCGCCGGTAGCACCACCAACCAGCTGATTAGCTGGCTGCAGCTAAGCCAGACCGATCGTCTTTCTGCGCATCAGGTGCAACAAGCGCTGCGTCGCTATCAAATGGACCTGATCGCCGGCCTGCTGCCGGCGGACGCCGCCGACGCGCTGATCGCGACGTTTATTCACGATCTTGAGCGTCTGGCGGGCCTGCTGGATAGCGGCGTCACCGATGCGGTATATGCCGAAGTCGTCGGCCACGGCGAAGTGTGGTCCGCGCGCCTGATGGCGGCGGTACTAAACCACCTTGGCGTTGAAGCCGCCTGGCTGGACGCGCGCGCTTTCCTGCGCGCGGAACGCGCCGCGCAGCCGCAGGTTGATGAAGGCTTATCCTACCCGCTGTTACAACAGTTGATGGCGCAGCACCCCAACAAACGGCTGGTGGTGACCGGCTTTATCGCCCGTAACAATGCCGGGGAAACCGTACTGCTGGGCCGTAACGGTTCCGACTACTCCGCCACCCAAATCGGCGCGTTGGCCGGTGTTTCCCGCGTCACCATCTGGAGCGACGTGGCCGGGGTTTATAGCGCCGACCCGCGTAAAGTGAAAGATGCGTGCCTGCTGCCGCTGCTGCGTCTTGATGAAGCCAGCGAGCTGGCTCGCCTGGCGGCGCCGGTGCTGCACGCGCGTACGCTACAGCCGGTTTCCGGCAGCGATATCGATTTACAGCTGCGTTGTAGTTACACCCCGGACCAGGGTTCGACGCGCATTGAGCGCGTGCTGGCATCCGGCACCGGCGCGCGTATCGTCACCAGTCACGACGACGTCTGCCTGATTGAATTCCAGGTACCGGCCGGTCAGGATTTCAAACTGGCGCATAAAGAGCTGGATCAGATTTTTAAACGCGCGCAGCTGCGCCCGCTGGCGGTGGGCGTGCATGCCGACCGTAAGCTGCTGCAGTTCTGCTACACCTCTGAAGTGGCCGACAGCGCGCTGAAACTGCTGGATGAAGCGGGCCTGCCTGGCGAGCTGCGTCTGCGTCAGAAGCTGGCGCTGGTGGCGATGGTCGGCGCGGGCGTGACCCGCAATCCACTGCATTGCCACCGTTTCTGGCAGCAGTTGAAAGGGCAGCCGGTAGAGTTTACCTGGCAATCGGAAGAGGGCATCAGCCTGGTGGCGGTGCTGCGCGCCGGCCCAACCGAGAGCCTGATTCAGGGACTACATCACTCCGTGTTCCGCGCTGAAAAACGCATCGGCCTGGTGCTGTTCGGCAAAGGCAATATCGGCTCCCGCTGGCTGGAGTTGTTCGCGCGCGAGCAGAGCACGCTTTCCGCCCGCACCGGCTTTGAGTTCCTGCTGGCCGGGGTGGTGGATAGCCGCCGTAGCCTGCTGAATTACGAAGGTCTGGATGCCAGCCGCGCATTGGCATTCTTTGAAGATGAAGCGGTCGAGCAGGATGAAGAGTCGCTATTCCTGTGGATGCGCGCGCACCCTTATGATGATTTAGTGGTGCTGGACGTGACCGCCAGCGAACAGCTGG
>AGFS01048726.1_pt1 | contig 10489 bp, 10 predicted proteins | sample 305828 | NCBI WGS metagenome assembly AGFS01 (sample SAMN02954281, study PRJNA62041) | ant fungus garden metagenome | biome: terrestrial; feature: Atta colombica fungus garden; material: fungus garden; isolation source: Atta colombica fungus garden top | host: Atta colombica | place: Panama: Gamboa...
AGGCAGCTACGGGGTTTACCGTCCGCTGTCGATAACCAAAGTTGACCCTCCGGTTCCAGGCGAACGTATCTTCCCGGAATCCATCGTACGTACCGTGGTTCACATGATGGAAAGCGTGGCGCTGCCTGGCGGCGGCGGCGTGAAAGCGGCGATCAAAGGCTATCGCATCGCCATCAAAACCGGTACGGCGAAAAAAGTGGGGCCAGACGGGCGTTACATCAACAAATATATTGCTTACACCGCGGGCGTTGCGCCAGCCAGCCAGCCGCGTTTTGCGCTGGTGGTGGTCATCAACGATCCGCAGGCAGGTAAATACTACGGCGGCGCCGTTTCCGCGCCGGTCTTCGGTGCCATCATGGGCGGCGTTCTGCGTACCATGAACATCGAGCCGGATGCGCTGGCAACGGGCGAAAAAAGTGAATTTGTGATTAATCAAGGCGAGGGAACAGGTGGCAGATCGTAATTTGCGCGACCTTCTCGCTCCGTGGGTGCCAAATGCGCCGGAGCGAGCACTGCGAGAGATGACACTCGACAGCCGTGTGGCTGCATCGGGCGATCTCTTCGTAGCGGTGGTTGGTCATCAGGCGGACGGGCGTCGTTATATCCCGCAGGCAATTGCGCAAGGTGTAGCTGCCATTATAGCCGAGGCAAAAGATGAAGCGACCGATGGCGAAATCCGTGAAATGCACGGCGTCCCGGTGATTTACCTCAGCCAGTTGACGGAGCGCTTATCGGCACTGGCCGGGCGCTTTTACCATGAACCGTCAGACCGTTTGCGCCTCGTGGGCGTGACCGGCACCAACGGTAAAACCACCACCACCCAACTGCTCGCACAGTGGGGGCAACTGCTGGGCGAAACCAGCGCGGTGATGGGCACGGTCGGTAACGGCCTGCTGGGTAAAGTGATCCCAACGGAAAATACCACCGGTTCAGCGGTTGATGTTCAGCACGTGCTGTCCGGCCTGGCAGACCAGGGCGCGACGCTGGCGGCAATGGAAGTCTCTTCTCACGGGCTGGTACAGCACCGCGTGGCGGCACTGAAATTTGTGGCTTCTGTGTTTACCAACCTGAGCCGCGATCACCTTGATTATCATGGTGATATGGAACATTACGAAGCAGCGAAATGGCTGCTTTACTCCACGCACCACTGTGGTCAGGCGATTGTTAACGCCGATGACGAAGTGGGCCGCCGCTGGCTGGCAAGATTGCCGGACGCGGTTGCAGTGTCGATGGAAGATCACATCAATCCGAACTGCCACGGGCGCTGGTTAAAAGCGACCGAGGTGAACTATCACGACAGCGGCGCAACCATCCGTTTCAGCTCGACCTGGGGTGACGGCGAAATCGAAAGCCGCCTGATGGGCGCGTTCAACGTCAGCAACCTGCTGCTGGCACTGGCCACGCTGCTGGCGCTGGGGTATCCGCTGGCGGATCTGCTGAAAACCGCTTCCAGCCTGCAACCGGTTTGCGGCCGTATGGAAGTGTTCAGCGCGCCGGGTAAACCGACGGTGGTTGTCGATTACGCGCACACGCCGGATGCGCTGGAAAAAGCGCTCGAAGCGGCGCGTCTGCACTGCGCGGGCAAACTGTGGTGCGTCTTTGGTTGCGGCGGTGACCGTGATAAAGGTAAACGTCCGCTGATGGGCGCGATTGCCGAGCAGTTTGCCGATATCGCCGTGGTCACCGATGACAACCCGCGTACCGAAGAGCCGCGCGCCATCATCAACGACATTCTGGCGGGCATGCTTGACGCCGGCCACGCCAAAGTGGTGGAAGGACGTGCGCAAGCGGTCACTAACGCCATCATGCAGGCGAAGCCTGATGACCTGGTGCTGCTGGCCGGTAAAGGTCATGAAGATTATCAAATTGTCGGCACTCAACGTCTCGACTATTCCGACCGTGTAACCGCAGCGCGTCTGCTGGGAGTAATCGCATGATTAGCGTAACGCTTAGCGAACTGGCTGGCATTCTGCACGGTGAACTGCACGGTTCTGACCTGCGTATCGACGATGTCACCACCGATACGCGCAAATTAACGCCGGGCTGCCTGTTTGTGGCCCTGAAAGGCGAGCGTTTTGACGCCCACGATTTCGTCGAAAAAGCGAAAGAGGGTGGGGCGGGCGCGCTGTTAGTCAGCCGTAAACTGGATATCGATCTGCCGCAACTGGTGGTGAAAGATACCCGTCTGGCGTTTGGTGAACTGGCGGCATGGGTTCGCCAGCAGGTGCCAACGCGCGTTGTCGCGCTGACGGGCTCCTCCGGCAAAACCTCTGTAAAAGAGATGACCGCCGCTATTCTCGGCCAGTGCGGCAACACGCTGTATACCGCAGGCAATCTCAATAATGACATCGGCGTGCCGATGACATTACTGCGCCTGACGAAAGAACACGAATTCGCGGTGATTGAACTGGGTGCCAACCATCAGGGCGAAATCGCCTGGACGGTGAGCCTGACTCGCCCGGAAGCGGCGCTGGTGAACAATCTCGCGGCGGCGCATCTGGAAGGGTTCGGATCGCTTGCGGGCGTGGCAAAAGCCAAAGGTGAGATTTTCACCGGTCTGCCGGTTAACGGCATCGCTATCCTGAATGCCGACAACAACGACTGGCTGAACTGGCAAGCGATTATTGGCTCGCGCAAAGTGTGGCGCTTCTCGCCGAATGCGGCGAACAGCGATTTCACCGCGACCAATATTCACGTTACCAGCCACGGCACCGAATTTACGCTGCAAACGCCAACCGGCGACGTAGACGTACTGCTGCCGCTGCCGGGTCGCCACAACATTGCTAACGCGCTGGCCGCGACGGCACTGGCGATGGCGGTGGGTGCAGACTTAAACGCGGTAAAAGCCGGGCTGGCGAAGCTGACATCCGTTCCGGGGCGTTTGTTCCCGATTCACCTGAGCGACACCCAATTGCTGCTCGACGACTCCTATAACGCCAACGTCGGTTCGATGACTGCCGCGGTGCAGGTGCTCGAAGAGATGCCGGGTTATCGCGTGCTGGTGGTTGGCGATATGGCCGAACTGGGTGCGGAAAGCGAAGCCTGCCACATTCAGGTTGGCGAAGCTGCGAAAACGGCGGGTATCGATAAAGTCTTAAGCGTTGGAAAATTAAGTCAGGCAATCAGTTCTGCCAGCGGCGTCGGCGAGCATTTCACCGACAAAGCAGCAGCCATTGCGCGTCTTAAAACGCTCATTAATGAACAGCAAACCCTCACCATTCTGGTGAAAGGATCACGTAGTGCCGCCATGGAAGAGGTAGTACGCGCATTACAGGAGAACGGGACATGTTAGTTTGGCTGGCCGAACATTTGGTCAAATATTATTCCGGCTTTAACGTCTTTTCCTATCTGACGTTTCGCGCCATTGTCAGCCTGCTGACCGCGCTGTTCATCTCATTGTGGATGGGCCCGCGCATGATCGCCCATTTGCAGAAACTCTCCTTCGGCCAGGTTGTGCGTAACGACGGCCCGGAATCGCACTTCAGTAAACGCGGTACGCCGACAATGGGCGGGATCATGATCCTCACCGCGATTGTGGTTTCCGTGTTGCTGTGGGCTTATCCGTCTAACCCGTACGTCTGGTGCGTGCTGGTGGTGCTGGTCGGCTACGGCATTATTGGTTTTGTCGATGACTATCGCAAAGTTGTCCGTAAGGACACCAAGGGCCTGATCGCGCGCTGGAAATATTTCTGGATGTCGGTGATTGCGCTGGGCGTGGCGTTCGCGCTGTATCTGGCGGGTAAAGATACGCCAGCCACGCAGCTGGTGGTGCCGTTCTTTAAAGACGTGATGCCGCAGCTGGGGCTGTTCTACATTCTGCTGGCCTATTTCGTGGTAGTGGGCACCGGTAACGCGGTGAACCTGACCGATGGTCTGGATGGTTTAGCGATTATGCCAACCGTCTTCGTCGCCGGTGGTTTTGCGCTGGTCGCCTGGGCGACCGGTAACATGAACTTCGCTAACTATCTGCATATTCCGTATCTGCGGCATGCGGGGGAGCTGGTTATCGTCTGCACCGCGATTGTCGGGGCAGGGCTGGGCTTCCTGTGGTTCAACACCTATCCGGCGCAAGTCTTTATGGGCGATGTCGGTTCGCTGGCGCTGGGCGGCGCACTGGGCATTATCGCCGTGCTGCTGCGTCAGGAGTTCCTGCTGGTGATTATGGGCGGTGTGTTTGTGGTTGAAACGCTGTCGGTGATTTTGCAGGTCGGTTCCTTCAAGCTGCGCGGTCAGCGCATCTTCCGTATGGCACCGATTCACCACCACTATGAACTGAAAGGCTGGCCGGAACCGCGCGTCATTGTGCGCTTCTGGATTATTTCGCTGATGCTGGTGCTGATTGGCCTGGCTACGCTGAAGGTACGTTAATCATGGCAGATTACCAGGGTAAAAATGTTGTCATTATCGGTCTTGGTTTGACCGGGCTCTCCTGCGTCGATTTCTTCCTGGCGCGTGGCGTAACGCCGCGCGTGATGGATACGCGAGCCACTCCCCCTGGGCTGGATAAACTGCCGGAAGAGGTTGAGCGTTACGTTGGTAGTCTGAATGATGACTGGTTGCTGGCTGCGGATTTGATTGTCGCCAGCCCCGGCATCGCTCTGGCGCACCCGTCTCTGAGCGCAGCGGCTGATGCAGGCGTCGAGATTGTCGGTGATATCGAACTCTTCTGCCGTGAAGCGCAAGCGCCAATTGTGGCGATCACGGGTTCCAACGGGAAAAGCACCGTGACCACGCTGGTCGGTGAAATGGCCAAAGCGGCGGGCGTGAATGTTGGCGTTGGCGGCAATATTGGCCTGCCCGCACTGATGCTGCTCGACCCGACGCGCGAACTCTATGTTCTGGAACTCTCCAGTTTCCAGCTGGAAACCACGTCCAGCTTGCAGGCTGCGGCGGCAACCATTCTGAACGTCACAGAAGATCATATGGACCGCTACCCGTTTGGCCTGCAGCAGTACCGTGCTGCCAAACTGCGCGTCTATGAAAATGCCAAAACCTGCGTGGTGAACGCCGATGATGCGTTGACTATGCCGATTCGCGGTGCCGATGAGCGCTGCGTGAGCTTTGGCGTCGATGTCGGTGATTACCACCTGAATCGCCAGCAGGGCGAAACCTGGCTGCGCGTGAAAGGTGAAAAAGTTCTCAACGTTAAAGAGATGACCCTTACCGGGCAGCACAACTACAGCAATGCGCTGGCGGCGCTGGCGCTGGCGGATGCCGTCGGCCTGCCGCGTGCCAGCAGCCTGAAGGCGCTGACCACCTTCGCCGGGCTGGCGCATCGCTTCCAGGTGGTGCTCAATCACAATGGCGTTCGCTGGATCAACGACTCAAAAGCGACCAACGTCGGCAGTACGGAAGCGGCGCTCAACGGCTTACACGTTGACGGTACGCTCTGGCTGTTGCTGGGCGGCGACGGGAAATCCGCCGATTTCAGCCCGCTGGCTCGCTACCTGACCGGGGATAATATTCGTCTTTACTGCTTTGGTCGCGACGGCAGCGAGCTTGCCGCATTGCGCCCTGAAATCGCCACGGAAACCGAGACGATGGAACAGGCGATGCGCGCCATTGCCCCGCAGCTGAAAGCGGGCGATATGGTGCTGCTATCCCCGGCCTGCGCCAGCCTTGATCAGTTTAAAAGTTTCGAGCAGCGCGGCGACGTGTTTGCGCGACTGGCGAAGGAGTTAGGTTGATGCGTTTATCCCTCCCGCGCCTGAAAATGCCTCGCCTGCCAGGGTTCTTCATCCTGGCGTGGGTATTTGCCGCGCTGAAAGGCTGGGTGATGGGCTCTCGGGCACAGGATAACGACAGCCTGGTGATGTACGATCGCACCCTGCTGTGGCTGACCTTCGGCCTGGCGGCGATCGGTTTCATCATGGTGACCTCGGCATCCATGCCGGTCGGTCAGCGTCTGGCGAACGATCCTTTCCTGTTCGCCAAACGTGATGGTCTCTATATCGTGCTGGCGTTTGCGCTGGCAATGATCACCCTGCGTCTGCCGATGGAATTTTGGCAGCGCTACAGTACCTCGATGCTGATTGCGTCTATCGTCATGCTGCTGATTGTTCTGGTCGTCGGCAGCTCGGTTAACGGGGCATCTCGCTGGATTGCTTTCGGCCCGCTGCGTATTCAGCCAGCGGAGTTCACCAAGCTGTCGCTGTTCTGCTACATCGCCAACTACCTGGTGCGTAAAGCCGACGAAGTACGTAACAACCTGCGCGGCTTTTTAAAGCCGATGGGCGTCATTTTCGTGCTGGCGATTTTACTGCTGGCACAGCCGGACCTCGGTACGGTCGTTGTGCTGTTCGTCACGACGCTTGCGATGCTGTTCCTGGCCGGTGCGAAGCTGTGGCAGTTCATCGCCATCATCGGTATGGGGATTTCAGCGGTGGTGCTGTTGATCCTCGCCGAGCCGTACCGTATTCGTCGTGTGACCTCGTTCTGGAACCCGTGGGAAGATCCGTTTGGTAGCGGTTACCAGCTTACCCAATCACTGATGGCCTTTGGTCGCGGTGAAATGTGGGGGCAAGGGCTGGGCAACTCGGTGCAAAAACTGGAGTATCTGCCGGAAGCGCATACCGACTTCATCTTCGCCATTATCGGCGAGGAACTCGGTTATATCGGTGTGGTACTGGCGCTTTTAATGGTATTCTTCGTCGCTTTCCGCGCGATGTCCATTGGGCGTAAAGCGCTGGAACTCAACCAGCGATTCGCCGGTTTTCTGGCCTGCGCTATTGGCGTGTGGTTCAGTTTCCAGGCGCTGGTTAACGTCGGCGCGGCAGCCGGTATGCTGCCGACCAAAGGTCTGACACTGCCGCTTATCAGTTACGGTGGTTCCAGTCTGCTGATCATGTCGACGGCGATTATGTTCCTGTTACGTATAGATTATGAAACACGTCTGGAAAAAGCCCAGGCGTTTACCCGAGGTTCCAGATGAGCGGTGAAACGAAGCGGTTAATGGTGATGGCAGGCGGTACCGGCGGGCATGTGTTCCCCGGGCTGGCGGTTGCGCACCATTTAATGGACCAGGGCTGGCAAGTGCGCTGGCTGGGTACCGCCGATCGTATGGAAGCGGATCTCGTGCCGAAACACGGTATCGAAATCGACTTTATTCGTATTTCTGGCTTGCGTGGCAAAGGTGTAAAAGCATTACTGCTTGCGCCGCTGCGCATCTTTAATGCCTGGCGTCAGGCGCGCGCGATCATGAAGCGCTTTAAGCCAGACGTGGTGCTGGGCATGGGCGGTTATGTTTCTGGCCCTGGCGGTCTGGCGGCATGGTCGCTGGGAATTCCCGTCGTGCTGCACGAACAGAATGGCATTGCTGGCCTGACCAACAAATGGCTGGCGAAGATCGCGAAAACCGTGATGCAGGCGTTTCCCGGCGCATTTCCTGATGCGGAAGTGGTGGGTAACCCGGTTCGCGTCGATGTGCTGGCGCTTCCGCTGCCGGAACAGCGTCTGGCGGGGCGTGAGGGCCCGGTACGCGTGTTGGTCGTGGGCGGTTCGCAGGGGGCGCGCATCCTGAACCAGACCATGCCGCAGGTGGCGTCGAAGCTGGGCGAAACCATTACCATCTGGCATCAGAGCGGTAAAGGTGCGCAGCAAACCGTCGAGCAGGCGTATGAAGACGCGGGCGAGCCGCAGCATAAAGTCACCGAGTTTATCGATGATATGGCTGCCGCGTATGCCTGGGCTGATGTGGTGGTGTGCCGTTCCGGTGCGCTGACCGTCAGCGAAATCGCTGCGGCGGGTCTACCGGCTATCTTTGTGCCGTTCCAGCATAAAGACAGACAGCAGTACTGGAATGCGCTGCCGCTGGAACAAGCCGGCGCGGCGAAAATTTATGAGCAACCGCAGTTTACCGCTGAAGCGGTTGCCACCACGCTCGAACTATGGGACCGCAAAACCCTGCTGGAAATGGCAGAGCGCGCACGCGCAGCGGCAATCCCGGATGCAACAGAGCGAGTAGCAAAAGCAGTAAGCCTGGCAGCTCAGGCTTAACCCTCGCGGCGCGCATTGCGCTGCACGAATTTTAGAAGTCGATGGCGTTGAGAGAATGAATACACAACAACTGGCGAAACTGCGTTCCATTGTGCCCGAGATGCGTCGCGTCCGGCACATTCACTTTGTGGGTATCGGCGGTGCCGGTATGGGCGGTATCGCCGAAGTTCTGGCCAACGAAGGGTATCAGATCAGCGGTTCCGATTTGGCACCGAACCCGGTTACGCAGCAGCTGTCGCAGCTGGGCGCCACGATCTATTTCAACCATCGCCCGGAAAACGTCCGCGATGCGAGCGTGGTGGTGGTCTCCACGGCAATTTCTGCTGATAACCCGGAAATCGTTGCTGCGCATGAAGCGCGAATTCCGGTGATTCGCCGCGCTGAAATGCTGGCTGAACTGATGCGTTTTCGTCACGGCATCGCCATCGCCGGGACGCACGGTAAAACGACCACCACCGCGATGGTCTCAAGTATTTACGCGGAAGCCGGGCTGGACCCGACTTTCGTCAATGGTGGTCTGGTCAAAGCCGCGGGCGTGCATGCGCGTCTGGGCCACAGCCGTTACCTGATTGCGGAAGCGGATGAGAGCGACGCGTCGTTTCTGCATCTGCAACCGATGGTGGCGATTGTCACCAACATTGAAGCCGACCACATGGATACCTACCAGGGCGACTTCGAGAATTTGAAGCAGACGTTTATCAACTTCCTGCACAACCTGCCGTTTTACGGTCGTGCGGTGATGTGTGTGGACGATCCGGTGATCCGCGAGCTGCTGCCGCGCGTAGGCCGTCAAACCACCACTTACGGTTTTAGCGATGACGCGGATGTACGCGTCGAAGACTATCAGCAGGTGGGGCCGCAGGGGCACTTCACGCTGGTGCGTCAGGATAAAGAAAACCTGCACGTCACCCTGAATGCGCCGGGGCGTCATAATGCCCTGAACGCCGCCGCCGCCGTCGCGGTCGCCACGGAAGAGGGCATTGAAGACGACGCCATTCTGCGCGCGCTGGAAAGCTTCCAGGGCACAGGCCGCCGCTTCGATTTCCTCGGTGAATATCCGCTGGACGAAGTGAATGGCAAAGCGGGTACGTGCGATGCTGGTTGATGACTATGGCCATCACCCAACGGAAGTGGACGCCACCATTAAAGCCGCACGCGCGGGCTGGCCGGATAAAAAACCTGGTGATGGTGTTCCAGCCGCACCGTTATACCCGTACGCGCGACCTGTACGATGATTTTGCCAACGTGCTGACGCAGGTTGACGCGCTGCTGATGCTGGATGTGTATCCGGCTGGCGAAGCACCGATTCCGGGCGCAGACAGCCGCTCGCTGTGCCGCACGATCCGTGGTCGCGGTAAAGTTGACCCGATTCTGGTCTCCGACCCGGCTCAGGTCGCTGAAATGCTGGCACCGGTACTGACGGGCAACGACTTAGTGCTGATTCAGGGCGCTGGAAATATCGGCAAAATCGCGCGTAACTTAGCTGAAATCAAACTCAAGCCGCAAACTCAGGAGGAAGAGCGTCATGGCTGATAAAATCGCTGTCCTTCTGGGGGGCACCTCCGCAGAGCGTGAGGTTTCGCTGAACTCCGGGGCCGCCGTGCTGGCTGGCCTGCGTGAGGCGGGTGTCGATGCGCATCCGGTCGACCCGAAAGAGGTCGATGTTACCCAGCTGAAAAATATGGGCTTTTCAGAAAGCGTTTATTGCACTTCACGGTCGAGGCGGGGAAGATGGCACGTTACAGGGATTACTGGAACTGCTAAAACTGCCCTATACCGGTAGCGGCGTGATGGCATCGGCTATTTCGATGGACAAACTGCGCAGCAAACTGCTGTGGCAGGGCGCGGGTTTACCGGTCGCGCCATGGGTGGCAATCACGCGTAAAGAGTTTGAATCAGGGCTGAATGACGAAGTAAAACAGCAGCTTACGAACTTGGTTTGCCGCTCATCGTCAAGCCGAGCCGTGAAGGCTCAAGTGTTGGGATGTCAAAAGTTAACGAGAGTGGTGAATTGACCCAGGCGTTAACGCTGGCGTTTCAACATGATGAAGAAGTTCTGGTGGAGAAATGGCTCAGTGGCCCCGAATTCACCGTTGCGGTGCTTGGCGAAGAAATTTTACCGTCAATTCGCATCCAACCTGCCGGAACCTTCTATGATTATGATGCGAAGTATCTCTCTGATGAGACGAAGTATTTCTGTCCTGGTTGCGAAGATAACGCCCAGGAAGCAGCAATGCAGTCTCTGGTGTTAAAAGCATGGACTGTTCTTGGCTGTCGTGGCTGGGGTCGAATTGACGTGATGCAAGACCGTGATGGTCAGCTTTATCTGCTGGAGGCGAATACCTCTCCGGGGATGACCAGCCACAGTCTGGTGCCGATGGCGGCGCGTCAGGCGGGAATGAGCTTCTCGCAACTGGTAGTACGAATTCTGGACCTGGCGGGGTGATATGTCGCAGGCTGCGCTGAATACGCGGAACCGTGAAGAAGAAGAGTA
>AGFS01141650.1_pt1 | contig 10471 bp, 8 predicted proteins | sample 305828 | NCBI WGS metagenome assembly AGFS01 (sample SAMN02954281, study PRJNA62041) | ant fungus garden metagenome | biome: terrestrial; feature: Atta colombica fungus garden; material: fungus garden; isolation source: Atta colombica fungus garden top | host: Atta colombica | place: Panama: Gamboa ...
CTAATGGTGATTTTGGAACCACATATCATATAAAAATCAGGAGATTCTTTGCGTTTTGCGAGCGTTGCCGACAAGACTTAGCGATAATGCGACCACAACAGCATAGTCCAGGTGATCAACGCGATGATTATCGCCAGCAGTACCGCCGCCGAGCCCATATCCTTGGCGCGCCCGGAAAGCTCATGATGCTCAGGCCCGATACGGTCAACCACCGCTTCAATCGCGCTGTTAAGAATTTCGACTATCATCACTAACAGGACCGAGCCAATGAGCAGGACTCGCGTAATGATATCGACATCCAGCCAGCAGGCTATCGCCACGGCCACAATGGCGGCGACGCCTTCCTGGCGGAAAGCGGCTTCGTTCACCCACGCCGCGCGGAAACCTTTCCAGGAATAACCTGCTGCTTTAATGATTCTGGTTAACCCAGTGGTATTATTGGCCATCAAAAAGAACCTTTTAATGTAAATGACGTCGCTGAGTGTACGTGTTTGCCGTGTGACAACGGAAATTTTGTACGCTTTCTGTTATTCTTGCCGCGCATTTGCATGATTAACCAGAGGCTTCACATCGTTTATGTCCGGCTGGCAACGAATTTACTATAAATTACTGAATTTACCATTACGGGTGCTGGTAAAAAGCAAGTCTATTCCGGCAGAACCTGCTCAGGAATTAGGGCTCGATACCTCGCGTCCGATAATGTACGTCTTGCCTTATAACTCCAAGGCGGACCTGCTGACCCTGCGCGCCCAGTGCCTGGCGCATGACTTACCCGACCCTTTTGAACCGCTGGAAATCGACGGCACCCTGCTGCCGCGCTACGTTTTCATCCACGGCGGCCCGCGCGTGTTTACCTACTACACGCCGAAAGAAGAGTCCATTAAGCTGTTCCACGACTACCTGGATCTGCACCGTAATCATCCCGATCTTGACGTGCAAATGGTGCCGGTCTCGGTGATGTTCGGCCGCGCCCCGGGTCGCGAAAAAGGCGAAGAGAATCCGCCGCTACGCATGCTTAACGGTATTCAGAAATTCTTCGCCGTCTCCTGGCTTGGCCGCGATAGCTTCGTGCGTTTCTCGCCTTCTGTCTCTCTGCGCCGCATGGCGGATGAGCACGGTACCGATAAAATCATCGCCCAGAAGCTGGCCCGCGTGGCGCGTATGCACTTCGCCCGTCAACGTCTGGCCGCCGTCGGCCCGCGTCTCCCTGCCCGCCAGGATCTCTTCAATAAGCTGCTGGCATCGAAAGCTATCGCCCGCGCGGTAGAAGATGAAGCGCGCAGCAAGAAGATTTCTCACGAGAAGGCCCAGCAGAACGCCATCGCGCTGATGGAAGAGATTGCCGCTAACTTCTCTTATGAAATGATCCGCCTGACTGACCGTATTCTCGGCTTCACCTGGAACCGTCTGTATCAGGGGATTAACGTGCATAACGCCGAGCGCGTACGCCAGCTGGCGCATGACGGCCATGAGATTGTCTATGTGCCCTGTCACCGTAGCCACATGGACTACCTGCTGCTCTCTTATGTGCTTTATCATCAGGGGCTGGTGCCGCCGCATATCGCCGCCGGCATAAACCTCAACTTCTGGCCGGCCGGGCCGATTTTCCGCCGTCTGGGCGCTTTCTTTATTCGCCGTACCTTTAAGGGCAACAAGCTCTACTCCACGGTATTCCGCGAATATCTTGGCGAGCTGTTCAGCCGTGGCTATTCGGTGGAATACTTCGTCGAAGGCGGGCGTTCCCGTACCGGCCGTCTGCTGGATCCGAAAACCGGCACCCTGTCGATGACTATCCAGGCGATGCTGCGCGGCGGTAGCCGCCCCATCACCCTGGTGCCGATTTATATCGGCTACGAGCACGTGATGGAAGTCGGTACCTACGCCAAAGAGCTGCGCGGCGCGACAAAAGAAAAAGAGAGCCTGCCGCAGATGGTGCGCGGCCTCAGCAAACTGCGTAATCTCGGCCAGGGCTACGTTAACTTCGGCGAACCGCTGCCGCTGATGACCTACCTCAATCAGCACGTGCCGGAATGGCGCGAAGCCATCGATCCTATCGAAGCCGTCCGCCCTTCCTGGCTGACGCCGACGGTGAATAATATCGCCGCCGATCTGATGGTGCGCATCAACAATGCCGGGGCGGCCAACGCCATGAACCTGTGCTGTACGGCGCTTCTGGCGTCGCGTCAGCGTTCTTTGACCCGTGAGCAGCTGACCCAGCAGTTGGATTGCTACCTCGACCTGCTGCGTAACGTGCCGTACTCCACCGATTCGACCGCGCCGACGGCTTCCGCCGGCGAGCTTATCGACCACGCGCTGCAGATGAACAAGTTCGAAGTCGAGAAAGACACCATCGGCGATATCATCATCCTGCCGCGCGAGCAGGCGGTGCTGATGACCTACTATCGCAACAACATCGCCCATATGCTGGTGATGCCGTCGCTGCTGGCCGCTATCGTGACCCAACATCGCCGCATCACCCGTAGCGAAGTGCTGCGTCATGTCGAGATGTTCTATCCGTTCCTGAAAGCCGAGCTGTTCCTGCGCTGGGAAAAAGAGGAGCTGGCGGGCGTTATCGATGCGCTGATGGCAGAGATGCAGCGTCAGGGCCTGGTGGTGCTGAATGGCGATGAGATGAGCGTCAACCCGGCGCACTCTCGTTCCCTGCAGCTGTTGGCCGCCGGCGCGCGTGAGACGTTACAGCGCTACGCGATCACCTTCTGGTTGTTGAGCGCCAACCCGTCCATCAACCGCAGTACGCTTGAGAAAGAAAGCCGCACCATGGCGCAGCGTCTGTCGGTACTGCACGGTATCAACGCGCCGGAGTTCTTCGATAAGGCGGTGTTCAGTACTCTGGTGCTGACCCTGCGTGACGAAGGCTACATCAGCGATACCGGCGATGCCGAGCCGGCAGAGACCCTGAAGGTCTACCAGATGCTGGCGGATTTGATTACGTCGGATGTACGTTTGACGATTGAAAGCGCCGCTCAGGACGACGCATAACGTTGCGGCTTCTGTTCCCCGGCTCGCGACGCGAGTCGGGGAAAGAAGGATTTACTGCAGATAACTCATCGCCAGACCGAGAAACAGCACCAGCCCAACGTAGTTATTATTCATAAACGCTTTGAAGCAGTTATCGCGTTCGCGCTTGAAGATAAGCTTCTGCTGCCAGACAAACAATCCCGCCGCGATAAACAGCGACCAGTAGAATTCCCAGTTCAGCCCATTCAGCCAGCCCACCGCGCCCATCAATACCAGCACGGCAACCTGCAGAATACCGATAATCAAACGATCGTTTTCACCGAACAAAATCGCCGTCGACTTAATGCCAATTTTGACATCATCGTCGCGATCGACCATCGCATACTGGGTATCGTAGGCTACCGCCCACAAAATATTGGCGAGGAACATCAGCCAGCAGCTGAGCGGCAGCGCTTCACTTACCGCCGAGAAAGCCATCGGGATCGACCAGCCAAAGGCCGCGCCCAGCACTACCTGCGGCAGATGGGTATAGCGCTTCATAAAGGGGTAGACCCAGGCTAGCGCCAGCGCCGCAACCGACAGCAGGATGGTCATGGTATTGAGCGTCAACACCAGCAAGAAGGAGAGCCCCACCAGTACCGCGAACAATATGCGCGCTTCTTTTTCGGTGACCTCGCCGCTTGGTAGCGGGCGACGAGCCGTACGCTTAACGTGACCATCAAATTTACGGTCGGCATAGTCATTCACCACGCAGCCGGCGGCGCGCATCAACCAGACGCCAGCGACAAATACCGCCAGTATCCACAGCGGTGGCACCCCGGGTGATGCCACCCATAGCGCCCACAGCGTCGGCCACAGCAGCAATAGCGCGCCGATTGGTTTGTCAGTACGCATCAGGCGGTGAAACGCCAACAGCTTATTCTGCGTCAGACTCCACTCCATTTTCTCTTCCTCTTAATACAATGGCGATGCAGGCAGAAAAAGCTCTGTCAGCAGCAGCGGTTTGCCGCTCAGCCGGAGACGGGAACGTCGCCCCCACAGCTGTGCACTACGGCCAATCTCAATAAAATCACGGGTTAACGTCGACGACGTAAACAGATACCGGCCCAGCGGCGTCTGCCCCAGCTGCTGCAGGGCTAATTCCGGGCCGCATAGCGTCGATTCCGGCACGAGGGTACGACCGGCAAGCCAGGGTTCGCCATCGGCGCAAAGAATGATTTCCCGCAGCCAATAACGCGCTTCTTCCGGCAATAGGGCTTCTTCGCCCGCCAGCGCGTCGCGTCCGACGAAACCTTCGTTAATCATGGTCACGGTGACCTTTTTCCCTTGTTGCTCAAAGCGCTTGGTCATTGAGTCTTCCAGCAACAGCCAGTCGCGCAGCGGCGCGTCCAGCTCGGGTATGGCGGCAAAATAGCGCAGCGCACGCAGTTGCGTAAGCGCAGGATGTGGCATGCCTGATTCTCCGGTACAAAACGTGCAGGCATTGTATCGCAGAATAGCGTTTTGAGGGCGGGCAAACGTCAATATACGATCATCCGCGCAACAGGCATGCAACAGTTGCCGCTGCGCGAGAAAAAAAAGTGCGTCCAGGCGGACGCACCTAAAGGCTGTGCCTAAACATCAGCATTGTGGGGAGACGGTCACCCCTTGCCTTTTACACTGCTGATAAAGGTGGAACGAGCAGATTTCGAGCCGAGACGTTCAGCTTCGTTCATCAATTTAAGGGCTTTATCGATATCGCCTTGTTTAACCGCTTTCTTGATACCGTTGTTGAAGTAGGTTTCGGTATCGTCAAGCATCGGTTCGCTTTTCGCCGCTGGAGCGGCAGCGACCGGCGCGACAACAGGCGCAGCGGCCGGGGCGTTATAGACCGGCGCCGCGGTATTGCCGACGGTCACCGGGCCCGGGCCGGAAGACCCAAACAGCGGGCCCACCAGCACGCTGGAACTCGAAGACGTTTTCACCTTCAGGCTCAAGGTGCCGTCAGTGGTATGTTTAGCGATCGGATCCGGAATGTCCGGCACCGCGTTACCGGTGCCTTTCGCGTAGGCTTTCGCCGGGTCGATTAATTTGGTGGTCTGCTGCAGATCCTGCGGAGTGGTAAACACCAGCACATAAATTTTCTGCTGTCCCAGCGCCGGCGTCAGGCGCATTACCCCTTCCAGGCGGTCGGCGCTCATCACGCCCGGCTCCAGATAAGTGAAATAGCTGCTCGGGAAGAAGGCGGACGGCGTCATGCTCTGATCGAGGATCAGCACGTTTGGCGCATAGACGCTGGTCTGTTTGTCGACTTCGCTGGTCAGCGTCAGGGTTAACTCGCCGATATTGGCCGGTACGCTATAGGCCACCACCGGCCCGGCGATACCGGGAACATTCAACGTTTGACCGGCGATCGCCACTTTAGAGGTTTGGGTTTTCGATTGATCGACCGGCGTCCAGGTCAACTGCTGCAGCGAGGAGGCCGGGATGGACGGCGCGGCAGAGGTATTCTGCGGCACGAAATTGACATCAGCAAAACTGACTGCGGGTACGCTGGCCAGCAGGCCGGCGGACAGGCAGAGGGCAACGAGACTTTTCTTCATATTCATTGTTATCACCTCAATTCCTATGGCCGAGCGTTAGCCAGGCAATAGCGCGCTGGGCCGAAAATAGAGGGGCTGATGCCCCTCTTTTACTCATCATGATGCGGATAGCATTACCACCAGATTTCCATCTGGGCGCCGAAGGTCCACTCATCGTCGTCGCCGCGGCTGGAAGTGTTGATACCGGTACCAGAGGTATCGCGCATGGCGACGCCGCTATCGGTGTAACCCCACTTCTCATCCCACTTCGCGTAGGTGGCGAACAGACGAATTGCCGGACGGGACCAGATGCTGTCGCCCGCCTGCCACTGTTGCGCCAGGGTGATTTTGTACTGGTTGTTGCTGTCGCCGGTTTTCTGCGATTTGACGTTGTCGTAGCCGACTTCCAGCAGGGTGCTCATGATCGGCGTCCATTTGTACATAGGACGTACGCCGACGGTCCACCATTTGGTACCGTTGTTGTTGTCCAGGTTGACGTCCTGGTACATGGCGACGTACATCATGTCCCAATCGTCCGCCAGAGAGACCGCGCCGTGGTCAAGCACACGCCACATGGAACCATCGTTATTAATGCTGCCGCCCTGCGGTACGCCTTTACCGTTGGAGGTCATGGCATCGGTCGCGTACTGCAGAACAAATTTGTTGTAGCCTTTCAGGATGCTCTGGGTATGTTCAGCGGTGAACATCCAGCCATCTTTCGATGCATCCGGCTGCAGGTAGTAGTCATCCGGCACGTTGGTGTGACCATAGTCCACGCCCAGCTCCAGCGTACCGCCCGGGTTGGTTTCCATCTGCGCTAAACGCACGTCGAAGACGTCGTTCGGTACCAGATGATCGTAAACGCGTTCGCCAGTCAGCGGATCGCGGTCAGCATAGGTTGCCGAGCCGCCGGATTCAGAAGAACGAGTGGCGGCCAGAGAGAGTTTACCGAAGCCCAGATCGATGTTTTCGATACCGGCGCCAGGACCGGAAATATCCCAGTAGTAGAAGTCGATCATGTGAACGTCATGACGCTGATAGAAGCGCTTACCGGCCCACAGGGTTGAACCCGGCAGCCAGTCGATCAGGTTTTTACCCTGCACGTTAACTTCACGGAAGGCCGGGCTGGTAGATTCCCAGTCGTTCTGCTGCGATACCGAGTAGGCAACGTTGGTATCGAAGTAGAAGCTCTTATCGCCCTCTTTCCACACTTCCTGGCCCAGTTTCAGTTCAGCGTAAGTTTCACATTCGTTACCGAGACGGTATTTACTTTGAGCGCCGGTGGCCTGGAAGCACTGCTGTTCGCCGCCGCTGCCGGTCCAGCCAATACCGGAACGAGCGTAACCGTGGAAATCGACAGCCAGCGCCTGGGCAGACATCACGCCCGCCGCAACGGCTACCGCCAGTGGAAGTTTGCGCAGAGTAATCATCATTCTATCTCCTGAGATCATTGCTTTTCTTTGAACACTTCCCCGTCGGCCGCCGCATGGTTGGCTGCGCGCTGGGTTCGCGTCTTCTTTTAATGGGGAACCTTATACGCCCGGCTCTTTATGCAACCGACGACAAGCGGTGCCATCCTCACGGAATAAATGGCAGCGCTCCGGCGGCAAACCGATGGCGAATGTGGCTCCCTCTTCTACCAACACCACGTCATTCTGGCGGTACACCAGGTTCTGACGGATGGCGGGGATCTGGATATGAATTTGCGTTTCGTGACCAAGCTGTTCGACCACCTGCACTTCGCCCTCAAGGGTGACATCGGCGATGTCGCTCGGCAGCAGGTGTTCCGGGCGGATGCCCAAAGACATATTGGCGCCGACCTGAACGTGAGCGCTGTCTACCGGCAGCCAGACCTGCTGGCGGTTCGGTAGTTCGACTTGTACCTGTTCGATGGCGGTCGCGGTGACTTTGACCGGCAGGAAGTTCATCTTCGGCGAACCGATAAAGCCCGCGACAAAGCGGTCTGCCGGGTAGTGATAAAGTTCCAGCGGTTTTCCGACCTGCGCGACGCGGCCGGCGTCCAGCACCACGATTTTGTCGGCCAGGGTCATGGCTTCCACCTGATCGTGGGTGACGTAAATCATCGTGCGACCGAGGCGCTTATGCAGACGGGAGATTTCGATACGCATCTGCACGCGCAGCGCGGCATCGAGGTTGGACAGGGGTTCATCAAGCAGGAAAACCCGCGGCTCGGCGACCAGGGTACGGCCGATGGCCACGCGCTGACGCTGGCCGCCGGAGAGCGCTTTCGGCTTACGCTCCAGCAGGTGCGCCAGCTGTAAGACCTCAGCGACTTGAGTTACGCGCTGGTTAATCACCTCTTTTTTCGCCCCGGCCAGCTTCAGGCCAAAAGACATATTTTCGGCAACGGAAAGGTGGGGATAGAGCGCATATGACTGGAATACCATGCCGATGCCGCGCTCGGCGGGCGGCACGTCGTTCATTCGGGTATCGCCAATAAACAGATCGCCGCTGGTGACCGTTTCCAGTCCGGCGATCATACGCAGCAGGGTGGATTTGCCGCAGCCCGACGGTCCTACAAACACGACGAACTCCCCATCCTGGATCTCGAGATTGATATCTTTAGATACCACCACGTCGCCCCAGGCTTTCGTTACATTTCGTAGCTGTACGCTCGCCATGCCCTTCTCCCTTCGTTACAACCTGTCACTTAAAGACACATTCAAGATGGGCTGACTATGCGGCATTCATTACGTTGGCAAATCCTCCACCCCCCGGGTTTTTGATGGGGGAGGAGACGGGAGGATGAGAAACCGCCTCTCGCCGCCGGAAGTTCCCAGCACAACGTCATTTCGTGATCGAAGCGACAAAAACGGTGGCTTTTTTATGTGCTCCAGGGCCCATTACCGGCATTTCTGCAATGCGGATCACATAAACGGCGGGCGGGGCGTAGACATAGGGAGGATGGAAAGAGGTTGTTAAAAAAGGAAACTCATCAGCGTTAAACCACTCAAGTGTATCCACGAGCACATCACCAAATAGGACGGGTATATGAAAATCAAAACTGGCGCTCGCATCCTCGCGCTGTCTGCATTGACGACGATGATGTTTTCCGCCTCTGCCCTCGCAAAAATTGAAGAAGGTAAGCTGGTTATCTGGATTAACGGCGATAAAGGCTATAACGGCCTCGCTGAAGTGGGTAAAAAGTTCGAAAAAGATACCGGCATTAAAGTTTCCGTAGAACATCCGGATAAGCTGGAAGAGAAGTTCCCGCAGGTTGCTGCCACCGGCGACGGCCCGGATATCATTTTCTGGGCGCATGACCGTTTTGGCGGCTACGCGCAGTCCGGCCTGCTGGCGGAAATCACCCCGGATAAGGCCTTCCAGGACAAACTCTATCCCTTCACCTGGGACGCCGTACGCTACAACGGCAAGCTGATCGCATACCCGGTAGCGGTTGAAGCCCTGTCGCTGATTTATAACAAAGACCTGGTCCCGAACCCGCCGAAAACCTGGGAAGAGATTCCGGCGCTGGATAAAGAGCTGAAGGCGAAGGGTAAGAGCGCGCTGATGTTCAACCTGCAAGAACCGTACTTCACCTGGCCGCTGATTGCCGCCGATGGCGGATACGCGTTTAAGTTTGAAAACGGCAAATACGACGTGAAAAACGTCGGCGTCGATAGCGCCGGAGCAAAAGCGGGCCTGACCTTCCTGGTCGACCTTATCAAAAATAAACACATGAACGCCGATACCGACTACTCCATCGCGGAAGCGGCGTTCAACAAAGGCGAAACCGCGATGACCATCAACGGTCCGTGGGCGTGGTCGAACATCGACAAAGGTAAGGTTAACTACGGCGTCACTCTGCTGCCAACCTTCAAAGGCAAACCGTCTAAACCGTTCGTTGGCGTCCTGAGCGCCGGGATTAACGCCGCCAGCCCGAATAAAGAACTGGCGAAAGAGTTCCTCGAAAACTACCTGATGACCGATCAGGGCCTGGAAGCGGTGAACAACGATAAACCGCTGGGCGCCGTGGCGCTGAAATCCTTCCAGGAGAAGCTGGAGAAAGACCCGCGTATCGCCGCCACCATGGCTAACGCCCAGAAAGGCGAAATCATGCCGAACATTCCGCAGATGTCCGCATTCTGGTATGCCGTCCGTACCGCGGTTATTAACGCCGCAAGCGGCCGTCAAACCGTCGATGCCGCGCTGAAGGATGCACAGGGCCGTATCACCAAGTAATACCGTCGCACACGTGCCGGATGGCGGCATAAATGCCTTATCCGGCCTACACGCCTTGTAGGCCGGATAAGTGCAGCGCCATCAGGCACTTTTGTCGACAGATATTTAACGTTGTAGAGGATGATCCCCATGGATGCCGTTAAAAAGAAACACTGGTGGCAAAGCCCGCAACTCACATGGTCTGTGATTGGTTTGCTGTGCCTGCTGGTGGGTTACCTTGTTGTTTTAATGTACGCCCAGGGGGAGTACCTGTTCGCCATCATGACGCTGATTTTAAGCTCGGTTGGCCTGTATATCTTTTCCAATCGCAAGGCCTATGCCTGGCGCTATGTTTATCCGGGTCTCGCCGGGATGGGGCTGTTTGTTCTGTTCCCGCTGATCTGTACTATTGCCATCGCCTTCACCAACTACAGCAGCACCAACCAGCTCACCTTCGAACGTGCCCAGCAGGTGCTGATGGACCGTTCTTTCGAGGCCGGCAAAGCCTATAACTTCTCACTCTACCCGGCGGGTGACGAGTGGCAGCTGGCGCTGACGGACGGTGAAAGCGGTAAAAATTATCTCTCCGAAGCCTTTAAATTCGGCGGCGAGCAGAAGCTGACGTTAAAAGAAGCCGATGTCCTGCCGCAAGGCGAACGCGCGAATTTACGCGTAATCACCCAGAACCGCGCCGCGCTGAACCAACTGACCGCCGTGCTGCCGGATGAAAGCAAAGTGATTATGAGTTC